>Ga0137394_10000321_pt1 | contig 33383 bp, 31 predicted proteins | sample czobulk116metaG_FD_108278 | JGI IMG/M metagenome (GOLD analysis project Ga0137394, IMG submission 108278) | Vadose zone soil microbial communities from Angelo Coast Range Reserve, California, USA - czobulk1.16 metaG | ecosystem: Environmental > Terrestrial > Soil > Vadose zone | place: USA... | reverse complement strand
CAGGCGATCGCACACCTCGGCGGCCAGATTGAGGTCATGGGAGACGAGCAGGATCGTCACGCCGCGCTCCCGGTTCAGGCGCCGCAGGAGCGCCGCCACCTCGGCCTGATAGCGCAGGTCGAGATGCGCCGTCGGCTCGTCGAGGACGAGCAGGCGCGGCTCCTGGGCGAGGGCGCGCGCGATGACGGCTCGCTGGCGCTCGCCGCCGCTCAGATGATCGAGCGGCAGGTCGGCCAGCTCGACCACGCCCGTCGCCTCCATCGCCTCGCGCGCCACGGCCCGATCGCGCGGGCTCTCGAAGTAGCGGCCGGGATCGTGGGGATAGCGGCCCATCAGCACCAGCTCTCCGACCGTGAACGGAAACTGGGGCAAGGTCCCCTGCGGGACGACCGCCACGCGACGGGCCAGCTCCGTGCGCGCGAGCCGTCGTACCGGCACGCCCTCGAGGCGGATCTCGCCGGCCGCCGGCTCGAGCACGCGCGTGAGTAAGCGAATCAACGTCGTCTTGCCCGAGCTGTTCGGCCCGATCACCCCGGCGACATCGCCCGGAGCGATGTCGAACGAGAGCTCGGACAGCGCAAAGGGACGCGCGCGCGGGGCGGCCGACGCCGGATACGCGAAGCTCACCCCGCGGAACTCGACCAGCATCACTTGATCTCGGGCGTGGCGGCGCGGGGGCGGGGCGCCGGGCCGGGGGGAGGGGTCGTTCGACCACGCCGCACGCGATCGCTGCTCCGCGGCGGCTGGGCTCCACCTGGGCGCGCGACTCCCGTCGTCGCGCCGGCGAGAACGGGTCTCATCGACCCCTCCCCCCCGGCCCGCCGCCCCGCCCCCGCGGCTACGCTCGGGATCGATGAGCTCCGTCGGGTTGGGCTCATGAGGCGGGGGGCATCGCGCGCGTGGGCATCAGAGGTTGGCTCGGTAGCGGGTGCGGAGGAGGTAGATGAAGAACGGGGCGCCGCAGAAGGCCGTGATGACTCCGACCGACAGCTCGGCCGGCGCGACGACGTTGCGGGCGACGGTGTCGGCGAGCAGGAGGAAGATGCCGCCCGCGACGAGCGAGGCCGGCACCAGCAGCCGGTTGTCCGAGCCCAGCAGCATGCGCAGGACGTGCGGCACGATGAGCCCGACGAAACCGATCGGCCCGACGAAGGCCACGACGCTCGCGGTGAGGAGTGCCGCGCCGACGAAGATCGTGAGCTTCAGCCGCTCGGCGGCGACGCCGAGCTGGAGCAGGCCTTCCTCGCCGAGCGCCATCAGATTCAGCTCCCGCGCGCGGCGCACGACGAGCCCGAAGCCGACCGCCGCCAGGAGCGCGAACAGGCCGAGGGGGCCTGGCGGGATCGGCGCGAGATTGCCGAGGAGCCAGTGGACGACGCCGCCGAGCCGGTTGAAGTCGAGGAGCGAGATCACCACCGTGATCGCCGCCGAGAAGAAGATCCCCACGATGACGCCCGCCAGCAGCAGGGTCTGGACCGACAGCCCCCGGCCGGCGGCCGCGATCAGGTAGACCGCGCCGGCGGCGACGAGCGCGCCGGCGAACGCGAAGGCGGTGAGGCCCAACGCCTCGTGAAGCGTCACGCCGAGCCCGAAGCTCTGCCCGATGACGACGCCGAACGCGGCGCCGGCGGAGATGCCGAGCACGGAGGGCTCGGCGAGCGGGTTCCGCGTGAGCGCCTGGAAGGCGACGCCCGCGACGGCGAGCGCGCCGCCGGCGAGCGCGGCGGCGGCGATCCGTGGCAAGCGGATGGACAGGGTGACGACGTGCTCGACCGACTCCGGTGCGGCGCGTCCCGTCACGGCCGCCAGCACCGCGTGCGGCGAGATCCGCGCGCTGCCGAGAAAGAGCGCGGCGGCGGCGGCGAGGAGCAGCGCTCCGGAGAGGGCGCCGAGCACCAGGACCAGCCGCTTCGCCGGACTCACCGGAACGCCTCCGGGTGGATCGCCCGCGCCAGTTGCTCGAGGCCGTCGACGAAGCGCGGCCCGTACCGATGCATCAGGTCGCCGTTGACCGACAGGAGCCGCCCGGCCTTGACGGCCGGTAGCTCCGTGAGGCGCCGCCACTTGTCCATCGCGATCGCGCCGGTGCCGGCGCCGTGGTTCGCCAGGAGAATGACCTCGGGGGCCCTGGCCACCGCGGCCTCCAGGCTGTAGCGCGGCCAGGCGTCGGCATCACCGGCGGTGAGGGACTGCCCGCCGGCGATCTGGATCAGCTCGGTCACGATCGCGCCCCGGCCGGGAACGATGAGCGGCTCCGGCCAGAGGACATAGAGGACGCGCGGGCGCCCGAAGGGGAGCACGGCCCTCTTCACCGCCTCGATCCGCTGCTCCAGGCGCGCCACGAGCGGCCCAGCGGCCGCCTGCCGGCCCGTCAGCTCGCCGATCCGCACGATCAGCGACGTCGCGTCGGCGACGCGGTGGGCGGCGACGAGATACACCGGGACCTTGACGCGCGTGAGCTGCGTGAACGTATCCTCGCGCGTTCCCTCCGTCGTGGCGATCACGAGATCGGGCCGGAGGGCGACGATCGCCTCGAGGCTCGGGGCGACCATCCCGCCGACCTTCGGCTGCTGCCGGGCCTCCGGGGGAAAGTCGCAGAAGTCCGTCACGCCGACGAGCAGGTCCTCGGCATTCAGCGCGTACAGAGTCTCGGTGACGCTCGGCACGAGCGACACGATGCGCCTGGGGGGCGCCGCGAGCGTGACGTCCCGGCCGAGCATGTCGCGCGTCGTGAACGCCGCGGCTCCCGCCGACAGCCCCACGACAGCGATCAACGTCGCGACCAGCACGATGATGGAGGCGCACTTCGTCATGCTCCCTCCGAAGAGCTCACGCCGGCGGCTTTGAAGGTCGCCATCTCGCTCCAGACGAGCGCGGCCGCCCGGGCCAGATGAATGAACAGGGCGGCGCCGGTCCCCTCGCCGAGGCGCAGCGAGAGGTCGAGGTATGGCTCGAGCCCGAGGTGGTCGAGCACGAGGGCGTGGCCGGGCTCCGCGGAGCGATGCGCGGCGAAGAGTACGTGACGTGACACCGGTGCCAGCGTGACGGCGAGCAGCGCCGCCGCGCCGGCGATGAACCCGTCGAGCGCCACCGGGACGCGCCGGGCGGCGCCGGCGAGGATCACGCCGACGAGGCCGCCGATCTCGAAGCCGCCGACCTTCGCGAGCACGTCGAGACCGTCGCGCGCGTCGGGGCGGTTGACCTCGAGGGCGCGTCGCACGACCGCCACCTTGCGCGCCAGCGTCGCGTCGTCTATGCCGGTGCCGCGTCCGGTCACGCGCTCGGGCGCCGCACCCGTGACGGCCGCCGTGATCACGCTCGCCGTCGTCGTGTTGCCGATGCCCATCTCGCCCGTCGCCAGGAGATCGGCGCCGGCTTCGAGCGCCTCATCGGCGAGCCTCGCCCCGGTCTCGACCGCCCGGATCGCCTGCTCGCGCGTCATCGCGGGCCCGACGGCGATGTTCGCCGTGCCCGGCCCGATCGGGCATCCGACCAGGTTCGGCGACCGGCCGAGCGGGCCGGCCACACCGAAATCGGCCACCACCACGCGCGCACCCGCCTGTCGCGCGAGAACGTTCACGGCGGCGCCCCCCCGCACGAAGTTCTCGACCATCTGCGCCGTCACGACCTGGGGATAGGCGCTGACGCCTTCCGCGACGACGCCGTGGTCGGCGGCGAACGTGAAGATCACCGGGTGCCTGACCTCGGGCGCGCGGCCACGCAGGAGGGCGAGTCGTAGCGCGATCTCCTCGAGCCGCCCGAGGCTGCCCGGCGGCTTCGTCAGGCCATCGAGGTGATTTCGGGCCGCCTCGGCTCCGTCCGGAGTCGGCGGCGCGATCGAGTCGAGGAGCTCCGCGAGCCGCGTCATCACGGGCCCGGCGGTGGCGCCGGCGGCGCCTTGACGGTGAGCGGAAGGCCCGCGACCATCAACACGACGGTGTCGCACGCGGCGGCGACGAGCTGGTTCACACGGCCCAGCAGGTCGCGAAACCGAAGGCCCGTCGCGGTCTCCGGGTGCACGCCCTCCCCGACTTCGTTGGACACCAGGGTGAAGCGCGAGCGGTGACGGCCGATCAGTTCCGCGAGCGCCTCCGCCTCCTCGAGGATCGCGTCGTCGCGATCGCCGCGGAGCAAGCGGTTCGACACCCAGAGCGTGAGGCAATCGACGACGATCCCGTCGCAGGACCCCTCGAGGTGACGCAGGCGGGCGACGAGGTCGAGAGGCTCCTCGACCGTCGACCAGTGCACCGGGCGCTCGGCGCGATGCCGCGCGATGCGCTTGGCCATGTCCTCGTCGCGCGCCTCGGCGGTGGCGACGAAGACGATGCGCTCGTGGTGTGGGATCCGTTCGACCGCGAAGCGGCTCTTCCCGCTGCGGGCGCCTCCCAGGATGAAGAGCGATGCGACCACCGACCCGGATCCTCCCTCGAAGACCGGTGAATGACAGGCACCCGGGCAGGTCTCCTGGCTCTCGGATCGTCCTACTCCCCGCGCCTTCCCGGCCTCGTCGGCCAGTGGCACTCGCGGGTTTCGTCCCCGATCACAGTGACGGGGTCGCGGCGGCTTCTACCGCCTTCCCTGGGCCCTCGTGGGCATCCCGGGCGCGAACAACGCCCGGACGCTAACAGAACCATCGCGGGATCGCAACACCTTCTGCGCGAAGCGCGGCGCGGGTTGAGCCCACCGCGAGGGCCCTAAAACTTGACTTTGAGCGACCCGCGTGACGAAACTGGAATGGCCAAGTGAAGAATCCGAAGAATCCAAAGAATTCGTTTCCTCGGGCTTCCCTGACGACGGGGCAGGCCGCCGCGCATTGTCAGGTCTCGACACCGACGCTGAAGACCTGGATCCGGGAAGGACGGCTCCGCGCCTTCAAGACCCCCGGCGGGCACGCCCGGATCGCCGTCGAGGAGTTTCACCGGTTCCTCAAGAGGCATCGGATGCCCGCGTATCCGCCGCCGCCGCCGCCGGCAGGAGTCCTCGTCGTGGACGACGAGCCCCAGGTGGTGGACATGCTCGTCGAGTTCCTCACGGATCATCCGCGAGGCTTCAAGATCGAGACCGCGAGCGACGGCTACGAGGCCCTGATCAAGCTGGGCTCGCTCCGACCCGCTCTGTTGATCCTCGACGTCATGATGCCCAAGCTCGACGGGATCGAGGTCTGCCGGCACCTCAAGAGCAATCCCGAGACGCAGACAATCCGGATCCTCGGCATCACGGGCTACCCGGAGGCCGTGCCGGACCTGCTGGCCGCGGGCGCCGACGCGGTTCTCACCAAGCCCATCGCGCTCGACGCGGTGGAGCGCGAGCTCGAGCGCCTCGTGTGAGCTTCCGACCTTGACCGCGAGTCCCGCGCCGGAGCGGCGGTGAGCGGCCCCGACTTTCGAGCGCTCTTCGAGACGGCGCCGGGACTCTACCTCGTTCTGACCCCCGATCTGACGATCGTCGCGGTGAGCGACGCCTACCTGCGGGCAACGATGACCAGGCGGGACGAGATTCTCGGTCGCGGGCTGTTCGAGGTTTTTCCCGACAACCCCGACGATCCCGGCGCGTCGGGGGTGCGAAATCTCGATGCGTCCCTCGACCGCGTGCGGAGGCACCGCGTTCCGGACGCCATGGCCGTACAGAAGTACGACATCCGCCGCCCCGACTCGAAGGGCGGCGGCTTCGAGGAGCGCTTCTGGAGCCCGGTCAACTCACCGGTCTTCGACGCGTCCGGCGATCTGGTCTACATCATTCACCGGGTGGAGGACGTGACCGAGTTCGTCCGCCTCAAGGAGCGCGGTAGCGCGCAGGAGAAGGTCACCGAAGCGCTTCGCACCCGCGCGGAGAAAATGGAAGTCGAGGTCTATCTGCGCGCCCAGGAGCTGATGGCGCACAACGAGCGGCTGCGCCAGCTGGCCGCCGAGCTCCAGGCCGCGAACGCTGCGCTCGAGGATGCCCAAGAGACGCTGGTCAGGAAGGAGCGGCTCGCGATCCTGGGGCAGCTCGCGGGCGGCGTCGCCCACGAGCTCCGCAACCCGCTCGGCGTGATCAAGAACTCCGTCTACTACCTCAGGATGGTGCTACCCGCCGACGAGAAGGTCGCCCGGCACCTCGGCATCCTGGAGCGCGAGGTCGCGACCTCCAACGGGATCGTGACCGGCCTCCTCGACTTCGCTCGCGTGAACCCCCCGGACCGCCGTCCGACCGACCTCGGCGCGGTCGCGGCCGATGTGCTCGAGCGGATGCCCCTACCCGACGCGATCGCGGTCGTCTTCAAGCGAGCGGACGAGAGCCCCACCGTCGAGGTCGATCCCGAGCAGCTCGCGCTGGTCCTCACGAATCTGATCACGAACGCGGCCCAGGCGATGCCGGACGGCGGCACCCTGACGATCGAGAGCAGCGTCGCCGACGGCCGCGCCTCGATCGCCGTCTCGGACACGGGCGTCGGCATTCCACCGGCGCATCGCGAGAAGGTGTTGCAGCCGCTCTTCACGACGAAAGCCAAGGGCATCGGTCTCGGCCTGGCCGTCGCCAAGAGCCTGACCGAAGCCAACCGCGGCACCCTCACGCTCGACAGCCAACCCGGCCACGGCACCCGCTTCGTGGTGAGCTTCCCGCGGTGAACCGATCGGGGCGCGTCCTCATCATCGACGACGACGTCGGAATGCGCGAGACGGTCGGCGACGTGCTCGAGGCGAAAGGGTACGTGGTCGAGCGCGCCGCCCGGGGCGCCGAGGGCCTCGAGCAGGTCCGGACGGTCGGCTTCGACGCCGCGATCGTGGACATCAAGCTCCCGGACATCTCCGGCGTCGAGCTCCTGCGCTCGCTGCGAGGGGCGTCGCCCGATCTCGAGGTCATCTTCATCACCGGCTTCGCCTCACTGCCGACGGCGCTCCAGGCCATCAACGGCGACGCGTTCGCCTACCTGGTGAAGCCGTTCGAGATGGATCACCTCGTCGCGACGCTGCACAAGGCGCTCGACCGCCGGCAGCTCGCCCACGCCCTTCAGGAGTCCGAGGAGCGCTATCGGCTCATCGCCGAGAGCATCAACGACGGGATCTTCCTCATGGACACGCAGGGCCGCCTCGTCTTCGCCAACCAGCGCGCCGAGGCGATCACGGGCTACGCGGCCGCCGAGCTGAATGGAGGAACGATCTTCGGCCTCCTGGTGCCCGAAGGCGCTCGCCGGGCGCTGGAGCGCCTGGCGTCGGCCGTCAGTGATCACGACCCGGCCGCGGTCTTCGAGACTCAACTACTCAGGAAGGACCGCACCCTGGTCTGGGTGGAAGCGAACATGACGACCGTCCGACGAGAGAGCCAGGTGGTGGGACACCTCGGGGTGCTGCGCGACATCTCGCAGCGCAAGCGCGCCGAGCAGCAGATGCGCCTGCAGACCAGCGCCCTGGACACGGCCGCCAGCGCCGTCGTCATCACGGACCGCAGCGGGACCATCATCTGGGCCAATCCGGCCTTCACCACCCTCACCGGCTACCCGCCGGCCGAGGTCATCGGCCAGACCCCGCGCCTGCAAAAGTCGGGGGAGCACGAGCCGGCGTTCTATCGAACGCTCTGGGAAACCATTCTGGCCGGACGGACGTGGCGCGGGGAGACCGTCAACCGGCGCAAGGACGGCAGTCTCTACCCCGAGGAGCAGACGATCACCCCGGTCCGCGACGAGCGCGGCGAGATCACGCACTTCATCGCGATCAAGGAGGACATCTCTCAGCGCAAGCGACTCCAGGAGCATCTCACCCAGAGCGAGAAGCTCGCGGCGATGGGCCAGCTCCTGGCCAGCGTGGCCCACGAGCTGAACAACCCCCTGTCCGTCCTGACGGGCCACGCGGCGATTCTCAAGGGCACGGCCGACCCGAAGATCGCCGAGCGGGCGCAGAAGATGGCCGCGGCGGCCGAGCGCTGCGGCCGCATCGTGAAGAACTTCCTGGCGCTCGCCCGGCGGCAGCCGCCCGAGCGCACGCGGGTCGCGCTGAACCAGGTCGTGCGAGAAGCGCTGGAGCTGCTCGCCTACCCGTTCCGCGTCGACAACGTCGAGCTCAGGCTCGAGCTGGCCGACCGGCTCCCCGCCTTGACGGCCGACTCCCACCAGCTCCATCAGGTCATCGTCAATCTCCTGTCGAATGCGCATCACGCCGTGCGCGACACTCCACGACCGCGGTCCATCGCGGTGACCACCGGGACGACCGTGGGCGACCGACGCGTCGTCCTCGAGGTGGCCGACAGCGGGCCGGGGATCAATCCGCAGGTGCAGGAGAGGCTCTTCGAGCCCTTCTTCACCACCAGGCCGGTCGGCGAGGGCACGGGCCTGGGTCTGGCGATCTGCAAGGGGATCGTCGAGGCGCACGGCGGAAGTCTGGCCGTGGTCAGCGCGCCCGGTCAGGGCGCGACCTTCCGCGTGGAGCTGCCGGTGGAGAGCGCGGCGGCCGAGACCGCGGCCTCGGAGCAGAGCCTGGAACCGCCCGTTCGTGGCAAGACGATCCTGGTGGTGGACGACGAGCCCGAGCTCGCGACGCTGCTCGCGGAGATTCTCACCGCGGACGCTCACCGGGTCGATACCGCCGAGAACGGCATCGCGGCCCTCGACAAGCTCCGCGAGGGCTCCTACGATCTGGTCATCAGCGACCTGCGAATGCCGCAGCTCGACGGCCCCGGACTCTACCGCGAGGTGGCTCGCCGCTACCCGCAACTGCTCCGACGCATGATATTCGTCACGGGCGACACGCTCGGGCCGGAGAGCACCGAGTTCCTCCGCCAGAGCGCGGCGCCGACGTTCGGCAAGCCCTTCGCGCCCGCCGACGTCCGACGCGTCCTTCGCCAGGTGCTGCTAGCCCGCTGACGCCGCCGCCACCCCTTCGGTCAGGCGTTCGCCGTGTTCTCGAGGTCCCGGATGCGGCGGGAGAGGTTCACGAGCATCTTCTGCGTCAGATCCGGGACCTCCCTCAGGAGCTGCCAGAAATGGACGCGACTGACCACGAGCACGCGCAGGTCGGTCTCGGCCTTCACGGTGGCCGAGCGCGGCGCGCCGTCGAGCAAGCTCATCTCGCCGAAGAACTCGCCCGGGCGGAGACGATGGCGCTTCTGCATCGAGAGCGTCACCAGCGCCGTCCCGTCGATGATGATGAAGAACTCGTCCCCCGGCTCGCCCTGTCGGGTGAGCACGGTCCGCTCCGGAACCTCCACGACCTTCGCGATGTCGGCGACGGCTCGGAGCTGCCGCAGGCTGCACGCCTCGAAGATGGGAACCCGCTCGAGGTATCTGATCTTCTCATCGCGCGCGGTCCGGAATCCCTCGAAGACCTCGCCGATCAATCTCATTACGCCTTCGTCTCCTTCGACGCGTAGCTGACCCCCAACCCGGCGCCCGCATCCGATTGGATGCCGTACGGCGGCACGGGATAGCGCAGGCCGTTTTTGTCGAGCGCCGCCAGCCCCTCGAGCACCTTGGGCAGAAAGCGCGGCGGAATGGCCATCAAGAGCTCGTCGTCCGCGACTCCGCCGTAACGCCGCTCCGCGTAACACGGGATCGTCAAGGCCGGCTCGCCGGTCTTCAGCGCCTTCCCCCACGAGTCGGCGCATGCCGACTCGCCGACGGAGGTGAAGCTGAGCTTGCGGTAACCCGCCCACTGGAGCCCGTTGATGAAGAAGATCATCTGCCCGGGCGTGCCGTAGATGAGGCAGATGTCGGGCGGGTCGAGCCGCCCCGAGGTGAGCGGCGAGACGGCCATGGCTCGGTAGCGTCCGTGCGGCACGCAGTCCATCGCGTGCTGGTGCAGGCTCGCGTCCTCCACGGTCTTGAACCACACGCCGGCCATCCGCCGCCCCGAGAGCCACTCGTCGTCCTGGGGTGAGAGCCCGATGACGGCGCCGCACTGGGCGCCGATCAGGTCGGCCATCGTGATGCCGACGGTCCAGCCCAGCTGGCGCGCCTGGGCGACGACCTGATCGGTTGTGTGCCTGGCCCGCGGACGGCGAATCTTCGGGATCGCCTCCATCTCCTCGACCGTCTCGAAGAGCTTCATGCCGATCGGGATCGAGCGCAGCCGCAGATATCGGTTGAGGCCGTCGACGATCGCGTTCCAGTCATACTGTTCCATGACACGCTCCACCGCTCAGGTTGACCAACTATAGCGCACTACTTTCGGACATCTGAAGGGCTCGCCTCGCCGCTCGACGCGGCTCGACTCGCACTACCGTCCCCGCAGCCGTTCGATGTCGCGGCGCTCGCGCTTGGTGGGGCGGCCGGCGCCGGGCGTGCGCCAGGGCGGCCGTGCCTGGCGCAGACGCGGGGGCTCGGGGGGCGTCAGGTCTTCATAGAGCCCCCTGGCGGCCTCGGGGGATCCGCGGCGGTCACCGATGGCGGCGACCTTCAGGATGCGACGGCGCCCCCGCGGCAGCGTCACCATGATGAGGTCCCCGGCTCGGACCCGCCTGGCCGGCTTCGCCGCCTCGTCGTTGACGTCCACCTTGCCGCCATCGCAGGACGCGGAGGCCAGGCTCCGCGTCTTGAACACTCGCGCGGCCCAGAGCCACTTGTCCACGCGGATCGAATCGAGAGAGGCCTGCACGCGGAGACGGTATCATAGCGGCAAAGGAGTCCTGGACAATGACACGGGTCGTCGTGCTGGCGTTCTTGCTGCTGCTCACGGTCGCCGCCTGGGGCGCTGACGTCGTCGTCATCGACGACTGGAAGAGTCAGGAACTCGGGGCCAAAGGGATACCCGAAGGCTGGATTGGCGGCCAGACCTGGGGGCTGCCGCAGCACGACATCGTCATCGAGGAGAACGAAGGCCACCGGGTCCTTCACCTCAAGAGCAGGATCGAGAGCTCGACCATCAGGAAAGAGATCAAGGGGAAGGTCAATCTCAAGGAGACGCCGATTCTCGAGTGGACCTGGAAAGTGGTCGTCCTACCCACGAACGGCGACTGCCGGAAGAAGAGCGCCGACGACCAGGCGGCTCAACTCTACGTGGTCTGGCCGCGTTTCCCGGAGGCGGTGCGGTCACAGATCATCGGCTACATCTGGGACACGACCGCGCCGGCCGGCACCGTCGTGAAGAGCGGGAAGACGGGGACCGTCACTTACATCGTGGTGCGCTCCGGCGCGGCCGACCTCGGCAAGTGGCTCACCGAGCGCCGCAACGTCGTCGACGACTACCGGAAGGTCTACGGAAGCCAGCCCGACAATCCCGGCATCATCTCGATCGCGATCGACTCTGACGACACCACCTCGTCGGCGGAATCCTTCTTCGGCCCGATCCTCTTCCGAAAGCCGTGACCCGGCGCGGGGGTCAGCGGAGGTCGCCGACGAGCTGGGGTACCGCCGTCGCCAGCTCGACGGCGGTCGCCTCCGCCGCGACTTCGACTGCGGTCAGGAGCGCGCTGTTCATCACGCTCATGTACCACTGGCCGGCGTCGGACTCCACGAACTGCACGTACTGATCCAGCTCCTCATCCGAGAGGCTACGGTAGGCCAGGAGCATGCTCACCAGACACAGGTGCCTGATCTGCTCGAGCGTGCGGTTCCGGGCCCGCGCGAGCTGCTGGTCGAGCTGAGCGCGGCTCAGTCCGGCCACGGCGGGCACCGCAGGCTGGAAGGCCCGTGTCAGGCTCCGCACGACGGCCAGCGTGACGTCCACCGTCGCCTCCGACGCGCCGCCGCCGGCATCGAGGCGCTCGAGGAGGTCGAGGCGCCGCGATGAGGGGCGACGCTTCTCGAGGTCCGCGACCGCGTCCGGCCCGCCCTCGGCGAGCAACGCGGCCAGCTCCTGCCCGGTGATCCGTCTCCCGAGCGGCGAGTCGTACCAGGCGAGCGCCTTCTCGAGCTTCGCGGACTCGAAGTTCCGCAGGAACTCGAGCCTGATCCGCGCGTAGAGGGTCTCGGGAGCAAAGCGCTCTGACACGATCCGATCGATCGTGACTCTGTCCTGGCCATTCAGCCGGCGGTGGCCGCGCAGGAACTTCGCCCGGACGCCAACCGACAGGCTCTCGAGCTGGACTCTGAGCCCCGAGCGCTCGAGGAGATCGTCCAGAGCCGGCGTCTCGACCGCCGATGCATGATTGGGACGCGCGACAACTCGGGCGTCGCCCTCATGCTGGACCGTGGCCGCCGCGGCTGCTCCGCTCGAGACGAACACCATGCCGAGCACCGCCGGGACCACCGATCCTCGAAGCATTCGCCGTCTCCCTCCGGGGCGCGCTGTACGCCCGCACCAGTGGGAATATGCATAAGCGATGCCCGCGAAATCTAGATTCTAGTTCACATAGTTACGACGACTTCGGAGTGGTGTACCGGTCAAAAATTGCCCGATGCGAGGGAGATTTGCCCACCCCCGCAGACCAATCTAGCCCGCATTATTCACGAAGATGGCGCCGCGAGCCGGACGGGGCCTGGCACCAAGGTGTCCCCGGCGGGCCGGGGACACCCTGGTGCCACCCGTCCGACGGCGCAGTGCGGTTCGTGAATAATGCGGGCTAGATCGCCAGGGCATACCCGTCGCGGCGCGGATCGGCGCCCGCCATGAGGGCTCCAGATTCGGGATCGCGGACGATGGCCTGGCCTCCCCCGACGATCCAGGACCAGTCGTCGATCGCGTGGACGTCGTGGCCGCGCTCGGCCAGTCCCGAGCGCGTCTCGGCCGAAATGCGCGACTCTGCGTCGATCAACCGATCGCGGTACACGCGAACGCGCGGCGCCTCGATCGCTTCCTGGACGTTCATGCCGAACTCGAGCACGTTGAGGAGCATCTGGGGCGTGGTCTGGAGAATCCCGTACGAGCCGGGCGTGCCGATGGAGACGTTGAAGGCGCCATCCCGGAAGACCTGGGTCGGTGACATCATCGTCCCCGCCTTCCGCCCGGGGCGCAAGACGTTCGGCGACGCGGGGTCGCGATCCATCCACTTGAGGATGTTGTTGAGAACGAGTCCGGTGCCCGGGACGGCAAAGCCCGAGCCGAAGGGCACGCCCAGCGTCTGCGTGACCGAGACCACGGTTCCGCTGGCGTCGGCGCAGGCGAAATGGGTAGTCTGCTCGTTCATGAAGTTCGCGGGATGGCCTTCCCCGATCTGTTCCGGGAGTCTCTGGCGGCTATGACGCTCGCCCTCGCTGACCGCCGCCCGCTTGCCGTCGATGCGCGCGCGCTGGGACGCCGCGTACTTCTTCGACAGCAGACCGCCGATCGGGACGCCGTCGTGGTAGGCGTAGGCGAGTCGGTCGGCGGAGCCGAGCTTCACGGCTTCGATCAAATGATGGAGGTAGTCGACAGAGTTGTGACGGAAGCCCTTGAGGTCGTAGCCCTCGAGGATGTTGAGCGTCTCCAGCATTTGGAAGGCGGAAAACGGCGGCGGCACCGAGAGCACCTGCCAGCCCCGATACGTGATCGCGGCCGGCTCACGCCACTCGGGCGCGAAGCCGGCCAGGTCGTCCTCGCCGAGCCACCCGCCGGCCTCGCGCACGGCCCGGCCGATCGCGCGCGCGATGGGCCCGCGGTAAAATGCGTCGGCGCCGCCCTCGGCCACCTGACGGAGCGTCGAGGCCAGCTCCTTGTAGGTCACGATCCCGCCCGGGCGGGGCCCCCCGTTGCCGAGGTAGAGGCGCTGCGCCTCCCGCGAGCGGGCGAGCGTCGCGCGCGCCGCCTCGAAGAATTCCACGCTCTTGAACGTGAGCGGCACGCCGTTCTCGGCGAGCGAGATCGCCGGCGCCAGCACCCGGCCGCGGTCCATCGAGCCGAAGCGCTCGAGCGCGGCGAGCCAGCCCCCGAGGTTGCCCGGAGTGGCGCACGACTTCGGCCCGCCGGCCAGCTCGTCGTCCGTGCAGCGGGCGGAATCCGCCGCGCCGGGCGCGCGCCCGATGAAGTCGAGCACGTGGCGCTCGCCCGCGCGCCCGCGTGAGATGAGCATGAGGCCGATCCCGCCGGCGCCCGACATGAACGGCTCGACGACGTTCAGCGTCGAGCCGACGGCGACCGCGGCGTCCACGGCGTTGCCGCCGGCCAGGAGCATCTGGATCCCGGCCATCGAGGCGAGCGGGTGCGCCGAGGTGACGACGCCGCGGGTGCCCATGACGCTCGGACGGTAGGCGCTGCGATGTGGTGGCATGTGGTCTCCCCTGTCAGGCCGCGCGCTGCCTCTCGGTCTGCAGGCCGCGGATTTTCGGATCGAGCATGTCCCGCAGGCCGTCGCCAAACATGTTGAGGCCGAAGATTGTCAGCATGATCGCCGCTCCCGGATAGAGCACGAGCCACGGCGCCTGCCGCAGATAGAGCCGCCCGTCCGAGAGGATGTTACCCCAGGACGGCACGAACGGCGGCACGCCGACCCCGAGGAACGACAGCGCGGCCTCGGTCAGGACGGCCGCGGCGAAGACGAAGCTCGCCTGGACGATCACGGGCGAGAGACAGTTCGGCAGGACGTGCCGGCAGATCAGCGCCAGGTCCGAGGCGCCCAGCGCGCGCCCCGCCTCCACGTAGGCCGTCTCCCGGATGACCAGGACGGAGCCCCGGACGACGCGTGCCACGCGCGGCGAGTTCACGACGCCGATCGCCACGATCACGTTGGCCACGCTCGGACCGAGCGAGGCCATGAGCGCGATCGCCAGAATGATCGCGGGAAAGGCCATGAGCCCGTCCATCACGCGCATCACCGCGTTGTCGAGCCGCTGGAAGTAGCCGGCCAGCACGCCGCACACGATCCCGACGACGAACGAGAAGACGACAACCGCGCCGCCCACCAGCAAGGACAGGCGCGCGCCGTAGATCACGCGGCTGAAGACGTCGCGACCGACGTCGTCGGTCCCGAACCAGTTGGTGAAGCTCGGCGGCCTCAGCCGCGCGGCGACGTCCATGTGGCTCGGATTCCCGGCCACGAGGGGCCCGACGAGCCCGAGGACCAGCATCACCGCCAACAGCGCGGCGCCGATCAGCGCGACCTTCCGGCGCGCCAGCAGGACGATCCAGCGTTGACCGTCGAGCCATTCGAGCGCTCGACTCGGCGGTCGCACCGCGTCCACGCGACCCGCGTCGGCTCGCACTACCATTCGACCCGTTGTCTCGACGATCGAATCACTGGTATCTCACCCGCGGGTCGAACCAGAGATACGAGAGGTCCACCGCCAGGTTGATCAGCATGTACACGCCGGCGATGCACAGCACGACGCCCTGGATGACGGGGTAGTCGCGGCGCAGGACGGCGGAGATGATCAGGCGCCCCAGCCCGGGAATGTTGAACACGGTCTCGATGACGACCGCCCCGGAGATCAGGATCGCGAAGCTGATGCCGATGATCGTCACGGTGGGGATCATCGCGTTCTTGAGCGCGTGCTTGTAGACGACCGCGCGCTCGCTGAGCCCCTTGGCCCGGCCGGCGACGATGAACTGCTCGCGCAGGACGTCGAGCATGGCCGACCGGGCGATCCGCGCGATGAGCGCCGACTGCACGAGCCCGAGGGCGAACGCGGGCAGGACGAGCGAGCGGAGCGTCGCGAGCCACCCGTACTCGAGCGGCGAGTAGCCGGCGACGGGAAACCAGCCGAGCCAGACCGAGAAGCAGAGGATCAGCAGCAGCCCGGCCAGGAAATTCGGGATCGAGATTCCGACGAGCGCCATCACCATGAGTGCCTGGTCGGTCGTGGAGTTGTGGAAGCGGGCCGAGACGACGCCCGCCGGGACACCGATCGCGATGGCGATGACGATCGCGAAGACCGTCAGGAGCAGGGTCGGCTCGACCCGGTCGAGGATCGCCTCGGTCACGGGCTTGCGCAGGAAGATCGACTGCCCGAGGTCGCCCTGGGCCAGCTGGACGTACCAGTGCACGAGCTGCATCGGGAGCGGCGCGTCGAGCCCGAGCTGGCGCTCGATGCGCTGGACGTCGTCCCGCGACGCGTCCGGCCCGGCGATGACCGAGGCCGGGTCGCCCGGGGCCAGGTGGATCAGCACGAAGGCGACCGTGGCCACCACGAGCGCCACCGGCACCAGCGCCAGGAGCCGTCGGACGACGTAGGTCTTCACCATCCGACGGCGCCCCCGCCTACTTCAGCCAGACGTTCCAGAAGTTCGTCTCGTTCGTCGGCCGGAAGCCCTGCAGCTCCCTGCGGTGGGCGACGAGACCGAAGTCGTCGCCGAACTTGACGCGACCGACGTCCTCGTAGAAGACCTGCTGGACCTTCTCCCAGATCGCGCGGCGCTTCTTAGGATCGCTCTCGCGGGCGAGCGCGTCCATCAGCTTCTCTTTCTCCTCGTGGCACCACCAGCCCGGCCAGCTGCAGGCGGTCGACGTGGCGAACGCCGGCTCGGGGTTGAAGGTGATGCCCGTCGAGAACACGTCGAACAGCTCGGGCTTGTTGCGGCGCTGGACGAGGGTGGCCCAGTCCACCACCTGCAGGTCGATCTTGAATCCGACCGCCTCGAGCTGCTGCGTGGCGACCAGGGCGTTCTTGTACATCCACTGATACTCCTTGGTCGTGATCCAGCGCACGGGCTGGCCGGTATAGCCCGCCTCCTGCAGGAGCCGCTTCGCCTTGGTCGGATTCTTCTGGTTGTAGAGCTCGCCCCCCACCTTGCTGTACCACTGCGGCTGCTCCGGGAAGGACAGGCCGGGGTCGAGGCGGTAGAACGCCCGGTCGCCGAAGCCGGCCGCCATGATCGGCTCCATGTCGAGCGCGGCCTGGAACGCCTGTCGCAGGCGCTTGTCGGTCATGAGCCCTTGCTTGTGATTGAGCACGGCGGTGGACCACGCCTGGGGCTTGATGATCCCCGGCACGACACCGGGCGTGTTCTTCACGCGTTCGTACATGTCCTGCTGGAGCTGCTGGGCGTAGTGGTATTCACCGGTCTCCACGCCGGCCTGGCGCACGGCGACATCAGGCACCGGAATGAACAGGAGCTCGTCGAAATACGCGGTCCGCTTGCCGCCGAAGCCCTCGGGAGCGTCGGTGCGGCCGACGTAGTCCTTGAACCGTGCCAGCCTCACGTGGCGGTCGGGCTTGTGCTCGACGAAGCGGTAGGGGCCGGTGCCGATGTAGTCCTTCACGTGGTTATCGCCGGCGGCCTCGACGATTTCCTTCGGATAGATGACGGCGCCGTTGTTGGGGCGGGCCAGGCCCATCAAGAGCGCGCCCGAGGTGTCCTTGAGGTACATCGTGACCGTGTGCGGGTCCTTGGCGTCCACGCCCTCCACGTTCCTCCAGAACTGCTTGCCCGGCGTGGCCAACCGCCCCCAGCGCTTCAGTGACGCGACGACATCGTCCGCCGTCAGCGCCTTGCCGTTGTGGAACTTCACGCCGCCGCGGAGCCGGAACGTGTACGTGCGGCCGTTGTCGCTGACGGTGTGACCCTCGACGAGCAGCGGGATCGCGTTGTAGCTCCGGTCGTAGGTGTAGAGCCCCTCGTAGACGTGCCAGGTGATCTGCTGCACGATCGTCGCGGTCGTCGTGTGCAGGTCGAGCGTGGGCGGCTCGCCGATCATCGCAGCCTTGAGCACGCCACCGAACTTCGGCTGCTCCTGCGCGCGCGCCGCGCTCGGTATCAGAACGAGCAGCGCCACGAGAGCGACGACGTCGAGCCGACGAAGAGGACCGTTCATGTCGATGGCTCCTTCCAGTTCGCCTACTCTATAGCATCGGGCGCTCGTTGAGGTGCCGGAGGTGCCATGCGGTCTCGCTTCGTTCGAGGACGGTGAGCGCGCCGTAGTCCTGCCCGATCGCCAGCAGCCGGCCGAGCGGGAGCCCGAGCGCCCGGCAGATGAGGGTACGGTTCGTGCCCCCGTGCGCGACGACGGCGATCGCCCGGCCGGCGTGAGCGCCGACGATCGACTCGAACGCCGGCCACGCGCGGGCCTCGAGGTCCGGCACGCTCTCGCCGTCCGGGAACGGGAACTCGCCCACGCTCGACATCCACTCCGCGAACTTCGCCGGCTCGCGCTCGCGGATCTCCGCGGCGGTGAGCCCGTCCCATCGCCCCATCGCCATCTCGCGGAGCTCCGGCACCACCGTGGGCGCGAGCCCGTGCGGCGCCCCGATGATCTCTCCGGTCCGCCGGGCGCGGGTCAGATCGCTCGCGAATACGGCCGCCAGCTTCACCGACGAGAGCCGGGCGGCTTGCGCGGCGCTCTGGCGCTCGCCCAGCGCCGAGAGCGGCACGTCGAGGTGGCCGATGAATCGCCGCGTCTCGGCGAGCACGACTTCGCCGTGACGGAAGAGATAGATCAGCGTCCCAGGTGCGACCACGCCGACACGGTGAGGAGCCCGGCCAGCTCCGCCACCTCGATCGCGGCGCCCAGGACGTCGCCGGTGATTCCGGAGACGCGCGCGGCGAAGAACCGCGTGACGACCAGCGCGCTCACGACGGAGACCGCCAGGACCAGGACGCCGACCGCGCGCAGCGCCGCCACGGCGACGATCAGCGCGATCGCCAGAGCGATCGGCGCCGCCCGGCCGCCGACCCCCGCGCCGAACGCGGCGCCGAGGCCTCCGGGCTTCGCCGCCGAGAACAGGCGCACGAGGAGCGGCGGCGTGGCGCGCGCGATCGCCGGCACGACGAGAAGCGCCTGACCGCGGACGCCCGGCGGCAGCTCGGCGACGGCCGTGATCTCCAGGAGCAGCAAGAGAATGAGGCCGATCGCGCCGAAGGCGCCGATGCGGCTGTCGCCCATGATGGCGAGCCGGTGCTCGGCGTCGCGCCCGGCCAGACCGTCGAGGCAATCGGCGAGCCCGTCGAGGTGGAGTCCGCCGGTCAGGAGCTTCCAGACGGTCACGGTGAGCAGCCCGGCTAGAAGCAAGGGGAACAGCACCTCGGTGACGCGTTCCGTGGCGAAGAGCACCGCGCCGATCGCGAGGCCGATTACCGGAAACCAGGCCGCGGCGCGGCCGAGGGCGTCGGGGCGGCCCGGCGCCGGCCCGGGCAGGGGCACGATCGTCAGGTAGCGGGCGGCGACGACGAGGCCCGTCACGCCGCGATGCTAGCACGTTCTTCTTGACGCGCCCGCCGCCCGGAGGCGACAATTCCTAGTCAGAAGCAAGCTCACCCGTAGCGTGGAAAAGGCCCCTCATGAGCGTGACCAGCGTGGCCCAGAAGTGGGTGTCCGAGGCCGCCGGCCTGACCCAGCCGTCGCGCGTCGTCTGGTGCGACGGCTCCAAGGTCGAGTACGACGGCCTGATCGAAGCGATGCTGCAGGACGGCACGCTGCTGCCGCTGAATCCGAGAACCTACCCGAACTGCTACCTGCACCGGAGCCACCCGTCGGACGTCGCGCGCACGGAGCAGCTCACGTTCATCTGTACCCGCGAGAAGGACTCCGCCGGCCCCACGAACAACTGGATCGCGCCGATCGAAGCCAAGTCGACGGCCGGCGCCCTGTTTCGCGGGAGCATGCGGGGCCGAACGATGTACGTGATCCCGTACCTCATGGGTCCGGCCGGCTCGCCGATGAGCCGGGTCGGGCTGATGGTCACCGACAGCGCCTACGTGGTCGCGAGCATGCACATCATGACGCGCGTGGGGCAGGTGGCGATCCAGCACATGCGGCGGGACGACGATTTCATCGCGGGGCTCCACTCGATGGGCGACCTCTCGCCTGACCGGCGTCTGATCCTGCACTTCCCCGAGGAGAACCTGATCTGGAGCGTGGGATCCGGGTACGGCGGCAACGCGCTCCTCGGCAAGAAGTGCCATGCCCTCCGCATCGCGTCCTGGCAGGCCCACCAGGAGGGCTGGCTCGCCGAGCACATGCTGATCATCGGCGTGGAGGATCCCGAGGGCCGCGTCACCTATCTGGCGGCCGCGATGCCGAGCGCGTCGGGCAAGACGAACCTCGCGATGGCGGTGTCGCAGCTACCGGGCTGGCGCGTCTGGACGCTCGGCGACGACATCGCGTGGATGTGGGTCGACGCCAACGGCCAGCTCCGCGCCGTCAATCCCGAGCGGGGCTTCTTCGGCGTCGCGCCCAACACGAGCCCCAAGACGAACCCGAACGCGACCTCGATGGTGCGCTCGAACACGATCTTCACCAACGTGGCCCTGACCGCCTCCGGCGAGCCGTGGTGGGAGGGGCTGACTCCGACCCCGCCCGCCGGGCTCGTCGACTGGCAGGGCCGGTCGTGGAAGCCGGGCGAGGGCGCGGCTGCCCATCCAAACTCGCGCTTCACGGTGCTCGCCCAGCAATGTCCGTCCATCGCGCCGAACTGGGAGGAGCCCCAGGGGGTGCCGATCGCCGGCGTCATCTTCGGCTCTCGACGCACCCGGGTCATCCCGCTCGTGTTCGAGGCGTTCGACTGGTCGCACGGCGTCTTCCTCGGCTCGGCCATGAGCACCGAGACGACAGCGGCGATCACGGGCAAGGTCGGCGTGGTGCGCCGCGACCCCATGGCCATGATCCCGTTCTGCGGGTACAACATGGCCGACTACTTCGCCCACTGGCTCGCGACCGGGCCCCGCCTGACCACGCCGCCCCGGATCTTCCGCGTGAACTGGTTCCGCCGCGACGCCGACGGCCGCTTCCTCTGGCCGGGTTACGGCGAGAACGTGCGCGTGCTCAAGTGGATGGTCGAGCGGATTCGCGGCACGGCGCGGGCGGAGGAGACCCCGATCGGGTGGGTCCCGGCGCCCGGCGCTCTCGACACCGGCGGACTCGACGTGGCGCCGGCTCAGCTCCGCGAGGCGCTCCGGTGCGACGCCGGCGAGTGGCTGCAGGCGCTCGACGAGCTCGGCGAGTTCTACCAGCAGTTCGGCCCGCGGCTCCCCCAGCCGATCGCCGAGACGCTCGCGAAGACCCGTCGCCGCTTCGGCGGCTGAGCCGGCCGCCCGGCTCGGCTCGATCCCCTAGCCTGGATCATTCATGAACGCGTACAGCGAACCCGGACGGGTGGCGCCGCGGGCCGCGCCCCCGGGACCCGTCCGCCTCTCGCATGACGCGTTCATGAATGATCCGGGCTAGCGCTCGGCGCCGGCGACGAGCCGGATGACTCGACGCACCTCGCCGCGATCGAAGGGCTTGCTCAGTCCCGGAACTCCCGTCTCCTCGAGGAACGTCTGGATCTCCGCGCTCAAGACGTCTCCGGTCATGAGGACGAAGCGCCGGCAGAGCTCCGGGAGCCGCCGCTCCAGCGCGCGATACAGTCCCGGGCCGTCGAGGTACGGCATGCGCACGTCGCTCAGGATCAGATCGTACGAGGTCCGGCGGAGCTGCTCGAGCGCCTGCGTCCCGTCGGCGACGGTGTCCACCGTGTGGTCATCGGCGCCGAGCATCTCGCCGAGCAGCTGGAGCACGAGCGGCTCGTCGTCCACGACGAGGATGCGCTTGCCCTTGACGACCGGCAAAGCCTCCGCCGCGCGCTTGCCGATCGTCGGGGGCGCCACCACGGAAAGCTCGACGCGAAAGATCGCGCCGTGCCCCGGCTCGCTCACGAGGGAAAGCGTTCCGCCGTGCCCCTCGACGATCCCGTGGCAGAGCGAGAGGCCGAGGCCGGTCCCCTGCCCGACCGGCTTCGTCGTGAAGAACGGCTCGAAGATCCTGTCCCGGATCTCGGCGGAGACGCCCGGCCCCGTGTCCTCGACATCGAGGCGGACGCGGCCGCGGGCGGCGTCGGCCCGCGTGCGCAGCGTCAGCCGTCTCGGCGGCGGTGCCTTGCGCAGCTCGTCGCGCGCATTGGTCACGAGATTGACGACGACCTGGTGGAGCTGATGGGGATCCGCCCACAAGACCGGAAGGCCTTCGGCCAGATCCAGGTCTACCTCGATGCCGTCGACGCGGAGGTGGTACGCCAGGAGCTCGGCCGCGTCCCGCGCGATGTCGTTCAGGCGCACCAGCTGGCGCTCGGGCGGGTGCCGGCGGGCCAGCGCCAGGAAGTTGCGCACGATCGAGGCGCAGCGATCGGCGGCGTGAGCGATGTTCTCGGCCCTCACCGCCGAGGGTGAGCCCGCGAGCTCCTGGCGGAGCAGGTTCGCGTAGCCCGTCACGGCCGTCAGGGGATTGTTCAGCTCGTGCGCGACCCCGGCGAGCACCGTCCCCATCGTCGCGAGCTTCTCGGTCTGGTACAGCACCTCGCGCTGACGCCGAAGCTCGGCGTCGGTCCGCTTGCGCTCCGTCATGTCGCGGACGATCGCGGACAAGAACTCGACGGCCCCGTCCGCTCGGTGATGGGCGACCGCCACGACCGACACGGGTACCTCGCGCCCGCTGCGAGCCAGCAACACGGCCTCGCCCGTCCAGAGACCGTCGCGCAGCAGGGTTGGCAAGATCTCGTCGTGGACGACCGGGCGCAGGCGTTCGGGCGCCAGGCCCGCGATGGGGTGGCCGAGCGCGTCGTCGGCCGCCAGCCCGAGCAGCGCTTGCCCCGCGCTGTTGAGGTACATCAGGCGGCCGGAGAGATCCGCGATCGCGACCAGGTCGGTGGTCGCCTCCAGGATCGCGGTGAGCCGTTCGCGCGCCTCGAGCTCGAGCCGGAGGCGACGGTAGAGCCGCGCGTTCTCGACGGCGACCGCGGCGTGGTCGGCCAGCGCCAGCAACAGGCGCTCCTCGATGGCGGTGAACTCGCGCGGGCGCGGACTGCCGACCGCCAGGACGGCCACCAGCCCTTCGGGCCCGACGAACGACGCCGCGAGGTTCTGTCCCGCGGCTCCGAAGACCGCCGTCGGGTTTGGCCCACCCGCCTGGGCGAAGAGATGGCGCATGGAGATCCGGCGCTCGAGTGCCAGTCGCTCGGCGAGATTCGGGGTCACCTGGAACCGGAGCGGCTCTACCGCGCGGTCCTCGATCCCCTCCCAGGCGACCGGCCACAGCACACCGGCCTCGAAGAGCCAGAGCACGCTCGCCTCGACCCGGATGAGCTCGCGGGCCGCGCTCACGACGCGGCGGAGGACCTCGTCGAGATCCTTGGTCGTGATGAGCGACTTCGCCAGGTCGTTGAGCACGGCCAGGCCGTCCTTCTCGTCGGCGAGCCGCCGCTGGGCCAGGACGTTCTCGATCGTGGACGGGAGCTTGGCCAGGTATCCCCCGCGCTTGATGAGATAGTCCGCGACCCCGAGCTTGAAGGCCTGCACGGCCGAGTCCTCGTCGCCCTCGCCGGCCATCATCACGACCGGAATGCGGATGCCCTCGGCCTGGAGCTCCTTGAGCACCTCGATCCCCGAGAGATCCGGCATCCGGTTGTCCAGGAGCAGCACGTCGTAGTGGACGGCCTTCAGCCGGGCGAGCGCCTCCCGAGCGAGGGTGACCGTCTCGACGCGCGCGCGTCGGTCGTGCTCGTCGAAGGCCCGGAGCGTGAGCGCCATGTCTTCGGGATGGTGCTCGGCGCAGAGCACGCGGATCGGCGCGCGCCGGAGCTCGCTCGCCGTGCGAAACCAGCGAAACGCGCTCTCGAGCACGACCGGAAGCGTGGCCAGATACTCCGGGCGCTTCACGAGGTAGTCGGTGGCGCCGGCCTTGAGGAGGCGTACCGTGAGGTCGGCGTCTCCCGAGCCGGTCACGAGCACGACGGGCACCTCCAGGCCCCTCGACTTGACCGCGTCGAGGAGGTCGAGCCCGGTGCCGTCAGGGAGGCGAGAGTCCGCGAGCATCACGTCCATGTCGCCGATCGTGACGCGCTCGACCGCCTCGGCCACGGTCCCCACGACGGTCAGCTTGATGTGGGGCGCGTGGCGCGCGAGGTGACGCTGGGTCATCTCTTGATCGGCGGGATCGGCCTCGACATAGAGCACGCGGATGGTGTCCATGGCGTTTTCAGCCCTCTCGTCCCGTGAGGGAGTGGGGGACGCTGGCCGCCGAGGCCAGGCGGCTGACCTCGCGGCACACCACGTCCAGGTCCAGTGGCTTGGTGACACACGCGTCCGCCCCGGCGCCGAGCAGGACCGGAACCATCGCCGGATGGCCGGTCACGCCGAGGATCCGGACGTCGCGGGTCTCCGGCATTCGGCGCAGGCACCGGCACGCCTCGATCCCGTCGAGGCCGGGCAACACGACGTCGAGGATGATGAGCCCCGGGCGGAAAGTCCCGACCTTGACGAGCGCCTCGTAGCCGTCCGTCGCCGTCTCGATCGTGAACGGCCCGTCCGCCAGGAGGTCGACCAGCATCTGCACGACGAGCGGCTCGTCGTCCACGAGCAGGAGTCGGGTCCTCGGCTCGGGCCCAACGGGATACACGTGTCGACCCTGCGCGCGCAGGAAGCGCTGGAATTCGTCGAGGTCGATGCGGCGGTGGCCGCCGGGTGTGAGGTGAGCGCCGAGCTCACCGGCCCGTATCCAGCGCCGCAGCGTCGGGATCGAGACCATGCAGTGAGCCGCCGCCTGCCGGGTCGTGAGGTGCGCACGGCGCCAGGCCGGCAGCGGTTTCACTTTTTGCACATTTGATTCCTAGCACGGCGGTTCCGCCAACCCGCACGAAATAGTGCGATCGGGACGACGCAACCCGTCGGTCGCGCGGCGCCGGAGGCTGCAGGCGCGGCGGCGACTCAGACCGGGTAGACGCCGTTCCGTCGCGGCGGGAACTCGTGAGCCTTGGTCTGCGCGTACGCGAGGCGCTTGATCAGCTCGTCACGGAGGGCCCCACCCGGCACGATATCGTCGATCAGCATCTCGGACGCGAGCTTGTACGTGTCCACGTCGCGCGCGTACTCGTCGCGCTTCTGCTTGACCCACGCCGCCCGCTCGCCCTCGGGCAGCTCCATGATCTTGTTGTAGTAGACGGCGTTCACCGCCGGCTCCGGTCCCATGATCGCGATCTGCCCCTGCGGAAGCGAGATCGCGGCGTCGGGCTCGAAGGCGGGACCGCACATCGCGTAGAGGCCGGCGCCGTAGCACTTGCGCACGATCACGGAGATCTTCGGCACGGTGGCCTGCGCGGTCGCGAAGATCATCTTGGCGCCGTGGCGGATGATCCCCTGCTGCTCGACCTTCGTGCCCACCATGAACCCCGCGATGTCGGCGAGGTAGACGAGCGGGATGTTGAAGGCGTTGCAGAGCCAGATGAAGCGCGCCGCCTTGTCGGCGGAGTCGACCATCAGCACGCCGCCCTTGACCTTCGGCTGGTTGGCGACGATCCCGACCGGACGGCCGGCGAGGCGCGCGAAGCCGACGATGACTTCCTGCGCGAACAGGCGCTTGATCTCGAACCACGAGCCGGCGTCGATCAGCCGGTCGATGACCTCGTACATGTCGAAGTACTTCCGCTGGTCGTACGGCACGATCTCGTCGATGGACCGGCCCGCCCTCGGCTCGGCGGCGGGGGACGCGGCCGCCAGCTCGCGGTGCGACTGCGGCATGTAGGTCAAGTACCGGCGGGCCAGCTCGATGGCCTCCTCGTCGGAGGCGGCGAGGACGTCGCCGCAGCCGGAGACCTTGCAGTGCATGAGCGCGCCGCCGAGCTCCTCCAGCGTCGTCTTTTCGCCGATGGCCATCTCGACCATGCGCGGGCTGCCGACGTAGAGGGAGGCCTTGCCCTCGACCATGATCACGACGTCGGTCAGCGCGGGCAGATACGCCGAGCCCGCCGGCGACGGGCCGAAGAGGACGCATACCTGGGGGACCACACCGGAGAGCTGGACCTCGTTGTAGAAGATGCGCCCGGCGTGGAACCGTCCCGGAAAGATCTTGATCTGCTCGGAGATGCGCCCCCCCGCGGCGTCCACCATATAAAGGAGGGGGATCCGCAGCCGGGCGGCCTTCTCCTGGATGCGCACGATCTTCTGGACGGTCTTCTCGCCCCAGGAGCCCGCCTTCACCGTGTAGTCGTTGGCCATGACGCAGACCGGCCGCCCGCCGACCTTCCCGATCCCGGTCACCACGCCGTCGGCCGGGGTGTCGGCCTCGGCCGAGCGAGCGAACAGCCAGTCCTCCTGGAACTCGGAGCCGGGGTCGAGGAGGAGCTCGAGCCGGTCGCGGACGAAGAGCTTGCCCTCCTGGCGGAGCTTGTCCCGATACTTCGTGTGGCCCTGCTCGATCCGAGCGCGTTCCTGGAAGTAGCGCTCCTCGCCTGAGCTCACCGGTGCCTTCCGATCACGGGTTGGGGTTGGTCCAGAGGATGATGATGAGGGTGCCGGACCCGTGACGGGGACCCCCGATCACGGCCGGATTGCCCGACTGCGCCTGGATGCTCGTCGAAACCTCGGCGACGTTGCCACGCGTCAGCCGCACGTTGAAGCTCACCGTGCCGCCGCGCACGCTCTGGGGCGTGACTTCGAGCCGGCGGTCGCCCGGCACCGGCCAACGCTGCGTCGTGCCCACCGGCACCTCGGCGCGATAGCGCTCCAGCGACTCGTAGTGGTTGTAGCGGAAGAGCTGGCGGAGCTTCGGCAGGAAGGCCTCCAGCCGTTCGTCGGGCGGCTCCGGTGCCTTGCTCGAGGCGCTGGGCGGCGGCCCGTCGCTGGCGAGGACGATCCGCGTCCCGAACCTGACGATCGACTGCGCCTCGACGATCGCGGCCACCGCGAGCGCCAGCAGCAGCGCCAGGACCAGGACCAGGAGCGGACCGAGCGCGTCCCGCAGACGTCGGCGCGCGTTGTGCAGCCGCGACATCACGGTCCCCATCGGTATGTTCAACACCTCCGCGATCTCGCGGTACGAGAGCCCCTCGAGATCACTCAACATGATAATGGCCCGGTGCGGCTCCGACAAAGTCGCCAGCGCCTGCCCGATCCGCTCGCGCTCCTCGACCTGCGTGGCGCTGGCGTCGGGCGCGGTCCCCTGGTCCACCAGCGCCCGGTCCCAGTCCTTCTCCTCGACGCGCTCGGTCCCGAACGCGCGGCCGCGCGCCGCGTGCTGCCGGGCGCGGTCCCGGGCGACGTTCATGACGATCCGAAAAAGCCACGTGTAGAACGCGGAGTCGCCCCGGAACGACGGGAGCGCCTGGAAGGCGCGGATGAAGGCGTCCTGGGCGACGTCCCACGCCTCTTCCGGATCGCGCAGAACGTTGTAGGCGAGCCGGTAGACGCGCTGGCGATATTTCTCGACCAGCGGCTCGAACGCCGTCAAGTCGCCGGCGCGGCACCGCCCGATCAGGGCCGCTTCGTCGCTGTCCACCTGGATTCACTCGATCGCCCCTCCCCGCCGGCGTTAGACGCCGGGGCGGCGATGGCGATTCACCGTCGTGAAATCGGTCGGCGCGAGACCGACGCCAGCGCGTCGAGGCCGAGCAGGTAGCTCCGCGGGCCGAATCCCGAGATCTGGCCGCGCGCGACGGCGGCGATCACCGAGTGGCGGCGGAATTCCTCGCGCGCGTGCACGTTGGACAGGTGGACCTCGACGACGGGCACCTGGATCCCGGCGACGGCGTCGCGGAGCGCGAGCGAGTAGTGCGTGAACGCCCCGGGGTTGAAGACGACGCCGGCGAACCTCTCGCGCTGCGCCGCCTGGAGCCAGTCGATGAGCTGGCCCTCGTGATTGGACTGGCGGCACTCGACCGTGTCGCCACGGTGGCGCGCATGGTCGCGCAGCATGCGATCGACCTGGGCGAGCGTCACGCGGCCGTACACGCCGGGCTCGCGGGTGCCGAGGAGATTCAGGTTCGGACCGTGCAGCACCAGGACCTTCATGGCGAGAGCGAGCTTAGCATCAGTGGCCGCCGAGCGACGAGACGAGCCAGTCGGCGACCGCGAAGAGCAGGAGCCCCGCGAAGACCGTCCAGCCGAGCGCCGGCCCGCCTTCGCGGTTCACCTCCGGGATCAGATCCGACGCGGCCACGTAGATGGTGACGCCGGCCGAGAGCGCCAGGGCGTAGCCGATGTGGTGCTCGGCCACGAAGCTCGTCGCCACCGCGCCCACGATCGTCAGCACGCCCAGGAGCGCGCCCGCGCCGATCGCCGCCGCGCGCGACTGGCCGCCCGCCAGCATGATCGACGCGATCGTGAAGCCCTCGGGCACCTTGTGGAGGAACACCGCGATGGACAGCAGCGTGCCGAGCCCGGGCCCGATCATGAAGCCGGCGGCGATCGCGACGCCGTCGAAGAGCGTGTGGACGCCGAGACCGAGGAGCGCCAGGTAGCCGGCCGAGGGCCGCAGGAGCGCCTCGGGATGGATCTCCTCGCCGAAGTGGAAGTGGGGCGCCACCGTGTGCTCGAAGAGGTGCACGCCGAAGTAGCCGATCAGGACGAACAGGAACGCGTGCGGCACCTGCGCGCTCTCCGGGAGCATCCGCACGAACGCCGCCGCGAGCATGAACCCCGCCCCGCCGGCGACGAAATAGCGCAGCGGCGCCAGGCCCTTCTGGTGCACCGTCGTCACGAGCAGAGCGCCCGCGAGATCCGCGGCCGCCGCGGCGGCCGCGAAGGCCAGGTATGCTAACATGATCGGTGAGCATAGCATGGTCATCACAGGGCTTTTTCGTCGGCTCGGTGAGATCCTGGTCCGCGAACGCCTGACCACCCCCGACGTCGTGGACAGGGCCCTCGAGCGTGCCCGGACCACGGGCGAGCGGGTGGGCGAGGCGCTCGTGTCGCTCGGCGCCGTCAAGGACGACGACGTGCTGCGGGCGCTCGCGCAGCAGCAGAATCTCGCCTATCTCACTCGCGACGAGCTGCCGGTCCCCCTGCCGATCGTCAAGAACCTCTCGCCGAAGTACCTGCGCCAGTACGCGGTCTGTCCCGTGAGCGTCGAAGGCACCGTGTTGACGGTCGCGACGGCGGATCCGTTGAACCCGGTCATCGTCGACGACCTGGCGCAGTCGACCGGCCTCACCGTGAAGGTCGTCGTGAGCTCGGCGGACGCCATCGTCGAGGCGATCGACCGCACCTACGATGGCGTGGCGACGCCGCTGCAGCGCATCGTCGAGGGCATGGAGGACGACCGCGGCCCCGACGGTGACGACGACATCAACCACCTGCGCGACATGGCGTTCGAGGCGCCGGTCGTCCGGCTCGTGAACCTCCTCATCGAGAACGCCATCACCGCCGAGGCCTCGGACATCCACATCGAGCCCTTCGAGGACACGCTCCGGATCCGCTACCGTATCGACGGCATCCTCTTCGATCAGGAGGCGCCGCCGCAGCGTCTGCAGGCCGCGGTGACCTCGCGCGTGAAGCTGATGGCGGAGATGAACATCGCGGAGCGCCGGCTGCCGCAGGACGGACGCATCCGCGTGACCCTGCACAGCCGCCGGGTGGACATCCGCACGTCCACGATCCCCACGGTGCACGGCGAGTCGATCGTCATGCGTCTGCTCGACCGCCAGAGCGTCTTCCTGCCGCTCGAGAAGCTCGGCTTCTCGCCGGGGATGCTCCCGCGCTTCGAGGGGCTGATCCGGAGACCGCACGGCATCCTCCTCGTCACCGGACCGACCGGGTCCGGCAAGACGACGACGCTCTACGCCGGGCTCGACAAGATCAACTCGCCGGACCGCAAGATCATCACCGTCGAGGACCCGGTCGAGTACCAGCTGAAGGGCGTCAACCAGATCGCCGTCAAGCCGAAGATCGGCCTGACCTTCGCCACCGGGCTCCGGCACATCGTCCGCCAGGACCCGGACGTGATCCTGATCGGCGAGATCCGCGACCTCGAGACGGCCGAGATCGCGATCCAGGCCTCGCTCACCGGCCACCTGGTCTTCTCGACGCTGCACACCAACGACGCGCCGGGCGCGATCACGCGTCTGCAAGACATGGGGGTCGAGCCCTATCTGGTGGCCTCGGTGCTGGAAGGTGTCCTCGCCCAGCGGCTCGTCCGGCGCATCTGCGCGACGTGCCGCGTCTCCGACACGCCGTCGCCGGCCGACCTCAGCGCGCTCGGCATCGCCGGCGCGGACGGGACTCGCCTCTACCGCGGCGACGGCTGCGACGAGTGCCGCGGCACCGGCTACCGGGGACGGACGGGGATCTACGAGCTGTTCCCGATCACCGAGGACGCGCGCAGCCTCATCCTGCGCCGAGCGCCGACCCGCGACATCCGGCGCGTGGCGCTCGAGGCCGGCATGGTCACGCTGCGGCTCGACGGCTGGGCCAAGGCGTGCGCGGGCGTCACCACCGTCGAGGAAGTGCTCCGAGTCACGCAGGAAGACGCCTAGTCCGCCATGCCCGTTTTCGTCTATCGGGCGGCCGACCGGCGCGGCCAGACCATCGACGGCGTGATGGAGGCGGCCGACGCGCGCGCCGTCGTCGAGCGACTGCAGCGGGACGCCTACTTTCCCATCCGTGTCGCCCTTCACGCCGAACGGAGGAGCTGGCTTTCCCTCGGCGGCTCGGGGCGGGTCGGCCAGCGCGACCTCCTGGCGTTCACCCAGCAGCTCGCGACGCTCTTCGAAGCGACGCTGCCGCTCGACCGCGCGCTGTCCATCCTCGAAGAGCTGGCGTCGAACGGGCGCATCAAGGCGATCGTCGCCGATCTGCTCGTGAGCGTGCGGGGAGGCTCCTCGCTCAGCGAGGCGCTCAGCAAGCATCATCCCCGGCCGTTCTCGCGGCTCTACATCAACATGATCCGCGCCGGTGAGCGGGGCGGCGTGCTCGAGCTCGCGCTGCGACGGCTCGCCGAGTTCCTGGAGGCGCGGGCCGCCTTCGCCGACGCCGTCGTCACCGCGGTCGCCTACCCCGCGGTGGTCTTCACGTTCGGAATCGGCGCCATCATCTTCCTCATGACGTTCGTGATCCCGCGGTTCGCGACGATCTTCGCCGATCTCGGCCAGGCCATCCCGCTTCCGACCCAGATCCTCCTGTCGGTCAGCGCGGCCTTCCAGTCGTACTGGTGGGTGGGCGTCCTCCTTCTCCTCGCGGCGGTCCTCGCCTGGCGCATGTGGACCGGCAGCCCCCAGGGGCGGCTTCGCTGGGACCAGATGGTGCTCGGCCTCCCGCTGATCGGCCCCCTCGCCATGAAGATCGAGACGGCGCGGTTCGCCCGGACCCTCGGGACCATGCTCAAGAGCGGCGTGCCGGTCATGAGCGCGCTCGCCGTCGTCGGCGACACGATGACGAACCACGCGATCGGGCAGGCGGTGGAGCGGCTCGCCGACGGCGTGAAGCGCGGCGGCACCATCGCGGCGGGCATGCAGGCGCAGGCGCCGTTCCCGTCGCTGGCGATCCACATGGTGCGGGTCGGGGAAGAGACGGGGCGGCTCGAGGACATGCTGCTCAAGGTCGCCGAGACGTTCGAGTCCGACGTCGGCACCGAGCTCAAGCGCGTGCTCCGCCTTCTCGAGCCCGTTATCATCTTCACCATGGGTGTGCTGGTCGCCTTCATCGTCGTCGCGATGATGCTCGCGATCTTCTCCATCAACGATATTCCGCTATGAGCCCGCTTCTTCGTCGCCGAGCGCGGGCGGCGAGGTAGCCGGCTCCTCGATCGGCGTAGGGCGCAGTCCCGTGGCACGCGCCGCTCTGCGCGCCGTGTGCTCGTAGAACAGGGGGGGTTCACGCTGATCGAGTTGCTGGTCGTCATCATCGTGCTCGGGCTCCTGGTGGGGCTCGTCGGCCCGCGCCTCTTCGGCCGGGTCGGCCAGTCCAAGCAAGCCGCGGCGCGGGCGCAGATCGAGCTGCTCGGGGCGGGGCTCGACCAGTACCGTCTCGACGTCGGCTCGTATCCGAACGCCGGCCAGGGTCTCGACGCGCTTCAGCGGAACCCGAACGCGCCCAACTGGAACGGCCCATACCTCAAGAAGGCCGTGCCCAAAGATCCGTGGGGCAACCAGTACAAGTACCGCTGCTGTCCAGGCCAGAACGGCGAGTACGACCTCTGGTCCGAGGGCGCCGACGGGGCGCCGGGCGGCGACGGCGAAAATACAGACATCACCTCATGGGACAGCAGTCAGAAGTAGATGCCCGCGGCTTCACCCTCCTCGAGCTGATCGTCACCCTGCTGGTTGTCACGGTCGCGGTGGGGCTCGTGGCGCCGGCGATCGGGCGCAACACGGAGGCGCTGCGAGCGCGCGCCGAGGTCGCCGGCTTCTCCGCGACGTTCAGGCACGCGCGGGAGCAGGCGATCACGACGCGGCAGCAGTACACCGTCGTCGTCAATCCGGTGAGTCGGCTAATGACGGTCACGGCCGGTGAGGACGAGGTCCGGTGGACGCGCGCCCTTTCGGGCCGCGTGGCGGTCGAAGCGGCACCGCCGGGCACGCTGACGGTCCGCTTCGAGCCGCAGGGGACGTCCAGCGGCGGAGAGTTCCGCCTCACCTCGGGGAAGGTCAGCTATCGCGTCAGCGTCGACGCGGTCACCGGCCGCGTGCGGAACCACCGCGAATGAGCGCGGGCGCGCGCCGCGCCAGGGGCCGCATGCCCTCGCGGTGGCAGGGAGGCTTCACGCTTCTCGAGGTGCTGATCGCGTTCGCGATCCTGAGCGTCGCCGTGGTCGCGCTCATCCAGGGGTTCGCACAAGGCCTGCGTCTCCTGAAGCTCGCCGGCGACCACCAGCAGGCCGTGCTCCTCGCGGACCAGAAGGCCCGCGAGGTGGTCGTTCCGGTCGAGGGGCGCGACCAGGGCAAAGAGGGCAACTTCGACTGGGAGCGCACCGTCACCGTCGTGGCCGCGCCCGACCTCACGCGAACGCCGGCGACCGTGAAGTGGCACGTCTACCAGATCGACGTCAAGGTTCACTGGGGTGACAAGCGCGGAGTCGAGATCGTCACGCTTCGGACGTCCGCCGAAAAGACGCTGCCGGGGAGGCCGTCCCGGTGAGGCGCGGCGAGCGCGGATTCACGCTGCTCGAGCTCTTGCTGGCGCTCGCCATCGTCGGCGCTCTCGTCGTGATCGCGTTCAGCGGCGTCCGGATCGCGCTGGCCGCGTGGCGCCAGGGCGAGGATCGCGCGGAGGCTTACCAGCACATGCGCGGCGTCGCGCTGTCGCTGGCCCGCTCGGTCGGCGGCGCCTATCCGTACAACGCGCCCCGAGGGGATAGCCCGACCGCGGTGTTGCTCTTCAGCGGCACCCCGGCGAGCCTCGAATTCGTGACGCAGGCCGCGCCCTATCCGGCGTCGATTCCCGTCGCGTTCACCGCCGTCGTCCTCGAGCTCGGCACCACCGACGAGCACCGCGGCCTGGTGATCCGTCAGCGCGTGCTGCCGAATCGGAGCCCGTTCACCGACGCCGCGGTCGTGTTCAACGACCCGACCCTGACCGAGCTGTCCTTCAGCTACCTCGACGAAGACGGAAGCTGGCAGGACACGTGGGACGTCGAGATCCAGAAGCGTCTGCCACGCGCCATCCGCATCAGCGTGGGCGGCACGCTCAACGGTCGAGCCCAGGCCCTCTTGCCCCTGACCGTCCCGCTCCGGGTGGGCACCGAGCAATGATGGCCGTGCGAGCCGAAGCGCGCCGCGCGGTGAGGCGAGCCCTTCAACGCTTCGTGATCGTGCGAGCCGAAGCGCGCCGCGCGGTGAGGCGAGCCCTTCAACGTTTCGTGATCGTGCGAGCCGAAGCGCGCCACGCGGCGAACGAGCGCGGGTTCGCGTTGCTCGTCGTCCTGCTCGTGGTGGCCCTCGTGGCGGT
>Ga0137394_10000320_pt1 | contig 33390 bp, 51 predicted proteins | sample czobulk116metaG_FD_108278 | JGI IMG/M metagenome (GOLD analysis project Ga0137394, IMG submission 108278) | Vadose zone soil microbial communities from Angelo Coast Range Reserve, California, USA - czobulk1.16 metaG | ecosystem: Environmental > Terrestrial > Soil > Vadose zone | place: USA... | reverse complement strand
GGCTGTGATTGAAACAGCGGGGATTGCCTCCGTGGAGGTATCGCAGGAACAGGACGTGACTGAGGGCTCGGCCGCGTAGGGGGAGGTATAGGTCGCCGAGGAGGTGTCGCAGGAGCGGGGGGTGGCGAGGTTGATGGAGCGGCTGCTGCGGCGCTTGACGGACGAGGTGGCGGCAACCGAGACGGTACGCTCGGGGCGCTCGGTGGTGGTGGTGGCACTTTAGGCCGCGGCGGTGGCGGCCTCCCGGGAGGTGCGGAAGGTACAGGGAGGGCAGTCGCTGTGGCAGGAGGTTTCGGTGCTGCGCCCCTCCCTGGAAGAGAAGGTGGTTTGGCCAACGAGGGCGGTTTAGCCGGTCCTGCGCATTGCCTGTCATGAAACTATTAAGTCTCGGATGTAAAGAACGGACCTGAACTCCCCGCGGGCTTGAGCTTAGGCATGCCACCTGCGAATAGACCTGCTAGTTGTGGGGGCCCTGCGCTCCCCACCGACGACGTCGTCGAGATACTGTGCGCAGCTCCTCCGCTGACACCTCCACCCCCACCTTTGGGAGCATCAACCAAGGGCGCGCTACGGTCATTTGTTACTGCTTTCTTGAGCTTGGCTCCAGATTGAATCTGCTTCAAGAGTTCGCTGGACGCCATGGTGAAATGATCGGAGTGCTAGTGTTAATGGATTGAGGACCACTCGATCCACAGGGCAACAACAAAAGCAAATAATGCCGAGCGGAGACCACATGCAACAAATCGATCGAGTCAGTACTTGGGCTACTCGAGTCCGTGTCAAACTAAAATTGCCTAACAAATGTAGGTAGAGGATATGAAGCGAGTTCTAAGCGTTGGCATACTCAGTCTATGGTCAAGATTACCATCACTCGTTACAGGCCCGGGCGTGTTCTCGATGCGAACGGTGGTGGGCGAGGCCCACGAACAAAACCCGCCCTCTCCCCTCGGGGGCTCACAGGGGAAACTTGTGAGAGTCTCGCAGGATGCATCGACATCTCCGGACCAATCCAGGTGGACCTTGGTGGAATCCCCTCTGCCGGTATGGTAACGACCATTTTCGTTGAACGCATCGAGTTTGAGCTCTTCTGAGACTTAGAACTTTGGCTCGAGCTCGACCCTGGTTTCGACTTCAGGCTTTGTGAATGTCTCCAGCTCGAAGGCAGTACAGTTTCTTTCGGCTGTATCGATCTTGGTGGCAATGTATCCTCAGCGGTTGAGCGATACGCCGATTTTCGGGATGCCCACGAATGCTGTGTCACCCGCCTTGATGAAGAAGGGATCGACGATGCACGTGAGAGCCTAAGGCCTGCCGCAGAACGGCGAACTCTCGTGCGATCTTTGCCCACTGTTTGAGATGTACTCCTGATGATATCGGAACCTAGTATGGTCGAACTAGTGCTTGCAACTTTTTTATTCCGCTCCAGGGAATGACCTGCTGAGGAGGTGGGTGATCCTGTGGTTTCGATTGATATCTGGGGCCAGGTGGACGCATCCCTACTCTCATCTCTCCGGGGGGAGCCGAAAGTTTCCCAGACAGGGCTGGAGTAGGACAATATTTTTTCGCGACGAAGACGATTACCGGGTTGCCTTTGAGTCACTGGGGGAGCAGAGTAAGGGACCATCATCCTCCGGACAGGCACTTCCATTGGTTGATGATATGAGATTGTAATCGCATCGTGAACTCCGTCCGATGTAGAGAGCACCCATTTTCCACGGAGACCCTGTGATGGTGATGCCTGTGCTTCAGTGTCCCAGTTTTCGTCACTGATTGCAGAAGAGCGGAGGTCATCGATGCGGATGACACGATCAGACATGTCACCCTCGTGGGTGGGGTGTTCCGGAGCGCGTACGGTGTGACTTGGACTGCGAACACTCGAACTAGGATCGTTTGAATAAGTCGGAACAGAATTGGGTCGAGTGAAAGAGCTATTGAAAGCGGCTGTGGGTGCAAATTAAGTCTCTCATAAGCAAAACCAACGTAGGCTTCGGCTGACCGAGGACACAGAGTGCTCCTATGCTATACGGGACGAACTCGGCAATCACGGAAGTGAAGGCCGCATTCGGCACAACAACCAAAAGGTCGAAGACTAAGAGGCTCCCGGCTCGTACGACCCTTGCATCTTGTACGATGCTGAACTTTAGTCGAGGAAGTTGCAATAAAAACAGAGAGCGGATGATGATGTACAGTTCCAGAGCGATGTTCAGAAAGGATGATAACAATGATGTTGCAAGAGACCTGCTCCCCAAGTCAAAACATTGCACCCATTTTTAACAGAACGAGGATCTACCTCTTCCTGAAGCACAATGTCACGCCAGGGTAGGCGAGAGGTGTACTGACAAAGAGTTCAATACCTACCCGCTTCGCCGAAGAGAGCGAATACTTACGCTAGTTGGCCGGTCCCAGTGCCAACGGTGACACCACTCAAAACTTGAAGGCAAATAGAAAGGTCAGTACAAGGAAAGACCAAAAACACATACGATCAACCCTAACCTGTCCCAAGTAGTAGCAATATCCAAAAGATACGCAACTCCCCTGGCCTTGACACGCAACGCTTCAAATCAAAACTCAGGATCAAGAGGCCGAACACCCGAGCGGCTTGAGACGCTACAGCGGTAGCAGCGACCACGAAGGCTAAACGGACGTCAGGACGATATCTCTTCCGCCAATTTAATTCAACTACTCTCACCACATGCCGACGTATTCCTGCTAGGGTAGAAACTCAACTGCGATAAGAATGAGGAGAGCCCCGCCAACATGAACGCCATGCATAATAGCAGTATAAGGGTGTCCCTCTGCTCGCGGTGAGACAGATCCGCTGTATGTAACGCGGACTGGTGCGTTCCGGTAGATTTTTCATGTGGACGACCCACGGAAGTAGCAGGTTCCTCAGACCTGGCTCGCAGGCGATCAAAAATCGCTTTACAATGCCACATTAACTCCCGGAGGAAAGCAGAGAACCAGACATGACGGAGGCCGCTGAAAAATACCCAACCAAGGAAGAAAGCTGCAACCAGTCGGCTTAGAGTATGCGCGCTCAATACGACTAGGGTTTGAAAATGACGAGGATGTCTTGACTTACTAGTCGGGATGACTCAAGTAGTCATTCACGAACTGTGCGCCCTGAACCTCTACGGATGACAGCGCCGGAGGCTGTCTGGACATTCCCCTTTCCGAGTGGGAAAGACAAGGAGTGTGATGAGGGCCGGCCTCGCAGTTCAGAGTCAGAAACACAAATGAAGGGAGACTGCTGAGGCCTGCTCAGACTGAGAACGAAAGAAGACGATAGTGGATGATGGGAGACGAGGTGCAAACCGAGAAAGCCAATGTGCGTGCCTCGCATATAAAATCTTGATGCGAGAGTGGACCTGCGATTCCATCTCGGGTCGAGTAGCAACCCGCTGCTCGACACATTCGGGCGGGCACACTCGGGCATGTCAATGCGGGGGATTGACGTCCCCCACCAATGATGGCATTGTTACACACGGGAGGATTCAGACCCCAGATTTTGAAACGCCGAGCCCTTATCATCATTGACGTTTGGGAGGCTCTCACGCAAGTAGGGTTCAGTGGCCCTGGCAGGCAGCACGAGATGTTATGGTAACGTTGAGAGCGCGGAGCAAATTTGATAATAAGCGTGCTGTCGTGATTCGGTACCTTATTATTTTGATCCGAACGCAAAAGAATGAATATAGCATAGAGCCGCGTATCCTATGTTCGTACCGGCTCAAATACAGCGACGGATCCTGTGAAATTCGTTAGGTTCAATTTACAGTCTTCGTGCTTTGTATTCTTCACCGCTGGGGGAGAAACGGGCTGTACCCCTGTGGGTCGCACAGTCGCCCATAGCCATCATCGGGGGTGATAGAATGTCAAATGGAGCTTTCATCGAAACTTTATCTTTATTAATGAATTTCCCTATTAATAGGAAAGCGCCCTGTATGCGATGCACTGGCATGGATCGAAAACTGCGCGCTCCTGTCTAGGTGAGCGGTGACGCCGGTGATGCGCTTGCCATTGTTGATTCTCTACCGCCTAGGTGAAGCAGTAGCTCGACATGTAATACTGTAGTACCACAGGAAACCCGTCTAGGGCTAATCGGATGTGACCGCCCGGAAACAAGTCATCACATCAATATATCGGAGACACCCTTGAACGGTGATTCAATGTTCAATGATATATCACGTCGTCAAGACTACTGTAGCAGAACGCTGTCACTTACAGTAGACTCCCTCTTTAGGCATACCCCTTCTGTAGACCGCGGCTGACCGCCAGCTAAGAATCTTGAACACTCATTCAAAAACCACGGCATCAGCCTTAAGAAATACTCCCTAAATATAGAGGGCACTATTCATTTGAGACTGTGGAAATAAATTTCAAAAAGTGGGTATGCCTTGAGAACTGCAGTAATGCACTCTTGATCTCGACACGAGCGGCGGGAACCAGAAACTCTTTTGGAATGATGGGTAATGGCCAACCGTTTCCTAATACAGCGCCGGCTGCGGCCGCCGCTTGAGTCAAAGCATATACCACACCTCTGCCGCATCTTCCTATTGCTTTCATGCAAACGATCAATCGCTTCCTCTATGGGCCGACCCCGGAAGATCGTGTCCGTGCCTGGCAAGCTAAGCTTCGTCAGGAAAGCAGGGTCTTGGATCGAGAGACGAGGCAGGTCCGGCCTCTGGCTACAAATGACCGAACTCTGGTGTTGACTAGCATGTTTAGCTGGACATTGAAACGAACAAGGTGCGACAAACCATCAAGCAACTTGCGAAGAAGGGGGACAACAAGTCTGCGCGGATTTTGGCGCGTGAAGTCGTGCGAAGTAACAAGCAGAAAGATAAACTCTCTGTGAGCAAAGCTCGTCTGGGCTCCATAGGAACCCAACTATCTCAGCAACTAGGTACCGTTTATCCTCTCCTTCTTTCACATTAAGCCCCTCATCTCATTCAACACAGCGATGGCCAAGGTCTCTGGCTCCCTGCGGAAGTCCACCGAGATCATGAAGTTATCTAACAGTTTGATCAAACTGCCTCAAATTAGCCAAGCGATGCGCGAGATGAGCATGGAAATGACCAAGGTAGATTCCTCGGTACACTGGTTGACTTGTGCTGAACTCGACCAGGCCGGCATCATGGAAGAAATGATTGATGATGCTCTGAATACTGAAGAGGACGAAGAGGTCGAAGTAGAGGCTGATGAGGAAGTTGACAAGGTCCTGTTCGAACTGACGAATGGAAAGCTTGGTCAGGCCGGAACTGTGGACACCCAACCGCCGGTAAGTACACTGCTTCTTTACAAGTTGCCGCCTGATGGAAAGATTTTGCGTAGGTCGCTCAGGTCGACGAGGAGCAGGCAGAGAGGGAGATGGAGCGCTACAGGGAACAGCTCAACGGTCTACTCAGTGGGTAGAGCACCCTTTCGGACTACCTGTGACTCTATGGCGTGCTTTGGAACGTGTTTGTTTCCTTGGTTTGGCTGATGTATATTTATGTGAAGTAAAAACTCCTAATATTTGTCTGCATGCCTTCCCTGAGCAGGAGTAGAGTAAGAAGCAGCTGTAGCAGCGGTAATCATTTCAGTCACGTGAAGTGGTGGACCGTTCCTTCCCGGTCCGTTACTGTAAATTTCCGTTGGACTTTTCTCCGTGCTCGCCATGTTACCCTCCCGATCCTTCGCTGGTGTTGCACGCCGTGCGTTGTCGCAGTCACAAGTCGGTGTACGTCTGTCTGTGTCTCGGCGCCTGCTCATTTTTTCTCAGGCTGTTCGTCGCTATGCGTCAGCAGCACCCACTGCTGCTTTTGCTGGACAAAAAGGAAGCAACGTACGCCCTTTAATATTTCCATCTCCATCGACGAACTCGGATTTGACACCGTTACTAGGGTAAATATACCGTTACGCTCATTCCGGGAGATGGTAAGGCAGGGTACAGGCATGCGGTGGATCGCAACTGCACAATTATCTTCGTTGCTTTTTAGGAATCGGTCCTGAGATTAGTGAATCGGTCAAGACTATCTATGATGCGGCCAAAGTAAAGCTTATTACTCAGAGCATACTCACCATTGATGGTTGGTTTAGGTTCCTATCCAATGGGAAGAAGTCAGCGTGACACCAGTGCTAAAAGGCGGCAAGACTGTGATCCCAGACCAGGCCATTCAGTCGATTCGAAAGAATACTGTCGCATTGAAGGGTGAGACATCTTCCTTCCAAAGCTCCTTGCTTTTAAGTCTTTTTCTTGTCTAGGACCGCTTGCTACGCCCAGTATGTTACCCCATATTTGTAAGGCAGCTGTTGTGGCTGACAATAGAACCAGTCGGCAAAGGCCATGTTTCTCTCAATTTGACTCTTCGTCGCACATTCAACCTATTCGCTAACGTTCGGCCCTGCGTGTCGATCAAGGGATACAAGACTCCATACGATGATGTGAACACTGTGTTGATTCGAGAAAACACCGAAGGAGAATATTCCGGCATTGAGCACGAGGTCCAACTATTGCTCGGACTAGAGAGTGGACTTGTGCTGATGGAAACATGGGACAGGTGGTTGATGGCGTCGTGCAATCAATCAAGCTTATTACGTGGGATGCGTCGGAGCGTGTTGCACGCTACGCCTTCTATTACGCTCAAGCGCACGGTCGGAAACGCGTCACAGCTGTCCATAAGGCAAACATCATGTTGGTGCAAAGCATGCGGCGTGACATCATCCATGACTGATTCCGAGATTCGAATGTATTCAGGAAAATGTCCGATGGGATGTTCCTGTCCGCGTGCCGCGAAGTCGCGAAGGATTTTCCGGATATCACTTATGATGAAGATCTGCTTGATAGGGCCTGCCTCCAGGTATGTCTGGATGTTTCGCCCAAGTTCGTCGTCGCTGGCGCTTACCGCCGGAAAGATAACGCAGAATCCGAAACCTTATAGTGATCGTGTCATGGTCATGCCCAACCTGTATGGTGATATTCTTTCCGACATGTGTGCTGGCTTGATTGGGGGACTGGGGCTGACGCCCTCGGGAAATATTGGAAGGGCAAGCGCTCAATCTCTGCCGTCAGTTTCCTCACATTGACCCGACTGTGAATCAGGATGCTTCCATCTTTGAGGCTGTCCATGGCTCAGCGCCGGATATTGCAGGTAGGTAGGGTGGAGGACAGGCGATTCGGGGCTAACACAATCCACAATCCTGTGGTTTTTGCTAGGCAAGGGCCTGGCCAACTCAACGGCTCTCCTTTTGTCCTCGTTGATGATGTTGAGACACATGAACCTCAATGAACATGCAGACAGAATCGAGAAGGCCACCCTCTCTGTACGGGTTTTTTTGGTTGCACGTGGAACATATGTTGACCTCCGTGGTGCGTTTATTTAGACGATCGCAGAGGGAAAAACCATTACTGGGGACCTGGGAGGCAAGGCCTCTACGAACGAGTACACAGCTGCCATTGTTGACAAGTTGTAATAGAGTACAGTACCGTACCGTAGAGTTCTCAAAACTAGAATTGATTGCTGTAGAAAACAAGCGTGGAGTGAGCGTGAGAAGAATAGCCACAGGATCGGAATATGAAAAATGGAGAAACGGACGGCCAGAGTCCGTTCTCGACAACGACGACGACGACTATACGCCTTCCACGCCTACCCGAGGCAACCACTCCATTTATTCCACACTCGCCCTACAGGGCAAAGCCATCTCTCCCGTTTCGCCAACTTCCTTGGTACGTCCGGCCCTTTCCGTTGCCTTACGTATCTTACACATACCCCAGCTCTCTCTTCGATTCTGTAAACGTACGCAGATCCTCAGACCGAAAAAAATATAAAACCCCAGAAAAAACATCAAACATTCATACTACGTCTCAACTTTACGAACGAAATGACCGACGAACAGCAGGATACGTCCAATAAAGATAACAGAAAACCAGCAGCTGGTGCCTCTGTGGGCAATAATCGCGGACAACGCAAAAACCCTTCCGCTTCGAAGTCCTCTAATAGCGTTTCTCAGCCGCCTTCCAGGTCCGCAAGCAACAAGAGGCCGAGCAGCACCCCGGCTACTGAATCTGGTTCAGACAGCGGGAAGAAGGCTAATGAAGGCAAAAAGAATGAACAACGTCGCCAGCCTCAGAGCGGCGGAGGCCAAGGAAAGGCAAACCACCGTAAGGGGCAATCAACTACTGGCCAGGGCAACCGTCAAACGAGTGGCCAATCAATGAACAAGCCAGGGGCTGCCGCTCCTGCTGTTGAGTCAAGCGATGCACTGTCTTCTTTACAGCGGGTCATCGCCGACCTGAAGACAACATCTCCGCCTATCCAGTCTTCGCCAATCGCTGGAAATGCCCTCTCTAGCTCTACTTCCTTACCCATCACACAGACGGCTACCTCTAATCTTCCTGCTAACGCCCCTGTCTTCCAACCTGGTGCCTCTATTTACCCTCCTCCCAATGCATCCGAGCCACCTCCTAGGCATCGCAAGGCTGCATCTATGGCAACAACAGGTCTGTCCAGTAACTTTAACAATTTTGCCCCCCACCTTGGTTCTATGAGGGAAGATGTCGAGGAAGGGCAGAATGGTTATGAAGAAGGGGAGATCCCAGATAGCCTTTACAGCACCCAAACGCAAACGCATCACCCCCGCTCTCAGTCCCAGACCTTCACTGCTCCCCGCTTTGCTGCCCTTGCCGCTCAACAAGAACAACAGCAACACAATGACGTCTTGGGCCCTTCTGGCCGTCCACAGCTTGCTCCAAACTTCATGTTTGGTGGGGGTGTGCGCAGGCGCCCAAGCGCGGGTACTGCCATGGGCCCTTCCATCAGCGAGGAAGATGTTGGTTTCCAATTCCCTCAACAACAAACTGTCCAAAGTTATTCCGACCAGGATATGTTGCAGAGAAGGAATGAAGGCGGCGGCGAGATAAGGGGCATTATGGCAGAACAGGTATAGCTAATGGTCATAGGCAAAATGCTGAGACTGACGTGCCGTGTGTGGAATAGATTGCAATTCAGAATGAGATCGAAGCACTCCAACGTCAGCAAGCTGCCCTCTATCAACAGCAGCTCGCTTCGAATCAAGTACTTTCCTTTCAAACTCCTGGACTTGCCCCAAATCGTTCCGGCGCCCATAGACGCGTACAAAGCACAGTTCCTATGGGGTTGAGCAACCCGAGTCACCAGCCAGCCCTCATGAGTCAGCTTGGTCTGCACAACGTAGGCCTTGACGGACAGCTTCAGGGCGTGCCGCGTGGCCACGGGCGCAGGCACAGCGTCAATGTAGTCAACAAATCGGCGAGCCAATCAAATGTCGGTATGGGCCAAGATGGGTATGAGGATGGGTTCGCAACGCCTGCGGCGCTCGGTGGACATTCTCGCCAGGTGTCTAGGGCCGATTCTGCTTGGCGTTGAGTTTTTTTCTACTCCAGTGTTACATGAGCTGACTTCAGTCTGTTGCAACACTTTTAGATGGCGGCGTTGGTGTCCAACAAGGCACCGCGCTGACGGCTGACCTTGCTCAAGCTCAAGCGCAGTTGGCCAGCCTTCAACAATTCCGTGCTGCTACTGGTGGTCATAACAAAATGCCTTCCTTTAGTTTCCCCAACATGCTTCCCAATATGATGGCCGCAAATATGATGGGCCTTGGTCTCGGGGGAATCAATCTCCTTCAACAGCAGCAACAACAATTCCAGTCTCAACTACAGCAGCAATCGAGTCAGCCACAACGCAAGTCTCTTTTTGCCCCGTATCTCCCTCAGGCGTCTCTACCTCCGCTTCTCGCTACCGGAAAACTTGTAGTGGGCATCCTGCGTGTGAACAAACGCAACCGTTCAGATGCCTATGTCTCTACAGAGGTGCTGGACGCAGATATATACATATGTGGATCAAAGGACCGCAATCGCGCTTTGGAGGGCGATATCGTCGCTGTGGAACTCTTGGACGTCGACGAGGTATGGGGCACCAAGAAGGAAAAAGAGGAGAAGAAGCGTAAAAAGGAGGAGAACGCAGCTTATGAAGTAAAGTCTGCCGCTGGCCGCAAGAATGATAAGAAGAAGGATGATGTAGAAGTTGAAGGGCAAGGCTTGATGCTGTTTGAGGACGAAGAGTGAGTACTAAACGGCGCAATAATTCTATTTTACTTACCCGTGTATTGTTAGGGTTACGGACGAGGTGAAGCCACAGTTCGCTGGTCACGTCGTGGCCGTTGTGGAGCGCATGCCCGGGCAGCTATTCTCCGGCACACTCGGATTACTTCGACCATCTTCTGCGGCCACAAAGGAGAAGCAGGAAGCTGAGCGACGTGAACGCGAAGGGGACCGTGGTGACGAGCCACGTCGGCCAATTGACCGTCCCAAGATTGTGTGGTTCAAGCCCACGGATAAGCGTGTTCCACTAATCGCCATTCCAACCGAACAAGCTCCGCCAGACTTTGTGCAAAACTCCGAGGCCTACGCCAACAAGCTCTTTGTTGCTTGTATCAAGCGCCACGTATGTGCTTCTACTCAGTTTAGCACGGGACTCTTGTACTGAGGACGTCTTAGCCTATCAGTTCTCTGCATCCTTTCGGTACGTTGGTTGAGGAACTGGGGCCCATCGGAGATATCGAGGTGGAGACGAGCGCTCTCTTGAAGGATAGCAACTTCCCCACAGAGGATTTCAGTGAAAGCGTACTGAAATGTTTACCTCCTATGCCCTGGACGTCAGTTTATCTTATCATCTGCCTGTCTTGACATGTGCTGACATCTAGTTACCTTACAGCATACCGGATCACGAGTATGAGGTTCGCACTGACCTACGCAAGGAGCGCATCTTCACCATAGATCCGGAAGGTGCAAAAGACCTTGACGACGCTTTGTCCATCAAGCTTAATGACGATGGAACGTATGACGTTGGTATCCACATCGCTGATGTGTCGTTCCACGTTAAGCCAAACACTGCTCTGGATCGCGACGCCCGCAAACGCGCTACGAGTGTATACCTGGTCCAGCGCGTCGTACCCATGCTTCCGCCCGCCTTAAGCGAAGAACTTTGCAGTCTGGCACCTGGAAGGGAACGGCTCGCTTTCTCTGTTGTCCTAACCTTGACAAAGGAAGCAAAGGTCATCAAGAAGTGGTTCGGCAAGACGGTCATCAAATCTGCTGCTAAGCTATCCTATGACATCGTTCAAGGCGCCTTGTCCGGCAAATCCCTAGGCGATGTTTCCGTGGTCCCCGAGCATGAATCGTCCTCTATAGAAAACGACGTTCGACTATTGTACGAGCTGGCGAAAGTACTTAGTGCGCGCCGCTTCCAGAACGGTGCTCTCCGCCTCGAGTCGCCTCGTTTATCCTTCAAGTTGAATGATCAAGGGCTACCAGTTGACTGCTCGCAGAGCGTGATTACGGAAGCGAATTCTATAGTGGAAGAGGTATGATCATCTGCAATGCGGTTTACAGCCAGATGACCGGTTCTCCAGTTCATGCTGCTTACCAACATCGCGGTCGCTCAGCAAATTGCTGTCGCGCTTCCCGAGCAGGCTCTTTTACGCCGTCATGACGCCCCGATTGACCGTCGCCTTGTAAGCCCAACCTACCACCTCATGCATTTGCCAGACTGATGAGATCGCAGAACTTGCTGGTTGAAAGGGCAGAGCGTCTTGGGTACAAACTTGACGTCTCATCCACTGGCGCTCTCATGCGTTCATTCCAAGCTATGGGGGATCCCTCCACGCTTAGCGTCCTGCAGCTGCTCTGTTATAAGGCAACCCACCGCGCTAAATACTTCTGTGCTGGCATGCTCGACATAGCCAAATACAGCCATTACGCGTTAAACACCCCCCTGTACACGCATTTCACGTCGCCCATCCGCCGGTATGCAGACATCATAGTTCATCGACAACTTGAATCTATTCTTCAGGGGCCCAGTGAATGTTCATGTCTCATTCAACTGTTTTCCAAGGTTGCTCACCTCATTCTTAGGCGATAATAATTCCAAGTTCAACATGGACCGTGATGCGGTTGCAAAGGTGACTCAGCAATGTAACATGTACGTCTCGTAGGCGTCTCAGTCGCCGTATCCTGACTTTCTCAACAGTAAGCGGGACTCTGCCGTCCTTGCACGAGAACAATCTGCCCATCTATTCCTATGCATCCTCATCTCGGATCTAACTTCTCGTTATGGACCCGTCATTCGTCAAGCCAAAGTCATCGGGGTGCTGGAAGCTGCCTTCGATGTCATTATCCCTGAGTTCGGCATCGAGAAGCGTGTCCATGTAGACCAGATGCCCATCGACGTATGGTCCTAATTGTTTTTTGGTCTCAGCGCCATCACTCACCCTCGGTGTCCGCAGAACCATGTTTACGACGAGCATTCACACACCTTACAGATCTATTGGTCTGATCGTGACGTCATTACGTGGCTCGCGGAAAACAGTGACGATGAGCATCTTAAGAAAGTGAAGGAGAACGCAGAACATCATGCTGTGAAGATGGAGGTGGCTTCGCGCTCCGTTCACGATGAGAAGGCACTATTCGATGAAGACGACGGGGACGATGATGAGATTGTCCTTGGGCGTGACAACACCGTGGCTGAGGAAGGAGAAATCGAGTCGGTGCAACGTGAGATCAGCAAAGCTCGGATCACACCGGGATTCGAGGGTCTGAAAACAACACCGGCTGGACACAAGATTCAGCAAGTCAAGGACCTCATGATTGTTCCGGTATGCACCTGTCGCTAGACGACTGATATGTCTTTCGTTAACTTTCCTTCCAGGTCATCGTCACTGCCGACTTGACAAAGAGCCCTCCAGTTATCAAGGTCTACAGTGTGAACCCTTATGCCGAGTAGAGAGAGCAGCAGACAAAGTAGTAGATCTATTCCTACATCCAGTCTTTCCTTCGACTTCTCGTTGTGTTTTGTACATTACTCCGTAGTCCCGTGTTGGGGTCTCGTTCCTGCGCGTGCCTTATCTGTTGATCCTTACCCGACGCAGCGTTTATTCCCCATGCTTCCCCCGTCGACCTTCCGCTTTCTTCGTTGAGTAGGTGTTATGTGCCATTGTACCTTACGCGCTATTTCTCTACTATTTTGTTTGGAGAAGTGAGGAGATAGCTCGTTGTAACACATTAGGTTGTGTCAATTACTTGGCGAGGGCGATCACACTTGATAAGATAAGAGGCTGCTTAGAAAACAAAAATAGGATACAGTGCTTCTAATTATACAAGAGTGGCACAATGAGAGCGAGAGGCAACAACACCCGATACGTGGAACTAGAACGATTGGCGGCAACACGACGCAAAAACCAAAGGACAAAAAACACCGAAAAGGGTAACCGGTGCGACAACATACGCTCACTACTACATCCCATGAACGAACAGCGTATCACACTTGGGCATAGGACAACTTGAGAAAAAAGATGCAGCAATTCATAACCAGTTACCAGAAGGCCGTCCACGCACGCTCGCCGACTTGACTTCAATCTGCTCGGGACGTTCCATGCTCTGGCTAGCTAGCCGACGGTGAAGGAGCGGTGGCGGCGCCTGATGAGAAGACAGTTCCTCCTTCTCTCTACCTAGGGGCACAGGTGCGGCAGCGGCAGGAGCAGCGGAAGTGCTGCGGCTGCGACCTCGACCACGCACGCTGCCCGTGCTTTTCGCAGAACCGACCGAGTCGCGGCCGGTGCCGGTGCTGCCGATGTCTGCGTCGGCGCCGGCGACATCCTCGTCGCGCTCGCGGAGGGTATCCATGCTGCGCATCGAACTGCTGCTTGGCCCTCGGGTGTGAGAGTGGACGTGGGAGGAGGTGCGGGCTAGTTGCGAGAGGTGGAAGTTGGGGTATCGTCGCAGCTCCGCGTTGCAGAGATGCGCGAGCTCCTGGAGGTCGAGGTACACGGCTTCGTCGCGAAGCGCCAGGAGGGATTCGAAGCGCGCGGGAGTGGCTGCGTGAAGTTGGACGGCGTGGGGCAGGGTCGCGACGTGGTCGGCGGTTGTGGGCGGAGAACGCAGGTATGCGAGAATGTGGTCGTACCTATAGCCATCGTTTTAGGAGAGGTGTGCTTTTGGAATGCAGAGAGAACAACTCACGAAGGGCTCGCGCGGTCGAGGAAAATGTGGACATTGAACGTGGAGGGAGATAGAAGTCCCGAGGAGGTGAGGTGGTGGTGGAAAATTGAGTGGAACGAACCGTTCTCTGCCGGAGAGGACAGAGAAGCGGCCTCGGGATCCAATTCTTCATCTATGTCGGAAAAGAGAGAGATGAGATAGGTCGCGAGGCGCGACGGGCGTGAGGTCAGGGTACTGAACGTTGTGCGGTGGGTCGCTGTGCATGTCTCAAGCGTGACAATCAGTTTCGAGAAGTCTATCGCGCTAGGCGGAACGGGCGAGAGAAGAATGCAGTCGAAGGGTGGCGGGGATGAAGGGTTTGGTAAATGAGCGCTGAGGGGGGGAACGGCTGGAAAGAGCGTCGACAAGGGCGGTGGAGGAAGCTTCTTTTGGACATCCGACGCAGTCGGTGGTGGTGGTGGCGGGCGATTGGGACGACTGGATTGAGTCTCTTTCAGGGGAAGACTGGGAGTGCTCTTAGATAGCGGAAGGGACGATCGGGGCGGGGAATAAGCCGGGGGGACCGAAGGCGTCTCTGGCTGCTCTCCGTGAGAATCAGTCTGGTCCGCGGGCTCAGACTGTGTTTCCCCATCTTCTCCTTCTACTCCATCTTCGTCCTCCTCTGCAAGACGAGTGCCCTTTACTAGCTCCCCGTGTTCATTCTCCTGGTCCGATGGGTAGTCGACGGAAACTCCGGAGCCAGCCAGAGCTTCCTGGGGTGTGCGGACGATGGTGACCCCAGTCCCGACAGGGCCATGCTTGATGGAGCCTATCGAGGCCGCCTTTGTGTGAGTCCCACGGACGGTGTGTGCATGAGAGCCCATCGAGGACGACCTCGTGAGCCAGGACATGGGGCCTGAGAGGGAGGGAAGTCTTCCGCGGTGGGACTTGACGGACATGGAGGGTTGAGTTGGGGAGGTGTGGGGCGAGGGGTAATCTGTGAGGGGGACAGGGTAAGAAATAGATGGCGTTCGTCGGTGTGTGGTGAGCATGCTTTTGAATGTCGTCTTCGCGTGTGTCTTCACCACAATCCCGTCACCGTGCCCGTCCCTTTAAACAAAAAAACAAAAGGGGGTCGACCCGGCCCGCTGACCCGGAACAATAAACCATTGTGTGCCGCCCGTGCCTGGCACAAACTCTTGTCAAGCCATGGACACAAACTCGGTCCTTGCTCTTATTGGCTCCCTCTCGCCTTCGCTCGCCGCTTATCACCACGTAAAATTTCAAAAACAAGATACGGTGCAAAGCCCGTTATCCAAGTGTTCGAGATGTGGCCACCTCCTGCTCCCCGGATCATCTCACACTCGCGTCGCCCGCGTCGCCCGCTCCTCTACAACCCGAAAACGCGAATACAAAGGACGCTCAGACCCTAGCGTTCTTTGTATGAGACAAACCTGTGCAACATGCGGACACGTTAACAACACGTTCCTTCATCCTACTATGCACCATTCCTCATATCACAGTGACGATGTCACCACGCCATCTCCACCACCCAAAACGGTGGCGACGCCTCGCACACACCGCACGGATCAACATGATCCTCTTCCCGATCCCGGCCCAGTTCCTTCTTCACATCTTCACTCTCCTCCTCATCTGCTCCCTTCTCCGTCACCTCGGACGAATTCGCAACCCCAACTTCAAACAAAGTCTAAAAAATCACGACCCAAGCACAAGGCTGGCTTGCAGGAAATGCTTGCTCGCAACAAGGACAGGCAGCGCGAGGCCGCAAATAGAGATACATTAGGACTAGCCACATTTTTACACATTCTCTGAATGCCCACGTCGGTTTCTTTTACGTTTACCCCTGTTGTAGTGTCCAAGAGCACTCTCCTGGCCATCTGCCCTCATTTGTTAGTCGATCTCATCTATTCTCCCACTCTCCTTTCTTTCCAACTCAGGGCACGCTCGACTCCTGTAGGATGAAACGTCCCGGCCACAAGGGGCACATACGCCGAAGGCCGTAGAAAAAGTCTTATGTCTGCGCAATATGGCCAGGGATCCTCGTGAAAGTTCGACAAGACGATAGAATGTTATCCCTTCTCAGTTCCGCGCTTAGGCAATCAAAATTGCAGAGGATACACGATAATTTTGATACAGCTGACACCGAGTGCAACGATGAGCACACGCCAGTCACCCTGCGCATGCCTGGGATAAACCATTCTTCATCATAGGAAGGGTCTCATGGACATGGTACCCATACCTGGATGAGAACTGTGATGTTGTCTGAGATGACGAACGTGGCCGTATGCGGTGCGGAGACACAAGAAAAGTTTCTAAGGTACGTTGCAAGCCGACTGAGCAGGATGTAATCCGCAGCAATACATGCGCAGGGCTACACGTGGGTCGGTAAACGGGCCCGAAATTATTATGTTTTGAAACTGAAAGTGTGTAGTGTGTAGAATCCTGGCCCCAGGTCTGACGGATGTGGTGCTGAATCGAGCTCATATTATATGCCCCGGTCAGCCCCGGTCATACACCCCATTTAAACATACTGAACAACCGCGAGTAAAGCCCAGCTCATACCTCAGCCAAGTGGATGGTAGGGGTCATCCTTGGGAACCAAAAAAGTATTTGCGGGATGTGGTTCACAAACAGAGAGCTTCGCGGCTACAGGCAGACTCTTTACTAACAGACAGATGAGCAACATTGTCAAGGCAAGATGTATCCGCCCGAGAGAGATTGACTGTAAAATGGACCCGTGAATGAGATAACGAACGACTGCGGTCCATGAATTTGGAACGGGTCTCGGATCTCGGGAACAATGCTGACATGGATGGACCCGGAACTGCTGGTATAGCATCTGAGAAACCTCTTCGAAGACACTGTGATACACCCGAAAGAGGCCATGTCAAACTTTAACGATTCCCTGAAATGTAAAGCCCCACCCGACCAGCCTTCAACACTTCGGTGCCCAAAGGTCATAAAGCTCTTTGTCGGCAGGATCAAAGCACGTCGCTACGGAGTGATCCACGCGTATCACTACCTTGCGTGTATGAGTGCCTAAGCTTGACCCGTCCATTCCGGCCATGGCCATTGTGTTACTACCGGAGGAAAAGGAGGACAACGTTGGCGACACGTTCGCTGCTTCGTGGAACTGCAGAAGTCGTGGAGTGGAAGGTGTGGAATGAGGTCATTATTTAAATTTCGGAGACTTCCTAAAACTGTAACGTACCCCGCCAGCCACGAATACCGAGGAAGATGTCGCAGCGCCGCCGCGATTTCGTAGTTGTGACGGGGAAGATGTGTTACTGGCAGAGGGTCCTTGTTGTGGTGAGCTAGCGCCTAGTCGACGAAAAGTCATTGTGAGATAGCATTGTATTGTATTGTATTGTAATTCTGAACGTACGCGAAAGGGTTGGTGACTCGGTGGCCATTGTGAACAAACAGTTGCAGTTGCAGTTCTCAGCGCGTATCAGGGGTAACCCGGCCCAGCGGTACGCGCCTGAGTCGAGATTAAAAGGTCACGCGTGATATCCCGGGTCGTCGTCGTCTGAATCTCTTTCACCTCAGTCATGAACATCTTTCGAAATCGTCGGTACTCTCTCATTCGCTTCTGGGTTGTACTGACCTCTCTGGAAACTCATAGTGATCGGCAAGGTTTGGCGTGAGTGTTCCTCAAAGGCTTCCCGGCATAACTTACTCAACCTTTGATCTCAGAGGATCCCAATGCCACCGAGGTAGTCAAGATATCCACGGGGCAACTCCACCTGGCGCGACCAGGAAATATACGCTCGTCTAGGGAATGCATGTCCGTGGCATTCATCTCCCTCACTCGAATGGCTATCTTATAGGATTCCCTTTGTGTGTAGATACAATGACGCCATGGCCACCATTCGTCGCGTTCCATCAGTTGAACACAATTTCCAACTAGTCATAACGCGGGTATATGAGGAAGGTGACCAAGAGCTGCTCGAAGACGAGGAAGAGAGTGCGTTCTTTGTTGCTTGACTATCTTCCACCTTACCGTCCCATAAGCCGATGAAGAGCGCGTATTCCTCATCTGCGAGGAACTCGAGTTTCATACTAGCGAGAGAGATGGAGAGCCGACTCTCCTCTGGCGTGATCTCCAAGGCGATGTTGATGAATTCTATGAATTTGTTGCTTCGGGGACGAACGCACCAACGAAGGCTTTCTTCGAGACGTGCATGTACCGCGCCATGTATGAGCGCAAGTACAAGACAAGTGCGGACAATGTACGAGACGAAGATTTAGCCGAATTTGTGTGGCAGTGGGTCTCTTTCCGTATTCCATCTGGCAAACTTCTTAGCACTTGTCACTTAGACCGCCTGCCACTAGTCACAAAGGAAAGAAGGCCACCGCGAAGAAAGCCTCTGCTAAGCATAATGATGGTCCTAGGTCGCCTCAATCTCCTGCTTCCTCGAGCACTTCGGATCCCTCTCTAGAAGTGGTCATTGATGAGAAAGCCGAACTGTTCTTGTGGGATCGCGACGAAGGGTACTTTGTCCTTGAAGCAGCAGTGTTTGCAAAGATCGTACGGCGAAAGGACGCCAAATTCTCGTTTTTCCTCACCGCAACAAGTCAAGTAGGGCAAGTTCTCGCTCACCGTGTGTCCTCCCAGATGATGCAACGCTGGTCTCCACAAACTTGGTCACTCACATGGAACAACGTGAACGAGAACGGAAACCAGAGCAGCTGGTGTTTGCGCTTCGAGTCCCAGCAGGCGTACGAAGACTTTCAAGTTGAGTTCACAAAGTGTGCGTGGGAGAGTTTAAATCAGACGTCGTGGAACAAGGTCAAGGTATGCGTTTGGGAATTTTCATGATCGACGGACACACGAATTATTTTACAGGCAGACGAGCGGGCATATGTAATCAACGCCAATGTCGAGGACGTTGAAATGGCGGTCAAATCGGATGAAGACGAGGAGGAGGCTGTCCTTGATGAGCTCGGCGGTGAGTGCTGCGACAATAAATATTGTCCCTACTCATGGCTCCTGTGCTTAGATGAGGACTCGGACGAAGAAGAGGAAGAAGGCGGTAGCCGACTACCTTCCGGACCCAAAGAAGGCCGGAATTCACAACTCACTGTTGGGTACAAGGGTGACAGGTCATATGTTGTCCGTGGAGATAAGATTGGTGTCTTCCGGCATAAATCAGACGACGTCGAATACGTCGCGTCTATCGCCAATATCACGGATATGAAGGGGAAGAAGTTTGACCCCAAAAATGTGCCTCTTCCTCTCCATAGCCTTTCCTTGTTTGTTTACGCAGTCGTACAGGTCATGCTGCATCAACAAGACGCAAAGATGGTCGTGATGAATCCTGGAGCGCCCAACTCGCTGTTCCACCTAGATATTGAGCGCGCCAAGATCGTCGAGGAGTGGAAGGTTCATGACGACGTTACGGTCAATCATATTGCACCCAATACCAAGTTTTCGCAGACGTCACATGAGCAGACATTAGTTGGTGCATCGCATAACGCGCTCTTCCGCATTGACCCTCGCGTGTCTGGAAACAAACTCGTGGACAGCCAGTACAAACAATATGCAACAAAGAACAAGTTTTCTGGTGTCACGACAACGGCATCCGGCAAACTCGCGGTTGCGAGTGAGAAGGGAGACATCCGCCTATATGACACCATCGGCAAGATGGCCAAGACTGCACTTACACCATTAGGTGACCCGATTACCGGCGTCGATGTGTCCGCAGATGGGCGCTGGATCGTTGCGACAACTAGGACATATCTTCTACTGGTGGACGTGCTTATTGGGCAGGGAAGATATGCCGGCAGTTTGGGCTTTGATCGCAGTTTCCCCGCAGATGCGAAGCCCATTCCCAAGAGGCTGCAGCTGCGGCCAGAGCACGTCGCTTATATGAACCATGCTATCTCCTTTACTCCTGCCAGGTCTGTTCTTCCCGTCTTTTCGTCATACACACGAAGAATGTTGACAACTGTGCCTTCAGATTCAACGTCGGTGAAGGGCAGGAGGAAAATGCCATTGTAACCTCGACCGGGCAATACGTCATTGCCTGGGACTTTGAGAAAGTGAAGAAGGGTCAGATGGATAAGTATGAAATCAAGAAGTATGAGGACCTTGTTGTACAAGACAACTTCCGCTTCGGCGATGACAAGAAAATTGTAAGTCCACCCATGAGTCGGAGACGGTCCACTCGTTGATCGCCTTCGTTGTAGATTGTCGCGCTGCAGAACGATGTCCTGAGTATTAATAAGAAGAACCTGCGTAAGCCGACACGGACGTCGCTCGCTCCTGAACGTCGAAGCACGCGCAGCCACTCTGGTATTGTCAATGCACCTTACTGATAATGAAGTTCCTCCTTTGCCTCCTACAAATGTCATTTTAACCTATTCCCCGATGACATTTCCTTTCTCCCTATTTGATGATACTGTAATAAATTTCTACGAGTACCGGAGCTTGTATAAGTACGAAACGGGTTCTGTATGTCCGATACGTAGTAGAGAGTGCTGCAATCCTGTATGTGTTCCAATCAGAGATTGAATATGATCTTCCAAGTTCCAAAGTCTGTGAGCCTGAATAGTCAGTCGCGGCTTCTCCGGGCCGGGTCTCGCATGGCAGCTTGTGGATCTGCTCACTCCTTGCCCCAGATTGCAAACGTGTACTGGGGACATACCTAACTCAATGATCAGCTACATCCTTCTGGTTTCACGCCAAGGCAAGTCACGTAAATTTTGGCCTGTATGTGGCTAAAATGGGCTATCTACTTTAGGCAAAGTGCGCCTTGCCAAGTGGTTTGTGACGATGCCGCCTAAGCAAAAGGCCAAGATCGTCAAGGATGTCATCCAGCTCGTCCTCGCTCGTCGCACGCGCATGTGCAACTTCCTCGAATACAAAGGTCTGTTCCCTTTACTTCTGGTTACGAACTTATTGACGGTAGCTACCTTTGCGTAGACACGAAGGTCGTGTATCGACGCTATGCCTCTCTGTTCTTTGTAACGGGCATCGGGCAGTCGGACAACGAGCTTGTGACGCTGGAGATCATCCACAGATACGTAGAGGTACTGGACCGATATTTTGGGAACGTGCGTAATGTGTCGCGTTGTTCTCCTTTCTCTTTTGACAAAGCTGCTAGGTCTGCGAGCTCGATTTGTGAGTTTTTCGTACGTGGGGAGTGGTTTAGCAGTCGGTTCTGATATTTGCACGCAGAATCTTCAACTTCCAGAAAGCCTACGCCGTGAGTCCGCCGTGTGTACGCGTGTTAACGTTGCATCCAACTAATCTTTTTCCTTTTTCCCTTGTAGATTCTGGATGAGTTGATCATCGCGGGCGAGTTGCAAGAGTCTTCGAAGAAATCGGTACTCAGGGTGGTACGTGGGATCTACTACGGACATCACCATGCTCTGAACTGATGGGACTCTGAAGGTCACACAATCGGACAGCGTGGAGGATCAGGAGGCGAACGAAGACATGATTTCGCGGATTGGCGCGCGATAGATACACATTTTTCTACGTTCTTAGATCCTCTTGTACAATACACCACTGTCCGATGCGGGCGGGCGGGCGGGCGGGCCGCGACGCGTGACACACTTAAGCCGTGTCGCGGTTGCAAGTTTTGGTGATCCTATACCTTACAGGTGTGCAAGCATCATGGCTGTCCGTCTTTCTTACTCTCTTCCCAATGCTGGCGCTGCTCACTCCCCGCCATCACAGACACCAGTTGTGCTTCAGGACGAGGATATACTCAGCGATGTCGTACCCAGCAACATTGTCTCTCGCCAGGTATGCTCTCGTACAAACGCGCGTAACTTTCAAGGGGTTAAGACTTTGCCCACTTATCAATAGGATACTCCAGGGGAAGAGGTCGAGAGCGAAGGCTCTGCGGACGAACAGGAACAGGATGAGTTGATGAGTGAGGACGGAGTGCGTGCTCTTAGACACTCTCCTTTAATCACAGCTTGACGCGTGGCGCTAAAAGAATCAACACGCCGGCCCTTCAACCAAGGCACAGAGAACTGCTGAGAGGAGGCAACAGAAACAGAAACGCAAGATGAATGAGGGGAAGCTCGTCGAAAAGAGGCACCAGATGGACAAGACCAAGGTATGAAGTAATCTTCTCTTTCCTCGGTTTCTGTAGTCATGCTTCCCAGGTCGCCGACGCTGTCAAACGCTATTCATACCTACTAGGTCAGACAGATCTGTTCCGCCACTTTGTGGACATGCAGGTTCGGCTGAGTCTCTGCTTCACTTTATCTCCCTATTTTATGTTTACATTAACTTTCAGAGAGCACGCGACCCTGAATATGCAGCTGTACTTGACGCAGAGCCTAAGGCTAAGGGGAGAGGTCGGAAAAGGGGGGCGTGAGTCAATCATTCCTCAATCTTTTTTCTCAATCTCACTTGTTATTTATTAGTGATAAAACGGCTCGGCATCGCAAATCCGAAAAAGAAGAGGATGAAGAAATGCTTAAAGATGGCGAAGCAGCCGTGGATGGGGATGATCAACCCTACGTTTTCGAAGAGTCTCCAAGCTGTAGGTCGCAACGCCCATTTTGCATTTCTGTCTGTTGACGACACCCTTCAGTTATACATGGAACAATGCGCCCGTACCAGCTTCAGGGCCTTAATTGGCTGATCTCTCTCCACCACAATAGCCTCAACGGCATCCTTGCGGATGAGATGGTTTGTTCCAATAGTGTGCTGTTTCAACCCCAAATAGTTTAAAACTGCGATTTGCATAGGGTCTGGGCAAAACCCTCCAAACCATATCCTTTCTTGCTTATCTGAAGCATCAACGGGCACTTCCTGGCCTACATCTTGTCGTTGTGCCAAAATCTACGCTTCAAAATTGGGCACGCGAATTCGAGAAGTGGACTCCGGACTTCAACTTTGCGCTTCTCACGGGTACCAAAGAAGAACGAGCTGAAATCATCGCGAACCGACTCCTGCCGCAAGACTTCGAAGTTTGCATCACGAGCTACGAAATCTGCTTGATCGAAAAAAGCGTGCTCAAGAAATTTAGTTTTGAATATATCGTCATTGACGAGGCGCACCGTATCAAGAATGTCGACTCGATACTTTCTCAGATTGTCCGAAGTTTCTCTTCGCGCGGTCGACTTCTTATCACCGGCACACCCTTGCAGAATAATCTGAAGGAGTTATTCGCTCTACTCAACTTCATTTGCCCCGAGATTTTCATTGACTATGCGGATCTGGAAACGTTCCTGCACAAGGATGACACTGCGACAGATGCTGACGAGGAGAAAAGCAAGAAGGTGGTAGAGGCGCTCCACAAAATTCTTCGTCCATTTTTACTTCGCCGTGTCAAAAGCGACGTCGAGAAGAATCTCTTGCCTAGTAAGCGTCACCATCATACGTAGTTAACTGTTGTATGCTCATGATTGTCCACAGAAAAGGAGATTAACATTTATGTTGGCCTGACAGACATGCAACGGAAGTGGTACCGTAGCGTGCTTGAAAAGGACATTGATGCAGTCAATGGTCTTACCGGCAAGAAGGAGGGCAAGACCCGGCTCATGAATATGGTCATGCAGCTGAGAAAAGTGACATGCCACCCGTACCTCTTCGATGGCGCAGTATGCCCTCCCCTCATTACCCCGAACGACAGCTGATTATTCCGCGTGCGCGACTTATAGGAACCGGGACCACCATACACGACGGATGAGCACCTTATTCAAAACTCTGGGAAGATGGTGATATTGGACAAATTGCTCAAGAGCATGAAAGAAAAGGGCTCGCGCATTCTCATATTCTCTCAAATGAGCCGCATGCTTGATATTTTGGAGGACTACTGCTTGTTCCGTGGCTACAGTGCGTATAGTATCGCTCAACGCCTCGCAACCGCTAACCATCTTCGTAGAGTACTGCAGAATCGACGGTAGCACGGCACATGAAGACCGTATAGCCGCAATTGACGAATATAACAGGCCGGGTAGCGAGAAGTTCATATTTCTTCTTACGACCCGGGCTGGTGGCCTTGGCATCAACCTTACTACTGCGGACATCGTTGTGTTGTATGACTCTGACTGGCAAGTGTTCCTCCTTAGAGCTGCCGCATTCTCTGACCCCGTCCTTCTAGGAATCCGCAAGCGGACCTTCAGGCCATGGATCGTGCACACCGTATCGGTCAAACAAAGCAAGTGTATGTGTTCCGATTTGTCACGGAGGAGAGCGTCGAAGAGCGGATGCTGGAGCGCGGCGCACAGAAGTTGCGCCTTGATCAACTGGTCATTCAGCAAGGTCGACAGCAATTACAAAAGGGTATGCGTATACGTCGAGTCTTAATGACCACTGTTTGCTAACGCGCACGGGTGCGAAGCCGCGAATAAAGAGGAGCTCTTAGAAATGATCACCCATGGTGCAGAAAACATCGTGAACTCCGCTGAGGCGTATGTTCCTCACTCCTCGGCTCTTACTACTTGAAAGCATTCTGAGCATTTCCTGTAGCTTCCAGATCGACGATGACATCGATGAAATTATCCAACGTGGCGAAGAGCGTACAGCAGAGCTTAGCACGAAATACGAGGGTTTGAATCTCGAAGATTTGTCAAACTTCAAATCAGACAGCTCATTGCAACAGTGGGACGGGGAAGACTTCCGCTCCGGGCAACATAAACCTCTCAACTTCAATCCTCTTTCGTTGAGCAAGCGGGAGCGTAAGCTCAACTATTCGGTTGATAGCTACTTCAAGGAAACCATGCGTGCGGGACCGAGCAAGACAGAGAAGGCACCAAAGCTTCCTCGCGCTCCGAAGCAGATTGCATTGTGAGTGGACTGCAACTTCAGGACTGACCATGTCACCGATTCCCCTCATTGTAGGCAAGACTTCCAGTTCTTTCCACCAAAGCTGGCGGAGCTACAGGAACGCGAACTTGCTGTCTACAAGGCATATCTTACCTTGTCTGGCTCTGTCACCCGCTGATCTGCCGTTTCAGTGCCTCAACGAGATTCCTGCGACCCTGCGTGAACCCCAAGGGGAGGATGACACGCCCGAAAAACTGGAGGCTGAGCGACAAGCTGCCCAAGAATTTATTGACACCGGTATATGCCATGTTGGCAATCATCCCGTGTTCTCGCTAACTTGTTATCTGTAGCCGAAGCCTTGAGTGAGGACGAGCTCCAGGAAAAGGAGGAGCTTATTGCCCAAGGCTTCGAGGATTGGAGTCGGCGAGATTTCCAGCAGTTTGTTCGCGCGCTGGAGTCTTATGGGTGGTATGCTAACTTCTACCTGCACATGGGGCTTGAGCTGATATCCACCACAGGACCGAAGACTTTGATTTGTTGGCATCCGAGATTCAGGATAAGACAACGGAAGACGTCGCCACGTATTACCCCGTGTTCCGGAAGAAATGGAAAGAGCTCTCGGGTAATCGGGCTTGTTCTGACACTCGTATGATGGCTTATCGGAGTCTTTACCCCTAGAACACCCTCGCATCGCTGCCCGCATAGCGGAAGGTGAGGCGAAGCGCAACAAACGTTCAAATCTCGAGGCACTGCTCGCAAAGAAAATTAGCTCCTTCCGATACCCGATGCAGGAACTAGAGCTGAACTATCCAACAACAAAGGGTAAGGTCTACTCGGAAGAAGAGGATCGTTACCTGTTATGCCGGCTAAGCCACTACGGCATGCGGACGGACGACGTCTACGAACGTATCAAGAAAGACATTTCAGAATTTCCCGTGTTTCGCTTTGATTGGTTTTTCAAAAGCCGTTCGCCGCAGGAGCTTCAGCGTCGGTGTAACACACTGCTGGGCATGATCGAGAAGGAGGCTGAGCAGGAAGAGATGCGAGCAAAGAGTGGTGGAAGCTCGTCTCGAGGCAAGGTGCGTTTGATGTGCATGGGTATGTGTGGGGGAAGGTTGCTGACGTCTAGATAAGCAGAAACGAGTGATCGAGGAGGTCCAAAAGGCGGACAAAGCAGACAAAGTATCCCGGTCGTCGACCCCCGGAAGCGCGACTGCGAGTGCAGGTGGAGGTGTGAGTGGTTCGGCCAAGCGTCCATCCAAGAAAAAGAAGACTTAGACGACAGACTTGACCTCTCTTCGCTTCTTGTTTATTCTCTCGTGGTGTCCCGCATATATATTACTCCTACATTAGATATACAGTTTCACTGTCTTGCATCGTGCAGTAGAGGGTCCATCGTTGACCGCCTTCACAATCTGATCACGATCACGCACACCTGGACGTGTTGTTCAATTTCCTGGTAGTAGCTTCCATCATAGCAAGATCCTACTAGTGTCGTACGATTACTGGCCACCGTACTTATAGTACGATACTCGCTGCCGTCGTAAGGTGGTATAAGGTGCAAAAAGTCAAATCACATCACATTTTTCCTGACGAAGGCCCAAGCTGAGTTGGACGAGACATTCTACCGACCGGGACGTTTCGACTCGCTGGGCCACCCCGGAGAGCCGCCTTCTGATGGGAGGAGAGAGGATGACATGGCCCAGTGACATAGCATACTCTGAGGCGTCGACCTTAATGCTTAATGACTACCCAATCCTCAGATACCGAGGACTGGGCTGTGATTAAGGTCAACGCCTCCAAGGTCGACACGAGCAATTTCAACGGCAATGCCATCAACCTCGGTACCCGCATCCCAGTTGAAATTTTCACCACTGGCCTGACCGTCAGCCTTGCCGAGGACATTCGGCATTGTCATCGTCGTGTGTATGAACAGTGCTCCCGGGCCTACGCCCGTAAATACTACGATCATGGATGACAACACCGAGACATCCAAAGAATGGGCCATCCTCCCTTTCGACTCCGAGTCCTCGAAAAGACACTCATCCGTTGAAGATTCGGTTGCGTCCCTCGATCTCGAAGCCTCGGGTAAAAATGCAATGTGTACAGTACAAACTCGTTGTAGACAGCAGACCAAACAACAATATCATCAGAAATCGCCAACTTCCGGCTCTGACTACATTCGAGCCCTAAGCTGCGCCACCACCAATGTCAACGCTCTTGTTATTGTTGCCGCCGCCGCCGCCGCCACCACCACCACTTGCACCGACGGTAGCTATTGTAGGCTTTGTCTTCTTGTTGAGGACGAACCACTTGACGAGATCGAGGGACGCAACCGAATCTTCAACGGATGAGTGTCCTTTCGAGCCGCCCCCTTGCTGGATCACCCTGCTGAGGTGCTCCTTCGTCCTATCATGTATGGTTTCGGTCAGAACCGCCTCTCGTTGGAAAGGAAAAAAGCGAGGCAGAATAAGCCCGCGGTACTCACAAGTCACGCAATGCCCGGCGGTAGGGCGGGCCCCGCGAGTGAGGGAAAAGAGTGGCAGTATCGACGACACGTCGATGCACAAGGCGCAGAGCGCGTAGGTCATTGTCGAGCGCATGCCCGATGAGGATCGTATCCGCGCCAATGAGTCGGGCCATTGCACGCTGTACAGACTCAAGAGGCAGTATCGCGCGTGTTGCGTACTCTTCTGGACGAATGCCGGAGAAACGAGTGTTCAAATCCCTATGGTCATCATTACCGCGAGTGAGTGACACCGGACTGAGAAGCGAGGGTAAAGGGGAATGACGCACACCACCTCAACACTGTCATCCATCTTGATAAGTTCGTCGAACACTTCCTTCCCGGATACATCGACGACAGAAACACGGGCGATACGGAATCCCCCGGTGGTATATACCATCTCGCAATCCAGCGCGGCGACTTCGAGTGCAGAAGACGTCATGGCTGGACTCTCGGAGAACGAGTGGCGCGCGTGAAGTAAGCAAGGATCGCTCTCGTAAAAGACGTGTGGTCCGCGCGTGCAACCCTCGGCGTGAGCGTCGGCTGTTAAAGAACAACAGGTATAGGTCCGTGTGCGTTCACCTGCAGCGACTTGAGCCAAGGTGAATAAAGGAACAAAGGGTGACTCGCCGTCTATGGACCGATATAAGGCTCTTCCCCAATGAAAAGTGCAAGCGTTGGCAATAGATGCATCGTGATCGAGTGAGCGCACGATATATGGCATCCTGCAGCGCTCGCATTTGAAAAGCTCGCCGTCTGCGCTAGGAGATTCCCCGCCGGGGCCCCATTCTACTGGGATGTCAACAATGTAGCTCCAAAGTTGTAATTCTTCACGCGTGAGGAGTAATGGCTCGAGTTCGGATCGAGTAAGTCGCAGACTTGCTAAAGCACCCGACTCTTTGCGTCGGGCTGCAATATCCCCGTCCGTGCCAACGGAGGGATGAGCAAGGGACGTTGGAGGAACACGTCTCTTGAGAGCGGCAATGGAGGTGATAACGGTCTGAGATGGTGAGACTGCCTGCTGCAGCTAGAACAAGACAGGAAATGATCACATTTCGATATGTTTCTTTCGTGGTGCGCCCGTATATCTCTTGCTCTTGGCGGAGCGCATGATCGGATGCTAGTGGAGGATTTTGAGGAAGAACGGCGTTGTAAAGCATGACAAAGTGGTCGTATAACGATTTCAACATGGTCTTGATGTGAGTGAGCAGATAGAGCAGCCAGGGTGTGAGCATGAAGTGAATGAACAAAGACACGACAAAGGGCTGAGGGCACGCGGATAGGAGGGGGCAGGTGGAGACCACGTTGCGGCCCAACAGACACGAGGTAGGTGACATACCTGGCGCGTCGAAACGGGGATTTTTGACTGCCCGGCATTGATCGTAAGGATTGGAACACCGGTCTGGAATGTCAAAGAAGGACGTTAAGAAGCCAGGATGATGCAAGGACCCCATTGAGCTCACTGAGGAAGAAGATGCCGTGGGTACGGCGACAGGTTTGGCGGCAGGCCCAGTCCTTTGAAGCTTCGTCGGTCTTTCTGCATCCACAGGGCATGATTGACGACTGGATGAAGGGAGTTGTTGAGGGTCATGTTGGGGATCTGCTTGTGCACGACGTTTTGCGGGAACAACTGTCGTTGTTGGCGCTGTGACGGGAACGGGAAGAGGATCGACCTGGGTTACGCTGAGGACGGCAGCGGGGTTGTGAGAAAACAAACAGATGGGGCGATTGCAGGAGTCTGTGAGCGGACAGGGAACCTCATGAAATAGACCAAGGGAGCTGAACATGGTTGGCCGCGGAAACAAACGGACCGCTCTTCTTTTTCGCCAACTCTATCATGCACAGCAAAAGGTTTGAGGGTTCTATTCGCCGTTCTCGTTCTTAGGCTCACTCGTCGTCATCACAGGCCACTCAACATCAACCGTCGGTCGCAGATTGTCGACCTGACACCCAAGTCGCATGGCTTTGGGAACGATCTCAAGACTGGCCGTTGGATCATCGTTCCAGGCGCGGTCAACAACCTTGTCCCTTTGCAACCCGCTAATTATGACCCTTTCCAGGCTCTTCTCTTCGCATGCTTTTGCTTCCCATCTTCCTACATATCAATTGGATCATTTTTACCCCCTTTATCTTTTCTCATCCCCCGGCTAGCCCCTTCGCTCCTCTCCTCTTCATCTCCTATCCTACCCCGTCACCCACGGATGACTCTACGGATCCTAGATACCGTAAGGGTTGGTTGGACCTCGTCTTTCTTGCCTACCTCGTCGTCTTCTTTTCCTTTGTCCGTCAGGCAATCATCTATAGAATATGCTATCCCATCGCGCAATACCTTGGCATCCGCAAGAAGGCAAAGCTCGCTCGTTTCGGTGAACAGGGCTATGCGATCATTTACTTCGCATTTTTTGGCGCATGGGGTCTGCGGATTATGTCACAACTCCCGACCTGGTGGTTCGACTGTCAGCGCTTCTGGATTGGTGCGTCGTCAATCGTGCCGTGGCCACTCTTGAATCTCAGACATCCCGCCCTCGACTGCGCATGCAGATTACCCTCACTGGCAGATGACTCCCGAACTCAAGCGTTACTATCTCATGCAGGCTTCTTACTGGTGTCAGCAGCTTATCGTCCTCGTCTTTGGTCTTGAGAAACCTCGGAAAGACTACAAGGAACTCGTCGCACATCACCTCGTCACTTTATGGCTTGTTGGGTTTGTGCCTGACTGCAAGTACATTTGTGCCCTTCTACTAACGCCAATTTTCCCAGATGGAGCTACGGGATTAATTTAACGCTCATCGGAAACGCCGTGTATACCTCCATGGATATCCCAGATTCTTTCCTCGCAATGGTAAAGGTACTGAATTATCTTCATCGCGAGTGGGCACAAAATGTCATGTTTGTCATCTTTATTGGGTTTTGGACGTGAGTGTCCTTCTCGTGTCTCGTTGTCACCCTACAATTCGTGCTCTCTCTAGGTATTTCCGCCACTATCTCAACCTTGTCATGTTGTATTCTGTTTACAAAGACTTCGATCTAATTCCGTGCGTGTCTTTATTTCTCATTCGCGCCGTTGCCTGCCTCACCACGGCTTGTAGACAATCGGCGCGTAGTTTCTCGCCCAGTAAGGGTGTCTGGATGGTGGGGTGGATAAAATGGCAAATATTTACACCTCTTCTGCTCCTGCAATTCCTCAACCTTTTCTGGTACGTCCTCATCCTGCGCATCCTTTGGCGGTAAGTCCTCGCCTTCGCATTATTCCCCTCAGTTCAGATGGCTGACATTGAGGGGGAAAGTACTGCCACGGGTACCGAGCTCAAGGATGAACGGTCTGATGATGAGAACTCTGATGACGAGTCTACTGCCTTGAAAAAGAAGCGCTCTTAAATATTCAGGGTAATACATTTTACGAGACGCGTTTACAAGCACTATAACATTGTTAAAGTACCGGCGGTAGCGCAGTACGCCGCATCCCTTGTTTCGGAACCTTCCCCCCACCACGATAGATCGGTACTAATGTTACACAGACTTGAATACGCAGTATACCCTAGACTTCGTGTTTGTGACCTATCTGATACTCGCTACCGGGATTCTTGTCAAGACCAACAGGTCACTGGCTCCATTCATCTTGACTTCTGTGAATACATTATTGAAAAAAAGTACAATTGACTGATTACGACGCCACAACACATGGGATGCCAGGGATTGACACTTTTTGAGACGCTCTCCCACCATTAGAGGCTTGCCTGGCTTGGAACCGATTCCTCAGTCGGCTGGCCATTTGCTTCACCAGCCTCATTGTTTTCGATACTGGTCCTATCCAACCTATGCCGCAGTCTGGCGAGGCGCTCGGCCCAGCCCTCGCGCAGCCTGCCTGTCTTGGGATCATAAGGCCCGGCAGTGATCAGTTCGTCGTCGTCGTCGTCAGATGGGAGTGCATCGCTGTCCTCGTCTTCTTTGGAGAACCGGACACGTAGGCCGCTGTTACTGCTCGTGTGCTGAGGCCAACGTGTGACCCGCTGCATGTCCAACGGATCCCCACCAGCCATTTCCTTAAGAGACAGGTACGTGCACTGTCACTTCCTTTAGCGAGCTAGGCGAGAGGGAAGGAGAGGCGTTGTCTTACCCGGGCGTCATTACCAGCATTGTGCAAGTGTTGGGTGAGCGTAGATTTGATCTGCAACAAGCGACACACGCGCTCGAGGGAACGCTTCTGCCCGCCGGAGTCGCCTTCCAACGCGGTGAAGAGCTCGGCCGTATCGATGACGAATATCTTGAGTGTGTCGGACGATCCGGCCTCCGCACATGACTCGGGGAGGATGAACGAAAGTCCGTCGAGAGGTGCGTCGATTCCGGGAGAACGGAGATACTTGAGGTCTTGGCTGTTGTCGTGGAACACAAGGAAGAGTGGGCCAGGCCTCGCCATTGACTGTATCATGGTGTGGATGCGGTGCTTCAGTTGCTTCATCGTGACGTCCTCAGACTGGCCGAAATGATAGAACTGGACGTGCAAAATCAACAAAAAGCTGGGACCGGGACGTCGACGGAATCAACCGACTGACCCTTCTGTTTTCCGGCACGAAATGATTCGTGTAGCCGCGGTGCTCGCCGACGATGAGATGACCCATTTCCTCGACTGGTTCCCCGTCCACCCAGCGCATGGCGCTCCAGCCGAACTCAGTGATCACGTCATGTTCCATGTCCCATGCCTCAAAGTCGACAGCGCACCACACACCGCGTTGTTCGCTCCACAAGGATCTCACGCGTTCAAAGACCAGACGACGTGCATTGAAAGCGGAGTCTGCTCCTTTGAGCTTGCGATTGTTTTTGTCGATCATCTGTAGCGTACGTGTACGTACGGGTTGATTTCGGTTAGCCGGGACGGTGTGCCGGATGTTGATGGCTGATTAGATTAAGATTACATACCTTTATAGCGTTTCGCAGTTCGCTGCCTTCTTTGTAGACAACGGGCGCGTGGTTTTTTAGCCGCGAAGACGTGAGAAGACAGTCGGAGTACGGAAGCGGAATGAGTTCCTTTGTGTAGCCCATTGTGTGCAACCAGTAGCGGACGTATTCGACCTGGGCAGAGGAGAACAACAGGCGCGCTTCACCATTCTCCAGAGTACCTTGAAAGAAAGGTGATTGGTTTGTTGGTTGTGGCGGACACTGCCTACATAGTTGGCAACCTCACCAATGCTCAGTTCAATTCCTGGCTTTCCCGCAATACGCAGGGGATGGTCCGGGTGAACGATAGCATCGTGAGCCAGGATAGCCTTGACAGCGTAGCCATCGGCTTTGTTTGGCAAGACTTTATTCCTACAAAACCAGACAAGGTTAATAATAGTGCACCTGAACGCCCAAGTACGAATGCCGTACCATTCGAACCATATATCTGTGTACCTGTAAAAGCCATGAATTATCTTTGTGCGACAGGTGTCTGGCATTGTGGTTTGGGTGAAAGGTTAGTTGCTGCTGCGGCTGCCTGGCTGGCCGCAGTATATCTGTAGAAGTAGTTTCTTCGATCGCATTACATAATCTGGCTGGTGTTTCCAAATCGCGATCCATGTTGGGAATTGAACATTTTCCCACGCTCCTCTCTCCTCTCCTTCTACTAGTCCTGTCCTTCTTTTTCGTCCACTCTCCCTCTAAAATATTCGTATGGCCCAGACAATCCAAAGAAAACAGAAACGCAAACAGCCAGCTGCCATGGAAGCTCAGGACTCGACACCGCCCCGACCGAAGCGCGTCAAGGTCGCACAAACGCAGACGGCGCGTAAATCCACGGGCGGACGAGAGCCCTCACAGAGACAGCATGGTGGTGGCGACGACGACGATGACGACGACGAGGAGGAGGGCGGTGCCCCTCGCGCAGGGCCATCGAGGCAGCGTATGTGGCGTTCTTTCCATCCATCGCAGAGATTGCGAGCTCGGTCTCGGAAACCGGGGCATTGACGCGTGGATCGTTGTCGCTTTTTTTTTTTTTTTGCTTTTTTTGGTCATTTTGGCCACAGGCCGATTTTCCGCGCCAAATCGCGATGCGCCTGCGAAAAAACGGCGGTACAGACCGGGCACCGTCGCGCTTCGTGAAATCCGGAGGTATCAGAAGAGCACGGACCTGCTCCTGCGCAAGCTCCCCTTTGCGCG
>Ga0137394_10000317_pt1 | contig 33518 bp, 25 predicted proteins | sample czobulk116metaG_FD_108278 | JGI IMG/M metagenome (GOLD analysis project Ga0137394, IMG submission 108278) | Vadose zone soil microbial communities from Angelo Coast Range Reserve, California, USA - czobulk1.16 metaG | ecosystem: Environmental > Terrestrial > Soil > Vadose zone | place: USA... | reverse complement strand
TCCACCCCCAGCGAGTTTCACCAGCGTTGCGCCAACCCATGACTCCCCTGGCTTGACAGCCCCACCGCGAGCGACGGACAAACAGTTTGCGAGGGGGGAGCATGCCAATGTACGCGGCGAGCGACGATCTCAAGGTCGTCGACGGCAAGACCGTCATCTACCTCAACCTTGCGCGGAACGAGAAGGCGCCCCCCGGTGACCGGCCTTCGTCTGAGCGGCCCGAGACGGCGACGCTGCCGGAGTTGCTCCATCCCCACACCGGCCGGATCCTGAAAGTCCCGGCTTCCGCGCTCGGGCACTAGATTGAGCCGGTCCCTCCCTGGCAGCGATCATTCGGGCTTTGCCCTTGGCAGCCCGACCAGCCCTGCCGTGGCGCCCTCTCCACCTACGATCCGGCTGCGCACGAACTGGATGTGCTGGCGCAGCACGTAGACCTGGTCGGCGAACGATCCCGGCAGCTTGACGTTGATGACCCGCTTTTCGATCTCGTCGAGGCGCTTGAGCAAATCCGCCCGCTCCTCCGCGCTCATCTGTCCGAAGGACACGCGCTCCAGCGCCATCAGCTCGCCGTAACGCCGGTAGATGCGCCCGCTGATGCGCCACCGATAGAGCATGGGCACGACCCGGAAACCGGGGATGAGCAGCACCGCGATCGGCAACAGCAGGACCAGGGCGCGATCGACCAGGCTCGCAACCCAGAACGGCAGGTGCTTGTACGCGAAGGTCTTGCCTGATTTGTAGTAACGGATGGCGTCGTCGCTCACGCGGTACTCGTGCTCGAGTGGCGCGGGGAATTCGCCGGCTTTCTGCACGATCGTGGCGCGCCCGTGCACTTCGCGCGCTGCTTCGATCAAGATGTCGGAAAGGGCCGGGTGCAGATTCGAGCGCGCGATCAGCTCGACCGTGGGCGCGACCAGGGTCAGCGTCTCCGACGGCGTATTCCTCCCGAGATCGATCGAGCCCTCAGGCAGATCGATCTTGGTGAGGTAACGGAACCGACGCACGTAGCCGTCGCCCTGCTCGCAATCGAAAATTCGAACGTCGCTGGAGTGGAGCATCTCGCGCATCGTCTCCCGCGTCGCCGAGTCGCCCATGAGGAAGATCGCGTCGGCATCTCCCTTTAGCAGGGCGTCCTCCGCAGCCCTGCCCTCCAGATCGAGCAACTTCGATCGTCCTCCGGCCTCGATTCCGTTCGCCTTGAGCAGCGTCTCCGCCAAGACCCGGGTTCCGCTCCCCTCGCGACCGATGGCAATCCGCTTCCCCTCGAGCTCGGACAAGAGAAGGATCCGCTTCGGAGCCCGGTAGAACACCCACACCGGCACGTAGAAGACGCTCCCGAGCGAGACCAGCCTGCTCGAGTCGCCCAGAGCGGAGAGCCCGCCCTGGACGAAGCCGATGTCGACCTGCAATTTCGGATCGCTCAAGCGCTTGAGATTCTCCAGCGACCCCTGTGAGGGGAGGACCTTCAGCGTCACGCCCTGGCGCGCGAGGATTTCGCGATAACGGTTGGCCGAGATCTGGAACGAGCTGCCCTCCGTCCCACCGGTCATGACGATGGTGCGGGGCGGCGCCGGACGGACGTAATGGAGCGCGATCCAGAAGGCCAGGATGACGAGCAGGACGAACGGCCCGAAGGTCAGCCCTAGATCGCGCCAGTAGATCCTGGACATCTTCAGACGAGGCATCGCCATGAGCGCCGTCCCGGCCCCGCGATGTAACCCTTCCCGCCGCTCGGGGCCAGCCCCGGCAGCCGCGTCCTACCTCTGGAGGTTCTTGTTCCAGGCCCTGCACCCCTCGTGAAGCTGCTTCCGGGTCTGCTCGATTTCTTCCAGCGCCCGCTTGTAGTGACCGCCCGCATGACCCAGAGCGGGACTGGCGCACCCGCTTCCCGGTCCAAGCCATCCGGACTCAGGGAAGATCCCATGCAATTTCATGCGCCCGTCAACTGGCGTGCATGGCAGACGCAGGGTAATTTGAGACGAGGATGACCCAACGCCGGGCGCTCGTGATCGACCGCGACTCGGCCTTCGTCGAATTCGTCCGTCGCTCTCTCGGCCCCTACGGTTTCGAGGTCGAAGCGGCCGACGGCGCCGAGGGCCTCGGGAAGCGACTGAAGCCGAAGCCGGCGGTCGCGCTCATCGGCGTCGAGCTGCCCGACCGGGAGGGTTTCGAGCTGTTCAGCCGCACCAAGGCGATCGCCAAGGGATTGCCGATCGTGCTCGTCACCGCCTCGGTTCCCCCGAGCGACATGGCGATGCACCAGAAGCTGTCGATCCACGCTGACGGATACCTCGACAAGCGGGGACTCGCCGAGGCCCAGTTCCTCGGCGCCATCGACCGATTGATCAAGCTGGGGCCGCGAGTCGGCGGCTGGGACGGCCAAGCGAGACCCGCCAAGGCGGCGGCCGCCCCTTCGTCGGCCACCGCGTCAGAAAGCAAGCCGTCCCCCTCCGTTGGGGTCGTCGCCGCCCTGCGCGCCGCCGGGCTGGATGCCGACGACTCCGCCGCCATAGCGGCGCTCCTCGATCAGCCCATCCGGCCGGCCGCCGCAAGCGCACCCGCAGCTCAGAAGCCGGCCGCACCTCCGACGTCTCCGGCGGAGGCAAAGCTGCTGGCCACGATCGCCGGCCTCGAGCGCCAACTTCAGGCCGCGATCGACACTGCCCGCGGCTCGCCGTTCTCGCGCGAGTTCCTAGACCTGCGCGAGAAGGTCGAGTCCCAGGAGCGCGAGATCGTCCGGCTCAAGGAGCAGGCGTCCGCAAAGGTCGCCCGCACCGAAGGCACGGAACGGCGCTTGCGCGAGCTCGCGAGCGTGCTGCTCAAGGCGATGGAGAAGAGCGAGCTCGCGGCACGGACCGCGCAGCAGGCAGAGCAGGCCCGCGACGAAGTCACCAAGGAGGCCGCAGAGACCCGCGACGCGCTTGCCAAGAAGACGCAGGAGCTGACCGCCCAGATCGTCGCCCTGCGCGCGCAGCACCTGACGGCGATCGAGTCCCTGCAAGCGGAAGTCCGGCGCGGTGAGGAGACCCTCGCCCGCGAGGAGAAGAACCGAGCCGAGTGGGCCGCGCATGCCGAGGCATCCCTGGCCGCTGCGGAGGTACGGTACAACTCCGAGCTGACCCGCGTGCGCGAGGGCCACGCGGCCGAGTTGGAGGAGCAGCGCAAGCTTCAAGCCGAGCAGGTAAAACAGCTCGAAGAGTCTGCCAAAAACCTGGCGACGAGCGGGAGCCAGCGGAAGACCGAGCTCGACGAGGCGCGCGCCGCGCTTGCCAAGAAGACGCAGGAGCTGAGCTCCCTGCGCACGCAATACGCGGCGGCGGTCGAGTCCCTGCAAGCCGAGGTGCGGCTCGGCCGGGAGGAGCTCGCGCGCGGGGACAAGGAGCGCGCCGAACAGGCCGCACACTCCCAGTCGTCCTTGGCCGCCGCGGAAGAGCGGCACGTCTCCGAGCTGGCCCGCGAGCGCGAGCGCCATGCGGCCGAGATGGAGGAGCAACGCAAGCTGAACCTGACCGCCACGAGCGATGGCGAGCGAAAGGCCAAGCTCTCCGCGCCGCGTCAGGAGCACGCGACTGCCCTCTCCGCTCTCGAAACCAGGTACCTGCTCGCCTTGAGCGAGGCGGACAAGCTGCACGCGGCGCAACTGTCGGCGCTGAACAATGAGCTGAAGGCCGCGCGAGCGGAGATCGAGGAGCTGCGGCTGGAATCGGGCGCGCGAGAGCAGGTTGCCCGGAAGAGCGAGTCGGCGCCGGATGAGCTGGCCGCTGCGCAGCACCAGATCGAGGAGCTGCGGCGCGAACTGGGCGAGCGCGAGCAGCGGGCCCGGGAGGACGAGGCGACCATGAACTCGCTGCGTGAGCTGATCGCCGATTTTTCAGGCGGCCTGCTGCCCCACCGCGACGAACCGGCCAAGTGACGCAGAAAAAGCGTAGCCGCAGAAGCGTAGCCGGAAAGCGGCCTTCGGCCGCAGCGGCTAGTCGCGACCGTCGGCGCTTCCCTCGAGTTTCTTCACGACTGAACTGATCGTGTCGTATTCGGCCTTTGCCGATTGCAGGTAGAACGGGATCGAGCCCCGGTACCTGAGGCAGCAGCGAAGCAGCACCGCGACCTCCTCGGGCGTGAGGAGAATGACACGGTGCCCGGACGCGTCGCCGGTTTCGCCTTCAGCAGCGTCGCCGTCCGAGCCGGATCCCGGTCTGCCCGATCCCATGATCCCCTCCCTGCGCGCTCGTCGCGGGTGAGCGCCCCCGTCGGTGATCCGCGAGGATCACCGACGGGAGCGCTCAGGCCGCGGCTACGGTTTGCGCTGGTCGCCCGCCGCGCCGACGGTCGCTGCCGCGGGGGGAGCGTTGGGCTTGGGAGGCTCGCTCTTCACGACCCCGGCAGCCGCGGAGGCCCTGGCGGCGGCGGCGGTCACCGTCGAGGGCTTGGCGTTCTCGGCGTTCACCACCGCCCGCTTGCGCGGCGGGACCTCGGTGCGGTCGCCCACGGTCACGAGCAGGACCGGCGGAATCACGTCCTCCATGCGCTTGCGGTCGTCGAAGAACGCATTGCGAATGTTCGCGGCGTGGACCGCCACCTCTTCCATCTCCGGGTTGTTTTGTTCCTCGAGCCGCGAGATGCGCTCGAGCACCTCCAGAATGGCGCGGTTGAGCGGGTCGTCCTGCCCCTTCTCCTTGTCCAGGTGCTTGCCCAGGGCATTCACGTTGGCGATGGAGAGCGGGTAGATGCGATACCCGTCCCGGGACGAGCTGTAGACCGACTGGAGCACGCCCAGGATGACCGAGAGGTTCTTGCTGTAGATGCCGCCCTTGTGCCACCGGGTCATCATCGCGAAGATGCGCTCGACGATGAAGCGGTTGGGCTGCACCGGGGAGAGCAGCAGGAACGGGTCCCGGTTGCCGATCAGGGCATCGACCACCCAGTGGTTTTCGATCTCGAGCATTCGCAGGAAGAGCGGATAGTTCTCGGCGGTGAGGCCCACACCGCTGAGAAAGGCGGCGTAGGTAATCGCCGCCTCGACAGCTTCGGTCGTGCGGCAGCCGATCACTCCCTGGAGGAGCCGGTTCTCCGTCTCCGCGATACGCTTGTCAGTCCATACATCATCAATTACGGGCATGTTTCGATCTCCGTATTTCTGTCAATCCGCGAAGACGAAGCGGGGGGGGAACTCGTCCTTGCGGTAGTCGCCGGGGACGAGGAGGACCTGAGGGATGCAGTCTTCCAGAACGCGGGTGTTGTCGAAGAAATTGCTCCGGATGCGCATCGCCTGGCGCGCGACCTGCTCCATGTTCGCGTCCCAGCGCAAGCCCTCCAGCGAGGCGAGCCGATCGAGGATGTCGAGGATGCAGCGGTTGCGCGGCTCGTTCTGGCCTTTCGGCTTCTCGAGGTGCTTGCCGAGGTTGTCCACGTCGGCGATGGTCAGCGGGTAGATCTTGTAGCCGTCGCGCGGCGAGCTGTACGAGTTCTGCAGCACACCGAGGACGACCGCGAGGGTCTTGGGGTAGATGCCCTCCGGACGCCACCGCGTCAGCAGGATGAAGCACTTCGAGATGAGGTACTGGTTTGGCTGGATCGTCGAGAGCAGCAGGAACGGATCGCCACCTCCGATCAAGGCATCGAGCACCCAGTGGTTCTCGACCTCGAGGATCTTGAGGAAGAGGGCGTAGTTCTCGGGGTCGAGGCCGGAGAGGCGCAGGAACCTGGCGTAACTCACCGAGGCTTCAGCCGCTTCCGAGCTACGGGCGGAAAGGACCTGCTGCAAAACGGCGTTTTCGGCTTGAAGGATGGACTCTCGAGTCCAGAGCCTCTCGGCCTCCTCGATCTTTGACATCGTGGGTCTCCTGGAGCGTTGAAAAGGTAACGGCGTGCTCGCTTATACGCCACGAACCCCAGCGCTTGAAATCTTACACCCGAACATGCTCATTACGTGAACTCCAATCGGTCTTTGGTTAATCCAAGTAGATGTAGTTAATTGTGCAATGATCGAGTCCGGGACCTGCGCCGGGCATTTCAGGCGAGACGCCTGCCACCCTGGTCACGCCGCCAAGCCTGGGCACGCATCGCAGTTGCGAGCAGAGGGTGCGCAGATCTCCGCTCGAAGTCGACATTGCCTTCGCCACTCGTACAGACGCATCCACTACCGACCCATCGAGAGGACGCCCTTGCGGTCATCGCACAGGGAGTCGTGCTGAGCCGTCCCAGATCGGTGGAGCCCGCGCAAGACCCGCAGCTCGAACTGCGCCGGCGAAACGGGAAGCGATCTATTTCCAACTCATTGAGATGGAGTATCGACGAAATGCGGCTAATATGATTATGGATGAGTAATGGAGAATGATCACCCGCGCGAGCTGAGCGCGACGGCTTTGGGAAGCTCGGCGGCCAGGTGGTTGAGGAAGGCGCGGACCGATGGAAGAACGCCGTGACGGCTCGGCATCAGCGCCGTCAACGTCGAGTCCTCGGCTCTCCAGTCGGGCAGCACGCGCCGGAGCGATCCCGACCGGAGGTCTTCGCGACAGACATAGCCAGGCAGCGCGACGATCCCAAGGCCCGCGACGGCGGCCCGCTTCAACGTCTTCATATCGTCGCTGATGAATCGGGGTGTGAGCTGCACCGCGACCTCTTTCGAGCGCGCGCCTGATCGACGAAGTCGCCAGATTGGATCGACTCCACTGCGCATCATGAACAGCGAAGGGTGCTGCGAAAGGTCGCGCGGCGTTTCCGGCATTCGGTGGGCATCGACATAGGCGGAACCTGCGAACAGGAACCAAGGCGCGGGTGCCAGCGTCTGCTGTACGAGCGTCGAGTCCGGCAAAGGACCGGAGTGCGCCCGGATGGCGACGTCGTAGCGCTCGCCGACGAGGTCGATGAGCTGGTTCGTCGCATGGGCGACCACGGTGACCTTTGGATGTTTGACGAGGAAGCTCGACACGACTTCGCTGACCGCGAACTGCATGGTCGCGATGCTCGCCGTGCAACGTACCGTTCCACTGGGTTCGTTGAGGCGATTGCGCATCGCCCATTCGGCCCGTTCGGCTTCTCGCAACGTGGCCGCCGCGTGGCGATAGAACTCGCTGCCTGCATCCGTCATCCCGAATCGGCGTGACGTGCGATTCAGCAGCCTGACCCCGAGGCTCCTTTCCAGCTCCTGCAGGCGATGGCTCAACGTCGACTTGGGAATGCGCAGCTCGCGCCCCGCCGCGGTGAAACCGCCGCGATCCACCACCTGCACGAAGTAGAAGAAGTCATTCAGATCCAGCATGCGGCACTCCGTCGTCCAATACGCGGGACGCTGGGTTCGATTCTTCGAGACTTCTCATACGCGAGTCCATGACCGTAGGGTGTGGCCGTAGCGTTCACGAGAGGAGCAGAACATGTTCGATCGGAATCGCCCCTACGAGCCTCTGACGTCCGACAACGCTGCGCTCGTGCTCATCGACCACCAGATCGGTCTCATGACGGGCGTTCGCGACATGCCTCCGCGCGACCTGAAGCACAATGTCGTCGGTCTCGCCAATGCGGCCAAGGCGCTGAAGCTGCCGATCGTCGTCACCACCACGGCGCGCGACAGTATGTGGGGGCCTACGTTTCCTGAGCTGGTCGAGGCGCTGCCCGGACTGCAGATCATCGACCGGGGCTCGGTCAACGCGTTCGACGACGCGCGAACCGCTCACGCCATCGAGGCGACCGGCCGCAAGAAGCTGATCCTCGCCGGCCTCTCTCTCGAGGTGTGCGCCGCCTTCCCGGCCATCACGGCGATCAGCAAGGGGCTGGACGCTTATGTCGCCGTCGACGCCTGCGGGACGTTCAACGACACCAAGCGGCAGCTCGGGATCGCGCGATTGATGCAGGCGGGCGTGATCGTCTCGGACTACTCGACGTTGATGATGGAGATCATGAAAGACAACAACCGTCCCGAGGCCGGCGCCGTCTATGGTGCTCTCGACATGGACTGGGCCAAGCTCGTCGGGCAGCTCGCGCACGCCTACGGCAAGTAAGAATGCATCCGCTCCGTGGCCAGGCGGCTAGGGAACGCTGGGTGGTTCCTCAGCGAGACGTCGCAGCGGTCCTGGGGGACAGATCGCGGCCGTGGCGCTCGACCGGGTAAGGGACGACCTCCCCCATCAACCCGGCCCAGAGGGCGCGGTTGAATCGCTCGGTATCCAGCGCGTCCTCGCGACCAGACAGGTCACGATCGAAAAGAAAGTGCTCGCCGCGGATGTCCCCCGGAAGCCGCAGGGCGGCCCCGAGGGGCGAGGACGAATCACGGCGCAGGTGGGGATTGAAGGATTGTCAGCGTACCTTGCCGTCGGGAGAGCGCGGCGAACCTCGTGAAAACAACCGGTGCGCTCTCGTTCCGCCGCCGCACCTACACAGGGATGAAGCGCAGTTCCAGTGCTCGGACTTCATCGCACCGTCCGCTGCACGATAGCGTCGGTGCGTGCCCTCAATCACGACGCTGATGCTCGCCCTCGCCGGGGTCCTGATCGGCTTGCAGGCTCTCCGCTTCATCCTGATCATGCACAACGCCTTGCGCACGCGGGTGCGGAAGCCCGGAATGCGCCTGGTTCCCGCCGAGAGCGTCCCTCTTCATGTCCGCGACGGGCTGCAGCCTCCGATCGCTGAGCTCATTGCACTCGGCTTCGAGCCGGCCGGCTGGGTCTGCGCTGACCGAGCGACCTGCTTGGGCGGCGATCCGCTCCATCTCGCCTGGCTTTTCCATCCCGCAGAACGCGCCTGCGCTTCCGTCGCGTTCGCCGACATTCCCGATTCGCTGAATCTGTACTCGGTCACCCTGCGGACGTTCGCTGACGGAACGCGTTCCGTCGTCACATTGAACGGGATTTCCCACGCGAACCTCGGCGCCATTCCCGAGGCCGTTCTCGCCGACCCTTACGCGGCCACCCTGGAAGGACAATGGCAGGAACACCGGCAGGCGGTTGTTCGCAGCGGCCTGCTGCCTGCGACCCTCACCGCGGAGGCGGCAGTCGAACGGGCCGCGGCGCAGGAGAGCGGCCAGATCGATGCGCTGGTTGCCAAGGGGCGCTTGGTCCCGGTGAGCGATGGGACCTTCGAGTTCGGCTGGACCGCAGCGGCGGCCCTGGCCGCGCGGAGCGTTGCCGCGACCCGCCGCGTGCAGGACCTGCGCTCCCGGCGTGCCCGTGCGCTGAAGAAAGCAGCAAAGCCGATGGCCTTGCCGCCAGTCGAGGAGGATGTCGCTACCTACAAGCGGATCGACGAGCTGATCCGAGCGCCGGCCCGGCGAAGCTTCTTCCTCTGGATTTTCGCGGTCAGCCTGGTCCTGTTCGCCGCGTCGATCGCCACTTCGCGAGAGACGGCGTTCAACGGAGCCATCGTCGCGGGCGTGATCCTCTTCCATGAGCTCGGCCACTACCTGGCGATGAGGGCCTTCGGCTATCAGGACACGACGATCTTCTTCATCCCGTTCCTCGGCGGTGCGGCGGCAGGCCGGAAGGCCGACGCGACCCTGGGCCAGCAAATCATGGTCTTGCTCGCGGGACCGCTGCCGGGCCTGATCGCGGCGGGCGTCGCGGCGCTGCTGGGAGCCGGAAAGGTCCCGCATTTGAACGTGGCGCTCTGGGCGCTGATCAGCATCAATCTCTTCAATCTGCTGCCCATCCTTCCCCTGGATGGCGGCCGCATCGTGCACGCGCTCCTCTTCGCGCGGAACGCCTGGCTCGACGTCGCGCTGCGGACCATCGGAGTGGCGCTGTTCGCTCTATTGGCAATCAGCTCCTCCAATCCCGTGCTCCTGGGCCTCACGTTCGTGATTGCGCTCGGAATCCCTCATGGCTTCCGGCTCGCGGCGCTGCGGCATGGCTTCAATCAGGCATTGATCAAGACTCCGGCCGAATCCCGCGTCTCCCTCTTCTTCCACATGCTTCACGAAAAGGGCCGCGGCGCTCTTCCATGCGCCACCAAGATGCAGCTCGCCCGCGGTGTGTTGCTGGAATCGTCGAGCGTTGCGACCCCACGGTTTGCGTCGATCTGTTTCTGGTTCATCGGGTATCTCGGCAGCCTGCTGGCGGGCGGCCTCGCCGCCGTCGCGGTGGTCACGGTTGGCGGTCGCGCAGGACCTCCGCGGGCGACGGCGCCCCACTGGATGCCGCTCGCGCCGCTTGCGTGTCCGGCCAGTTCGCTGCCGTCGCGTAGCGCGCAGGCTTCTCTACGGACAACGCAGGTGACCTCCATCGCCGTGTTCGACGAGGCGGCGGCAGCGGTCGAGGCCAAGCAGGCGATCCAGCGAGCCATACAGCCTGCCCATGCAGCGTCCCTCGGAATCGTCCTTTTCCTGGGGAGTCCGCTCGAACGGTCCGATCAGACGTATGAGCGCTCCAGCGCGGAGCGATCCGCGCGCATGGCTCAGATGGATCGGATGGTGTTGGAGCGAGGCGGAGCCGTCACGCAACTGGGGGGAGGCTCGGGTGCGATGCTTGCGATTCAGTGCACCGCGCGCAGCGTGGCGGAAGCCCGTGGCGTCGAAGACGATCTCTCCGACTATTTCGCGGCCGGCTTGACCCTGGACATCCGGCCACCGTGGATTGGAGAGATGACGGCCACCGAGCGCCAGGCGCGGCATACCTACCGGATCGCCTCGAGCGCGAGCCAAGCCTCGATCAAGAAGTCGCTGCGCTGGTCGGGGGTCAAAACCTTGTGGGCGAACCTGCGCGGCCGATTGGGAGCTGGACAATCGTCGCCGGTCGCGCTGAGAAAGGAATGGGAGGAGCGGGCGCGAGCCACCATCGACGAACGTCGAGCCCTCGAGCCCCTCGACGATGAAGTCGCAAGACTCTCCATCGCCTCTTTCTCCTTCGAGAGGTCCAGGTCCGAGGATGGTCGCCGCGCCCGGCGCGAGCTGCGAGACCGCCTGGGGGGCGCCGATGAAACCGAGATTCGCTTGATGGGACGCACGACCCGGACCGACGCGAGCGTCACCACCGAGTTCCCATGGCTCTCGACCACGGCGGTGCAATCGGACCTGCCGGCGTTGCTGCATTGGCTCTGCTCCCGAAGTTGCGAGAGCCCGGTGCTGATGATCACTGCGGCCGAGGCCACCACACCGGATGCTCGCGCCCAGGCGTATGCAGCTCCACGATGACCTCCGCTGGTGAGCGACCTCAGCCCTCGACCATCGCCAGCAGCCCGGTCTGATGCGTTGACACCGGGCTGCAGCCGGCCCGCCGCGCACATGCATCACATCGAGTATCGGGCGCATGGCGGCAACAACGACGAGTCGAACCTGCTCTGATGAGGGCATGATCGAGCGCTCTCGTCGCGCCAAGCGGGGCCTGCATGGTGGGCGGGGCGCCCCGCGACGCTGGGATGGGTCTCTGCTAGGCTCACACTCGCCTTCTTTCGCCGTGCTTCGTCGAGGGCGATCCATGACGAGCCTCAATGATGAATCGGTCGGCGATCGGCGTTTCCGACTCATGGTGGAGGCTGCGCCGAGCGCCATGGTGATGATCGATCGGCACGGCAAGATCGTCATGGTCAATGCTCAGGCCGAGAGGGCCTTTGGTTACGCGCGGGGAGAGTTGGTGGGGCAGCCGGTGGAGATCCTCGTGCCCGAGCGGTTCCGCGGTCATCACCCGGAGTTGCGGGACACATTCTATGCCGATTCGCGACCTCGCCCGATTGGGGCCGGACGCGACCTCTACGCCCTGAGGAAGGATGGTGGGGAGTTCCCCGTGGAGATCGGCTTGAACCCGATCGAAACCGATGAGGGAGCGATGATCCTCTCGGTGATCGTCGATATCACCGCGCGCAAAGCAGCCGAGCTGGCGCTGCGGGAGAGCGAGCAGCGCTACAGCGTGCTGGTCGACGGCGTCACCGACTACGCGATCTACATGGTCGATCCGAATGGCATCGTTACCAACTGGAACCGGGGTGCCCAACGCATCAAGGGCTACCGCACCGAGGAGATCGTCGGTCGGCATTTCTCGTGCTTCTATACCGAGGAGGACCGTGCTGCGAACGTGCCGCAGCGATCGCTCGAAATCGCCGTCCGCGAAGGCCGGTATGAGGCCGAAGCCTGGCGCTTGCGAAAGGACGGCAGCCGCTTCCTGGCCAACGTGGTCATCGACGCCCTCAAGGATGACAGCGGCAAGTTGATCGGCTTCGCCAAGATCACCCGCGACGTCACCGAGCGCGTCCGGGCAGCACGGGAATTGGAAGAGGCGCGCATCGGGCTGGTGCAGTCGCGCGCCGAAGAGGCGCTGCATCGCGTGCAGGCCGAGCTCGCCCACGTCGCGCGCGTGGCAAGCCTGGGCGAGCTGGCCGCTTCGATTGCCCATGAAGTGAACCAGCCGATCGCGGCGACGGTGATCAACGCCCAGGCGGCTCTGCGCTGGCTGGCAGCGCAGCCGCCGGCAATCGAGAGGGTCCGGCAGTCGCTCGCGAGCATCGTCGCGGATGGCAACCGGGCGGGCGAGGTGATCGGCCGCATCCGCCGTCTGATCAAGAAGGCGCCACGCCGCCGGGAGCGGTTGGACATCAATGACGCGATCGGTGAGGTCATCAAGCTCACGCGTGCCGAAGCGCTGAAGAACAAGGTTTCGATGGAGACGGAGCTCGCCGAGGGCCTGCCGCTCGTCAAAGGGGACAGGGTAGAGCTGCAACAGGTCGTCCTGAATCTGGTCGTCAACGCCATCGAGGCGACGGGCACGGTTGCCGAGGGGGCGCGGGAACTGCTGATCACGACCGCGCGAGCCGATCTTCAAGTGCTGGTCACGGTGCGGGATTCAGGGCCGGGGCTGCCCGCGGCGGATCTCGAGCACATCTTCGAACCCTTCCACACGAGCAAGCGGAACGGCCTGGGAGTGGGGCTGTCCATCTCCCGATCGATCATCGAAGGGCACGGCGGACGATTGTGGGCGAGCGCGAATGTGCCGCGTGGGGCCATCTTTCAATTCACCGTGCCCGCCGAGGCTGAGCGGCCCTGATCGGGCGCAACGCGTCCCTGGGTGTGATACGCCACGAAAGAACCGGCCGACCCGGCCGGAATGCGGAGTCGTCTTCGATGGACCAGGCCGCGGAACCGACGAAAACCGCGCGCGCGCGTGTCGCTTGGCTCCCCCCATACACCTTCGCCGGGTTCGCGGTCGCGGTCCTGGCCGTGCTGCTGACCTCGTTCTTCTCCTTGCGCGCGGTGGAGGCCCGCAACGCCGCGGCGGATTCCGTGCAGCGGACGGCGGAGGCGTTGGATCGTCTCGACCTCTTCCTCTCCTTCGTCAAGGACGCGGAGACCGGGCAGCGCGGCTACTTGCTGATGGGCGAGAACCGCTATCTCGACATCTACAGAAACGCGCAGGTGGCCTTGCCAAGCCAGCTGGCGACCCTGCGCACTCTCACCGCCGACAGCCTGACGCAGCAGCAGCGCATCACGGAGGTGGAGGGCCTCCTGACGGTCAAGATGGATGAGTTGGCGCGAACCATCGCGCTGCGCAAGGCCGGTGACCTCGAGGGCGCGCTGGCGATCGTGCGCACCGAACAGGGAAAGCTGGCGATGGACCGCATCCGCGCCGTTGTCGCCGACATGGACCTCGACGAGCGGCGGGGGTTGATCAACCGGCAGAGCGCCTCGCGCAGCGCCACCAGCTACTCGACGGCGGTCACGGCGGGCGGGGCGGCGCTGCTGTTGTTCCTCACCCTCGCGGCGGCCTTCGTCACCTCCCGGGAATACCGCGCGCGGGAGGCGGAGGCCTGGGTGCGCGCCGGCCAGACGGGGCTCGCCGCGAGACTGCAGGGAGAGCAACCCTTGGACAAGCTGGGGGAAAACGCCCTCTCGTTCCTCGCCGATTACCTTGGGGCGCAAGTCGGCGCGATCCACATCCAGGAGGGCACGGGGTTCGCCCGCCTCGCCGGCTATGCGCTGCCGCGCGGCAGCGCCAACGAGATGCTGCGGCTCGGAGACGGTCTCGCCGGGCAGGCCGCGAAGGAGCAGCGCGTCTTTCACGTGCGGGACGTCCCCGATGGATACCTGCCGGTCGGCTCCAGCCTCGGCCGGGGCAGGGCTCGCGAGCTGCTGGTGGCTCCGGCCGTGGCGAGCGGCGCCGTGCAGGCGGTGCTGGAGCTGGGATTCTTGCAGGCCGTGCGCCCGGAGGACGTGGAACTGCTGAAGGCCGTCTCCGAGCCCCTCGCCGTGGCCGTGCGAACGGCCATCGACCGGACTCGCCTCGACGAGCTCTTGCGGGAGACGCAGCGGCAGGCGGAGGAGCTCCAGACGCAGCAGGACGAGCTGCGCGCCTCGAACGAGGAGCTGGAGGCCCAGGGCCGCGAGCTCGAGCGCGCGAACCGGTACAAGAGCGAGTTCCTGGCGAACATGAGCCACGAGCTGCGCACGCCGCTCAACTCGTCGCTGATCCTCGCCAAGCTGCTGGCCGACAACAAGGAAGGGAACCTCACGGCGGACCAGGTTGGATACGCACAGATGATCTCGGCCGCAGGGAACGACCTCCTGGAGCTGATCAACGACATCCTCGACCTGGCTCGGGTCGAAGCGGGCCGGGTGGAGATCCGGCCGGAGCCGGTGCCGATCGCGCGCGTGGTGGACGGGGTGATCGCGGCGCTCCAGCCGCTCGCGCAGCAGAAGGGGGTCGGGTTCGGCTCGGTCATCGATCCCTCGGCGCCGGAGCAGATCGAGACCGACCCCCAGCGACTCGGGCAGATCCTCAAGAACCTGCTCTCCAATGCGCTCAAGTTCACCGAACAAGGCGAGGTCTCGCTGCGCGTTTCGGGCACCGCCGGCGGCCCGGTGGCGTTCGCCGTGCGCGACACGGGAATCGGAATCCCGCTCGAGCAGCAGGCGGCCATCTTCGAGGCCTTCCGCCAGGCCGACGGCAGCACCCAGCGACGGTTCGGCGGAACGGGCCTGGGCCTGTCGATCTCGCGCGACCTGGCCCGCCTGCTGGGCGGGTCCATCGCGGTCGAGAGCGCGCCAGGGCAGGGCAGCACATTCACGCTCCAGCTGCCTCTCTCGAGCCCACGCGCGGCGGCCCCTCAGGCGCGCGCTCCGGGCACGGAACCGCTGGTGCGTCCGTTGCGCGGATCCCCCGTGGCGCTGCCGGTCCGGCCGCCGGTGCCAGATGACCGCAGCGCCGTGTCAAAAGGAGGGCGGCTGATCCTGGTGATCGAGGACGACCCGCATTTCGCCGGGATCCTTCGGGACCTCGCCCACGAGATGGGCTTCCAGTGCGTGATCGCGCAGACGGCGGGGGAGGGGATCGAGGCGGCAGGCACGTACGCACCCAGCGGCATCCTGCTCGACCTCAACCTTCCCGATCACTCAGGTCTGGGCGTTCTCGATCAGCTCAAGCGCAATCCGGCCACGCGGCACATCCCCGTGCACGTCGTGTCGGTGTCGGACCGCACGCAGGAGGCGCTCGGCCTGGGCGCGGTGGGCTACCTCGTCAAGCCGGTGAACCGCGAGCAGATGGTGGAGGCGTTCCGGAAGCTGGAGGCCAGGCTCGCCCAGGAGATGCGGCTCGTGCTGGTGGTCGAGGACGACGCCGGCCAGCGCAAGGCCATCGCCGACTTGCTGGGCGAGGAACGGGTGGAGATCGTGGCCGTCGCCACCGCGGCGGAGGCGCTCGATCGGCTGAAGGCGCTGACGTTCGACTGCATGGTGGTGGACCTGAACCTCCCCGATCTGAGCGGGTACCAGCTCCTCGAGCAGATGGCGGCGCAGGAGGCGGTTTCGTTCCCGCCGGTGATCGTCTACACCGGCCGATCGCTAGACCGGGACGAGGAGCAGCGCCTGCGGCGGTTCTCCAGGTCCATCATCCTCAAGGACGCGCGCTCGCCGGAGCGGCTGCTGGACGAAGTGACGCTCTTCCTCCATCAGGTCGAGTCCAGGCTCCCGCCCGCGCGGCAGCGGATGTTGAAGGACGCGCGCAGCCGCGAGGCGGCGTTGACGGGCCGCCGCGTGCTGGTCGTAGAGGACGACGTGCGCAACGTCTTCGCGCTCTCCAGCGTGCTGGAGCCAACCGGAATGAAGGTCCAGATCGCGCGCAACGGCAAGGAGGCGCTGGAGGCCCTCTCACGCAGCCAGGAAGATCCGGCCGCCGGCGTCGATCTGGTGCTGATGGACATCATGATGCCGGAGATGGACGGCCTGACCGCGATGCGCGAGATCCGGCGCAATCCGCAATGGCAGAAGCTGCCCATCATCGCGTTGACCGCCAAGGCCATGCAGGATGACTACGAACAATGCCTGGCGGCCGGCGCCAATGACTACATCGCCAAGCCGCTGAACGTGCAGAGACTGCTCTCGCTCGTCCGCGTCTGGATGCCGAGGTAGGCGTGAGCGCCAAGAGCTTGGACATCGAGACCAGGCTCTTCGTCGATGCCCTCTATCAGAAGTACCACTACGACTTCCGCGCCTACGCGGCCGATTCGCTGAAGCGTCGGCTCGGCCTCGCGCTGAGCCGCTTCGGGTGCGAAACGCTCTCGCAACTTCAAGATCGCATCCTGCGCGATCCGGGAGCCTTTCCCGCGCTGCTCGAGTACCTGACCGTCCAGGTCAGCGACCTGTTCCGCGAGCCGGCCTCCTTCGGCGCGATCCGCGAGCGGGTAGTCCCCATCTTGCGGACGTACCCGTCGGTGAAGATCTGGGTGGCCGGCTGCAGTACCGGCGAGGAGGCATACTCGCTCGCCATCCTCCTGCGCGAGGAGGGGCTCCTGGAGCGCAGCCTGATCTACGCCACCGACATCAACGCCGGCGCCTTGAAGAGGGCGGAGGCCGGGTTCTACGACATCGAGAGGGTGGCCGCCTTCAGCGAAAACCACCGGCGGTCGGGAGCAAAGTCCTCGCTGTCGGAGCACTACGCGGCCGCCGATGGCCGCGCCGTCTTCGACAAGGCATTGAGACAGTCCATCGTGTTCTCGGACCACAGCCTGGCGACCGACAGCGTCTTCGCGGAGGTCCAACTGGTCGCCTGCCGCAACGTCCTCATATACTTCAACCGGGAGTTGCAGGACCGGGCGGTGGGGCTCTTCCGCGAATCGCTCTGCCACGGGGGGTTCCTCTGGCTCGGCCTGGGCGATTCGCTGCGCTTCTCGGCGTGGGCGGACGGGTTCAGGGAGCTCGCCCCCGCCGGCCGCATCTTCCAGAAGGTGGGCTCATGATGGAAGACCGGGTCAAGTGCCTGCTGGTCGACGACGTGGAGGAGAACCTCCTCGCGCTCGCCGCCCTGCTTCGGCGGGAGGACGTGGAGCTCCTGCAGGCGCGCTCCGGCGCGGAGGCGCTCGAACTGCTCCTGGTCCATGACGTCGCTCTCGCCCTGATCGACGTGCAGATGCCGGTGATGGACGGCTTCGAGCTGGCGGAGCTGATGCGCGGCGCCGAGCGCACGCGGCACGTCCCCATCGTCTTCATCACCGCCGGAGTGCGCGACCGGCACCGGCAGTTCAAGGGATACGAGCTGGGCGCCATCGACTTCCTCTACAAGCCCGTCGAGCCGCATGTCCTGAAGAACAAGGCGGAGGTGTTCTTCCAGCTCCAGCGCCAGAAGCAGCAGCTGGCGCACGAGCTGCAGCGGCGCACCGAGATGCTGCGCATCAACGAGACGTTCTCCGCCGTCCTCGGGCACGACCTGCGCAACCCGCTGAGCGCGATCCTCACCTTCGCGGCGACCCTGCGCACCGCCCAGGACGACCATACGCGCAGTACGATCCGGGGCATCGAGGAGGCCGGCTGGCGCATGAAGCGGATGATCGACGAGCTCCTCGACCTTTCTCGGGCCCGGCTGGCGGGCGGCATTGCGGTTCGGCCGCAGCGGACCGAGCTGGGGCGGATCGTGTCGGGCGTCGTGGACGAATGCCGGGCGGCCTTCCCGGAGCGAAGCGTGGACGTGACGGCAGAAGGGGACCTGCACGGCGTCTGGGATCCCGATCGCCTCTCGCAGCTGGTGTCGAACCTGATCGGGAACGCCCTCGAGCACGGCGCCGGCGGGCAGCCCGTACGTGTCAGCCTGGACGGCACCCGCGGCGAGATGGTGAGCCTGGTGGTGACCAACCAGGGGTCCATCCCGCCGGGGATGGCCGACTGCCTGTTCGATCCCTTCCGGACCTCGCAGCAGAGGAAGGGACGCAAGGGTGGGCTGGGACTCGGCCTGTACATCGTCCAGCAGATCGTCGTCGCGCACCGCGGCAGGGTGGCTGTTGAATCGGGGCAGGACTCCACCTCGTTCCGGGCGGAGCTTCCGCGTGACGCGGGGGAGACGGTGACGCACCCGACGATCACGATCAGTACGTCTTGCGGCAGTGGCCCTCGAAGCAGATGAACCTCCCGCCTTCGCATTCGTAGTCCGCGTTGCATTGCTTCATCACGTCCGAGCTCTTCGAGAATGCCTGGACGGTCTGGTTCAGCGCCGCGCTCTGCGGCTGCCGGCATTCGAACTCCAGCTCCGTCTTGTACGGCCCGGACGCCGCCGCGCCCTTCGTGTCCAGGTAATAGGTTGAGGTCTGGTCGGGCTGCGGCACGTTGTGGATCGCCGTGATCTCGAACGGCCCCGAGCACCGCTGCTTCATCCCATCCAACGCCTGCCGGGTCGAGATTCGCAGCGACTCCGGCGACCCTCCCACAAGCCCGAACGCCCCTCCGGTCGCAGTGGTCTTCGTCAGGGTGGTGGTCGGCGCCACACAGGCGACGCACGACAGGACGACGACGACAAGTGGTTGTTTCATGATTCCGACCTCGCCCGCCATTTCAGTGGACAGCTACCGAATTCGTCCGGGTGACTCGTCCCCGCATCGGGAACGCTCCGGATGACACGCCTTGCGCCATCGATCTATTGCCCCAAGGTCCCCTGTGGCCGCCCTCTCCCTCGCCTCCGGTTGATCCCGCCCGCCACCAGGAGCAAGCTTCCCCTCCATGCTCCCCGGCCGAGCCACCCCTGAAGGCACCGCCAGATTCCGCGACGCGGCCGCCGCCGCGCCTGGGCATTTCCGCCAGCCACCGGGCAGCGATCTGTGGCTCTCCTCGCTGGGCATCGGGACGTATCTGGGGCGCGACGACGCGGCCACCGACGCGCTCTATGCCTCCTCAGTCCGTCGCGCGCTCCAACTCGGCATCAACGTGGTCGACTCCGCCATCAACTACCGCAACCAGCGCAGCGAGCGCGCCGTGGGAGCCGCCGTCCGCGAGAGCGGACAGCCGCGGGACGGGATCGTGCTCTGCACCAAGGGCGGATACCTCGCCTTCGACGGCGCCCGCCCGCACGATGCGCGCCGGTACGTGGAGGACAACTTCCTCCGGCCCGGCATCCTCGAGGCCGACGACATCGTCGCGGGCTGTCACTCGATGGCGCCGCGCTACCTCTCCGATCAGATCGACCGCAGCCGGCGCAACCTCGGGGTCGAGTGCATCGACGTCTACTACGTCCACAATCCCGAGACGCAGCTCGGCGAGGTGCCGCGGCCCGAGTTCCTCCGCCGGCTCCGGCTCGCCTTCGAGGCCCTCGAGCGCGCCTGCGACGAGGGACGCATCGGCTGCTACGGCACCGCGACCTGGAACGGCTATCGCCTGGAGACCGACGACGAGGAGTACCTCTCGCTCCCGGAAGTGCTGGGGGCGGCGCGCGAGGTCGGCGGCGAGAAGCACCGCTGCCGCGCCCTCCAGCTTCCCTTCAACCTGGAGATGGACGAGGCGGCCACCTTCAAGAACCAGGGCGATCGGACGCTGCTCGGGGCGGCGCTCGCGGCCGACCTGACCGTCTTCGCGTCCGCGAGCGTGCTGCAGGGCCGCCTCGCGCTTCAGCTCTCCGATGCGCTGCGGGCCGCCTTGCACGGCCTGCGCACGGACGCGCAGCGCGCCCTGCAGTTCACCCGGAGCACGCCCGGGATCGCCTGCGCGCTGGTCGGCATGAAGACGCCCGCGCATGTGGACGAGAACGCAGCGCTGGCAAAGGTCTCGCCTCTATCCATGCAGGGGTCCTGAACGATGCTCGGAAACCGCACCTCCGAAGAGTCGCTTCCTCTTCGTCGGCCTGCGCTGGTGGTTCGCGAAGGTTCGAGGCAGGGCGTAGCGCGGCTAGAGCTCATGAGCCGCCGTCACACCCTCCTTTGCGGAATGCAGGAAGAAAGGGGCTCATGCAGCCGGTGCTCAGTTCACCAGCGCGGGCGAGTCGCTCCGGCGCAGCTTGGCTGCCGTCCGCACCGAGTGCAGCGGCTTCTCCTGCGTGGCGACTGCCTTCTGAGGCTGAGTCGTTGCCGCGAAGGAGGCGAAGTCCGCGATGGCCATCGCCGCCATTGAAACCCAGAGAATCGCGAGAGCGATCGGGAACCAGTTCTTCCGCAGACCCATGGCCGTCTCCTCCTGCGTGCCCTTCCCCAGTCCTTACGGAACAGGAGTGACCGCATTTCAAGACTGGTTTCAGGCCGATGCGGCGACGGTTTCGCGGAGCAGCGAGATCACCTGCGGCAACATGCGCTGCGCCCACACATCGTATCCCAGCGCGCTGGGGTGGAAGCCGTCCGGCGAGAACAGCTCGCGGCGTCCCGAGAGGTTCTCGCGGCTCCAGGCGAACAGATCGATCAGCGTGAACCGGTGCCGCGCCGCGCTCGCCGTGATGTGCTCGTTGAACAGCTCGATGCGCCGCTCGTAGACGGAACGCGGCACCACCCGGACGGCGGCAGGCGCGAGCGCCAGGTCCGGAATGTTGGCGACCGCAATCGGGGTGGAGAGCTTGCGCAGGGCGACCACGATCTCCTCGAAGCTCACGGCGAACGCGTCGTCCGGGATCTGGAGGCCCAGGTCGTTGATGCCGATGCCCAACGTGATCAGCCGGGGCCGCGTGACCAGCGCGCGGGGGACCTGGAATTCCAGCACATCCGAGGTGGTCGCCCCGCAGCACCCGACGGCCGATCCGGATAGGTGCGCCAGGCCCCTACACGGGCAGCAAAACAGGCGAATTTTACCTCCGATGCTAGGCTGACGAGCGACGATGCTTGCCGGCAAGGATCTGCTGAACCAGTTCAAGGCCGCGTCGTGGCAGGCCCCCGACGAGATCGACGCGTTCGTCGCGTCGGCCGAAACACCTCAGACCAACGACCTACTCAAGATCTTCGAGATCGTCTCGGCCAAGACGGCAGATGCCGCCGTCCACCGCGGCCGCCTGATCGTCTTCTCGCGCCTGATCGACAAGAACCCCGACAAGGCCCTCTTCACGCCGTTCGTGAAGGCCCTGAAGAACGCCGAGCCCGCGCTGCGTAACACGATCGCCACGCTCCTGCCCAAGGTGAACAGCGCCACCGAGCACGGCGGTCTGGTCGAGTGCCTGCGCTCCCCTGACCAGGCGCTGCGCGCGACCATCGCGCGCATCATGCAGCAGCTCGGCGGCAGCCGCACCCTCTACGATCTGCTCACGCGGGCCCTGGGCGAGGCGGGATTCGCGGGCCGCATCGAGGCGATGGACGTCCTGGTGGGATTCGCCAAGCACCAGGCCGTTCCCGGGCTGCAGGCGGTCCTCCAGATCGGTTCGGTGCAGGAGAAGCTCCACGCCATCAAGCACCTGGGCAACGCCGCCGCGATGGCGAAGGATCCGGCCTCGGCGCTCAAGGCGATCGCTCCGCTGCTCGACGCGCAGAAGGAGCAGGAGCCGGTGGTGATCCAGGCCATCCTGGCCTTCTCCGCCATCTCCACCGAGGACGACTGGTTCGAGTACGTCGGCATCTTCCTGGAGTCCGACGCGGTCGGGATGGCGAAGGCGGCGGTGGACGGCCTGCGCCGTTTCACCTCGGCCCGGGTGATGGCGGCCCTGGAGCGGAAGATGCGGGCGGGCCCGCGCGCCATCCGGCTCGCCGTGCTGAACACGCTCGAGGCCATCGCCACCGACGCGGTGCTTCCACCGCTCGTCGACGCGCTCGCGCACAAGCAGATCCCGGTGCGGACCCGCGCCGGAGAGGTTCTCAAGAGCCTTTCGCTGGCCGGGAAGCTGGACGTGTCGCGCACGGTGATCTGGCTCCTGCGCAGCCGCGACGTGAACGTGCGCCGGATGGCGACCGAGATCATCCGAGGCGTACCCGACCCCGATCAGCAGCTCTGGCCCAAACTGATGGGCGTCTTGCGCGACGAGGACTGGTGGGTGCGTGAGCGGGTGATGGACGCGCTGATCGAGTTCGGCGGCCAGCGCCTCACGCCGCACATCGTTCCCTTGCTCTCCGATCCGCGGGACGTGATCCGGCGCTTCGCCGTCAGCGTGCTGGGCCGCGTGAAGGATCCGAAGGCGCTGCGGTCCCTGGTTCAGACGGCCACCCAGGACGGCGACTGGTGGGTGCGGGAGACTGCCATCGAGGCGGTGGCCGCCGTCAACGACGCGCGCGCCGTGCCCTACGTGGTCCATCTGATGGGCGGCGAGCCGGACCTCCAGCCGGTCTGCATCCAGGCCCTGATCGACATGGCCGCAAAGACCGCCGCGCCCCAGGTCGCTGCGCTCTGCGGGTCGCAGAGCGCCGACGTCCGGTACCTGGCGGTGAAGTTCCTGACCACCTTCGACTGCAGCGATCACGCGGCCGAGGTGGGAAAGCTGCACGACGACCCGCATCCCAGGGTCAGGACGCTCGCCCGCGAGGTGATCGCGAAGTGGCAGATCACCGCGCAGGGACAGGCCGCGAACGTGGTTCCTCTGCTGGACCGCCTGCTCACCCAGCTCGCGTCGGCGGAGGGAGACGACCTGATCGTCGCCGCCGGCAAGCCGGTCTTCATGAAGAAGGTGGGCCGGGTGGCGGCGGTGACGCCCCGGCCGCTCGACGAGGAGCAGGTGAAGGCGCTGATCCTGCCGCACCTCACCACCGAGCAGATGATGGCGCTGCAGGCGCTGGAGGACGTGGACTACTCGCACGAGGTGAAGAGCGAGGGGCTGCGGTTCCGCGCCAACGTCTTCAACCAGCTCGGCGGGCTCTCCGGCGTCTTCCGGCGCATCCGCGGCACTCTCCCCGAGTTCGAGAAGCTGGGCCTGCCGCCGCTGGTCAAGACCTTCGGGGAGATGAAGAACGGGCTGGTGCTGGTGGGCGGCCCCACCGGTTCGGGCAAGTCCACCACCCTGGCCGCGCTGATCGACTACATCAACCGCACCTCGTCGCGGCACATCATCTCGCTGGAGGACCCCATCGAGGTGGTCCACAAGCGCAAGCAGAGCCTGGTCAACCAGCGCGAGGTGGGCACGCACACGCGCAGCTTCGCGACGGCCCTCCGCTCCACGCTGCGCGAGGATCCCAACGTGATCCTGGTGGGCGAGATGCGGGACTTGCCGACCATCGAGTTCACGGTGGTCGCCGCGGAGACTGGCCACCTGGTGTTCGGGACGGTGCACACCGTCTCGGCCGCCACCACCGTGGACCGCATCGTCAGCGCATTCCCGCCCGGCCAGCAGCAGCAGGTCCGCTCGACCCTGGCCGACTCCTTGCGAGCCGTGATCTGCCAATACCTGATGAAGGAGAAGAGCGGTGGCGGCCGCGTGCTCGCGGTGGAGCTGATGCTCAACAACGAGGCGGTCGGAAACCTGATCCGCAAGGGCAAGTCCTTCCAGCTCCCCTCGGTGATCTCGACCGCGCGCGAGCAGGGCATGCAGCTGATGGACCAGGACCTGATGCGGCTGGTGAAGGAGAACCGGATCACGGCCGCGGACGCCTATGTCAAGGCGGTGAGCAAGAAGGAGTTCGAGCCTATGGTGGACGAGGAGGAGAAGGCGGCGCAGCAGAAGCGGATCCCGATCTTCAAGTCCTCCGCCGCATCGCCGGCGCAGCAGCCCTCCCAGCAGCAGGCGCCCGCGAGACTTTCGGCAGTGGCGAGGAAGGCATAGATGGCGCGGATCGACTCGTTCCTGCGGCTGGTGGCGGAGCAGGGCGCGAGCGATCTGCACTTCCATGCCGGAAACGTGCCGATCATCCGGCACGAAGGCGAGCTGATGCCGCTGCCATTCCGCGTGCTCTCGGAGGTCGAGACCAGCCAGTTCCTGCTCGAGCTGCTGGGCGAGGAACAGAAGCAGGAGTTCGAACGGACGCAGGAGGCGGACCTGGTCTACTCGATCGAGGGAGTGGCCCGCTTCCGGGTGAACATGTTCGTGCAGTCGGCGGGGCTGGGGGCCGTGTTCCGGGTCATCCCCAACAAGACCCCCACGCTGGAAGAGCTCAGGCTCCCGCCGGCGGTGAAGAAGCTCACGCTCCTGGCGAACGGGCTGGTGCTGGTCACCGGCCCCACCGGCTCCGGCAAGAGCACCACCCTGGCCGCGATGGTCGACGAGATCAACAAGTCGTCGCACCGGCACGTGATCAGCATCGAGGACCCGATCGAGTTCCTCCACGAGCCCATCAAAGGCGCGATCACGCAGCGCCAGGTCGGCAAGCACGCCAGCACCTTCGCCAGTGCGCTTCGCTCGGCGCTGCGCGAGAGCCCCGACGTGCTGGTGGTCGGCGAGATGCGCGATCTCGAGACCATCCAGCTGGCCATCTCCGCCGCGGAGACCGGCGTTCTGGTGATCGGCACCCTGCACTCGAACAGCGCGGCCAAGGCCATCGACCGCATCATCGACGTGATCCCGGAGGAGAGCCGGGACCAGGTGCGCAGCACCCTCTCGGTCCTCTTGCGCGGCGTGATCTCCCAGCACCTCGCCAAGCATGCCAGCGGGGAGGGGCGGGTGGCGGTCATGGAAGTGATGCTGCAGTCCTACGCGGTCGCCAACCTGATCCGGGAGAACAAGATCTTCCAGATCGACGGGTACCTCGACACGGCCTCGAACGACGGCAGCGGGATGCAGAGCCTCGACGCTTGCCTCTTCAAGCTGGTCAAGCTGGGCGAGATCACCGTCGAGGAAGGACTCAAGTTCGCCAACCAGCCCGATTCGCTCAAGCGCCTGGCGGCGGAGCTGCCCGAGGATTGATGGACGCCAAGGTTCGCGACAAGGCGCTGGAGCGCGCGCGCAGCCTGGAGAAGGCGGGGCAGGGCGACGCCGCGGCGAAAATCTTCCGCGAGGTCGGCGCGGTGGAGGAGGCGGCCCGGGTGCTGGGCATGCTGCGGCGGCCGCGGGACGCGGCGCAGCTCCTGATCGAGAGCCTGGGAGTGCCGCCTGCGCAAGCGGGCCGGCTGGACGCGGCCGGGAAGAAGCGCGCGCTGATGGCCGCCATCTTCCTCGGCCGGGCCGGGGACAGCCAGGATGCGGTGCGGCTGTTCCTGGCGCTGGGCGAGCAGCAGCGCGCGGTGGATCTCTTGCAAAAGGCGGGCGACGCGGTCGGGGCGGCGAAGCTTGCGGCCTTGAAGCCGGGCCAGTTCGAGACCGGCCCGATGCTCGCGCCCCCCAAGGCGACCGCGGTCGGCGGACAGGCCGTCTCGATTGCGGTGGCGCAGAAGCTGGAAGAGAGCGGCAAGCTGGAAGCGGCGCTGCAATCGTACGTGCAGCTGAAGCGGTTCGCCGACGCCGCCCGCTGCGCGAAGGCCCTGGGCCGCAAAGCGGACGCCGCGCAGCTCTTCGCCGATGCCGGGCTCCCCTTCGAGGCGGCGCAGGCCTATCTCGAGCTGGGCGACACGGGCAAGGCGCTGGAGAACCTCTGCCGCGTGCCAGCCGAGGACCCGCAATACCGCGTGGCCGCGGCCATGGCCGTGCGGATGGCCACGAACCTGAGCGTGCTCGACTTCCGGTTCGAGAACTTCGTCGGCGCGTACGTGCGCAGCGGCCCTCGCAATCCCGCCGAGCTGCAGGTGTTCGACCTTCTGGCCGCGCTCTACGAATCGCAAGGTTTCCCGGAGAACGCGCGCGAGGCGCTGCAGAAACTGCTCGCGGTGCAGCCCAAGCATCCGGGCGCGGCGGAGCGGCTGGCGCGCCTGGACGAGCAGATCCGGCCGTCTGCGATGGTGGCGCGGCAGGTCCTCTCCAACGCGGACCTGCACAAGAGGCGCATGCCGGTCCTGCCGGATCTCGGCGACCTGCCCGACCTCGCGGGTCCGCCCGCGCCGCCCGGAGGGGACGCGACGGTGATGCGCAGCGATCCCGAGCTGGTGAGGCGGGTGACGGGCCCCATCGTCGTCGCGCCGGCGGACGAGGCGGTCGGAGAGGCGGAGGTCCTGCCTGACGACGCCATCGTGCCCGCGGCGCCAGAGCCGCAGAAGTTCGAGGTGGGCGCCACCGTCGCCGCGCGTTACCGCCTCGAGGCGAAGATCGGCCAGGGCGGCATGGCGGCGGTGTTTCGCGCCTTCGACCTGGAGCTGGAGGAGGACGTCGCGCTCAAGGTCTTCGACGTGGCCCAGACGTCGGATGTGCTCGTGGCGCGTTTCAAGCAAGAGTTGAAACTGTCGCGCCAGCTCGTCCATCCGAACATCATCCGGCTCTACGACATCGGGGCGCACAACGGGCACCGGTACATCAGCATGGAGCTCCTGGTGGGCAAGAGCCTGAAGGACCGGATGAAGCAACCCATCGAGTTCCGCACCGCGCTGGGGTTCCTCATCCAGGCCTGCCACGGGCTGCAGGCCGCGCACGACGCGGCGGTGATCCACCGCGACGTCAAGCCGGACAACTTCTTCGTCACCGACGACGGGGTGCTCAAGGTGATGGACTTCGGCATCGCCAAGCAGTACGAGACCCCGGGAGTGACGGTCGCGGGGTCGATCGCGGGGACGCCTCTGTACATGTCGCCGGAACAGATCGGAAACTTCAGCGCGGTGACACCGCTCACCGACATCTACGCGCTCGGGGTCTGCGCCTACGAGATGTTCTCCGGCCAGGTGCCGTTCTTCCACGCCGAGCTGGTGCCACTCCTGATGATGCACGTGAACACGCCGCCAAGGCCGCCGCGCGAGCACAATCCGCACGTGCCGCCCAGGCTGGAAGCGGCGATCCTCAAGCTCCTGGCGAAGGATCCCAAGGCCCGCTACCAGAGCTGCCGCGAGCTGGCCGAGGAGCTGGGCGCGATCCGCGACGCGTACGCATGATCGCGATCGTCCTCGCGGTCGCGGCTACCGCAACCGACAAGGTGGACCTGCGACCCGAGGCGGACTTCGTGGTCTCCGGCATCGCCCTGCTCGGCGCGGCCGTTCCCCAGCTGATGCAGACGCAGCTCACCCCCGCGCATTGCCGTTGGTGCGACGGGCCCGACAACACCGGGCTGCCGGGGACGGGATCGCAGGGGACGCTGAACGGGGTCGATGCCTGGTTCCACGACGCGATGACCGGATGGCTGGTCTCGCGTGGGACGGCCAACACGCTCAGCGACGTCGTCGGGTATGTGCTGGTCCCGGCTGGCGCGTTCGTCGGCGCGTATACGGCGACCGGTCCATACGCCACGACCAACGCCGGTTGGCGAGCGATGGCGATCGTGGGTGAATCCACGCTGGTCTCCATTGCGCTCGTGCAGGGGCTGAAGTTCACCACCGTCCGCAAGCGGCCGTTCGTCCGGTACGGGACCGGAGATACGAGCGGCGGCACCTACGACGTCGATGCGCCGGACAGCCGGCTCAGCTTCGGCTCAGGCCACACGGCGATCGCGGCCGGGCTCACCTTCAGCGTGGCCACCACGGCGACCATCCAGGAATCCGAAGCGGCCCCCTGGCTCTGGGGGGCGGCCGCGGTGAGCACCGTCTCGGTCGCCGCCCTGCGGATGATGGCGGAGAAGCACTACTTCACCGACGTGCTGATGGGAGCCGCGGTAGGCGCGGGCTGCGGGGTGGTCATCCCGCTGCTGCACAAGCGCGGGGGACCCTTGTCTTCCGACACGGTGTCGGTCACCGCGCAGGGTGCCGCCTTCGCAGTGTCAGGGAGGTTCTGAGGGCGTAGATTGCCGGGCATGGCCCACCCACTGGCAGGCAAGCCCGCGCCGCGCGAACTGCTGGTCGACTTACAGAAGCTGCGGCGGCTGTATTTCGACGAACGCCCGGATCCGGACGACCCGCAGCAGCGGGTCGCGTTCGGCACCAGCGGACATCGCGGATCGTCGCTCAAGCGCGCCTTCAACGAGGCGCACATCCTGGCGGTGACGCAAGCGGTCTGCGAGTACCGCAAGTTGCAGGGGACGACCGGGCCTCTGTATCTGGGCAAGGACACGCACGCGCTGTCCGATCCGGCGCAGGACACGGCGTTGCAGGTGCTCGCGGCCAACGACGTGCACGTGCTCTGGTCCAGGGCTGCGACGCCAACGCCGGTGATCTCGCACGCCATCCTCACCTACAACCGCGGGCTGTCGCGCGGGTTCGCGGACGGGATCGTGATCACGCCCTCGCACAACCCGCCGGAGGACGGCGGGATCAAGTACAACCCGCCCAACGGCGGGCCGGCGGACACGGGCGTGACCGGGTGGATCGAGAAGAGGGCCAACGAGCTGCTGCGATCGCCGGAAACGATCGTGCGCGCGGTGCGGCCGGGAGCGTTGGAAGAGCACGACTTCGTTACGCCCTACGTGCGCGACCTGGGGAAGGTGGTCGACCTGGAAGCGGCCCGCGGTCTGCGGCTGGGCGTCGATCCGCTGGGCGGTTCGAACCTCGACTACTGGGACCCGATCGCGGCGGAGTACGGCCTCGACATCACGGTGGTGAACCGGACGGTGGACCCGACCTTCGGCTTCATGACGGTGGACCACGACGGGAAGATCCGGATGGATTGCTCGTCGCCCTATGCGATGGCGAAGCTGGTCGGGCTGAAGGACCAATACGATCTCGCCTTCGGGAACGACACCGACTCGGACCGGCACGGGATCGTTACGCGCAGCGTGGGGTTGATGAATCCGAATCACTACCTGTCGGTCGCGATCCAGTACTTGTTCGGCCGCCGGGGCTGGCCCCAGCGCGCCGAGGTGGGAAAGACGCTGGTCTCGTCGGCGCTGATCGACCGCGTCGCGAGGAAGGTCGGCCGGAAGCTGCGAGAGGTCCCCGTCGGGTTCAAGTGGTTCGTTGACGGGCTGATCGACGGCTCGCTCGGGTTCGGCGGCGAGGAGAGCGCGGGCGCCTCGTTCTTGCGCCGCGACGGGACGGTGTGGACCACCGACAAGGACGGGATCATCATGGACCTGCTCGCCGCGGAGATGCTGGGACGGACGGGCAAGGATCCCGGCGTGCTGTACCGGGAGCTCTCTGCGGAGCTCGGCCGGCCGGTCTATACGCGCATCGACGCGCCGGCCACGCCGGCCCAGAAGGCGGCGCTCAAGAAGCTCTCGCCGGACGCGGTTCGCGCGGACACCCTCGCAGGCGAGAAGATCGTCGCCAAGCTGGTGCGGGCGCCGGGCAACGGCGCGGAGATCGGCGGATTGAAGGTCGTAGCAGAGAACGGCTGGTTCGCGGCCCGGCCGTCCGGGACCGAGGACGTGTACAAGATCTACGCCGAGAGCTTCCGCGACGAGGCGCATCTGCAGCAGATCCTCGACGAGGCCAAATCCATCGTCGCCGCCGCTCTCTGACTGAGTTCGGAGTTTCGGGAGTTTCGGGGACACCCTACGCAACTCGCCGTGCCAACCTTGCTGGCATGCGTAATTGCGTAGGGTGTCCCCGAAACTACGGCTGGTTTCGGGCGAGGGTTCGCGCACTGCGTTAGAGTTCCAGCATGCCCTTCGACCCGAATGCGTCCTTCGGCAAATCGCTGTTCTTCGGGGACATCCTCGAGGACCAACTCTTTCCCTACCCGGAGATGCCGAAAGACCAGGTGGAGCTGGTCGTCCCCATCTGCGAGACCATCGACAAGTTCATGGCGCGCATCGATTCCCGGAAGCTCGACCGGGAAGGCGACCTCCCGCCCGAGCTGCTCCAGTCGCTGCGGGACATGGGCCTCTTCGGGGTCATCGTCCCTGAGGAGCACGGCGGGCTCGGTCTCTCCAACACCGGGTATGCCCGCGTCATGCAGCAGGTCGCTTCATGGGACGGCTCCACCGCGGTCACTTTGGGCGCCCACTCCAGCATCGGGCTCAAGGGGCTGCTCCTGTTCGGGACGGCCGAGCAGAAGAAGCGCTTCCTGCCCAAGCTGGCGACCGGCGAGATGATCGCCGCTTTCTGCCTCACCGAGCCAGGGAGCGGGTCCGACGCGTTCTCGATCAAGACCAGCGCGCGCCGCGAGGGCGACTTCTACGTCCTCAACGGCCAGAAGCTCTGGATCACCAACGGCGGCATCGCCGACTTCTTCACGGTGTTCGCGAAGACAACGCCGGACACCAAGGACCAGAAGGGCAAGATCACCGCCTTCGCCGTGACGCGCGACCTGGGCGGTATCACCAGCGGTCCCCACGAGGACAAGATGGGTATCCGCGCGTCGAACACGACCGCGGTCTACTTCGACAACGTCAAAGTACCCGCGGCGAACGTGATCGGCGAGGAGGGCAAGGGGTTCAAGGTCGCGATGAGCATTCTCAACCACGGCCGCACCGGATTGGGCGCCGGTGCCGTGGGAGGCCAGCGCCGCCTGCTCGAGTTCGCCGTCGCGCACGCCACCGAGCGCAAGCAGTTCGGCCGGCCGATCGCGAGCTTCGGCAAGATCAAGGAGAAACTCGCGCGCATGGCGACGAACCTCTACGTGAGCGAGTCGCTCTGCTACTTCGTCTCGGCGACCATCGATCGCGGGGGCGTCGACTACTCGGTGGAGGGCGCGGCCACCAAGGTCTTCAACTCGGAGGCGGTCTGGAGCTCCGCCGACGAGTCGCTGCAGATCGCCGGCGGCATGGGCTTCATGCGCGAGCAGCCCTATGAGCAGGCCGTGCGCGACACGCGCATCAACCGGATCTTCGAGGGCACCAACGAGATCCTCCGCCAGTACATCGGGCTCACCGGCCTGCAGAAGCCGGGCGAGTACCTCAAGGGCCTGGGCAAGGAGCTGTCGAGCTCGCTCACCGACCCGATCAAGGGCTTCGGCCTGCTCCGCGACTACGCCGTGCGCAAGGCGCGCCAGACGGTGCCGATGCAGGCGGTGCCTTACGGCCGCTCGCCGCAGATCACGAAGGCCCACCCAACGCTGCAGGAGCAGGTGATCTACCTGGAGGACGCCGCGCAGTCGCTCGCGGCCCTGTGCGAGTCGTCGCTGCGCAAGCACGGCCGCAACATCGTCGAGCAGCAGCTTCAAGTCAGCCGCATCGCGGACATCGCCATCGATCTGCTCGCGCTCGCCACCACGGTGGCGCGCACCAGCCGCATCATCGAGAAGCGCGGCCTGGAGAAGGCGAAGAACGAGATCTCGATGACCTACAGCTTCTACTCCGACGCGCGCACCCGCATCCGCGCGAACCTGCGCGCCGGCACCGGGCACAACAACGACCAGGCGCTGCAGGACGTCGCCGATGCCGCCGTCGCCGCGGGAGGGTATAAGAACGACATCCTCAAATGAGGAGGTCGCCATGAGAACGAGACTCCTGTTGCTGGTGGCTGTCGGAGTTGCCGGAACGGCCGCGGCGCAGCCGAAGCCGCTTCCCGAGCAGCTCTCCGCCGAAAAGTGGTTCTCCGGGACCTGGAACTGCCAGGGCGAGGCCAAGCCAGGCGCGATGGGGCCGGGAGGGAAGGTGGCCGACACGCTCCACTTCAAGATGGAGCTGGGCGGCTCCTGGTTGCAGGTCCACGTGGTCATTGCCGGCGGCCCGATGAAGGGCAAGGAAGTGGTGGACGGCTTCTCCACCTGGGACGGCACGCAGCACGTCCGCTACGACTTCCACGTGGGCGGGAAGGTCTTTCGCCTCAACAGCGCGGGCTGGGAGGGCGACAAGCTGGTGTTCTCCGGCGAGACCATCACCGGCGACAAGACGAGCATGCGCCACACCATCACGCGCAAGGGCGAGAACGAGTTCGATTCCCTGTTCGAAATCGATGGCGCGGAGGCGGTCCACGAGACCTGCAAGCGCGCCGGCAAGGCGCCCGCGGCGAAGAAGTAGGGCGAGCCGGACGCTCCCACGCGGAAGCGCCCGGCTCCTGCCTGCTCAGATCGACAAGACCCCGGTGCGGATCAGGTACGCGAGCTGCGCCCGCTGCCCCGAGTCCAGCACCGCGTGGATCTTGCCGAGCGCCCCGACCACCGCGTCGCGCAGCCTCTCGGCGCTCTTGACGCGCAGGTCGCCGCCTTCGCGCGCCCGGGCCTGGTCGAACGTCTCCAGCCCGATCGCGTCGGCGAAGCCCGCCACGGTCCGGCGGTCGTCGACCGCCGCCTGGGCGCGCTCCGTCTTCAGCTCGTCGAGGATCTTCGCGAGCTGCGCCACCTGCTCCTCGCTGAGGTTCAGCTTGTAGGCGAGGAACCGCAGCGGCCGCCGGACTCCGAAGGCGCCTCCGCCGAAGTCATCGCCCGAGCCGCGGTGCCACGAGCCGGCTTGCCACGGGCCCCCTTCGCCGGCGTACGCCCCTTCCTCGCCGCGGTGCATCCTGCGCGCGTGCTTCCACCACCACATCATGCCTGGGTGCATTGCTTCCTCCGACTCGCCGGGGCTATCCGCTCCCGGCGGGGATTTCAGGCGTGGGCACCATGCCTCACGCCGTGCTCCCAACAACCTAACGTCCGCGCGCGGCGAGTCAACGCCGCGCTGCGTAATCCCGAGTGCCGGGTGCCGGCGAAGAACACCTGGACGCGGAGATCGCCGGGCGCGGGTGCGAGAGAAGGCCGTGGAGCTGGGTGTCAGCTTTTGATCGAGCCCTGGCGGTCAGGAAGTCGGCCTCGCCCGCAAATGAGGATACAGTTGCCCGCGGCCGATGATGAATCTCCACGAGATCTTGGAGAAGGCGCGTTCGGCGGGGCAGCGACTGCCTTACAACGAGGCTGCCGTCCTCTTCGCGGCGGCCGTCCGGATCGCAGCGGCCCACGGGTCGACGCTGCGCGGCGCCTTGGTGCAGATCGACGAGGCGGGGCTGCTGCACGTCGGCGCCTTCGACGAGCACGCGCCCGAAGCGGAACCGGGCTATCTCGCTCCCGAATTGCTGGCGGCGGATGCGCCGCCCAAGAGCGACCCCAGCGCCCAAGTCTACGCCGCGGGCGCCCTCGGCTACGAGCTGCTGACCGGAAAGCTCGTGCCCCAACCCGGACATCCGCCCGGCCCCGAGCTGTCGGGCCCGCTCGGCGACGTCGTCCGGCTGGCGATGGCTCCGGATCCGCGCGCCCGTTACGGCGACCTGGAGCGGCTCCACGATGCGGTGGAGGTCGTGCAGCCGCGGCCGCCTCCGGAAGGCGAGCGGAACATCCTCTCGGCATTGCGCGTGCGCTTCTCGCGCCCGCCGCCGGAGAAGGAAGCGCTGGCGCGGGTGATCGAGAAGCTGCACCACCTCGAGGTCCAGGTGGCGCAGCTCGGCAAGGCGCACTCGCGGCTCGAGGCCGCCCACCAGCAGTCGCTGGAACAGATCGAGCGGTTCGAGGACGGCCAACGCCGCCTGGCAGAGCTCGGACGGCGGCCGAAGTCGTCGGTCGCGCCGGCCATCCTGGCGGGCGTGCTCACCTCGGTGGCGGTGTTCGCCGCGGCCTGGGCGCTGGGGATGGTCAAAGCGCCGCCGTTCATGCCTCTGAAGATCGGGCCGCTCGCGACTCCCTCGCCGGAGCCCGCCGAGCCGGAGCCGGTGCGGCCGGCGGAGAAGCCTC
>Ga0137394_10000316_pt1 | contig 33540 bp, 33 predicted proteins | sample czobulk116metaG_FD_108278 | JGI IMG/M metagenome (GOLD analysis project Ga0137394, IMG submission 108278) | Vadose zone soil microbial communities from Angelo Coast Range Reserve, California, USA - czobulk1.16 metaG | ecosystem: Environmental > Terrestrial > Soil > Vadose zone | place: USA... | reverse complement strand
TGTTCGACCATCGTTGCAGCAAGCCAATCACGCTATTAAATATCAAGTGGTGGGTGGAATTCGGGTTCGGAGGTTGTTCCCAGCCTAGAAAAGATTCCTCCAACGCGTCGTTGACTCGAAAAGCAGCCTGACCTGGCCCATTTCTCTCGCCGTGGGGCGCATTCAAGTTGGATGGAAGAAGAGCAAGAGAAAGTGTGGCTAGTAGGAGCGGAAGGGCGCGACGCAGCTCCCACCTCATGGGGGCAGTTGTCACTCACTTGCAGACGGATCGGCAAGGTTCATAAAGGTCCGTCAGTTCCGTCAGTCTACTTCCATGCGCATGTTGTGGACTTGTACGTCACAGCTCAGTCGGTTGTCGCATCGCCGGATCTGAACGAACTAAAGCGATCGAAACAGAACTCGACATCAGTTAATTTAAGCCTTACAAGTCTCATCATGTAGCGTTCCTCGCGGGTTGACTACTGTACAATTCCGAGTTACCTCGGTTGGGTTGGACTTTTGCCTTGTTCGCCGCATGCGTTGACAGCTGTTACACGACTCGGCAGACAAACGGAGAACGGAGCCGAGCGGCCCGAGCTCAGCTTCAAGCGTCTTGTCGAAGTCGTTACGGAATGACCTTAATGCTTTCTTTCTCGCCCCCCCATCCGACACTCAAGCGTCCAATAGTTTCCTGCGGCCTTGAAAGTCCTCATCCCCGAGTCCGATTGAGGACTGGAAATGTGCGTCTCGCGGATGATTGGTCTGTTAGAGTCCATCTATTGCTTATACACGTTTAGACAAATCGCAGGCCCAAACCACAAGACCATATCCGTTTCTCATCATTGTATCTTTCGCACATATCCATCTAATCACCAATATACACTTCCCGAATCTCCTGCGCCAGCAAAGCTAATCAACACAGAATTCTAGAATATATGTAAGAGTAGGTGAGACTTCGTCGTGGTAACGATACGCAAGGGAATTCCTCCGCGTCACGTTGTTACTAAGGACTAGATTTTAGACGTCAGAATGTCATCACAATACAGCCATATGATAGGTTTGTCGGACCTTATCCATCACACTCCACGCGTTTCATACTCCAGAAGTAAATTCGCGACCTTGCGATGTCCCTGTCGCATCGATATTTGGTACGTAGTCAAGTCCTCGTCGTCCAACATATGTGCGTCCGCGCCACTTTGCAGTAATAGTTCCACAGCCCCGAGGTTTCCGTTGTATGCCGCAAAATGGATTGGAGTCCAAGAGTCGTACATCCTCGCGTTCACGTTTGCGCCATGGTCAATGAGCATCCGCGAAATCTCGATGTATCCTTCTCGCGATGCGCGATGCAGAGGGGTCCAACCAAACTTATCACGTGAATCCACTTTGGCGCCTTGTTCGAGAAGTAACCGCACCATCTCCGGGTCCCCCTTCTTCGTTGCTTGGTGTAGTGGAGTCTCGTCGTGTGAACTTCGGTTTCTAGCGTTGATATCTGCACCACTGTCGAGCAAAAACTTTATCACGTCAACTTTCCCATCTCGACAAGCAGTGTGCAACGACTCGGAGATAGTTTTCGCATCCCTGTCATCTTCGCGGGAGCTATGCTGATAAAGGTCCAAGGTGTTGTTTCGACCATTTGCGCCTGCCTTGTACTCGGCCAGGAAGCTTGCAACCTCAGATTTGTCATTCTCCGATGCCAATTCTTCTGCTGTTTTATTGGCCTTGGTATGAACATCGACGCCTGCGCCCCGCCCAAGCAGCAGCTTCACAACCTCCAAGTGGCCACTTCCCGATGCTGAATGTAACGGTGTCCATCCATAGTCGTTGGTAATATGCAAATTCGCTCCACGGTCGATCAGGAAGCGCACCACCTCGACGTTCCCGTTGCCTGCTGCTCTGTCGAGTGGGGTTTCTTGCTGGCCATTAGACCTATTTATTGTTGCGCCATGCTGGACCAACAACTGGGTGACCTTGAAGTGGCCACCGGCCGATGCTAGATCTAATGGGCTCCACCGGTCGGCATTCGTTACGTTCGGATCGACGCCGCGATCTAGTAGCAAGCGCGTCGTGTCAACATGTCCGCTTCGTGAAGCGAAGTGTAAGGGTGCCCAGTTCTTGTCGTCCTGCGCGTCCACATCGGCGCCTCTCTCGATGAGCAAAAGCGAGACTTCGGCTCTCCCTTCGCCCGACGCCAAGGCCAGTGGAGTCTGCTGGGTTCCGTTTCGAATGTCGACAGCAGTGCCATAATCGATCAAAGGTTTAACGATATCGACATGCCCATTTTGTGCTGCGATGTGCAATGGATTCCAGTAGTTGTTGTCCCTCGTGTGGATGTCCGCGCCTTCCTCGACTAGGAAACGTACAACATCGAGCTTTCCGCTGCCAGAGGCCAGACACAACGGTGTCTCTCCGTTTCCGTTTCGAATGTCTACATCGACGCCGAATTCGAGCAGGAACTTCACGACATGGAGATGACCACTTTCTGACGCTGAGTGGAATGGGATCCAGTCCTTGTCATCCCGGGTAAACACGTCGGCGCCATGCTCCATTAATAAGCGGACGATGTCGAGGTGCCCCTGCGATGAGGCCTTATACAGGGGAGTCTTCTGCTTGTCATTCCGGCTATCAACATTTGCTTCGTGCTGGATGAGCACCTTTACGACGTCGAGGTGCCCATGAGCTGATGCGTAATGCAGCGGCGTCGAACGATCTGATCGGTGCGCGTTCACGTTAGCACCCCCATCTAGCAATAGCCGTGCGATATCAAGATGTCCATGTTGTGATGCCCAGTGTAATGGAGTCCCGCCATCCTCGTCCCGAGACTTCGCATCGGAACCACGATCTAAGAGTAACTGTGAGACTTCGAACCTCCCACGACGACAGGCCACGGCCAACGGTGTTTCTTGAGCATCACTCCGTGCATGGGGGTTTGCACCAGATCTGAGTAACAGATCAGCGATGTCACGATACCCAGTATATGCTGCCCTGTGCAACGGAGTCCAACTATGTCTGCTGGCGACGTCCACGCCTGCACCAGAATCAATGAGGAATCGCATGACTTCAAGGCTCCCGCCAATCACTGCTCGGCACAAGGGGCTCTCTTGAACGGAGTTGCGCGCGTCAACGGCCGCACCGCATTGAATAAGAAAGCGAGCCACCCCCAACCTTCCACTGTTCGATGCGCAATGTAAGGGAGTCCATCCGTTCTTCTTCTCTTGCTCCACATCCATGCCGCGATCCAATAAACTCTTTACAACTTCGACGTGTCCATAACGTGACGCAGAGTGTAGCGGGGCCGTCCCATCATCGTCGCATAGATTAGGGTCTGCATTGTTCTTAAGTAGCACCTGTACGATTTCAAAATATCCCTTGGCAGAGGCGGCTTGCAACGGAGTGTCAAAAAATCCACCCCTCGCATTGATGTCTTCTGGATGAGCAACGATAAAGTGCCCCACGAGATCATGCAGACCGCATAACGACGCATAATACAAAGGCGTCGCTGAAGGTGGCGTCGGGTGTGTCTCGGACATTGGGTCCAACCAGTGACGGTCAAAGTCATATAACCAGACCCATGCCGCAAATTGGGTCCTTGACGGATCAAATAGACGCTCCATCAGGTCTTGAACTTGTGATGACACGTTTCTGGGCCGAGCATGATCGATCCAGTACTGAGCCGCATATGGTGCAAGAGGAAAGTCGCGTAGGACGATATTTCTGTCGGTTTTGTCATCAAGTTCGAGAAGAACGCTGAGGCTAGCACTGGCAAGGGTCGTATGCGCAAGTTCAGGGAGAATGTGATAACATGAAAGGGGTTTGTCTGCGTTCGCGAGTCGCTCCGATACCAAGAATTCTTTGACAGAGAAATGGGAAAATTGGACAATTTGGGATTCGGCGATATTGACGACGGAGATAAGGCTAGAACACGCAGACAAAACCGCTTCGTTCGCATCTATTGGTCGCCAATCCGGGTTGAATGTGGGGACTTCTGCCCCATCGAGACGAACTGCAAAGAGCTCGGCAAGTTCTTCGACACAAAGAGGACGGATGGAAACGGTGAGGCATTGGAAGAGACGTCGTGCATATTCCCTTTTCTCCTCATCGATTCCAAGCAGTGTGCGGCCATATGTTTCATCCAGACTTTTTGGCAAGTCGTCCAAGACGCTCCGAATACTTGCAGGAAAACAGCGGCGTAGTCTGTCAATCTGGCAAACGACCCATCTGAACCTACGGGAATTTGTGAGCACTTCTTGAAAAGCATAAGGGATGAGGTACGAAATAACTGACATGCCATTTGCCTTTTCAGATAATACGTCGATGATAAGCTGCTGATCTTCCTTTCTCCATTTCCGCATATTCCGGTCTGAATGAACAACAGACTTGATGTAGCTGATGATGTCATCCTTTTGTCCTTTCTCGTCATGAAGAGAAACTTGGAGAGATGCCAGATGCTCGAGCACACTTCGTATGTCGACCTCGGGACGGCTAGTTACACACCAATGCACATTCGGAAGTTTCAAATAAATGAGTCCTTCCAACAGCTCAAGGACCTCTTCGCGCGCGGACGGTGTCCCCGAGATATTGGGACACTCATCGAGAGCATCGATAATGATATAAATTTGGCCTTGTTCTGGCAAGCTCAGCATGTCCTTCATACACTTTGTGAGGGCACTACTGGTGGGCTTTCGAGTGCCGCCGGCATTGTTCGAATATAACTGGGAGAGGACCTCATGGCGTGTATCCGACTCTGCAGAAAGTTGGGAGAGGAGAGAGGAGAGGAGGCCATAGCGGTCTTGCTTCTTGATATCTCGAAAATCGCAATAATAATAAGCCACTGTGGCCAACCCAGCTGCATGTAAACCCTCGATGTCTTGTACGATTGCCGAACTAGTCAACCACGTGAATAACGTCGAACACAGCAAATTGAGATACCACATACAGGAGAGTGCTTTTCCCCGAACCCGCTATAAGATTAGAAATTAATCAATTGTAAGCAGCGCGCTGGTGGTTGGGGCGACACACGTTTCCCGTGAATCCATAAAAGGGATCCTGCCGATTTCCAATCTCGTGATACTTCGCTCTCAAAGAACCAAGCTGCCGTTCCATCGTGGCGTGCTTTGGAAACGAAGTCATGGTTCGTCGAAGGATCTGGAGGAGAGAGCCAACGTTGGACGTCTCTTTGCAACTGTTCACCTACGAGATAATTTCAACCTCGATGGGAAAAGGATCAAATTAGGGAACAGCAAACGTTTCATTTTGTTCATATCATATACCACCTGGTGAAGGGCGACTGCAACCGCAAGTGAGTAGCAGAGATACACACTTCGGGTCCAAGACATACCTAAAGCCTCTCGAGTGTTCTTCATCGTGGCCTTGCCATCTAAATGAACGGGTGCTTAGAAACATCTCAAACAACCAAGCAAGGATAACGTACCTTCCATAACTACCCGCATATTATTTACAAGACCATGTACCACACTCAATGTCTGTGCGATTGTTCTCTGAGCCTCGTCCTGGGTCAATCGATCCAATCGCTGGAGCACAGCTTCGACCTCACGCTCTCCCAATAGCTTCTTCACGAACATCCCTGCAGCACATTAAGCCATATAGAATGATAATTTGATAGTGTCCACGTACTGAATCTTCCCCGCTTAATCAGTTTTGTTGCCAAGGCAAGCACTGAGAGCAGTTCAACCATAATTTTAATGATGATATCTGTCATTATTTGGGTGGGTGGAATGTTGGTATAAAGGTCGAGACGTTTGAGGAAACTGCCGATGCACTCAAAGAGGTCAAGGAGTGCATCATAGCTTGAACTGACTTCACTGGCAGCCTGACATACCCGTACATCACGGGGGATCTGGTTGAGGATTGTGTTAAACAGACGTACAGCAAGGAGAACATCAATTCCGACGAAGATAGCCTTTACTGGAGGGAAGGGAAGCTGGCGAGGTTGGGTCAAAATGTCCATACAAGAACGAGTAAGGGAACGGGGGATGTGTAACTCACTAGGCTAACCTCACCAAGAACCCCAGAGAACGCATGAAGGACTCGTACTGCCGGGCTGAGGCAGTTGATGAGGGTCCGATTCCCCTCGCGATAAGTTCTAAAAGTGTTTTCCCGTTCTTGAAGTAGTTCGAGGATGGCATTGGGGTTGCGGCAGAGTTGAAGCTTCTCGGCAAAGGGGTTTTGGGAGAGGTCTATTCCCGTTTGATTGGCATAGTCACCCAAAGCATCGATGACCAATTGCAAGGTGGAAGGAGAAGTTGTCATAGTCGTTTGTCCAATCGACGACATACAGACAATGGATTGTTCTTTCGTTAAGAACGGGAAGCGTGCAGGGAGCTCGGGGTACGAATTGACGAGCGGAGACGCCGGAAGGTAGTTGGCCACGAGTGTTGGCAAGGTACGATTGACAGGCTCACGTAAGCGCACGACGACTGCCTCCAGGAAGAGGAAGAACCAGGCTGAACAGGCCGCTGAGGACTGATGAGCCTCAGGCCCTCAGTATTGGACTCGGAAGCAAGCATGTCGTGATATACGACGTTCAAGTTCTTCGATGGTCCGACAGCATGCGTGACCGTGACCACGCGCTACTCTATATGCCTGTTTCCATCCCTCAAGGCAGGGGTTCGATACGACTTGCAAAATGTGTATGCAGAGAATCGGCCGTTAGGTCGAGGAACTCCGTGACGCCGGTCATCGGGGCCTTGTGCAACCACGCAGTTAGCTCCCAACATGCCGGACGGTCGTTCCTCTACAGAAACACCAGAGCGGCGGGGGGCCGCCCACCACATTTTCGTGGAACGAGAAGACGCCGAGCTCAGGCTCATCCTCAGTCGACAAAACGTGCACGATTCGAAACTTGGACGCGTCGACGGCGGTGACATAACTGATCGCGCACGATCTCCAGGTATACGTCGTCGCGCGGTTGCCCAACTCGAAAAACATCTTCGTCTCGGCTGGGTGCGGACGGTGCGGAACCTCGAACACAGGCTCAGAGCATGATACTCTACTCGGTCAAAGAAACGTGACTAGCCGCGAACAGGCCACCCGCCATCGTCGCCGCTGTTGCGCATCGCGTTTGCCCTGAGCGAGCTGGACTACACACACAATTCCATGAGGACCGTATGGACGTCCTGAGCCTCGACATGCGCAGCGCCGACACCGCCGTGACGGAGCTACGCGCCCATCAACGCCCAGCAGCGCGACGGGGTGGGGCTCCATCGAAGGCAGTCAGGCCGCAACCGCAGATGGGTGTGTTGGGGGTTTCCTTTCCTTTCATGCTTCTTCCCAGGCGGCAGTCTAGCGTGAGAAATACTCATACTCAAGCAGCTCCGACCTGATTCCGACTCATTTGGCACGCAGGATAGAAGCAGAGGATTGTCAGTTACTTCCATGGGACACTCACCTGATGCTCCCGCGCGCCTGCGGCCTCGCCATCTTACGACCTTTCGGCTGAGCTCTCCAACGCCGTCGGATGGGAAGAAGCGTATGCGCATATCCTCTACCTGTGACCCATTCCTGGGTCCACGTGTGTCCGTTATTCCCACATTGTCTAGGAGCTCCAGTCTGAGGCCCGCATAGCGTCCGGATACCCTTCTTATCAGGCTATCTCGCATGGGCACCTAGTGCAAGCATGGGTACAAACAATGAGTCATCGTACTGTAATAGACTCAAAATGTATTCAAGGCGAGCAACGAGAAATTATCGTAGACGATGGTCAAGGACGAATTCTATAATCTGTGAAATGGAGTATCCCTGTGATGAAGGAAACTGCTCTCTAAGTGCAATATGAGTGTCAGAACTCCTGTATTGAGAATAGGCTGTATCCAATGCCTCGTCACGGCTTGGCCGAGAGGATGAGGCATACGAAAGGCAGGCATGCTCCAGAATGAGAATTGTCACTATTTTCCAATGTTAGAGATTGCAAAAATGGACAGTAGAAATGTACCAATCATTGTGTGATATGTACCATCACTAGATATAGAAAGGGGTGGCTAAAGGTTCATTAAAGTCAGTAAAACCAAGATAGAACTGTATGGTAATGACCCTACATCGACCACAAATGATCTCAATTTGGAAAAAGTTGTCTGCAATGCACACAAAGGGAGAAGTAAGGATAAAAAGCGGATACAAGAGAAGACCTCACATTCTGGAAAATGGGTGGTGGTGGGGGGGGCAACTCAGTACCCCAAAAACAGGTGAGTGAAATCCATTCACCAACTTCAGAGCAAAGAGGGAGAAACAGGTCAGGACTCCAAAACAAAGCGAATGGGTGAGGGACACTCACTAACTGTCGAGCACAGAGGAAGGGATAACTCAGAACACCAAGAGAAAGCAGGAGAGCGAGGGGCACTCACTCTCTGTTGGACGCGGAGGGGGGGCAGGTTAGGACACCGAGACGAAGAGAGGGGGGGGGCACTCACAGACTGTCGAGCGAAGAGGAAGACAAGTAGGACACCAAGACGAAGAGGAAGAGCGAGGTACACTCACGCTCTGTCGAGCGCGGAGGGACAAGTCAGGATATCAACAGAAAGCGAGACGGCAAGGGGCACTCACGAACTGTCCAATGCGGAGGAAAGGGATGGGTCAGGACACCAGACGAAGGCAGGGGAGCAAGGGACACTCACGAACTGTCGAACGCAGAGGGGACAGGTCAGGACACCAAGAGAAAGCAAGAGATGAGGGGCACTCACTTCCTGTCCAGTGCAGAGGGAGGGGCAATTCAGGGCAAGAAGAAAAAGCGAGAGAGCGAGTGGCACTCACGAACTGTCGAGCACAGAAGGAGGGAAAAGTCAGGACGCCAAGAGTAGGCGAGAAAGCGATAGGCACTCACGAACTGTCGAGCGCAGAGGAAGGGATGAGTCAGGATACCAAGAATAAGCAAGAGAGGGAGGGGAACTCACTCCCTATCGAGCGCAGAAGGTGGGACAAGTCAGGACACCAAGAGAAGAAAGAGGGCAAGGGGCACTCACTCTCTGTCGAACACAGGGGGAGGGACGAGTCAGGACGCCAAGAGAAAGCGAGGGAGCAAGGGATACTCACTTGCTGTCAAGCGCAGACAGAGAGACAAGTTGGAATACCAAGAGAAAGCAAGAGTGAGGGCACTCACAACCTGTGGAGCGCAGACGGAGAGACAAGTCAGAACACCAAAGAGAAAGCGAGGGACGAGGGACACTCACTCCCTGTCAAGCGCAGAGGGATGACGAGTCAGGACACAAAGAGAAAGCGAGAGAATTAGAGGCACTCACGAACTGTCGAGCAAAGACACAAAGGGACAAGTCAGGAGATCAAGAGAAAGCGAGAGAGCGAGTGCCACTTACTCCCTGTTGAGTACAGAGGAAGGGCAACTCAAGGCACAGAAAGCGAGGCGAGGCGAGAAATGCTCACTCTCTATCGAGCGCAGAGGTGAGTGACAGATCAGGACACCAAGAGCAAAGGAGTGGGCGAGGGGCACTCACGGACTGTCGAGCGCAGAGGCAGATCAGAACAAGAACACCGAAAGCAAACAAGTGGGAGGGCACTCACGTACTGTTGACCTCAGAGGGAGGCACAGATTAGAAAGTGTACGTGCGATGGGAGAATAAAATAAGAATCCAGGAGATAGAAAACAAGCAAGAGAGGACTGACATAATACTAGGTGGTAATCTCCGTTCAGCAAGAGGCAAATCCGAACATAGTTATTACGACTTACCCAAAGCGACGGAAATGCCACAAGGCATTTCTTTATTACCGTTTCTGTACTCCCATCCCCTTGTTCGAATGCAGAATGGGTCCTATAATGGGACATGCTCCTCTCATTTTCGTCCCACTATACAATGAACTCACCATTTAATAGCCTGCTTTATGTTCGGCTCTAGATTATCCTTCTGCACAGCTAAGAACATAAGGGCAACGGCGTTGCCCGAGAGCGCGTTGGCAGTCATTTCAATAAGATCAGAACATGATTGTCCATGCATGTGCATCCCTGCAGGAAAGAGATCAACACAGTAAACGTAAGTTGATAAAAGAATTCTCACTCTCCAAACGTACGAACGGTGGAGTTTCCCTAAGGCTAGCCAGATAATGTTGATGAAATATGTGTTCCGCTTCGTCTTTGAGGTTTGTGCTTGAATCACGACGCTCATCCTCCAACTTCATCTTGATGTTGCGCCTGAACTGATCATACTTTGTGAATACCGCTATCACAGGGACTTGAAAAATCCCGCATGTCAATCTCAGTTCATGACATGGCATTGCGACATACCGTTCTTATCCGGGCAAATATCCTCGAAGTGCTTTAAATCTAGCGATGGCCGATCGTTGTCCATCGGAATGCAGTACCTGAAAAGCAAAACATGTTAGTTCGCGACTGAAAATACCCAGAAGAACAAACCATATTGCATGCAATCTATCCTTCAATCGCCCCTCTCGCGACTTCCGGCGGACAAAATCTTGCACGATCTTCAGTTCGTCTTCACCACCAGCTTCAAATCCGCGTGAGTCATGGAAAACATAGCCTTCGTGGCTTTTGAACATGAGTTCGCCCTCAATGTCGTGCTGGCCACGCTACAAGCAGGATCCTCACGATCAGCCGGCCCGTCACCGATGACAATGGCATGCCCAACCTCTGTTGTTGGGTCGAGCTTAACCTGCTAGATGATGAGATCAAAAGTGCCATTAGGAACGAGAACGTACCCGCTCGCGAGTTCCCCATGGACCGCACCCGGGCCTGTACGTCACGGTCTCTGGACTCTCGGTAGTGTCGCATACCCTTTGTAAGAGGGATGTCTTCCCCGCATTTGCTCTTCCGATAACGAGAACTCGGAACTTGGCATTTGGGACTCGGGAACGACTCTGATTTGCACCCATAGCACCAAAGTGTATGAGAAGGAGGACAAGCCAAGGGATTGAATATGCGTGAGGTTGATGTGCACTGCGGCGCGAGACCGAAACTTATACTTGGATTTAATCCATCCACCACGATGCCACCACGGGTGTCGCGGCCATCAACGGTGATCAAACTGCCGCCTCCTTTTTCTTCATTTCATTCCGATAATTCCCTTCTGGCTTCCACAGAACCCTCGTCTCCACGTCTCATGCATTCTCACAGTACCCGCGCTTCCATCAACCGCCCATTGAGCATATCGGCAACTTGCTCTTCACCCCTTTCATTGCCTTTACTGTTGGCATTGCAGCCTTCCCCTGGGTTCCTCCCTTTTCCGTGGCCTTCCCTTACCCTCCGCCATCGATGGCCCCAGAATTAAAGCCACCTCAGCGTCCCAGGATGGTCTCCTAAGCGTCCCTACTACTACTGACTCCACGCACGACTCTCCGTCGAGGTTGAATGACTTGAGGAGGCTGTGTATTGGTGAGTAGTGCCGTTTGACAAGGTGTGAAGCTGTGAAGATTTGTGCGTGGATTGGTTTATACAATGGGTGTTCTGAAAATCGAGTTTGCTTATGGTTTGGCGAAAGTGGTACAGTTGAGGCCGTGGCGCAGTGCTCTACCTAGATTGATGAATTAGTTCCCTTTATACCAGTAACTGAATGACTTGGTGTGAATCTAATCCACACATGTCATTACTGCATTACTGGTATAAGGGGGACCAATTCATCTTGTGTTATATGAGATCGAAAATACCACGCTTTTTTCGAATCAAGAGGCGCACTTGGGCTGACTACAGGCTGCAGCGTTGCCCCTGCTGCCTCCTCACCGCCTTTCTGCTACGTCATCAAAACATGTCTTTCGCCCCCTGCTGGACCGTTGACCCTTCCGGCCTTCGAGTCGGTCATTTCATCTTCATTGTGTTCCCTCGACCTTCTGGCCACCGCAGAACCCTCGTGTATCTGGTCTAATTCCCAAGCATCCTCACAGTGTCCCCACCGCCATTAAGCCCATCGACGACTTCCCCTGCCTCCCCTTCATTGCCTTCACTATTGACCTCGTCTCCTTTCTTCCCTTCTCCGCGGCCTTCCCTTACTCCCTGCCATCGATAGCGACAAAATCGAAGCCACCTCAGCGCCCCATGCCTGCGATAGTCTCCCACGCGTCCCAATTGCTTACCCCTACCTCTCCGCACCGACCGCAATCCCTACCCCCGACGTCTACGACTCCCAGCGCCGCCCCTAACCTTGGAGACCCTTCACCTTCTGCTCTGCGCATCTCGTTCATGACTCGCCCTTTCCCGTCCCCGTTGTGTACTTGAGGTGGTTCGCCGATACCTGCCTCGGATATCATTACCGCTCAGCCCTGCTATTGTCATCGGCGCTTGCCACTTCCCTCCTACTGACGCATCCGCTGTAGTTAATATTTAAACGAACGTTGTACGAAAGTAATAATATAATTACTACGAGTCCCATGATGTGTTCAGCTGCTCCTAACCCGAAGGAATACCAATTCGAGAACCAAACTCAAGGGGTATCATGGCTAAGTGTGTCTCACGATAAAGTTGGAGGGTGGCACCAACTCAAATTCTGGGACGTTCCCCAGCAGGAGTAAAGGGTATGAGAAGGGGTGAGGCTCGAGAGGCTCGATTTCGGGCTTAGTAGATGGGTGGTAGATGTTTCCCATAGCAGCGGGTTTACCGAATACGCGAAATACAGCTTCGTACACAAACGCCGAATAGTCGATGTCTGTTATTCTCTGCAATTAGATCCGACGAAAGTCACTGGTGCCATAGGGGACTGGTGCTGGAATGTTGTAGCGTGAGGCGAACTACGTCCTCGGGGGATATGCAACGTGGCGTCATGTCATACGGGTCCTCCCCTCTAAAGAATGGCCACGATGGAAGGTAACAGGTCTCCTTTGCGCCGTGACAAGAAACAGTCAGCTTCGATGTTGGAAGTTGGCAATCGAGCCACGTACCCCATAGCCACATGCAGGCTCGCATCGAAGCCATATCGACCAGTCCAGCCAGCCCATCAGCTCCTCGACGTGCCTGCGGCCTACCTCGATCGCTTCCGCCGCCTTCGATTCACCTTCCTCTTCGACATCAAAGAATTCCAGCCACACGAGCATCAACCGCCGGCATATTTCACGAAGTGTGCCCTCGACTGCCGCATGGATTCGCACTTCCTGAGGCGTGAGCAGGCCCACCGGAATGCCCGATGTCTGCGTCGTCGAGCATCGACGTACCACAGCCGCGGCCCACCTCGCGTTGGCTGATGCCGGTAGCTGTTGCGGGACATCGTCTGTCGTGATATACGGCGCAAGCATGACGAGCAGTTGGCCACGGACGGCGGCAGCTTGCTCAGCTGCATCCTTGAACGCCGTACCGGCATTTGATGAGAGAAAGAAGCGAAGATTCTCGAGGCGGTCCGCATATCGCTCCGTCACGACTCGTACGATGCTGCCCCAGTCGACTCCGCTCCCGCCGCCTCGCTTCCGCATTAGCACAGAGCGCAGCTCTGAGAGTACACGCTCGGCATCCGTTGAGGAGATCCCTTCCAAGCGATGGCGTATTCTGTCCGTTTCCTGGCGAGCCTCGACGAGGCTTGATAGCGTTGGATCATAAAAAGTGACGAGTCCCATGTGATCAAGGTGGACGCGGGTCTCCCCGGGCGCACGGTCGTGCCAACCTCCAGCCACATGAGCTTGGAAGAAACTGACAGTGACTTTCTCTAGCGAACCACGCCAGCCGGATGGCAGCTTGGGTTGAGGTGGAGCGGGTGGGAACGGGCGCCGCGGCCCATCTGGACCTTTGTGACGTTCTGTCATGTTTTTCGGTAGGAGATTGAGGGATGTGATGACCTCTAAACCATCCGAGAAATCGCATTGCATGACCTCGCTGTGATAGTATGATCAACATCGAGAGGACGGCGCAATTGGCGACAATGGAAAACGAACAAATGGAACTCCATCCGGACAAACCCATCCAAGCCAAGTGGCTTTCCCCAATCGCACAAAGCCTTGATGCGTTCCCGCTCTGAGAAAAACTTGTCGGGCTGGAGCTTTCCCCAGGCGACTATATCCTGAGAGTCCATGGGTCCGTCCCTGATCTTCGCTGCGCTTGAACCATCGAAATACAGGAGACGGAGGTCTCGCTTCGCTTGTAGCGATATCACATAGCAGGAACCATCGCAGAAGAGATAGGCGTGTTCAAAGTCAAACGCGAGCCATTCGGGCACGTCTGGGACATGATCGTTGGTACGTCCATGGTACAAGATTGTACCTGCGGGGATGGTCGCAGGCACCAAATTGTGGCCTAGGAGCGGGACAGAGAGATGGGAGGGTTTGAAATGAGCACGCATCAGGCTGCCAGCTTTTGTGGAAGAGAAAGGGACCGAGCGCACCATTTCTACGATAGGTGTTTGGCCATCGTTGCAGCAAGCCACTCACGCTACTAAATATCAAATGGTGGGTGAAATTCGGGTGAGGAGGTTGTTGCCACTCTAGAAAATTTTCTTCCGACACGCTATCCATTCGTAAAGCAGCTTGATCATGTGGTCCATTACTGTCGTAGTATGGCGCATTGGATGGAAGGGAAAGGGAAAGGGAAGCTGTGGCTAGTAGGAGCGGAAGGACGCGACGCGACTCCCACTTCATGGGGGCAGCTGAGGAGCGACTTGGAGTTGTGTTGTCGCTTAATGCATCCCTTCTTCTACGGCTGCGGATGAGTCACTGGCAGGCGCTTGTTGAGTCGGGATGTGCACAAAAAAAAAGTCAGCATCGGAGATGACTTCGGAACTGCGGTCATCAATGCATAACTCGACCTCATACGTCTCAGTGCGGCAGGCTTCATGATCGGAGTTGCCTTGTGGCTGGACTCTTGTTCACTATTTGTGGCGTAGTGCAGTGAGGGAACTGGTTTTCCTCTCGTAAAATTTAGAACGTCATATGTTACCACATTATTTTCAATCTTGGAGGCAGAGGTATCAGGATTGTAAGTTCTTTCCTCACCATTACACTCTCAGGAACAGGCTGGATACCTACTGGAACGTTGTACTCTCTCTCTAAGCGAATATGTCCTCAGGTAGTATACATCGTGGTGTCATATCATACGGATCCTCCCCTCCTAGGAATGGCCACGATGGAAGGTAACAGTTCTCCTGTCCGTCATAAACGCGGCAGTCAGCTGTGGTTGCATTTATTGGGCGATCGAGTCACGTACCCCAGGCTCGCAAGCAGGCTCGCACCGAAGCCACACCGACCAATCCAACCAGCCCATCAACTCATCCATGTGTCCGCGGCCTACCTCGATCGCTTCCGCCGCTTTCGTTTTGCTTTCCCCTTCGACGTCAAAGAATTCCATCCACACGAGCATCAACCGCCGGCATATCTCGCGAAGTGTACCCTCGACCGCCGCCTGGATCCGCACTTCTTGCGGCGTGAGCATGCCCACCGGAATGCCTGACGTTTGCGTCGTTGAGCATCGACGCACCACAGGCGCAGCCCAACTCGTATTGGGTGACGCCGGTAGTTGATGCGGGACATCCTCAGTCGTAATATACGGCACGAGCATGACGAGCAGCTGTCCGCGGGCCGCGGCTGCTTGTTCAGATGCATCCGCGAACGTCGCGTTTGGGGAGAGCAAGAACCAAAGATATTCGAGGCGGTCCGCATATCGCTCCGTTACGACTCGGACGATGCTGCCCCAGTCAACGCCGCTCCCACTGCCTTGCTTCCGCGTTAGCACAGAGCGTAGCTCTGAGAGTACACGCTCGGCATCTGTTGAAGATATCCCTTCCAAGCGATGGTATATTCTGTCCGTTTCCTGGCGAGCCTCGACGAGGCTTGATAGCGTTGGGTCGTAGAAAGTGACGAGTCTCGTATGATCAAGGTGGACGCGGGTCTCCCCGGGCGCACGGTCGTGCCAACCTCCAGCGACATGAGCTTGAAAGAAAGTGGTGGTATCTTGCTGTAGCGAACCACGCCAGCCAGGTGGTGGCTTGGGTTGAGGTGGAATTGGTAGGGACGGGCCCCCCGGCCCATAAGGGTGTATGACACGTTTTGTCATATTTTTCGGTAAGAGGTCGAGGAACGTGATGACCTCTAGGCCACCCAAAACATCACATAGCATGACCTCGCTGTACATAGTGTGATCAGCCTCGAGCCGAGACGACAGCGCAATTAGCGACAGAAGAAAACGCACAAGTGGAACTCCATCCTAACGAACCCATCTAGGCCAAGCGGCATTCCCCAGTCGCATAGAGCCTTGACGCGCTCCCGTTCCGAGATATACTTGTCGGGCCGAGGCTCTCCCCAGGCGACGACGTCCTGAGAGTCCAGGGTTCCATCCTTCATCTTTGCTGCGCTCGAACCATCGAAATACAAGAGACGGAGGTCTCGCTTCGCCTGCAAGGATACCATGTAGCAGGGGCCTGAGCTGAACAGATAGGCGTGCTCAAAGTCAAACGCAAGCCAGTCGGGCCCGTCTGGGACATGGTCGTCAGTGCGTCCATGGTACAAGATTGTGCCTGTTGGGATGGTCGCAGGCACTATGCTGTGGCCTTGGAGCAGGAGGGACGTAGGGGTTGAGATGAGCGTGCGTCAGGCAAGGCAGCTTCGATGGAAGCAAAAAGGATTCCCATCCGGCGCACCATTTCTACGATAGGTATTTGGCCATCGTTGCAGCAAGCCACTTACGCTACTGAATATCAAATGGTGGGTTGCATTTGGGTCTGGAGGTTGTTCCCACGCTAGGAAGGGGTTTTCCAACACGTCATTGATCCGGAACGCAGCTTGATGTGGTCCATTACTCCCGTCGTAGGGTGCGGTGGATGGAAGAGCAAGAGAGGTTGTGACTAGTAGGAACGGAAGGACAAGATGTTCCCACTTCATAAGGAAGCTGAAGCTGAGCTGAACAGCGTGGTCGCCGCTGGCAGGCGCCCGTCGCTGGTGCATGTTGCGGACGGCGCAGTTCAGCGCATTCGAAGCGCTGCATCTTATCTTGACTGCGTCCTTTACGTTGTCCGGACTGATCGTGACAATCGATTGAAAATATATGTGTACTGTACAATACATGGGAAAGAAGATAGATCTATCTGCCAAACGCCTAGAAAATCATTTTCATTTTCCGGGTGCAACATAATCTTTACTGAGATCGATGCCCATGCCTTTCAGGTGGGTATTTGTGAGTCGGGTCGTTCGTTGCCGTGTCGCCGACTTTTTACCCTTCCTCTTGCCCACTGGCGTCTTTATTACTGGAGCCTCCGACGCCGTCTCTTGTAAACCACCTGAGAAAGATTGTAGGTCAGTGAGAGTGCTGAAATGCTGAGTGAGATAAGATACCAGATTGAAGTTGCTTGAGCAGATCAACGTCGTTCGGTACGTTCAGATTGTGCCAAAGATCGTGGAATTCTATCGTCGCGCGTTTTGTCAGAAAGATAAGGATGATGTCCACAGGCGACATGGGGCTGCACCTTTCTCGACACTCAATCCGGTTCCATTCTTACTGGCGTCCCGCTTAGCAATCGCTTCAGGCCCTTCCTCTGCAAGGTCGGCGGGGTCCGCCTTGAGCTCGTTCCAAAACACCATGCGCATCTGGCCATCTCTGAGTGTGCGCGTGACAAATACCTCGCCCTCTTTCTCGAGTTCTTCGATCGCTGCAGGTGCATCCTTCCATGACTCCTTCAGCGTGCGCACGGAGATGCCACCACCACGACGAGTCGCACGTTGAATTTCTGTGAGCAGGGCCGCTTTGCTACGAAAGTTGTAATCATGCTATAAGTAAAGGTCAACCTGATGAAGAAGACAGTGGTGGTACGGCGACCCACCTTGAAGGAGTAGAGGTTGGTCCTAGGGTCAAACTCTACGCGATCGTGGGCCCTGAACTTTTCGAAGAGGACCTTGTCAGTGTCGATGGGTGTTTGTGTCCTGATGACCAGGTCTTCTAGGCGCATGGGGCCATTATGAGCCTGTCTGGTATGAGCGATTCCTTTCGCGGTGGCTGTGGAGATTGGACACACCTTGAGGTGATTGATCGCATAAAGTAACTGAGTGTTTACATCCGTGCCGGTGCCAGTGTCAGCTGGTTGAGAGTACACGATGGCTTTAGCACGAAAGTCAACAAAGGAGCTGGGAGAGGCGAAGAACGAGACATGCTCGCTTTTGGCCGCTTCTTTTTCTTGCCAGAGTCGCTGTCTGGTGGCGTTGCGGCTTGTGAGGAAGATGCGGATGCTTGGCTAGAGTGCCAAGAGGTGGTGTTTGCGTTTTGAAGAGAAGATTTGAAGGCGGCAGCATCCCTAGCGAGAGAGGACATGGTCGAGTGAATCACGGTGATTTGCTCGAGCCGTATCGGTGCCGCCCAAGTTGTGCGTGTGGGTGCCTGTTTACCCTTACCTCCTAGTGGATTGCACCCCTCCCTGCCCATTTTTTCTGTACCACACGGCCGACCATGGCCTTCTTCACCAGGCCACACTCAGCCAGCGCCGCTGTAAAGATCGTTGCTCCAAGCCCGGTCCTAGGCGATTCTACTAAAACTTCCCCGAAGAAGGGTATGTTAGTTCCGTCGATCCCTCTTCATCTTGGTCATCTCCGTCTTCACAGACTCTACGCAACGACAATGTAGGAATATTCTCATATACGGGTGAGCGCATTTCGCCTCTCCACCCATGTCTCCATTATTGAAAGTGGCACAGTTCATGTAAATTTCAAGATAAAGGGTGTATTTATTCTCATCCGCCGGTCAGCTCTATACACTCTTTGCCGCCTGACTGAGTCCTGAACGTCATTAGCGTCCGACGACTCCACCTTCTGCGCCAACGTAAGTGCTTCATGAACGATCTCGTATCTGTGCCAATGGCGTTGGTCCAACAGGCCTCAGCCCGAAACGCCTAGCGTTTCCGCGAAGCTCTCACAGGCCGTCAATGCTCCTGTATTCGTCCCCAAATCTTCACCGCTCCCTCCTCCGTCTCCTACTTTTTCTCGTGCGCAGGCGCAGACCCCTCTTACAGCGTGCGTAGTCCTCTGTCCGAATCGTTGGCAGTCGTCCCTCTGACAAGGCGACAGAAGCACGGTGTCTACCTCACCCACTGTATCTGATTACGACGAAAATGACTCTTATGATCCCAACTATTACGTTTCGAGTGAGAATAATGGTTTGTACGACTTGTATACGGCAGAGAGTGTAGTTCCGCAGATGCAATCCGTCAGTGTGCCATATGCGTCATGTTATGCCTGAGACTGATGTAATCCTTTTCAGCTCGACGTGAATTCGTTCGACAAGTCGTACTATCCTCAATTTCAGCCAGAGTACGACCAAGGAATGGAGTATTATCCACCTCAGCCAGCCTTCATTCGCCAACCGGTACGCATCTTCGAGATATTTCTCTTCGCGCTCACAAAGGCAATCTTCAGCTTGATCATCATTTGTATTCTCTCCCTCCATCTTCGCCACCGCCGTCTCATTTCATCTCTCCGACCTTGCGAACCGATTTACAACAGCGCTCCGAAATCATCCACACGGCACCTGCGCCCGGACTCAATCTTCCAGACGAGCTGCAAGGGTACCATACTCTTGTCCCTCTTGAAAGCATGACGGGCGAGCGCCGCAAGTTTGGTAATTGGTATAGTATCGTGTACCGCGCGACAGGCAAAGATGGTCGTGCCTACGTTTTACGACGAGTGTCAGGTATGTGTGTGTTCCCACCCCTCTGTGTGTTTACTTTATGACGGGCCATCGGAATAGAGTTTCGTCTGATGCATCAGGCTGCATTCCAGCCAATTGAGAAATGGTCGCGTGTCGGACACCCCAACATCGTTGCCGTCCACGAGGCATTCACGACCCGTTCCTTTGGTGACAACTGTCCGTCTCTCGTCTGTCTCCCGTCTCCCTTTCTCAATCCTGCCCAGCACTCGTGGTCGCCTATACGTACCACCCGAACGCGCAAACGCTCTTTGATGCATACATTAAACCCCGTCCGCCGACCTTCGTGCAGGGGCGGCTGCAGGTTGCCCAGTCTCATGTCTCGGAGCGAACTCTCTGGAGTTACATCATTCAGATAGCAGGCGCGATGAAGGCTGCGCACGACCAGGGCTTACCGGTACGAATGATTGACGTCACCAAAGTCATCGTTACAGGCCAGAATCGCGTGCGGATCAGCTCGTGTGGGCTCGCCGACGTACTCATGTATAACCCCGCCTCGCCACCACACCTGCCCGGGGCGCCCATAGCCGCAGAGCAGATCCAGGAAGATCTGGTAATGTTCGGGAAGCTCATCATGGCCCTGTGTTGCAACAACGTCGCGGCAACGAGTAACTTTGGGAAGTCGCTCGATGTCGTGACGCAGCATTACAGTGGGGACCTCAAGAACGTCGCCTTGTTCTGCCTCTCTAAACCAGGTGCCCATAAGGTACTGCGTTTTTATCTGTCGCGAGCTACTGGGGTGCTTACGCGTGGTCCATTTTTTGAAGCATGTCGGTCAGTTGTTTGATATGATCGGCTCAAGACTCCTCACAGAAATGGATGATCTACAAAAGTAAGCAATGACTGCACGGCTCTTACGACACGTTCATCTTCTGATTCTAAATTGCCGCGTCGACACAGCGGCATGGACCATCTTGAGGGTGAACTGATGTCTGAGCTCGAGAACGCACGCCTCGTCCGCCTACTTGCCAAATTTGGTTTTATCAACGAGCGGCCCGAGTGCGTCTCAACCACCTAACATTATCTCTCTAATTAAGATTATAAACCTGGCAGGTTTGCGCGAGACCCACGATGGAGTGAGACTGGGGATCGATACATCATCAAGCTTTTCCGCGATTATGTTTTTCATCAGGTCGATGAGCGCGGGCGACCCGTCGTCAGCCTTTCGCACGTGCTTTCATGCCTCAACAAGGTGTGCTATATTTCTCGTTTCCTGTGGCTGACGGTCTGATGGTGTCAAGCTGGACGCGGGGACGGACGAGCGCATCATGCTTGTGTCGCGTGACGAGCAGAGCGTGCTTGTCGTGAGTTACAAAGATGTCAAAGCCTGCATCGGGTCGGCATTCGCGTACGTCTCACTGCAATATTCCTCTATCTCTTTTCTGAGGGATGACATTTTTGGTTTTCAGGGAGCTGTCGCCGAGATGAGCAGCGGGTTACTACCAGTAGGTAAGTATACAGTCACGGGAGAAAATAGGTAGAATAGAAAAAGACTAGGAAACTTTGAAAAAAATCTTTATCCTCGCCCATGACCTGCTGTTATGTGTGCGTACACCTTGGTGGCTTAAAGAACTACAGACAAAAATCGTCGGGCTGGTGAGAAAAACTCAAAGTGCGACGTGCCTGTGTATGTGCGGAGCCGTAAGTATAAGTAAATCAATTCGGATTTGAAATCTGTGAACTCTATTGAATTAGCAGGTGTGCGCTTTATCACAAGTTTGTACGAGCTCTGTGCTTTATTCGACTTTGAGACGGAGCAACCAAGCTGCGAGATGGGTTCAGAATCAATGCGTTCCTGGGCTTGGGCCACACGCTACATGTACAGATAAACTTTATCTTGGTTAGTGCCACTTTCGGCGTATTGTATTCATTTTTGGTAATTAACAACGGTTTGTCCCTGGTTAAAATGGACGGCTGCTACAGTAGGCTTCTGTCCTATCAATATCCTCTGTAGACATACTATGAGTTATCACAGAGTATGGGTTTCCCGGGCCAGAGAGCAAATTTGCAGCCTTAAAGGTTGGTTCGACCAGAACCAGGATGCCATTATGGTTAAGACAGAGTCTACTCTAGTGGGATGCCGCCCTACCTCCGGACCCACAGCTGAGCTGAACCAAGTTGGCCATTCCATCACCACCTCATCACCGATCGTGATCCATGTTCAGGTGCCATGGTGATGTGGTTCTGCTAACGCTGTCTTCTGCCTCTGCCTCTTTATGGCCATCCCTTCTCTTGAAAAGAGGTTTCGGTACGTGTGCTATCCAATCGCGGCGAGAAGAATCCTGGTACAGTACGCCTTCCACGGCGACCTCTGTGTTTTTTTGTCAATCTTCTCTGATCACTTGCGTGTTGTGTGCGTGAAGCAATGGCAGTCTTATTATTAATTGTCCGAGGGCTGTCATCCGTGACAGGTCCAATACCATAGCAGGACAGCACAGACCTCCTGCCGCGTCCGAGGTGTCAGAAAGTCGTCTTACCCTGTGTGGACTCACCGACCGCAAGCACTGAGCAGAGATATGATCGTAAAGAATGAATGAGGTGATGATGCATGATGCATGATGAACTGTGCGAAAGCCATTGAGCCCGCATTCATATTGGGCTGGATGTTATGTTATGGATGCCAGATCCGGCAGGGCGCTTGCCGAGCGGCAGTCCGGGGCGCCTTTGGGAAATTGTTGGGAGATCTGAGGATTACGTACAGATCCCTCCCCCTTGGAGCCGTTGTCGAGTGGGCAAGGGTTGCTGTAAAGCGTAAGACCAACACGCGCTGGGGGTTGAATAGGTACTTTGATAGAGTGGCCTTGAACCAGATCACGTAGTATCTCCGAGGAAAGTGTCACGGAATTGTGTGGCCGCAGCGACCTCACCTGCCCGCGCCTACACGACGGCCGTCACGGTTAGAGTTACTAACACAGAGGAAGGGAGATGGCTCGGGGCGCAACAAGCTCGCAAAAACCACGTATCATAGTATCATCTCATCAGCGGATGAGATTGGGAGGGAAAAGACAGAGGGGAAACGTGTGAACGTTATAAAAATCCAATTGTTACCGGCCGATCTGAGCGGGTGGGCGTTGAGTTGGGTTGGGCACAACCTCTTGGCCTCTCCTCCTTATACTGTACTGCATAGTACGGTGCCGTTACTCTACTCCCCTCCACCCTTTAGGGCCCCCGTCTTCACCTACCGTATCGTTCTCCCTTTGTTTCCCTCCCCCACTGCTTGCGCCCACTCCCTCTCACCACATGGCCGTCGCAACGCAACACTCCACCAAGGCCGCCCACCGCCATGTCCCCCACTCCCACCCAGAGCCCGCCCAGTCTCGCGCATCCAGGCAACGCCTCATCATCGCCCTCTCGCACTGTCTCTTCGATTTCGTTGTCCAGCTCCTCCCCACGGCGGAGGAGCTCGCCGTCAAGGAAGACGTCCGCAAGCTCCTCGAGCGCCTCATCCGCACCATAGAGCCTGACAGTCGACTGTTCTCCTTTGGCAGTACGGCCAACGGCTTCAGCCTCCGCAACTCCGGTGAGGAGCAATCAGCACCTACCCCATGACCCCTCCCTGCCAGTCTGTGCTGAACCCAACCCCTTAGACATGGATCTCTGTTGTTTGATCGATTCGGAAGAGCGTCTCTCTGCCACCGACCTTGTAACCATGCTCAGCGATCTGCTCGAGCGGGGTATGTGCTGTATCCCTCGTAGCCTCCCTTCGACTGCCGTCTGATACGTTCTCTTTTGGAAACACCCAGAAACGAAGTTTCATGTCAAGCCACTTCCTCATGCACGTATACCCATAGTCAAACTCTCGCTTGATCCTTCCCCTGCCCTCCCGCTTGGCATTGCTTGCGACATTGGCTTCGAGAATAGATTAGCTCTGGAAAATACACGCCTACTATATTGCTACGCTATGATCGATCCTACCCGCGTACGGACGTTGGTTCTCTTTCGTGAGTCAGGACCTATCTATTTCCAGCGTATTATTAACATTTTCTCTCCCCACTCAACCCCCCCCCACCAGTTAAAGTCTGGTGTAAACGAAGGTACCGATTGCGCATGTTTATGGGTTAGCGCTCTTACGTGCTCACCTGCCTCCCCACAGAAAGATCAACTCTCCATACAAGGGAACCCTGTCATCGTATGGTTACGTGCTCCTGGTCATATATTTCCTAGTCCATGTCAAGAATCCTCCCGTACTTCCTAATTTACAACAGATGCCACCAATGCGGCCTATTTCACATGTATGTTCCAGTCTTTCGTTACCCCAATGCCCTCTTCGCTGACGCCCCATGCGCGCACAGGATGATACTCATATCGGGGGGCACAACACTTGGTATGCATCCTCATCGGCACGCGATGCTGTAGCACCTCTTCGGATCGACTGACCACCTTTCAGGTTCTTCGACGACATCGAGTTGTTGAGGCAACGATGGCAATCCGCCAATACAGATAGCATTGGCCAATTGTGCGTTTCCTTTTCTGCCAATTCGGTGATCACCCCCGTTCCTGAATGACGCACCCGCCTCTCCGTTTCTTTCCCAGACTAATAGATTTCTTCAAATACTTTTCCCGTGACTTTTTGTACAACACTGGGGTCGCATCGATCCGAGCAGGTTTGCTTAAAAAGGAGAGCAAAGGCTGGCAGAACGATGTATATATACATTCATACGAACCGGTCTTCATTCCTCCCTGATCACATGACCCCCTTTCTAGCTCAATCCTGCACGATACAAGGATGCCCGCGAGCGGAATCGTTTCTGCATCGAGGTAATGATCCGAATACCCTTTACAGATTACCTTTGAAATTTACTTATTTTGGCTTCTCTATCAGGATCCTTTCGAGACTGATTACAATGTGGCACGATGTGTCACCAGGGACGGTCTATACACGGTAAGCGTTTTTGCCAGCTATCATTTCTTTTCCGGGCTATTCGCTAACGCCACTCCCACCAGATTCGCGGCGAGTTCATGCGGGCGTCAAGGATTCTGAGCACTCGCCCCGATCGCGCTATCTACGCCATCGCACAACTGTGCGAAGAACGGATGGAGGCTCTGATCCCAGCAACATCACCAACCGCGGCTTTTGTACCACCACGGCTATCGCCGTTCCCTCCTCAAATTCCCTACACCGTTGGATCAAGTCCTATGCGCCTAACAAAGATTGACGTGCCAGATCCCCAGAGCATATCGGACATGTCACCGAAATCACCCCCATCAGAACCCTCTGCTCCAACCCCATCCACGTCGACGCCCGAGCATATGGCACCGAAACGGTCCAAGTGGACCTCGCCACCGCCACCATCTGCCTCTGCCGAAGACCGTTCGCAGTTCGAGAATCAATTGGGCTTGGGTCTAGCTCTTGCAACTTTACCAACAGACGCCCGACAGATGAATGGTGGCTATGCTTCTTCATCAAATAATAGCGAGGTACAGACAGATGATGGGGACGACCTCCAATCTATTCAATCGTTGTCACTTTCCGAAGTTCCAGAGCACGAGCTGGACAGGCGCAACGGTGCATCAGAGTCGTTGCCCAGCAATTCCCCGATACCCTCCTCTCCACAAGTACCCGCGCAAATTGCGGCGACTCATTCGCCACCATCTCCAATACAAGGAAACACCATCGCGCGGCAGAAGGCGCCATATATCATTCCACGCGGGTCTTACCAACGTTCGGTGCTCCCAAACAACCTTCCGGGGCTCCGTGGCCGCGCTGGGCGTCACCTAGATTTCATCCATTCGCCGCGGCTGAACTCGCCACGTCGATCACACTCTGGCCCTCCAGGTCCTTCCTCCGCTAGGCCCAACGCCAGGCCATTCCCACTACTCAACACGGCAATCATGACCCCTCTCCCTCCATCGCCTCCCCCACTGCCACTGGCTTCAGCGCAACCGTACGTATACTACGAGAGCGCGCCATCGCCAACAATAGCGTACCCGGTGTCACCACGCTACCCGCCGCGCTTTCATGCGGCGGCGGCGGCCGCTGCAACTGCGTCGATCGCGGCGCGGGTGCGGCTGGCTCCGTCACCCACTGCCACGCCCACAGCTTATTCGCAATTCCGCGTTCGCCACGCGCATTCGCACTCAATGACGACGGTGCACGCGAGGACGCCGTCGCCCGCAGCAGAGACGTTCGCTCCCACCGTCGTCGCCTCTGGCGACAGCGTGCAGAGCACCGGCTCAGTGTCGCCTTCCCCTCCGGACTCGGTGTCTGCAGGGAGCGGCTCGCCGGCGCCGTCATCACTGAGCTCCCAGTGCGATGCGGGCGTCGATCTGGTTAGATGGGAAGAGGGCGGCGAGGGCGAGGATGGCAACACCACTACGGCGGCGGCGGCGGTTTCTGCCAAGGCGGAAGGAGCCAAGGCTGAGGAGGGTTGGGGGGTCGTGCAAGAGAAGAAGGCGCCGCCGGACGTCGTCTCGCAACCCGCACGGGAGCCACTGCCTCCTTGAGTTAACCCCTCTCGGAGTATGGACGGACAAAGCGACTGTCTTTAGAGAGTTCCTTGCGATGCTGAGGCTGAACGGCGACGAAAGCGACAAACTCGCCTTCTCTACTGTGAATATAACGCCACCATCACCCACCACCAACATCAACACCGACACCACCACCGTCATTGTCATCGTCATATAACCAGGCACCGTTATGGTCGACGCCGCCGATAATAATTGATATTTACCGGTGTTACCCGCTGCACGAACTTCGTATTCGTATTATCTCATTCGCATCACATACACACATCTCGCATGTGCACACAATCCTTGCATCAAACAATATCCTCCACCACGTCCTTTCCCCCACCCTTCTCTTCCATTGCTTCGTAATGGTCTCATACCGATACTCCTTGATATCGTCCTCCCGCGGATATCATATTTGTTCCTGACATCCCTGGTTTTGCTCCGATATCTTACTTGCTACTCCCATCTCCCCCCACCTTCAACTGAGCCCTTCGACGGTTTGGCATTCCTGTACTGTCTTATCCTTGCGCTTGCACCCGCACTAGTACTCGTACTGCGACGTGTTACGGCCACTGGTAGGGCCTAGACGTGTACATCTAAATTCAATGCCTTACGGGTGCCGTCTCACTGCCTCCGTATACAACCTTTCATCGTATATGCATGCACGTGCGTCGCAATAAAGTAGATAAGCGCGGGTGATCCAATATTACATCTCCCTTTGATCGCAACAAGAAAGCGAACAAAAAAGTTGAATGGTGACATGGATGAACGTGATATAGGGAAGGGGGGTCACTTGGTTATTCTTGTGCGATGAACGGATTTGAGATCTCTTCAAGTCCGTCTACGGGACTAAGCAGTGTTATTGTGGGTCCACGAACTACGGTGAGACCTAGCGCGCGTGTACGCGGCTCTGGATCTGCGAATGCCAGCAAGGGATGCGAGTTTAAAGAAAAAGGAGGGGTAAGGTGAGGGATGTCGAACGCGGAAGAGAGTACCAGCGATGCGTACCTTGAACTTGTTCCTCCACTTCGTCAAGGACAAGGTTGAACAATTGGTCGTATCCCTTGAGCACGCCCGTCACTGTTCGGCGCAGCGCGTTGGTCCATTCGTTCGTCAGTTGTGTGGGGAAAGAAAAGAAAGAAAGGGGCTACATGCCTTCGCGGCCGCCGGTGAACTTGACTCGGATGCGCGAGTTGGCGTACTTGGCGAGGTCGAGGATCGCCTCGCGCTTGGGCTTGTCGAGTGTCGGCTGCGGACCTTGTGGACCGCCGTGGCGACCACCGCCGCGTGAAGCGGACGGACCACCTCGCTGTGCGCCTCGCGTCATGCCGCCGCGGCCCTAGGGGTAGGTCGAGTCAGGACGTTTCTTTTTCTTTTTCTTTTTCTTTTTCACGACTCTCGCCGGACACACTACTCCTCGTCCATCGATTATCTCTCGGAGTGATGGTAGCGTACCCGGTCTGCCATGAGAAAAGGTCTGTGAGTTGCTGAGTGGAATTGGGTGATGCAGATGATGTAGTTGTAGATTGTGGGCGACGACTGTGGTCTGTAGGGGACTTTACAGTATGGCCTTTGTGGACTGGAACAAAAAGAAGAAAAAAATTCGAGTTTTTCCGCTAAGAGAGGTGTGAATTGTTCGCTGAACTGGGCGAGACATACAGACGCACACAATCATCGCTCGCTTAGAATCCCTCTTTGATCCCTCGTAAGATCTCCCACTTCCTGCTTTCTTTTCCTCAGCACCCGTCTCACCTCTCCGCCCTCACGATCCAGTTCACGAGCATGAACGCCGGCGAGCTCCTTGCCAACTCCCTATCACCAGGTACGTTCGATTCTTCTTCAAACTGCGGTCGAGTCATGGGCATGACTTCCGCGTCTCTCCCTCCCTTCGCCTCCCCGATATTCATCCTTTCCTGCTCCCCCGTCCCTCATTAGATCAGGCTACGCGTGAAAATGCCACGCAAAAACTAGAGCAGGCATCCCGGGAGAATTATGTGCGTCGCCTTTTATCACCCATGCCGCCCTCATTCCCTCCCCCCCTCCCTCTTTTTTTGTTGTTTTCCGTTTCGCTGACTTAGCGTGTGTGCTCACAGCCCGGGTACATGCATACACTCGCTTCCGAGCTCGCTAACGAATCCAGCCCCGTGTTCGTCCGAAACGCCGCCGGTCTCGCTCTAAAGAACGCACTTACTGCCCGCGTACGTCGCGCCTTCCTCCCCACTTCCCCCCTCCATTCTCATCTCCATTCCCGCCCTCTTCCCCTCTCGGCTCACATTCCTACCGACTTCCACAGGAAAGCGCGCGCCAGGCGGAGTACTCGACTCGCTGGCTCGCCCTCGATGTCAAGATCCGCGGCGAGATCAAGGCTCTCGTCCTGCGCGGGCTTCACTCTGAGCAGGTCAAGGCCGGCACAGTCGCTGCTCAGAGCGTCGCGGCTATCGCAACCGTGGAGCTTCCTCAGGGCCAATGGCCAGATCTAATCGAGATCCTCCTACGCTTTGTCAACACCGGCACCAGCGTGCCCTTACGACAGTCGACGCTCAGCGCGATTGGCTTCATCTGCGAGGTCCTGGTACGTCGTTTGTTCTTTCTTTAGAAACAACTTTGATTTCAATTCAATGCCGTCGTCTAATTAGGACCCCGATGTGTTGAGCGTGCGAGCTGACGAGATCTTGACTGCGGTCGTCCATGGTGCACGGAAGGAGGAGCCCTCGACGGACGTCCAGCTTGCTGCCATGCAGGCGCTATACAATTCGCTCTCATTCGTTCGCGAGAACTTTGAGCGAGAGGTGTGTACCCTCATCGCCGCTTTTTCAACCTCAGCTTGGCTTAACCGACTTCCCACAGGGCGAGCGCAATTACATCATGCAGGTAGTTTGCGAGGCGACTCAAAGTCCATCCGTCCAAGTGCAGGCCACGGCCTTTGAGTGTCTGGTGCGGATCATGTCTTTATATTACAGCAAAATGGCCTATTACATGGAGCGCGCGCTCTTTGGCGTAAGTCATTTTACATCATTTCACCCGGCCTATCTTCTGACTAACAACGCGTGATAGCTTACCGTGATGGGTATGAAATCAGAGGAGGAGTCTGTCGCGTTGCAGGCAATTGAATTCTGGACGTCGGTTGCCGAGGAGGAAACTAACCTTGAGAGCGATTACCTCGATGCCCAGGAGGTACGCCATGGAAAGCTTGTGTTTGTCCCATGTGATTAACACAGCCCCCTAGGGTCTCCTTGATGGTGATATCGAGGCCCCTAAGTACTTTGCCAAGATCGCACTTCCGGAAGTCATTCCCGTACTGCTTCAACTCCTCACCCGTCAAGACGAGGATGCTGAGGAGGGTGAATGGAACGTTTCCATGGCTGCCGGCACATGTCTTGCCTTCCTAGCTCAGGCTGTGCATGACCCGATCGTTCCGGCCGTGATTCCCTTCATCGAAGCGAACATCAAGCAAGAGAACTGGCACCAGCGCGAGGCGGCCGTAATGGCCTTCGGTTGCATTCTCGTCGGGCCGGATCCCGCAGTTTTATCTCCGCTTGTCAACCAAGCGTTGCCAATTTTGATCAGTATGATGTCAGACCCGCAGTCACAAGTTAAGGACACGACAGCGTGGACTCTCGGTCGCATCTGCGAGAGCCTCATCACGTCGATCAAGCCAGACGTGCATCTGCATGCCCTCGTCAGTGCGCTCGTTGCGGGGCTGCAAGATAGCCCGCATATCATTGCGAATTGCTGTTGGGCCCTGATGAACCTCGCGGACGGGCTGTATGAGGTGTATGACTCGAGTGAGGAACAGAGCACTGGTCCGCTTTCGCCATACTTTGAGGGTATCGTTGGTGCACTGTTGCAGGTCACGGAGACGTATGTGTCCGACTCACCCATTTCCTTATCGGGAAGCCTCCGTCCGTGCTGTGCTGACTCTCGTCCTAGTGCGGGTAACGAGTCAAACTACCGCACGTCCGCGTATGAGGCTATTACGTCTTTCGTCCAACAGGCAACACCAGATTGTTTGCAGGTCGTGTCCAACACTGCTCTGAAGATCTTGGATCGAATGGAACACCTCCTCAACGTCCAGGTGCGTTGTTGGGTGCAAAAACACGCGGTTTTAGCTGATGCCGTTCCATTCAGAACCAGATCCTTGGCGCCGACGACCGTAACAACTGGAACGACTTGCAAAGTAACCTGTGCAGTGTCTCCGTTGTATGCATCTCCACCCCCCAAGCCAGCTTCATCCTTCCTGACCCGAGATCTCACCTTGATAGAGCGTTGTTCGCAAACTAGGCGCGGGAATCCTGCCGCTTGCCGACCGCATCATGACGCTCGTCCTCCAGCTTATTCAGTCAGCGGGCAAGACATCGACGATCCTTGAAGACGCTTTCCTCGTCGTCGGTTCTCTCTCTGCCGCCATAGAGATCAAGTTCGCGCCTTACATCCCCGCATTCCTGCCGTTCCTCTATCCGGCACTCAAAGCGTATGATGATACTCAATTATGCACGGTCGCCGTGGGCATTATCGGTGACATCACGCGTGCTCTCGGTGACCAGACAGAGCAATACGCACAGGCGTTTGTGACAGTGCTGCTTGAGAACTTGTCAAGCGAGGTGTTGAACCGGAACGTGAAGATCTCCATTCTAGCATGCTTTGGCGACGTTGCGCTCGCGATCGGGCCGAAGTTCGAGCCGTACATGGAGACCGCGATGACAGTGCTCAGGCAGGCAGCGGCACTGCAAGCGAACCCTGTGCGTGACAACGCTGTGCCCTCGGGTCTTGCCGCTCCAGATAAACTGAGTACTTTGATTATTTGGCTTGCAGCTGGACTATGAGTCCATCGACTACATCGCGAACTTGCGCGAAGGTATTCTTGAGGCGCACACAGGCATCGTCACAGGCTTCAAGAAGACCGAACGGGGTGCGCATACCTTCCTTTTCTTCTAGCATGACATTTACAGGCGTTCATAGCTCAATTGTTGGTCCCCCATGCGCCCGTGATCCTCGAGCTTGTTCAAAAGGTACTTGCGGACGACAACAGTGGCGAACCGTTGGACAAGCTCGCGTTTGGTATTGTCGGTGATCTTGCGGACGCGTTCCCGAACGGCGAAATCAAGCCGCTCCTTTTGGCCGAGTGGATCGCGTCGAGTTTGGTCTTACGAAAGGGTTACGACAAGGAAACAAAGACGACTGTCAAGTGGGCGCGCGAGGTGCGTCGTTTGTTCCTCTTCTGTTCGGGCTGGTGTATCCTCATTTTACCGACCTGCAGATGGTCAAGCGCGCAACCGCATAAGGGCCGAGCATTCTTTGCGCCTCGTGGATTTCCGCACGTCCTAACGGGTTTTTTTTCCTTTCTAATTCTATTCTTTTCCTGTTTACCCCTTACTCTGGTTGACGTTATTCCCACTATTTTCCTGTCGTCTTCTGTCAATTCTCCCACTCTTTTTTTTCCTTTTTCACGCAACTCTCATCACAATCACTCGCCATCTGAAGGAGGCACAATACAACAGCATCGAGATCTCTTATAAACGCCGCAGTTAGTTAAGTTCAAAGTCAGTCAATCCTGTGTTTGTTATAGCCGTCGTCGTCGTCGTCGGTCGTAGTAGTCGTAGTAGTCGTAGTAGTAGTTGGTATGTTAAGTAGATCCATTTTTTTTTCGTCTCTCAGATTACAGGTATATTGCACACTAGCCCACGGTCACCTCTCAACGATATTCCACTTCACTTTTCTTTCAATGTTTTTTTTTTGGCTTTAATCGACCTCCTTTTGCTTTTTCTTTTTCTTTTTTCTTACTTTCCCTCCTGAGCGTCTATCTCAATTGTATCGATTGGTATCACCCTCGCGCAGACCGTGCTCCAGGTTCAATATACATTTCTTTTTCTTGACCGCCTAACCCGATCAACGAGGGCTTCTTTCGTGCCATATCGAGCTTATCAAACGCTGTCAAAGGGAGGTATCTCAAGATGGGTGAAGGAGATGAGAGACTTCGCGATCGGATCGAGGCTCGGGTAGAATTGCGCCGACTTGACTTGCAATCAATAGGGCCGTTCGGAGACGCGGGCGCTTTCATAAGCTGGAAAGAAATAACTTGAGATATCCATGATATGACCGAGCTTCAAGCACCCCGGAGGGCCTTGGCAGCCTCAGGGCAACCGCAAATTCCACGACGCCATATGTACTGTACTAGCTGTCGACGGCTGAAATTTCTCAGTCCGACGGGCGACAGTTGAAGTGTACGGCGCTCTGCCAGTGCTCTCCAATGCCGTTCGAGGCCTGCAGCGGGGCTTGGCCTGGAATCGATAGGGGCGCTTTCTCCCCTCATTCAGTTAGTCCATCGGCGGTCGTCACGCTATCTTTATTTCGGACGTTGGAAATCGTAGCTACTCAGTTTGACTGCACTCAACTCTCTGGTCACCGTGACTTCGCTGGATACTTATGGAAATCGCGAGTAAGATCATACCAGAAGGTTAGCCTCGCACCAAGGGAATCTGATATCGAACCAAATGAGTGAACCAGAATTTGTGTTGATTTCGATTACAACAGAGTGCATCATGTATCTAGGAAAAGGTACAATATAGTCACGTACTTTCAGACCTTCATCTCCTCATCTCGCTCCAGTGTCCGGTGCACGATGTTATGTGGATCACCAACGCCAACGCATTTGTTCAAGTTGCGATTGGAACCATGAGCCATCGTCGTTTAGGGTCGAACTCCGCTGAAAACAGTTTCACCTTCCAAAACCTTCCCAACCTGTCGGCGCTTTGTTCAGGGCAAACGATCGTATTCCCGGGAGGAATAACAAAGACTAGATGCCACTCCAACTTTTGCAACGTCGAATGCAGCGTTGGTCGGGAAATGAGATCCATAAGTCCTCCCTCAATTTCAAACGAAGGTGCGGTCGTGAATCGGAAGATATAGAGAACTTTGTCGGTCAGTATAAAGGAATCGGATATCACTTGATCCGATGGCTTTGGAACGTAGAAGATGCCAGAGTAGATCTCGCTCAATGTCGACCACTCATATTCGACGGTGGTGGTTGGCTTTAACGTAATTGGGATCATACTTGGCGCCAGTCTTTTTCCAGATCGAGATACCCACAGTGCAGTCTTCCTTCTTCTGGTTCGTTGTTGCTTCACCATGGGGACAAGGCTGAGCACGATCTCTCCCCGAAGTCGGAGCTGTGCCTTTACCTCGAAAACAAGACCGGCAAAAAAGGGGCTGAAACACCCCACGCTTTCAAAGCATTGCCAGTGGTAGGCTTGTAATTGTCCCTTCCGCACTTCTTGGATGAATCGTTTCTTAAGCTGTTGCCTGACGGGATGCGTGATAGGTTCAACAATGAAGTTCATAAGCATATTGTCATCCTCTCGTCGGATAACGAAAATAGAATTAAATGCGTCCGAAACAAGGACAATAGTGTGTGACTGCTTCGACCAGTCGGTCGACGGAGAGATCGGAAAGTATGGCTTGACGGCTTGCATCGTATGAAGAAAGCAGGTCCGGAGATAGGGTAAACTCGATGCAAAGGCGAGGAGTGGGCCCATACTCGTCATATACTT
>Ga0137394_10000314_pt1 | contig 33810 bp, 42 predicted proteins | sample czobulk116metaG_FD_108278 | JGI IMG/M metagenome (GOLD analysis project Ga0137394, IMG submission 108278) | Vadose zone soil microbial communities from Angelo Coast Range Reserve, California, USA - czobulk1.16 metaG | ecosystem: Environmental > Terrestrial > Soil > Vadose zone | place: USA... | reverse complement strand
TGGTCCCGAGGCAAGTCATTTGGGCTGGGAAAGCGAAAAAAGCGAGGGGAAGACAGTGTTGGATGAGCTTGGTTGGCTTCCTGCTTCCTGCTTCCTGACGCCCCCACTCGGCATCGGCTCGAAGGAAGCGTATATGCGCGTCTGCCGGTCTAACCAGTTATTTTTGCCCCAGTTCCCTTTTACCGCCCATCAATAGTTGGAGGATCGAGTCAGCAGCCCAGCGCTGCGACCGCACGCTCACAAGATGCTCAGATTCCTTTCACAGATCGTACGCTCACCACCGCCTTTTCCCCTATATAACCGTCCCCTCCCGCCCCTCCGGCGTCCTTCTCCCGCCCCCATGCAACCCGTGTCTAACTGCTCTCGTCGTCTTTACCGTCCCCCTGATTGCTCTCCTCTAATGCTCGATCACTCTCCCTTCACTGATTACCCCCGAGAGCCTTTCCCTCCCGAGTCCCCCGTCGTCGATTCAGAACAGCTCCTCTTCGGTCCACTCGACATGGATGACGGTCGCAGATATGATCCCACCCTTGCCTTCCCCTGGGATGCAACCGGTGCTCTCCCTACCTCTCCCATCCCTGCTCACTCCGCCACTGCTTCCCCCGCATCATCCGCCAGCTTACTCGATTTTGGTACCTCTCCTCCGTCGAGTGATTTGAGTTTCACATCTGGCTCATTCCCGGGCCTTGCTGAGGTCAATCACCCATTTGTTGACCTTGATGATCGCAATCTGTATTCCAACTGGCTCGTGGATGATCTATCCGCCCCTCCATCTGCTTCCGTTCCAATTATCGTATCCTCCGCACCATCGGGCACTCAACCATCCCAGGCTACCCTCACGCAATACGTTGGCGATGGTAGCTCATTAGCCTTTCCCAAGATGAATTCTTTCTCTCCCTCTCTCGAATACGCCACACTCCGCCCCTTACCGCGCTCCGTCGAAGACACCCCCATGGCGTCCATTTCTCCCCCTCAGATTTCCCAGCCTTCATGGGTTGCGCAGCTTTGGAGCCACGGGGGCGCTAATGCCTCTCCGGTGCCACAACTACTTCATCCCCCTGATGCATCGGACAACTTTGCTACGCAGCGTCCGCAGCGCGGCCGCAACGATTCCTTACCCGCTCATACCATCTTCCAGTCTTCGAGCGCGCCTCCTGGCTTTCGAGTCCGTACACCCCCATTGGCGCGCGCGTACAGCAGGCGTGCCGAGTCCGTCGGCACAGACGACGATCACAATGGCACCGTACGACGGAAGAGAAAGGGGTCTGATGCGGAGCCTACTGCAAGCCGTGACCGAACGCGGCAGGCCGAAGGTAGTTCATTCATTCTATTTTATGACGTTGAATTATCATGCTTACATGCATAACTGATAGCTCCGCAAAAGTCTCTCTTGCGCCCCCCCAAGCTGGCTCCTTCCGCCTGGCAGCTCTACTTTACGGACTGGATTCAGCGACATCAGGCAACTAGCACTCGCAAACTTAATGTCGCTCAGGCGGCAAAGGAGGCTGGAGTAGAGTATGCGAGGCTAAGTCCCGAAGAGAAAGAGGTATGTTTTACCGCAAGCTTATAGTTCACTCAGTTGACTCACAGTCATTTAGCCGTATAAGCGACGATCCCTTGCCATGAAGGAAATCAGAGAGCGTGAACACCACGCCTATATGAATTCATTATCTCCAGAGGACATCAAACGTGAGAATACGTTCCGTGCCGCGCAGCGCAAGGCCGGTAAATCACGGAGAGGGAACATCAAAGACCCGAATGCTCCAAAGAAGCCTCTCAGCGCATACTTCATGTTCTTGCAGCGCATAAGATCGGACTCCTTCCTAGTGAGGGAGGTATTTGGGGATGAGACGGAGACGACGAAACAGAGTGTCCTGGCTGCGGAAAAGTGGCGCTCGATGACAGATGAGGAACGCAAGGTGCGCGACGGCTTCAGTTCACTAGTGACGTTTCAGCTGATGTACTTTTGGACAGCCTTTCCTTGCTCAGGCTGAGCAAGAGAAGATAGAGTATGAGTCTGCCCGTAAGCTGTATGAAGAGGGCACTACTGGTTACGGCACTAGCATCAGTTTCAGTGTCCTGCCAGAGAGCCCTTTCCACTCCACCGCCACAGTCCCAATTCGGCCGCTCCGGCCGATGAAGAGAGACACTATTGCAATTGGATCGGGGGTTGAGAGAGATGTCTTCTACGGTTGACCCATCCAGGACATCTCGCGTGTTCTTCTCGAGGACTTTCCCACTTGCGATTTTCTGTTTACCTGACGCCAAGTGGCGAGCCGTTTGGGATACACGGATACCCCTTGTATGATATCTTGACTTTCCTAGTTCTCTTTCCTTTTTCCGAGAGGGGGCTGTCCTCGGCAAGCCTCCCATAATGCTCATCACCGTTCCTTCGCCTTTGATGGTTGATGAATCATGACGGACCTTTTTGATGATATATACCTGTATACCATTGTGTGTATTGTTAGGTTCCTTCCCACCCCCCACTTACTACGTCTACGTCATGACCTTTATGGATATGGATAGAGAAAGAATACAGTTAAGCAGCGGATAGGGGCAAATGAACGACCATCTTCTGATGCGGAGCGCCGTCTTCATCGAACTCGTTTCCCTAAGTGGAAGGAGCGGTGTGAGTCGGGGAGAGGGATACGGAGAGAGTACGCCGACGCTCACCTCAGGGACATATCCAAATCTAGACGACAATAGAAAAAAGAGGCTGTAAGCAGAACAAAGGAGAATTAGGACAGGACGGAGGGCTTACTTGGCATAGAACGCTTTGACCAGGATCAGTGAATGACACTCTACTTTGGCCGACTGCTCGCCGCGTGACTGGTAGTCGGTGGTCACCCATTCGTGGAGCGCGAGCACGAGCTCACGACCGAAGTGGTGCTTGCGGTAAGCCTTGAGAACGGCGAGACGGCCGAGTTTGTAATGAGGGACGCCGTCAGAAGAAGCTCGGCAGGCGCGAACCGTCCCAATCGGTTGAAGAGAGGGCAAGAGGCGGAGCAAGAAGTGCTCAGCTACCTCGTCTAGTCTGCGAAGCCAACGGAAATAAGCACAAACCCTTGACCACTCCACGAACAGCACACTGGCATTGGCACAGCAGGGCGGCGAGGGCCACCGTGACGGCGAGGGCGGGGGTAAGGGTTTTAGACACATACTCGTCGATCTCGGCATCCAACGGGAAACCTTGTTCGAGATGGAAGACGTCGATGCGGACGTCGTAGCACTGCTGACGGAGCTGTTCTCGGCCAGATTGTCCCACGGACGGGACGAGGACGATTTCATGGTTTGGAGGTGAAATCCGCATCCGTGTCAGTTCGGCTCTTGCCGGATTCGGACACGGCGCTCTCGCCTTTGACTTTTCAAACTCACCCACGCCCCCCTTGCGAAGCCGTCCCCGACGTGGACAGGACCTGTATCTGTACGCGCATAATGTTCACGGGTTCGTGCACGGACTTATCACAGCTCCCATCTTAGGTCAACTCGATCCCGCGTCTCTGGCCCCTGAGACGCGTTCCCGCCTCCCACGCTCAGCTGATGGTCGAACACTTCCTCGCCGTCGCCAACTTCCTTCTCCCACAGTCAACGTCTGCATCTCGCTCTCTTCTCGCTCTCCACGCACTCGTTTCTCGGCCGCTTTTATCTCCCGCTTCTTATCAGCCCGACATGTCACGCGCCCACGCCCAACATTCAAAAGGGAAGGGGAAGGCGGTACTCGGAGATGACAATGGTCTGTTCGAACACTCGGACTGGTTGCATATCGCCCATCGTAAGTCGTCGTAGCTCATGTACGGGCAACTTTGCCCCGACATATCGTTCATGCTATCAAATAGACCGTCCATTCCACCGCATTACCGGCTCTCGCTCCCCGCACCACCCTACCCGCACCACTTTACTAAACGGCACCTTTATCCCCCCGTCGGCGAGACACGCTTCCCCTGGCATCTGGAAACGCAAAGGTGTACGGCATCTCGCCTTTCATGTACAGGCATTACGGTACAGCGACACTGGCCAGACCCAACAGGCGCTACCTTCCTCTATAGTCGACTGCTTCATCAATGACATACCCTTACCCAACTCTTTCCAGCTCGTTGATCTTAAATCCGCCTGGGGTGCCTTCGTGGAGCTCCGTAAACAGTCTTGTTTACCTCAACCTTCCGTAGTTCTCGGCTTTGTCGATCGCGCTCTCTCCACGGTCGAACTCACGCTCACGCACGAAAACAAAATGCGTGAACTCGTTCGGTGGTCAGTTCGCTTACGGCGTGCCCTCAGGCAGCTCGGCGATATTGAAAATCTTCCTTCGGCGGAGTCCGTCCATGCGCTGTGTCTCTTGACACGCATACACGCCTTACTTGGACGTTTCGACGACGTGGCCTCCTTTTTTTTTCCCCGCATATGGAATCGTCGGACCAATGAAGAGGCGTACGACCTCGGCCTTCCGGAACTTGTGATGGTAGAAACCGTCCTACAAGCCCTTGCCCGCTATCGCAGCCCTGCCGCCGTTCTCGATTTCATCGTTTCTCAATGGCATACCCTAGGTCGGCTCGTCAATATGTCCTCATCCTCATCACCATCATCGTGCCAACGTTCTTCCACTCCTAGCGATATTGCATTCGAAATATTCGACCGTATCCGTTCCCCTCTGGCTGAAATCGCAAACATGCGCGACAAGCCCAAGAGGGACGTCGCCTTTGCCGGAACACTGCTCATCAGATACCTCCTTCGACGCCGTGTTCCCGAGGATGCTCTGGCCATTTACAGGGAGATGCGGCAACAGTCGGCCGAAATCAAACCCCCATTAAAGCTATGGCTTGTTCGAGCCCTTGTTCAGGGTCATGCCATTGAACAGGCAAACAAGCTTTTCTCCGAGATATCGGCAACTGTCCGTTCCGGTCACGAGAGCGACCTTTTTCTCGCAACTTCCCTTTATCTTTTCTCCAGCCAAGGTGACATCGCTCGTTCCGAGGCTGCGTTCAAGGTCTTGGAGGATAGAAACTTGATTGACGGCCGGACCATTGGATTGCGACTTCTCGCGTACGCCCACAACGGGGATGTTGAAACGGTCGTTCGATATTTTCACCATTACTTTCCCTTTCCACGAAAGGCCAATCGAGCGGATAAATTCCACTATACCACCGTCCTCATGGCACACGCCAAGGCAGGCTGCCACATTGGCTTGAGCAAGTGGCTCGGGAACATGATCGCAGATGGTGTGGCGCCTGACCGACACGTCTACAACATATTGTTGGAAGATTGTGCCAGACGCGGAAAGCTCGAAGACGTTGCCTCCATTATCGAAGAAATGCACATTCACGGACACCCCCCGCTTGCCGAGACGTATACGACCGTCATCACTGCCCTTGCAAAACGTGGAGACGCTGTCACAGCGGAGGCCTTCTATCAAAAGGCCCTTAAACAAGGCGTCAAACCGGACAGGCAAATGGTTGCATCGTTGATGACAGCTCATGCAGAAGTTGGCTCGTGGAGAGGTGTCATCAGGGTCTTCGATTACTTGACATCATCGGACGATCGTCACCTCAGGCCCCGCATCGACGTTTACAACATCCTTCTCAATGCATATGTTCTCGCTGGATCGCCATTCGAAGTTGTCTCTGACGTCTTCCAAAAGATGGAACAATCCGGCGTCCGGCCCACCGCACACACGTTCTCGGTCTTGATCAGGTCCGCATGCGACTCGGGTCAGATGGACGTAGCAATGCGCGTGTTTATGGAGTTGGACAGCCTCGCACAATCATGGGAAACCGGGGTGAAGGTTAACGTCTACGCCCTCACCATCCTCATGGCGGGATACTTGCGCATTGGAGATCGACTGAAGGCCAATGAGATCTACGACGAGATGCTGTTTCGCGGTATCAGCCCCACGTCTTTCACGTATGGTTCGATCCTCAGGGCCTACGTCTCGGACGGTCGTCAGGAGAGCATCAAGCTGGCTTTTGATTTCATAAAGTCCCTCATGGTGTCCCGGAAGTGGCTTTCGACGTCCCACAACAGGTTTTCAGGCTTCGAGCACATATACTCCCCATTGATGACTTTGTTCGCCCGCAAGGCCAAACCGGAGCAGGTCGAAGAGCTCATGGACGACATGGTCAGGGCAGGAGGCGAACGCACACTGACAACCCTGACGTCGTTACTCAACGCTTACCGGAATGCTGGTAACGTGGACGAGTCTCGACGGGTGTGGGACGAAATTTTCCCCATCGCTCTGCGCTTCTTACGGACGGGGGAACTCCTCGGCATCTCAGAATCGCACGACGTGCGGCCCCCTCACCCCAAGCGCAAGGCCAATATCATCTGTGTCCCCCTCTCGATTCACATGGATGCGCTCTCGGCGGCTGGGGAGCACGCGGAAGTGGCAGAGGTGTGGAAGACGGTACGCGGGCACGGCTTTGCCCTAGACTCGCACAACTGGAATCACCTGATTGTTGTCCTCTTACGTGCGGGCGAAATCGAGCGCGCGTTCCAGATCTTGGAACGTGTCATCATACCGTCCGCCCTCTACCGGCGCCCCTCGAACAACATGAACACGACAGCTGCTCCTCGCGACACCGCTCCACCCACACCGTTATCTTATTATGATGATGACAATGAGAACGAGGATCATGATCCGCCGCCACAGAATCAGAATCCCAGTGGCCTGGCGACGATTGCGTCTGAGGAGGCCACGCGTACCCGCGTTCCGCGGGCGTGCCTTGCCGCCACGGAACGGGCCTCCGTTACTTTGCAATTAGCAAAAGAGTTAGGAGTCGCCGGCGCGTACGCCCCCATCGCCACCGTCGATTTACCAACGGATGATTCTAGCGCCCACGGGCGTCCGGATTTTGCCCATCCTTTACACGTTTTGCAAAGCATCTTGCCAACTTGGAATACCTGGCAACCACACGCGGCAGTCGTGACGCTGTTGAGGGACATCCTCGTTCAGCTGGAAGCTGGACACATGATCCCGCCCATTCCACCCCGGCGCTTCGGAGACGCGCCGGGATCGACGACGTGGCAGGGTATAGAGAGCGAGGCGGAGGCAGCGAAGACACTACTCGGAAATTTATACGCATCATGCCCCCGAGCGGTCAGATTAGTGAGAGAGTACGAATACAGGATGCGCGTACGCCAGGAGCTAGCGAGGATGGTGGATGAGAGTTAGACCGCTAATTGCACTAGTACATTATTATTTACTCCACTCCGCCCGCACTGTACTGAAAACAGACAATAGAGCACACAGAAACACTAGAAAAACAACTAACTCAACGACCCATCGTCCGCAGAGCGGCGCACATGACAAATGCGTAGGCGCACGGCGAACGTGGAACGTGCCCCTAAACCTAGCTATCGTCCGAATAATCATCAGAACCATCAGAACCGGCTCTACGACGACGCCGTCCGTGTTTGCTTGAACCATGCCGGTTTCGCTATAGATCGTGCACGGATAGATTTTCCGTTAGCCGCTGAATACAAGACTGCCACATCAAATATGAAAAAGTTGCGCACCAGCGGCAGCTTCTGTCCTTGATTCCCGAACGCAATCGAGAGCGCGGTGGTGTCTGACGTATTCCGGTTAGAAATTCGGCGGGTGACTAAGGCACAACGCGCCGTCAATCGTGTTCACTTACCTGGTACGCCCGGGAAGCGTTTGGCGGAGTAGACGTCGAAAGCTTGCGTATAGGTCTGCGCGAGAATGGGTGAAACATCGGTGTGGACCTGGAGGCCACTGTTCTCGGGTGCGGGTAGTCTGCCGGAAGGATGAATATCATCAACATGCCAATACGAGGGCGGCGCTAGGCGTGAATAGGGGTCAAACTAACGCGCCAACGTTCATGAGCCGGAGCCTAAGGCGAAAACGCCCTGTAAATCCACAAACACCGGATCGAGTTAGTAACTGCCAAAACTTTGAAAGTGAGTGAGGAAAGGGGCGGCATACCTTCCGTCCGAATCGATAGATCTTGAAAAAGGAAGAAAACGCCGGATTTACGATGTTCGTCGAGCAACCGGCAAGCGTTTGCTGCGAGTGGGCCGACGAGCGTGCGCGTATAAACGTGCCCTGGTAGAGGGACGTTTGCCGATGGACTTGAGGAACTCGATGGGGATAAGGGACCTTCTCGCATATGCTGCTGCGCGATCGAGGCAGACGCGTACATCGATTGTTCCGACGAAATATGGTTAGGAGGTGGCCCAGCATCATGGCGACTGACGGACAACTCCTGCGCTGGCCGAGCAGGACCAGAGTGGGCGAAAACACGTGTATTTGACGGTGGCGAGACGGGCTGTGACCATGAGGGCTGACCTTCCTGGAGTTCGATGCTCTGGTATTGGGAGGGGAGCGCGCTAGAAAGGGAAGGGTCAAAGGCAGAAGGAACGGAGGTGGCTGAAATGGAGGAATGTCCCTGGGCGCCAAGTGCGTCAAACTGTTGGCTGGGCCCCCATGGCCGATACCCATTTGTACTAGCGTCTTGGGGGGCTGACACACCATTAGAGTGCCACCCATCTGCGGGCACAGGGGATATCGGAGGTGGACCTGCTATGCTGTTGCTCAGAGGGCGAACAGGATAAGTGTGGGTGGTGGCTTGAGTGGTTGTGCCCGCATGATACGCCAAATCTTGATCGCTAGCTACGGTGTTATAGTTGGGAGTAGGTTGAAGAGCTATTGAATTGCCTCCGGCGTCGTGTTGTGTATGTGTAAACGGGTAACCACTTCCATCGTATCCGGCGGAAACGTGCGATAGCCCACTCATCTAGATTGATGTCAAACACAAGGATGGGACATGCCAGCGCTTAGAACCCACCTGATCCTCCACTGGCAGGCGGATGGAATATCTAGAGGCGGGTGATACGCCCGTCTGAGAAGAAGTCTCTTCTCCTGAAAACGGGGTCACAGAATTGTTAGGTTTCCGCTTCTTTGGGGCGTGAGCGGTACTGTAACGATCCGAAGATGTGGGATGAAGAACGAGGTTTCGGTCCATGTTTCCGTCTGGCGAAAAAAGATCCGCTGTGACAACGAAAAAAGAACAGTCTATGTCGCTGTTATCACAGGCAGGTCAGGTGGCGCAAAAGTAGGAACAGGACAATGTCACTCGCTCATCATTCACGAGGGTTTGGTCTTGGTTTTTTATTACTAATTTCGCTACTGTCGCAGGAGCCAACGGTCGCCGATCCTAGCGGGAGGACAAAAAGAGGTGTTTACGAGTGGGGTAAGGTAGAGAGCCGTGGGTTGGCGTACTTTATCGCCAAAACCGCACATTCGTGCTCGAATGGGTTCTTGGACGACCTCGAGGGAGTAAAACCTGTACAACGGGCGTCAGCGACGCGAAACGTGGGCCAAATTTTGTGAGGATGGGGGAGGGAGGGAGCAGACAAACCTCCGGTTGTACCACGAACCCCAAGTCTCAGGGCTGTCGGCATCCCGAGACGTGCTCTCTCGGTGGGGAGTCAAGGCGGCACTGCCGCGCCTGTCGTTGAGTTTCTGGATCATGATTGTTTCAGGTTGAGAGAGCGGATGGGAAAGTAGGCTTTAAGAGGAGTGGGACGGGGAACCGGGGGATGAGGAGGGGGGAATGAGTGAGAGGAAGAGGATGGGACGGGGAGGGATGGCGTCGATGAGTGGTGCAACGCAACGCCCAGTGATATCTTTAGCACTCGCTCTCGGCGGCCCGCGATCGTTTTGTTTCGTGAATCGAGTTCATTTCTCACGGCTGTTGTCCGCGACCATGGACCAGACCTTGGCCAGACGTACTCTCCAAGAGCTCATTAAGCGCGAGGACCTCAAAAACAAGTTTTGCGTAGATTGCGGAAATCTCAATCCCCAATGGGCTTCTCTGAGGTTTGCGCCATTCATTCCGTTCAGGTGGCCCTTTGACCGATCACCCAATCTCAGCTTCGCCGTCTTCATTTGCTTACAATGCGCGGGAATTCACAGAGGTTTTGGCGTGCACATTAGGTGAGTTCATTTATGTGATCGTTTGAGGCCTTTTTTTCTAAACGAATGCACCCCATACTCAGCTTTGTCCGCTCCGTATCGATGGACACTTGGTATGAGGATCAAGTTCGGAGAATGAAGGTAGGCGACCGCGCTCTCCTATTACACCCGTTCTACTTTCACCAAGTCGTAAAGATAGGAGGAAATGCCCCCTTCGTCGCATTTATGCAGTCATATACCCCCGCAGAGCAAGGTGGCTACAAGGAGGGCATGTCGGTCCACGAAAAATACCATTCTTGGGCTGCGGCACAATACCGCGAAAAGGTCCGCACTTACTACCGTAAAAATTGCGTCATATCTGATGATTTCATCCCTTCAGTTGGATGCGGATCTTCAGGATAAGCCATGGTCCCCTTCGGCACCACCAGCGGACTTCGCTTCCCAACGTAGCGGAGGTGGCAACCCTGGCAGTCGCCCATCTTCCGCTCAAGGCTTACGAAAATCACGCACCCATACCCGCACCAGTGCGGGCATCGCCGACTCGGGTTCTCCATCGCTCTCCTCCTCGAGCCCAGTCAGTCCAAATTCAAACGGTGGCAAAGCAACAGACCAAAAAACGGCCAACGAGGGATATTTCGCCGCGCTAGGTTCGCTCAACTCCTCACGACCTGATGACTTACCCCCCTCTCAGGGCGGGCGGTACCAAGGGTTCGGCAATACTCCCGACCCTCCCCCTGATTCTCAGCACGCGCCCTACGGCCTCACCTCGCGCGCTGCCCCTACGTTATCAGAATTGCAGGAAAATCCGATGGCCGCTCTCTCGAAAGGATGGTCACTCTTCTCATCCGCGGTGGTGGGCGCATCTCGTGCGGTTTCGGAGAACGTCATCCAACCTGGCGTCGAGCGCGTCACAGATCCCGCATTGCACGCGAGCGTGCGCGGTTATGTCGGCGAAGCAGGTCGCCGCGCGGGGGAAGTAGGGAGCACCGTAAATCAGTGGGGCAAAACACAGCTTGGGGTCGACGTTGCAGAACAGCTGGGTGGTGCCGTGGACACCGTACGCGATCAAATCGGCAGTGGACCTGCTCGCAGCGGATATGATTCCGTGTATTCGGGTGGTTCACATGAGGAAGAGACTTCGGCGCTCAACCCCAATCACGACGGCGAGGACGAGGACTTTTTCAAAGAGTACCACGGCACGTCTGGCGCAACTAGCGCTCAGGTGGGAACCTCAAAGGCCACCGCAGAACCGGCGAAGCGATCAGGTGGCTGGGATGAGGAGTGGAAGGAATTTTAAATCACCCTGTACCCCCCCGGGCCGCAATACAGTTTTCTCATCCTATCATCATGAATCCACCGTTGAAGCTCCCGCCGTCCAGAGATGATCTCGACGCAATCAATGAACACCTTAAACGCCTCACACCAGAAGAGGTTCTGCGGTGGGCCATCGAACACATCCCATCCTTGTACCAGACAACGGCTTTTGGCCTGACAGGTCTTGTTGCAATTGATATGTTATCAAAGATAACCACGTCCCCTCCGCCTCTGATCTTCTTGGATACCCTATACCATTTCTCAGAGACGTATGAACTCGTCGAAGTCATCAATTCCCAATACAATAGATCGGTTATTGTTTACAAGCCCGAGGGCTGCGCGACCACGGAAGAGTTTGAGCGCAAGCACGGCGAGCGTTTCTGGGAGCGTGATGAGGCAGCGTACGATTATGCCGTCAAGGTTGGCAAGGAAATGATTCGTGTGCCTATCGCCTGATATATTAAAAAAAATTATTGTCTGTCGTACAGGTCGAGCCCGCAAGGCGGGCGTATGCCGAGTTTGGTGTAAAGGCTGTGATCACAGGTCGGCGAGCCTCGCAGGGAGGTGCCCGTACATCCCTACAGCCACTCGAGGTGGACGAGACGGGACTGTTGAAGCTCAACCCGCTCTTTGCGTGGACGTTTGACTTGGTGGAGTCGTACATCAAAAGCAATAAAGTGCCGCACAACAAGCTGTTGGAGCAGGGGTATCGGAGCGTGGGTGACTGGCACAGCACGAGGAAGAGCGGCCTCGGCGATGTGGGGGAACGTGCGGGGAGATGGGCTGGACGGGAGGAGAAGACGGAGTGTGGGTTGCACGAGGATTACCTGAAGATGAAGATGGCGGGCAAGCAGCCGTCGTCCTGATCTCCACACATCAGTGGTCCAGAATCTGTCACTTCTGATAGAATTTCTCTATGCCGTAAAGAAAGCCTCTTATCGCCTTCTTTTTCGTCATTTCGCGTACAAAACACCGTTTTTGTCGCCGGTCAGTGAAAACGACGAGCTCGCAACGCGACGAGGCTGGCCTAGGGTGTTCCTCGTGCACAGGCTGTTGGCGAATGCACCACCTCGTGGCCACGGTGAGCCACTCCCAGGCTTGATGGTATCTCATCTCAAACCGGCCACAGCCCTACACGCGCCTGAGGCGTTCTCATTGCTTGACCTACCCAGTCAAGGCGTCTTCTCTGGCAAGGTTTAAATACACCGTACCTCCTGAGAGACCCCCAGATTTCCCGCCTACACCTGACCCAAGCCTCTCAGAACACGACTCTAAGTCGATACAGGATTCCATCGAAGGCCTACGCCTGATGTCTCTCCTCAAGTACGTCCATGCATCTCCTCCCCCCCCCTCTTAGCCTCGCATTAACCTCAACGTTACGCTCAACGTCCGCCCCCCGCTCCTCCCACGACCCCCCTTCCAACCCAGGCCTGACTTTGGACCCGGTGGTCTCCCATTTCTCCCAAGGGTCGAGTCGTCGGAGATCGAGACGCGCGTTTTCACCCACCGTAGTTTTGCCGCCCGCCCTACGCACGTATTTGAGGACACCCCGGAGGATCCGAGCCCAGATAACGAACAGTTCAGTCCCGTTTCCTCGATGCCTCCCTCCTTCCCCATATGTCCCGTCATTGACGATCTGCTCCCTCCCACCGCGTGATTAAATAATTCAAAGGCTTGAGCATGTTGGCGATCAAGTGCTCGGCTTGATTGTGACCGATCTCCTGCAGAGAGAGTACCCTCACTTGCGCGTCGGACCATCAACGGTTCGTAGATCTCACAGTACCGTATTCGGTACCTCCCCCCCCCACCACCGCCAGCGTTTCTGATTTCGGATCAACCCCTTCTTACTTTCTGTAGAAAATGCGGGCGCTCGTCGTGGGTAACAGCACACTTGCAACCATGTACGCATCAAAGCGAAATCTGCACGTTTATCGTGCCGCGTTTCAGCAGGATCAGCTGACATTTCTCTAACCCTATCCCTCGCTCCACGCCAGCGCTGTGCAATATAAGCTTCCGGATCGTCTCCGGCTCCACCGTGCACAATCAGTCACCCTCAAGGCATCTACCCACGTGCAAGGTACGTGTGACGAGAAATCGAATGCCATCATCCCAATACCCTAATCTGTCCTTGATTACTTTCCTTAAATCTTTTCGCGCCGCATCACCAGCCGATGTCTTCGAGGTATCTGTCATTCCCCCGCACTATTTTTGGGGTACTCAGGACGTTTGCGGATTTCTGAAACGAACTCTCTTTTCGGTGACAGTCGTTCGTTGGTGGGCTGTACAAGGACCAGGGCCTCAGTGCGGTAAGGGTCTGGTTGGACCAACTCTTCACGCCCTACGTGCGCGAGGCATACCGCATCGTGCGTGAGCAGCACGGCCTTCTCCCTGTCGGCTCCAACAACGAACTGGACGCCGCCATCGCGGCCGCTCACACGCCTCCAACGCCACCTCCAGAGTCCCGCAGGGTGCTCACCAGCTCCTGCACGCTCGGCCATCTCGGCCTGTTCAACCAGCGCCTGCAGCAGTATAACAAACCGATCGAGTGGGTCTTCGACGATACCATCACGGAGAGCACCAAAGCCACTCCTTTCTGGGCTGCCAGGGCGATGGTCGACAACGTTTGCTGGGGGTATGGCCGCGGCAACACGAAGAAGGCAGCCAAGAACGAGGCCGCTAAGCAGGGTCTGAGGCACATGGGTTTTGAGGGGGTGTGTTCAATGCACGCCATGGGCGCTCCATTCAGACACTGACGTGCAGCGTGCAGGACGACTAGCTTGTGTCTTCAGACCAGTGCCGGAAGGTGCCAGTTGACCTGTCTTGCCCCTGTGTGGAGACTCAAGCATGTGTGTTCTCTATGACCGCTTATGACCCGTATTACCATCTACCCGAAATGTATCTTTCGTTTGTATGTGCCTCAATCCTAGACGCAAGGACATGATAACTACCCACACGATCCCATCGCACACGGGGGAAAGAAGGCGGCGATATGTTACATGATCTGAATCATCTTTCCTCACGGTCGATCATCAATAAAAATACGATCTACATCCGACCACGCATCCTTGCCACCTTGTTTGTATGCCTTTTCTCGCTCTACCCAGTATGCAACATCCTCGCCGATGCGCAGTGGCGACCACACCCGCTCGCCGGTATCGCCATCTGTCTCCGCGGAGAACCACCGCGGGCGATGCGGCGGCAGACGTCCTTCCTCGCGGGCCTTGCGTATTTCTCGTTGCATTTCTTCTTGGTGTGTCTTTAGCGTATTCGCGTGCTCGTACCGCCCTAGTTCGAATGCGCGCTGATCCGGGCGCAGGCGACAGTCCGTCGGCGGGAGGTAGGGCTGCAGAGTATCCTCGGGGAGGTCATTCAGCGAAATTGCGAACGGCGTCAAGTTAAATGGCGCCGGGGGCTTCTCGGAATTACGCCATAGAAGTATAAATTCGGACGTCGGCGAAGGCGAATTTGGTCCGCGGACAGCTTGGTCTGGGTTCAATGTCCCTGAGCCGGTGCCCACTGATCGCATGATGAGTTGGCTGTTCCACCGCCCCGCAATCTCATAGGCGATGTTACCCTCAGCATCTGCAACATAGCCCGAGATTTCGTACGCATCCTTTCCGCGCCAACCTCTTGGCTTGAACGTAAGCACGCACTGGTCTTTTGTTCGGTGATTAGTGACCTTGCGGGATGATAATTCAACGTATGGCGCGGTTCGAAATGTAAAATGAACATACAATCATATCACCATAATGGTCGATCGACGGTGATCCAAGTATGAAGCCGGAAATATTCGTGGTAACCTTTTTCCAGCTGTAATGCTCGACCACCCGTTCAGACTCAATATACTCCCTTTTGAACTTTGGATATGTAGGCCCCCATTCAGCAGGAAGAAGGATGTCTACATTTGCCACCCCTGTTGGGCGAATCTCGAAAGATTTGCCCGTAAACTTGTTCTGGGCGTCAACCTGAAAGAGAAAGTCACTATAATCATTCACGATGGCATGAAGTGGGGCATTCCTCGCCGTAGTATCTCCATCTAGGGCCCTCAGCCCAGCAGGCCGATATCGGGGGGTGGTGGCTCACTTGCTCTGAGAAATACCGATACTCTCTGTCCAGCTGAACGTATTCGAACGTCTCGCTCTACGGACTCGAGCTTAAGATGATAGAAGAGCGGAGGTGATGGTCCTTACAAGCATGGGGTTGAAAGGCTTCGCGATGCGACCGATTGTTGACGAGTAATTCGACATCGCAAATGCCGCCACAAAGGCTATACGACGTAAAGGGTCGCGCTCTCCAAAGGCTGCATCAACTGTAAACGCGATCTACGTCATACCAAGTGGACCAGAGGTTGAAAGGGTTTACTCACGACACTCAGAAAATTCCACGTCTTCCGCCTGTGGCAGTCTGCCTCAGTATTACGATGCCCGTGAGGTGAGGTGAGGTTCATACCATGCGCTGCAGCATGCTGGTGGGCTCATTGAAGAACACCGGAAAGCTTATCCTCGTCAGGTCTTTGCCGATGCTGTGCTTGAGGACGCTCCAGAGACTTGTGGGTGGCCGATTGTCGCTCTGAAGAGCAAGTGCCTTACGCACAACCCGGTAACCCTCGTATTGACTCTTGTCAACAGCCTTAGAAAGGAGAGGTTCTGAGTAACCAGTAAGTGCCTCGTTCACGACCAGGTTCGGTAAGGCATTTGACTCGATCGCATCAAAGAACTCGTCTTCTTCGTCCGTATCAACAGCTTCGTCCTCGTTCGACCGATTGATATACGCCACTCCGACAGCAGACGGCCGCTGCACGGAAATACGGCGGACAACAGAGGGCGTACAGGATAAAGCGCGAGTCAGGGTCCCACCGAAACTCGCGCTCGCTCCTGCAGAGTCGGTCGAAGACCGTCGTTGTCTCGTTGAGGGGATCGGGACCGCTGTATCCGGAGTATGATATTCTTGAAACCCAAGTTCGGCGTCTTCGATTGGAGGTGACAACGGAAGTGCGGTTGGCCGCGCCTTAACTGTCCCCAGACCCTCCCCACCGGATGTACTTGAATCGATGCGAGTGTGTCTCCGCGAGTTTCTACGGAGCTCGCGCTCTAGAGCCTCCCCCTCTTGGACAACTGATTGCAAGCTTTGCTCCCAAACTGTCTGACGTTGCTGTTCACGCGCGAGCCGGGCTCTCCACCAATCATCGCGCTCTTTGACCATGTGAAGGTACTCGTTCAACATACTCTGTACCGTCCTAAGAGATTCCTTGAGGCCACCATTCAACTGGACAGCGCGAGTGACGGAGGACGACAGGTCTGCCAGAAGCTGCATTGTGAGCTCAAGCTGAGCGGCCGTGGAATTTCCATGTAGCTCGAATGAGGCTCCATGAGGGGGATCATTGGTGTCGTAAATGCGGTCTGTACTGTCGTGACCCGAGGATGCGTCGTTCTGTTCGTCAATCTCCCGTTCACGTGGGGAGGGGTCCCTGCGAGCCAGGATTTCGCCGCCTTCGTCGTCTGTGGGCACCAAAGAGCTGCAGACAGATTCCGTGTCTCGATCCTTTCTTTGAGCAGAGAGCATCGAATTAGTAGTGCCTCGAATAGAATACCGCGAGATGGATGAGGTGTCACTTTCGCTGGGCTTGTAACTTTGTTTCGCGTGCTCAATAGCCCTGGATATTGCTTGCGTCCACCGAGAGGCTTCGACAGGATGATTGGCCTTCATGTACCATTTTTGCGCGTTCGCACGTCCACGCGAAGGGGTGGAATAGACTTCGAAACGCAACTTCTCGCCACCCGACGGAGGACGCAAAACCGCGGTTTTCATTGAGATGGAACCACGGCTTGCGACTTGTTCGTCCTCCTGGTGACGGTAATCTGATGTTATCAGTGTATCGGATATCGTTCGAAGGAAACATAACGACGTACAGGACAGGACACCGTCCTTGAGTGCAAACCAGCGCGTGCTGTAACCTCGCGCAACATTCGTATATTTGTTAAGGTAACCCTTGAGCGTTGGAGGACCCGATATGGGGCCATCATTTAAAAGCGTGGTATCGTTGTTCGCGACTGCAACAGAATGAACACATGGGAAGACAAGATAGAGGATAATACTCGCATTGTCGCAAGAATACGCGCATCTTGTCGTCCTTGCCGGCAACGTCCTGCACAGGGCGACCTTTGCGATCTCGAATGAATACATCCGCCTCGGCACGTACGGCCAACTCTATGAGTCGTAGATCCTTTCGTCTAGTGGCCTCGTGGAGTAGAGTTGTACCAGAAGCATCGTCAAGGCAAGAGAGGTCAATTAACCTCGCACGGGGGAATGAAAGGAGGGCAATAAGCGCCTGTGGCGGTGGGTCACTGCGCGGAGACAGAATGTAGGCGTGTAGTAGAGATCTATAAGATGCGGTTAGAAGTGATCGTGAATCTGTGTACAAGGGATTGCAACGTGAGAAAAAGGAATGGGGTTTGGACAAGATAGGGAAGGATGTACCGTTGATGACGGATAGGACGTCCTTGCCTCTGGCCACGTCCACACATGTCTTGCCGTTGCTGTCCCGTAGGGTGTCGTCAATGCCCTCTTGTTCGAGAAGTAGATTTACGACATCCGCGCGACCAAGGGAGGCAGCCAGATGTAGTGTAGTTGTTCCCGACGCTGGAGGGTGAACAGCATTCGGTGAGATAGACCTGTGGGAGAGCAGAAGCGAGACCGTCTCGACTACGAGAGAATGAGAAAGGGGATGAACACTGGACCTAGGAGCGCACCAGATGCACAGCGGATAGCCAGATGAAGCGCAGCAGCACCAAGGTCGGTCTCGCTCTCACGAGTTGCATTGCGGTCTTTGCCAAGCCCAGCAAGAAATGGGTGTATGAGTGCAGGATCACCTATAATTGGGTATTTACGTCGCCGATGGAAAAGAGAATATGAGGAAGGATCATTCACCAGTTCGGAGAGCGGAGAGGAGTTTAACTTGATAGAGTGGTTCTGATAGTGACCCATTTAGACGCTATTTTTGAATGATAATTATGTACAATGAGAGAGCAGTACCTGGGGATAATTTAGGGGAAGAAGAGGAGGTGGAGAGCGCGTGAGACATGATATTCTTGTTTGTGACGATTGCGAGCACGAACGGGCGTACTCTTGACTGCGCATACAAACGGCGATAACCCTTTTCGGAAACACCATTTTAGGATATGATGTCATCCCGTCCCCTTCCCTTCCCATCCTCCATCCTCACATATTCGTCCAATGCGATCCACAGATGGCGCGCCCCAAACCATCGTCTTTCCCTTTGGGTCTAAAAGTCGAGGGAACTTTCCGTCGAACTGTGCAAGCAGTCCCTGGGCCTTGACCTTTCCGCTGGTCACACTTGATGGAGCCGTCGGCGCCGCAGGCGAGGTCGCATGTGCGCTCCTCTCCGGACCTCTGTCGTCCTCCACGACCCTCGTTCCGACTCTCGCCATCGCACGTGCTTCTTCATCTACGTCATCAAAATTATCCTGCTTGACGGCACTCATCGAGTATAGCCACACTCCGACCACAAATGAGCCGACGGCAAACCCAGTGAGCATATTTTTCACTCTGTAGGGTTCCCGGGCTCGCGTCAATCCTGCGGACATCTGAGGATGTCCCTGGTGAACGCATGCGGAGAAATAGCTCGAGATACACTTACGTAGCCACTTGGGCGGTAGCTCCCTGCCGCGGTCCTCCGATCAATGTACTGCGAGTCACTCATGGCACAGTGGTGGGTCGTCGTAAGTAAAGGGTTCGTCTTGCGTGACGGATTGCGGACCGGTTTATGCGGGGCGTGAGAACAAGTTGCGGTGGCCTCGCTACTGCCCTGCTGTTGGTCACCAACTTTGATTTCGTTCTTTCGATTCCAGGTCATCAATGATGATGCATGACGTGTCAAGCCGAGACTCAGAAGGCATGGTTGTTTAAGATCCACAAAGCTCAAATCTCATAGTATGTATCAGAATATAATTATGCACTCATTTATTGTTCACTGGATGGACTAATGCTGGAGTGGTACCGCCTAATTCTTACCCTATGGTGTGTGAGTAATGTCAGCGGAATTTTGGGACGTCTGTGGGTAATCTACGTACCTTGATGAGTGAATATGCACTATAGGCGATTCCACAGACGCCAAGCGCAAATCCGGACTTGTAAAGACCTGGCACCCCGTTAAGCATGTTTCTGTTACTGCATAAGAAACCCTATAAATACCGAGATAGAGGCGTGAGCGGGGAGGGCGGTAGTAGATGGGCTTGTGGGAGTGCTGTAATGAAGAGACCCGGTGAATATAAGCACGGGAAGAACCCAACGAATCACACAAACCTGATACTCCCTCTGCCTTTGAGGAACCAGGTTTTTTTCTGCAGAATCAATAAGCTCCAGACTAGGCCCGTAGTCAAAAGCGAGGACGAACTGTGAACGAGCGCGTCAAGCATTGTTTATGATTTGGCGGTTGTCTGCGGTGTAGAAAGTGGGACTTGAGAGGGCCGAGGGATGTCGGAGGTGCTGGCAACTCCCGACGTTGACTTCGGAATAATTCCGGCCCTTGACGCGACGTTGGCTTTGGCATGTCCACCGAGCGCGTCCGCGTCAAGGCATGCACGTTTCTCTTCTCCACACCGCGTCTCTCTCATGGTTCTTTTCTTTTAGGGCCTTTCTATCTACAGACCCATCATATATGGAAACACCGCCGTCGTTCTGACCCCAGAAGAACGTGAGGTCCATCCCTCGCATGAGCACACCCATCGTTGGACGGTCGCCGTGCGTAGCGCTGCATCCGCAGAGGACTCGGACATCGTCGGAGGAGCCGACGACCTCGGTTACTTTATTCGCCGTGTGACGTTCAAGCTTCACGAAACGTACCCTAACCCTTCACGGAGTGAGTGGTACCATTTGTTCCCTTTCCCTCGCTACGACTAGCTTCACGGCCAATGTCGCGCAGACATAGATAAGCCTCCATTTGAAGTTACGGAAACGGGGTGCGCGCAGTCATCTTCTTTTCCTTTCGTCTTCTAGACTGCTAACCATGGTCTATCGGATAGATGGGGCGAGTTTGAGATTCAAATAAGGATCACCTTCGTAGCGGAAGCCGCGGAAAAGCCCATAATGCTATACCACCACCTCAAATTACATCCCTGGACCGCATCTGGCGCGGACATGGAGGTGCCCCCGCCCGCCGAAGTTGCCGCCCAGCTTGGACCCGTACACTCTTGGCAATACGATGAGATAGTCTTCACCGATCCCTTCCAGCAATTTCTCAACATACTCACTGCACATCCGCCCACGCCCCTCCGGAAAGCTCGTCGCCGACCGATCCCATTCCATACCGCAAACCCGGGATCCCTCGAGGCAAGCAAGGGAGGTGTGCCTGAATTCACGGCAGTGATGGAGAAGGACGAGATCCAACGCTTAGAGGACGCAAAGAAAACACTTCTCGCGGAGCAGGAAAAGCTCCGCGTCAGTCTCCTTGAAAAAGAGAAGGAGCTAGAGGAGCTCAAGAGGGAGTTGGGCGACGCATGAGATCTGGGCGCTAAAAACCCTGTATAATGTGTATACTACAGATCATTTGTATCGCTCCCACTTTTGCTGCCTACTGGTACAGTATGATGTCGGCCAACCCATTAGAGCCGCTTCACTGCCAAGGTGCCCAACCGGGATACATTTTCCCCTGCAAATGTCAGAAAGTCAGAAACAACATGGATCAGCTTGAACAGGTCACGACTTGCAAGATTTGCATTGTCCGTCGCCTCTTGGATGAGCATCTGCACAAGATTGCTTGTCGATACTTCTTTTTCGACCCGATCTTTGCTTGTTCTATGGATTCCCCTCAGCTTCTTTTCAATAGAACTCAGAGCGGTCTTCGCGAGCATGCGCAAGTCAATTTGAGATCTATTGTGAGCATGGCGCCGATTCACTTGTCGCTCCTGTATAATGCATGAATGTGACCCCTTTGAAACCAAATTTCTTCTGAGCTTACAATTTTGCGCTTTTCGTCCTCCCATTCGACTAGCGGATCATGAATGAACGCGTCCAGCACCGTCATCAACGTATCTTTGTTCTCCCGCAATAAGCTCATAGTGATCTCGCACGCAATGCGGAAGACCCCTGAGGTCAGTCGTAAGGAGTAGCGACGCGTATGCTCAAAGCAATCGGACTAACCTTCTGCGCCAGTTATGCCAAAACCATCTAGTATATTCTGCGTGAGTCTGAATGGCACCCTCTCCGGAACTTCCAGTGTTCTTCCCTGCCTCTGCTGAGCACCAGAGCCAAGCGCTTTACGAAGGAGATTACCTTGTCAAACAAGCAGTTGAAGTCAACATGAACAACGCTTCCGGTATTGGAGTCGAGCAAGATGTTCTCGCCATGCCTATCCCCGAGTCTACAATGTACAATTTAGAACATATGTCCGAGTGGTAGTGAGTAAACCTCGTACCCCAAGATGAAGCCGACCATGGACATAACAGCCGCACTCCTGGTATACACGAGACGACTGGCAAGCCATGTCGATGGCTCTGGAAAGGTTTCCAGAAACCATTCGTGGAATACTGGAGAAAACCTGCAAGTCTTGAGATCAATAACATCCAGCATGGGGGGTTATCTAGCTTACATCGGTAGGACTTCATTCGCAAATATCTTGCCACCGTCGTTGTCATTTACCCTCCTAATCCTTTCAAATACGGCCTGTAACTCCGCATTCTATTTCTGCGGCGTGAGATTGGCGTTCTCTTAATTAGAAACCGACTTACCCAGCCCTTTTGGCCTCTTGCCTCACACAAGGGGAGGAGGATATAGCGCATGGCTATCGTGTCCGGGACCCACTGAATAAAACCACACTCTTCATTGAGGGTGACTATGCCATAAGTGCGGATATCTGTGCGGTGCGAAGCTATGAGTCGTGTCGATAGCGTACAATGCAAGACATACGGAGTTGGCGTCGGCGAGAGTCGGAATTCATGTTGAGGATTTTGTTGATGATGGAGTTGAAATCCATAAGCCTGGCGTCTTTTCTCAAGTCGTCCTTTGGCTTTCCCAAGAACGCGTATCGTTGGCCATCGCTGCCATGAATTGTGACTTTTCGGGGTTTTGCAAGAGACTTCATGACGTCAATCTCATCTGAGAAATCTGAGATTTTTGGTTGTTAACGAAACCTGAAATGACAAAATAGAGGAAGAATGGATTACGATCGAAAGTTGGAAGATTCAAGGAGAACGGTTGATGATGTGAGTTTATAGTCGAAGATGTCGGGGGAAGGGTAGCTGTCAACGACTCTTGGAGGGGCACAATCAACGGGGACGGCATAAGCTTCGCCAGCTGTGGAATGTCCCTCTTCATCGAAAGTGTAGCTCGCGCATCAGGGCCGGCATTCCTCGGGGGTTCTGGGGCTGGAAAATCGCAAAGGGCGAGAAGTCCATTTACCATGGCAAGAGATGCATTGATGAGGCTTGAAACATGTGCGAGGCAAAAGCCCTTCTCGAATGAGCACACATGGGACTCAAATATGATGTGAACGGAAGCCCAACCTTGACTTTCTCGAGAATGGCCTTTCCTCGCGATGCCCTAGTTTCATTGCGCGATTTCACGACAGATGCGAACAGCCAGAGGGTTTGCTGAGGGAATTCTTTGATCACAGTTGATATGAGATGTGCCAAGACTTCGGCGACTGGCGGGTACTCATGGCCAACACGAGAAGCAATTTGAGGGAACGCGGTGTACCACTGGAAGAAAGTTTAGGTGAAGATGACGGACGCTGTTTCAGCTGCTGACCTTGAAAGCTGGCACACCACTAATGGCACGAGAAATTTCGGCGGTGATCTTTGTGTAGCATTCATCCGAGCGGACATTGGGGTCCTCTCCCATGTCCAACCAGATTGTTAAAAGACGCGGAACTGTTTGATATATGAACTTGTTCCCGTACTTCATCGCCTTCGTGAAGCAACGTACGGTCGCCAGCCGCATTCGCAATCCGCTATCTATCATGAAAACAAAGTAAACAGGAAATCACGACGTACATACCGGATTTTGGGGTCGGTCGGAGGTATGCTGTCGAAACACCGGTCTTGGTACTTCCCATAGTAAAACATTCCACTTTCCCATCTGTTGTGACGTTAGAGCTAGTGGAAGTCTCAAATAACCGGACCAACTTTTGCCATAGTTCCGTGGCTTGTTGGAAGACCTTGTGCACTTCTGACATTTCGTAGCGATCCGATTCCTCCATCCAGCGCGCCCTAAGGAGTTGGGCCTATTTCCAAGACGTAAGTCAGGGATATAGCATCGAAAACATCTGGCACACTTTAGCTTTCAGTGGTTTCAGCTCACTTCCATCTTCGGTAAGATCGATCACCTCGGCATCTGCGGAGTGACCGTGCCTACGGGTGGACTGCAGATAGTTCTCTAATTCTTGCAAGGCACGCAGCGGCTCGCCAGTTGCTCGAATCAACCTCACTTTCTGCATCAATGAGAATGCCGTGCGTGACTCCTGAGCTTGTAATATAGCGCTGTATGCTGTTTGCCAATGCCCGGCTTTTCGTGCTATTTTTGCGGTGATCAGCCAAGAGCGGCCGAGTTCTCCAGAAAGGACATCAAAACGCTGTCGACTAACGAGTTCGTCAGGTATATCCTAGAATAGCTTCGACCGAACTGCAAGCACAAACCTAATGCCATACGCCGTTCTGCGCAGACTTAAGATCGGCTCCCTCGTCCTGAATGAAGGTAAGGTCGAGTTCAAACGGATGTTCAAGATTTTGGTCAGTTCATCTTCAGCTTCGCTACGGCGAGGCCTATCCGTTTGCATTTGTTCAGAGGATAATCGATGGACCAATTCAACTTCGTGAACCAGGTGAAGATTCAGGACCGCTTCATATGTATGTCTGTATTCTCTACCGCCAGATGCCACAATAGGATTACCCAAGGCCATACGCGCCCGAGAAAGCGCACGGGCGATATTGTTCGAGTCCCCTTCGCGAATAGCGAGAAGAAGACGGGCCATGACAGCAGGTGGCGTTGATACGTCGAATCCATCCACTAAGCCATGAACGTCGTCCCAGTCACCAATTATCCAGGCGCTCTCAACTTCGAAACCGAGGAGTGACGGCTTCCAGTCGGGGTTGCGAGTAAGCACGCCTTTGACATGTGTTCGTAACGTATCTGCTCACATGTCAGCTGAAAGCTGTCGCAAAGATACGAAACCAAGACACTCGCCGTAGTGGCCTAAATTGCGTAAGCAACGCAACAGACCAATATGATAATCCAAGTTGTCCGGGGATTGCTGCAACCGGAGCTCCCAACAACTCTGGGCTGAGGTCCATCTTCCTGTGCTTTCGTGCTGACGTATTTGATGCTCCAGAGTAGGGGAGAGAATGAGAGTCGAGATGCCCTCCATGCCGTCCGGTTCGTCCAGATTACAATAAATCTCGTGGAGTCGCTCGTAGCAAGACTGGATCTCCACGCTATTTGCGTTCCGTTCTTGGAGAGAAGCGAGATGGCGCTCAAAGCTCATCAGCGACCTAGCATATGCTTTACATTGAAAGGCCGCTTTCGCCATGAGGTCTTGATCGATGCTTGACAACACTGAGTCAATTCTTGCGAGTTGCTCGCCGGCACCAGGACGGCTCCCTCGAGCACGCTTTGCATCGTTCTTCTTGTCGCCTGGACCCTTTCGTGTAAGGCGCGCCCATTTGCTAAGATGGTCTAGTAACATAAAGATGACCTGAAACGCGATTCATTAGCGAAGGAGTTACAAGACACAAAGACATACTCGGGCACTTAGCAACTTCTTGTCTTCTGAAGACGGGGACTTCTCATTCACCTGATCCTGAAGGACGGCGAGTATCTCGGACCGAATGCTCCAGATTTTTTCTTCCTCGCTGAAGACAAGGGTGTGTAGAACCAGATGCGGCAGTAAATGGTGTGCCACGCCGACATCCTTATTCCGAACAACAGACCGAAACGGCTGGAAAATCTTTTGAGCTTCTCCCTTAGCCTCAGATATTAGCCAGGTAGTCCATTGTTGAAGCCATTCACGGTAGGTCCCGTATTGAGGATATATGGGAAGTTCGAATGTGGGCAGAGGTTTCTCTTTCATCGTGTAGCGGCTCTCAAGCAGGGGAGTAATTATCTCCAGTACATGTTTCGGTAGGCTGTCCCACCGTGTTCGGGCCTTGAGCGAAGCTGACGTGGTGAACCTACCAGAGGACATAAGGGATACGTTGAACTGACAAAACTTGAGCAATTCTTGAATAGCGTATGCCAAGTTGGTTTGGTATCCCATGTCGCTGGTGGATCGGAATGCGCTTACAAGAACATCCTTGATGAGGTGCATGGCAAAGAGAATTGACTCGTCCTCATCAGCGAAGTCTTTAAGAACAATGGGACTTGAGTCGCCCATGCCAAAATCAAGTCTATCTGGATCAAGGGCACCAATCGCGCCGATGCATTCGAAAGCCACCAAGCGGACGTCCTCGATCCCATCGACGTCTCGGGCCGCAACTGAAGACAAGATCCGGAGAGTGCGGCCGATAAGAGCGTCAAAGAAATCCCCGGAAGCGAGACATTGGAAGAAATTGCGCTGTTCATCGAGAAGCGACCTGACCTCTTTCAAAGCCTGGAGTGTCACCGTAAAGCTATCGCTGGAGATGCGCTCCAGTAATCTGTAAAGCCTGACCTCGACGGACCAGCCTCGACGTATGGCGTGTAGCCTAGCTTGTACGTCTGAGAGCCCTCCTATGGTAGACACATCGACAATGTCATCAAGACCTTCAGCGTCAGCACCGTTTCCGATGTCCAAGACCAGATAGCGCATTATTTTGCCAGCGACTTCTCGTCCGTAGGGGGATAGCGATTGCCAATATGAGACCAATGATGCGCTGGTTGGTCCTGCGTGTGACAAAGCGTCTCTATGGTCGAGAGTCTTGAGGAAGGTGAACCAGCTGTCCAGCGTCACATCTGACAACTCGGGGATGCCAAGTGTCACTTGGAGGGTGGCCATTATCTACGATTATTGAGAACGAGGAACCTTGTCAATAGGAACCTCAACGTCTACTCACCTGAGGTGCAACGATACTTATTTCCGCCCTGACATGGCTTATTAAGGCACCTAAGCCACGTAAAGTCTGCTGTTTAGATGCCGTTGTTTCTCTTCCCTGGACCCCTTGTAGTTTGTCCACCAGGTATGAGATGAGACCTAGGATATGCAATTTCAAAAAATTTCCAACGCCCTCTGAGGCGGGCATTTTTTTCCGACCCTTGGAAGAGGGAAGGATGCTCTCAAGCCTGCTTAAAGCCCGCTTTGCCTGGTCCTGTGTCACCGACCAGCTAATGCAGAGGAATCACGAGAAACTTACCTCTTGCACTTTCTTGGAATCCCCAGACCCAAGCATGAAGACGAATGTGCCTAACAATTCAATGATACAACTTCGGGCCAAGGTCTGGGCATTTATACTACCCCAGCTAGGCGTCGGCATGAGTTGCAGGATAAAGTCAAGCGCTCTGTCCGTTTGCACTTGGTCAGGAAGGAGAAAGACTTGGGTAAGGATATCCTTCGAGAAATTCAGAAAGAGAGTTGATGGTGTGAGGCCCAGATTCTGGGCAATCTTCTCTAATACGACCTTGTTACGGTTGGCAAAAAGCAAAGGGAGTGTGTGAGACAGAGTTCCCGATATGAACTCAGACGGTTCTTGGGAAATAAAGCGACAGGTTTCCAGAAGCAACGCTGGCTGGTGAGGCCAGTGAGCAATAAGATAACGAGCAATGTCCCCGATGTAAGGGTCGAGTAGCTTGTAAGGTGTCTTTCCGTGGAATGATGCCATTGACAATAACTATAGAAGCTCTAGTGATCAGCAAACAGCGCTGTAATGAGGATCCCTGGTTGGCACATACTTGCATGTATGCGATGCCCTTCAGCGCTGGATTAGGGTCGGCGAGTTGAGATATCAGGCAACTAATCGCGACGCCAAGGAAGTTGGTTGTTGTAACCCTGAAAAACGATGAGCGCAATCAAAATCGTCAGGACAAACTCCCAACCTTCCAACCCGGCCAATAGTGATGAGGACAGTTTCTTTTACTGGATCCCGCGCATCCCTCAATAATTCATAGAACTTGTCAAAGATCCCCTCCGCACGAACCCACGAAACTTGTCCCACGCGATTATAAAATGATATGATCTCCACAAGGACTTGGCTGGGAATGACCAAAGACATGATAAGTGGAAGGTAAACGCAATCGAATGTGAACACTGACCCGGCGCTGAGTCTGACCGCTCTGTTCTTGTGAACCAGAGACTGATACAGCTCGATGGCGAGGTCGTCTACTTCTTTCAGTCCAAGCTCGATTGAGTGGTGTCGCACGGCAAGACACAGGACCTGGTTCCCCGATTTGCGAACGGCAGGTGTGACCTCGTCTGCTCTGCCCTGTAGGACCAGCCGTATTGCCATACTGTACGTTGAAAGAAGCAATAGATCTTTCCCCATAGGCCTGGAGCATTCCGGGCTTTCCCCATGCGCAAGTGGACAGGCTAACTCTGAAAGGGCTTTAGCAACCGAAACCCTCCGTTGAGCATCATAACCGTTGAAAGACTTCCTAAATTGGGATGACGATGACGGACCCAAATAAAGGTGCAGGTCACTCACCGCGAACATGCTTCTCGAATATAATGACAGACGGTCTCTCCAGAAAAGCCAGAGTCATGAGCAAAAAGTGACTCAATTCGCCTCGATTCCTCTGGCTCCGGGAAAATAGATAACAAAAGGGCCTGCAATCGGTCTACCTTCCGTGGTGAGGGGATGCCTACGTTGGGTGCTGTAGCAGCCCCAGAAGCCAGTTCAGCTAGTCGACGGTCTATCATGCCCAGCTCGTTGCGTGCACTATCGCTAAAAGAGCTGGAAGACAGGACCGACTTTATAACGTTTAATGTACCCGCATTGAAGTAGGGAATTCTCCGAGAGAGATATGTCATTGCCAAGCTCTTTGGTGCAGGAATGAGTACCCTGGGTGTATTTTGAAAGCACGATACTCGTACTCACGAAACCGCTCTCATCTTCGCCTTCCAGTTGACCCATTGAAGACAGGATCGCGAGGCTGCTCCCGCTTTCACAATGTTCCGGGATGTCTGGACATTCGTTCAGCAGGTCGCGTATCATAGTATCCTCAGCAAGAGTACAACGATTGCTTAAACGATGAAGCATCAAGCGAGATACCATGTCTGCGAAAATGATCCTCTGCATATAGGCATTCTTCGACTCCAGGAGTCGTTTCTCTGCAGAACAGACTTGAATAAGATAAGCCGCCAGCGCCTCTGAAGGGATGGGCCAAGTCCCGGAGAGGCATGAGTCGAACACAGACTGCATCAGCTTCGTCAAACGAAGTATGAGGTCTGTATGAAGTGACTGTGAGGAGACTGGGGGCGACGTTGACTGGGTCAATATGTCGAAAAAGATGCAAAGCAGATTGACAGCTTCGACTGGGCTCCGGACGAAGAAGGAGGGTGGGTCTTTTATGTTCGGCTGCGCTCGCATTAAGCCATCGCGGCAGGTAGCTAAATCACTACGAACTCAACATACCTTGTCAGGTATGGAAGTTACCTCCTTCACACGTGGTTGTCGAAGGGGTGATAGTTCCAGTGGGAATTCCAATGCGGCATCCCCCAGCAGCACGGCTGACATGATGAATAAGAGCAGGGATGAAATGTGGTAACGCTCACCCTCCCCGACGTCCGAGCAACCAGCGTACACATTTCGAAAGGCTTCCCATGTAGGGTTTTCTACGCTACCCGAGCTCAGGCTATCGCTCAAGTATCGCATGACCTCCTTCGCGACAGTCAGGCACTTCTCTCGCAATTGCTTAGGTGAAGGAATGCCATCTTTGACGGATACGTCGCCATCATTGCGGCAGTCGAGCACATGACAAAGGATCATCAACCGTACTGGCACATTACGCGCGAGATCAGAGGAAGTATCGAACAGATTGGAGAACTTTTGAATGAAGAGGTGGAAGACATCGACAGTCGCGTATACTAGGACAGCCTTTTCGTGGAGAATGTCCCACGTTCCCGTGCTAACAGAAGGGAAGGAAGACAGAACATAGTCAGAGAGTCCAGACAAGATCGGGATCCAAGTTTCGAGGTTGGGGTTCTTGATCCTGTAAGGAAGACTAGGCTTGTTGTCCGCTATGGTCTGCAGGAGGAAATCTCGTAATGCAGCGGGTGAATCAGTGGATGCGGAACTTTGAAATGTTGACAATGGAAATGGCGTAGACGACGGTGTGTCCATAGCATTGCCAGCACGTGTCTCGCCGTGTCTCGAACGCGTTTCGCGAGTGTTTCGCAGTAGTGTGACGTAACGCGTCGCGTGACAGATTGGCAGCGGTAACATCTTGAATGTAAAATGATAAATTAGTGTAGAGTAAGTACATCACTAGTACATCACTTGCGGCCTGTTCTCCGCTTGTCTCTAGCTTTCTCTCGCTCTAATGCCTTCTCTTCCGCCCTTTCCATCTCCATACTCCCAAAGACCTTCTTGATGCGTTCGTGATAAGCCTTGTCCTTCTCACGCCGCTTTTCTTGCTCTACTCCGGCCAAGAACCGGGTGTCTTTCCGTAACTCCCGGATGGCACCCTTCCTCTCTTCTTTATACTGTCTGCGAAGTTTGGAAGCCTCTTGACGTTCGTGATCAGGATCACGCGTGCGAAGATAAGATGAGGAGGTGCTCTCAAACTTCGGTGTGTATGATGGAATTGGTATAGGTTTGTGTGCTTGGAGGCACAGAGGCCGGCGGGCCTGTCTTGAGAACTTTATGAGCCTCTGAGTGGAGTCTAGGGTCCGAGTTATTTGGTCCTTGAATGGAGTTAGCGTCAGGAATGCCCTGTAAATCAATCGATGCCTCACCCGGAGCGCGGGACTGAGGACATCGGAATCGACATCGCGAAGCACTTGTAATACCGGCTGGTACAATTCAATAAATCCTTCAAGGGCCTTGTATGATTGAGAAAATCGGGCCAGGAGATCAACGGCGAGTCCTAGAAGATCTACATTTGTTTGAGCACTGATCTGTTTGTCGCCAATGACGGCAACGAGATTAGGTCGGCTCGCTGTTAGTGTCCCCCCATTGCCCATATCAAGAACGCATAACCGTCCCGAGTTATGTCTCTGAGGAACAGGAGGGTTTCCCGCCGACCCATGGGAAACATCTCTCAGCGGGGATAGAGAACGCATGACGTTGATCAAAAAATTGATGGCTTCAGGCACGAACCTTCCAGAGCGGTTCTCGAACTGGAGAAAGAGCGTGCAGAGAAACAAGCCACTTGCGACATCGACCAACGACCTTATCTTGCATAAATCGAGATAGGATCCCATCAAAAGGCGCGCCGGAGACACCACTACGTGCCGCATGTCGCTGGTTGGCCATAGAACTCCCAAGACCCGTAAAAAGACCAATTCAGGGAGACCGGGCCACGTTTTTGCGTCGTCCCCTGCAGCACCGCGGTTCAAACCTCGCTTAAGGTTTTTGTGCATCAGCACCAATTTTTCAATAAAGTGTCCCGCAGTTTGTCTAGGGTATGCTTTGGTAAGGGCGCGAATGTGCGGAAGCAAACCGGAGACAACAGATATTCCCAGGTTTGTGAGCGATGCCACATGGAGAATATGGTCAATGAGAACACCTGAAAACACCTGTGGATCGTATTAAAGACATGCATTCAGACGAACACAACGCCGTCATTGGTACTCACCTGCAGCTTCGATGCATTTTCTGCGCCCAGGCTGGGGTGATGTAAGGCACGGATGCGTTCGACTACAGTTGGGACGTCCTGATCCGCAATTCCCTCGACAATATCGAGAAATTCTTCGTGAGATGACGGACAAGAGAATGTGTAGGGAAGTTCATTGAAACTTGTGGAACGCCGGGGTCCCTTTCTCTCCGCACTCAATGGTTTTGAGTCACCCGAATCGGCAAGGCCGTACCAAGGAGGTTCGGAATGGTGATCCGCCCCCGTTTCATCGTCTGATGCACTGCTGTCCTCCTTGTTACCATCATCCACGGAGCTGCCTTCTTCGCTGGCATTGTCCAGGCTCGATATCAAGCCTTTGCCCAGCCCGTCCCAGTCATCGGCATCATCATCAAAGTCGTCTTCAAGGTCGTCACCACCTATCAAACGCCTTCGCTTTCCAGGTCTGCCGTCTTCTTCACTACTTTCGGCATCCTCTCCGTTCATCCGTTTGATTCGTTGACGCTCTGCCTTTTCCAGAGCAATCTTAGTTTCCAAGGCTAGTTCCTCTTCGGTTTTCGTTCGGTCTTTTGGTTTGGACCGTTGGTCAAAGACCAGCTCGCGCACAAATTGGTCATACTGCTGGTCACGATCCTCTCCGGCCGCGTCAAAAGGTTGCAGGGCAAGCTTCTTTTCAAGCGATTCAGACAAAGGATCTCGGCCCGAAAGCAGGCCACGGATGGTGTCAAGCTCCTGGTCCAACTGATGACGGACATCGTCAGCGTCTTCCCGTTGCTTCTGTCTGAACGCCTGGAAAAAAGTAAACACTGAGTTTGAATGGTATACAAATAAAGAGTTGCACCCGTACTTTGTACTCCTTGCTCTTCGCTATAACCTCGGCCATTGCTTCTGCCTTAGTTTTTTTGCGTGCAGGCTGGTAGATAATCGATTAACTGGAGAGAAAGTCGAAAGCGTGCACCGATTTACCTCATCCTCATCCGCACTTTCACTTTCGAACCCTCCAAAGTGTGATTTCTTGACGGTCTTGCTGTCAATCTGACCTGAGATAAGTCAGGACAGCCAAAAACCGTCGAGGCGAGGAACGAACCCTTTGTCTCCTCATCACTTTCAAGTTCCAGCCCTGCGCCTACGAAATCGTCCAGTTTGGACAGACTTTGTCCATAGTGGGTCAAATCGACCTCGTCCTCAAGATGGAATGCAACACCCTTGGAGGTGCGTTGCCTCTCCCGCGTGAAACGCTCGAGCATACGTTCTTCTGGTGTGAGGGTGGGGTCATTCTCGCCGAAGCGCCTATCAAAGATTCCGCCTGCGCGGTCCTTTTCCTCGAACTCCTTAAGAAGTGTTTTTTTCCGCTACAATCATGCGCCAAAAAGTGAGGAACATGATGGCAAGACGGCGTGGACTCAGCTCACCGCTTCGATACCTGCTTGTTTACTCTGTGCTGGCTTTCCGGAAACACCCCTTAGCTTCCTTCCGTCGGCATCGTGTTTGAGTTTCGTGACCTTGACATCAAACGGATTCAGTTTTTGCTGGATGTCGCGGAGTCTGGCGGCACGTTTCGCGTTATCTTTTTCCTCATTCTGAGCGCGTTTTCGTTTCCGTGTGGACTGAAATTGCTTCGTTAAACCGGCTTGCGACAAAGCCGACTTGAGCTGCGATAGCTGGGAGCCTTTGCCCATGTGTTGCTCCAAACCGGGAGAGGTGGACACCCGTCCTATGTGGTAAAGCGTGACCCCCTGACAGCTCCGCTTAACGCATTGTCTCACGGTGTATCGATTGTGCGATTGTGCACCACTACTTTGTGTGGGAGTTATCTCTGTTGATTGATCCAAAACACGACCCACTTTCCTTTCTGTCTAACTCCCACCATCTTTGCAACGGCAATTGATCTCTCCATGACACCCACCCTACGTTCTAATTCTAACACGCACGGCTGGACCGGCGTTGAGACAACCCCCACCAAGTCGCCTCGTAAAGTTCCACATTGTACCAAATGCCAACGCCCTCGAGCGGGCCACCCTCGTCAAGGGTGCCCTTACATCCCATCCCCAAATTCTCGTGTGCATCCAAACCATCTCGACATCACCACATCAATGGATTCACTCGCCATATCCCCCACCAAGTCAAAGATGGGTGAACGCCAGGGGCGACCGCCCGCCCGAGAAATGACGCTCGCTTCACTCTCCACAGAGTCCAGTGATATTCTGAATAGACTCCTCGAACCCGAAAGCAAGCGCGATCCCTTTTCCTCCTTGAACAAGGATGTGGATGCAAGTCGTTCATCTGAACTGCGCAAAGGTTCCCGCTCTTCAAAGTCGCCTTTCCAAGACGGCAAGATCATGCCTGGGACACTCATCACACCGCGCCCAAGCTTTTTGACGGAAGTGTCCCCTTCGGAGGAAATGCCCCAGTTCTACGACCCTTCGGATAGCAAGGCCTCGATCATGCCACCGCGTGGCGTTGCTGCCACTCCCCTTACTCGCACCATGAGCATGGAGCAAAGGACAGCCTTCTTGGATGGGCTCTCAGAGCTATCCCGGGGACCGCCGGCCACCATCTATGCCGTTCACACGCACGAACTTCAGCAGATCGCCGAATCTGCCGCGAAGCTTGGGTTTCATACCGGCACTGTGCCTCCGAAAGTAGGTTCTGGAGAGGAAGGGTTACTGATTCTCGGGAGAGATTTTGGGGCCGTTCAAGATTTGCTCGCCAGATTATCAGGGGATGGAGCTCCACAGCAAAGTGGCATTCGTGCGATGGCCGGTGGGGCCGTTGCAGGGGCAGTGGCAACTTTTACAGGGCTTGCCCTAGCGTGATTGTTCTTTTGTTTTCTTCTGGGGGGGGGGGGGGGGGGG
>Ga0137394_10000311_pt1 | contig 33863 bp, 33 predicted proteins | sample czobulk116metaG_FD_108278 | JGI IMG/M metagenome (GOLD analysis project Ga0137394, IMG submission 108278) | Vadose zone soil microbial communities from Angelo Coast Range Reserve, California, USA - czobulk1.16 metaG | ecosystem: Environmental > Terrestrial > Soil > Vadose zone | place: USA... | reverse complement strand
GGATGTTCCGAGTCTAGATTGCTGAGCAAAACACCAGAAGCTGCAGTGGGTGCCAGTGAGGCGGCCCAGGTGGGGGAGTCGACGACTTGAACCGTCCCGGCGCAACAAGTTCTGCTCGCCGAATCTGCCAGTGTCTGCTCGGTTCGTTAGGTCCATTCCGGTCGCCCTGTTACACCATCGCGATATCGCGGTGTAAGGTGAGCTATACCGCTTCAAGCGGAAAGCTCCGAGTCTCCCTCGCGTCCGTCGGCCAGCCACTGTCGCACGCGCCTGGGCACAGTGACATTCTCAGGCTCGCGTGCTCATTCCACCACCACTCATCATCGTCACGGTGTCTCTTTGCTTCTCACTGCCCGGTGTGTTCGTGTACTTACTCTTAGATTCGAAGTTCTCAGACGGCCACTCGTAGAAGTACAGCCTTTTCTGCACGCACATAAAGGTCTTGCCTGCTGAATATAGATTTCCCTTTTCACGTTCGTCTCAATTGAACACCCCCCTCGCGTGATTCCTCGCTTCGCCCAAGCCTCGCCTCGCCTTCTGCTCCCCCTCTCCTCATCCTTGTACTTGCGTGGCTTGTACTTTATGGGATTAGCCCTCGCTTGCTCATGCCTTACGTTCTCACTAGCGTAGGTTTCCTGTCTCGCTTCAGCGGTCACCGCACTCACCAGGGCATTATTCGATGTCCTCGAGCTCTGTATCCGTACTCCCACCGCCAGCCCCACTTGCTCCGCCGCGTATGTCCCCAATGCAAAGCAACAATTCACGAGCGATTTGTTCTTGAATGCGCTATACGTAGCTCTTGTCGCTGTTTCCCATAACCACAAAAGAAATACGTATTTCTCTTTTTATGGTTCCTATTGTGCAAGGACCAATTCCCTACGCTGAGGCGGTCGTAACTCGGTAAATGGACATGTGCTGAAACGCCCAAATGATTGTATTTACTCAGACGTCAGGCATAACTACGTATTTTTGGTGACTAAAAGTAGGAACACGAATCGATATCCGTACAGCAGGTCGCAAGAATCACTAACCTCACCAGTACTAGTCACAATGGCTACGTTGGAGTTGGAGAAATTCAAGCGCAGCAAGACATTATCGCCCTCTGAGCTCACATCACCTCAGCGATACGCACGCTCACATCTTATACTTATCAGCAGAAGTCCCTCGCAAGGCGCTGTTCGATTCCCGCAGCCCATGCGATGTCCTCCAACGAAGCCGGCGCACCACCGAGCGCATTTGGGCTGTCGGCCGCCAGATCGCGAGAGCTATAGCTGTTGGCGAGGATCTCCTCCACACGGGAGAGAGCCGTATGTCGTGCTGCGTAACGCACCGCCGGCGTGCCATGCCCAACTCCTAGCGCGATGCTGCTCGCGCTCGAAGTCCCGCCCTGCGGTCTTGTCCATGCCGTCCCTTGCAGACTGCTGCTGCCGTTTGCTGCCGGTCGGGCGGTACTCTCGGGCTTGGGACTGAACGTCAGCGTCGACTCCAATGGGCTCGATGTAACTTGCGGGGGACTCCTGAGGAGCATATCGACGTCCTTCTTCTCATGTGCGGTGCGACGTGAGGGCACCGCGGTGAATCTGTCTTCCGGGTCACTGGGACGCGGGGGGCTCGAAGCCCAACTTCGTGTCCATGCCAGCCAGCGTTCGCCCGGGTGAGTGTCGACCGCCTGGCGTAGAGCTTCACCGTTATCCCATGCACTCGTCCGCCCGGGCAAACCCGATTCGGAAGAGTGGCCAGCAGTGGAAGGACTGGAGATGGTTTCCTCGACAATTCGAAAACCGCTACCCGGCACCCACTCGGTGTTCGTGTCGCGGGATGGGTGCGTAGAAGATGGCACGGCGCTCGGAGAGCGCGAGTCGCCTGAATGAGTCCCCGAGTATGCACTACCCGAACTTAGAAACGTCTGTGCAGTCCGCCTTGATAGGTCTCGTGACACGGTATGGGTGTGTCCTCGTTGCAGACGATTGAGGATGTTGCGACGGATAGACGCATGATGAGTGGAATTGTGTCGACTATTTTCCTCATCCGACAACGGATCAGGCGAGGTAGCACTCCCTCGTGAGCGAGCACGCGTGGGGCTAGCAGACGGATGAGAAGCAGCCGCAACGCTGACGGTAGTCTTGCCTGAAGATGGGACCGTGCTGCGCGTACTGGATCGACGTGAGCTAGCCCCCGTGATGGCCGTTAGCCATGGTTTTTTAGCGCCAGGGGCGCCATGACGTGTATACTTGCTCGGACTGCCGACAGCATTCAGCGATGCCTCCTGCATTTCCCCCCCACTGCGGCTCGTGTCGGCCATTGGGACATACGGCGGACCCGGGATCAACGTTGCTTTCGAGGAACCATTACTGCTCCCACGCATACGTACATGACGGCGCAAGTACCATCGGTAGCCTAGAAGTCCGGAGAGTGCGCCCACCAAAAGGCCAACTACGATGAAAACTGGGACGAGGTAGAGCGGATTGAAATTGGAATGTGCGGCGGCATGAACGTTAGGGCGCGAGGGCAAGGAAGTCGCAGGGGGAAGCGCAGTAATCGAGGTAGCGGTAACGCTTAGAGCCGTACTAGAATCGGGACTTGGCGTCACCACTAGCGACGATGTGGTGGTTATCAGAAAGGGCGCTGACACCGCAGCAACAAGGGAGGATAATGAGGAGGGACCTGCTGTCTCCGAGGGGGTGGTGGACAGAGCGGATTGACCCCACGGCGGGTAGGGCCACCAATTGATCGAAGAGGTCGTGGGAACAGGAAGAAGCGCATCTACGCCCGCAGTATTTACCGAATCCAAAACACGAGTAGGCAGACGCAGATCTCGGAGGTGCGTTGGCCCGTCGTAATCCCGAGCGGCATGCGTGGGGATTGGGAGGCCTCCAAGGCCAAAATTCACGTTTGGCCTGCTGATGGGCCGTAAATCCGCGGCTTCAAGCACGCGGCTCGGTACCCGACGGCGTTCGTGGGGCATAGCAGGGGAGGGTCAAGGAAGAGGAGAGTCAGGTAGCAGTACGACGATCCCGACGCGCGACTCGACACCTAAAGCAGACAGATCCGCGACAGGCTTGTCGAAAGGAAGTCCGGCAGCTATGAACGTTGAGCGACGGATGGGATGAAGGGACGAGCCGTAAAACGTCCCAGACACAGCTGAACGTCGAGTATTCCTCCAAAACGGTTTTGGGCGGACTAGGGGTGGGGAAAATGTCAAGCAGATGTTTGATTCCAAAAGGGACGATACACGCACATAGGATGGTTGGTGGACGAACAATTGGAGCCGTGCTAGGAATGTCGGAAAAAGGTTCGTCTGGTGTTCTGGGGCGTGGGGAGAAACCGTCGGGTGAGTCAATAATCCTGGTGTCTCCAGACGTGGGTCCGGGAGGCGCAGAATGAGGTCTAGGAGGAGAAAGTTTCGGAGGCTTTTTGGATCTAAAATTGCGGCGGGGAGGCGAGAGAAGGGTTTTGTCTTTGGCCGTGACAGGGGAGGAAGGCGGCGAATCTCCTTCGACCATTTCGACCGTGACCATAGGCGTTGTGGTAATGAGCGGAGGCGGCGGGAGTGACCGACGGTTGAAGGTGAAACGAAAACCAGTCTCGTTAACATCGGGAAGATGAAGAGTGGAGGGTGCGTGCAGCATAGTGAGGTCCGCCATTAGAAGAACGAACGTTGGGGGGAAACAAGGAACAAGGTGCAAGCTGTTGGCCAAGCCCAACCTAGTTTTATTTTATAAAAATGGCCCATACCATTACGTCATCAACGCTATTTATTGCTCACGTAATACGCTCTTCATTCCCGGCATTTACCGCAAAATGAAATCCTCGGGAACAAAACATCTACGTTGAGTTACGGTAGAGCTCCAATGCGTTTGGTCCACCGCAGACTTCTGTATTGTCCCAAATGCAAGCTTGGTTACAAGCACGTTGTGAAGTGGGGACGCCAGGAGACCTTATCTCATTACCGCACCCTTTAACCCGTTCAATCAGCCTTTACCCACGCCAAAGAGGTGGAACATACAGCATTCTTGGGCGTACTCGAGGCCAGCGATTGTGAACGACTGGATCTGGCATTGCTCCACACACGATTCCACCGTCACGTTTCCCGCATTGACGCGCCGCTCAAGCGTGCGAGAAGACGTCGAGTCACTGTGGGAACAATTAGTAGCTGCATCGTGATGATGATGAGCGCGATTGACAGCTCGAAGAAAAAGGTACAGTACCTGTAACACCCTTGTGAGACCCACGTATTGACGGAGGGCACGACGGAAGCCCCGACTGGGTACGTCCCGGTGAAATTATACAGGTTTAGCAAGGCTGGCCCGCCACACGTCTCAGTTGGGTTTCCTTGACAACCCATGTTGCAGTATGCAGCGTTTGGGTTTGGGCGGAATTCCCCGTTTTCAATGCCATTGTAGTTGCCAAAGAACGTTGAACCGTGCTGAAGCTCTGAACCGCACCCTTATCATCGTTCGTTAAGACGCACTGTCCGTCGAAACACAGGTCCCATAGATGATGAACTCACAGCATTCCCTGCCGAATTCGACGCCGGCGAGGAAGAATCCCTGAGCTTGGCATGCGGCAACGCAGGACTCCACGGTAACGCTACCAGCGTCGACTGTGCGCTGAAGAGCGCGAGCACTAGTCGAATCACTGAAGAAGCCGAGTTAGTCCCACATCCGCATCGAGACGTTTGTAACCGTCCACCGACTTGTAACATCCGAGGCCCTGCCACAGACCAACAGACGGGACCGGAGATGGGATGATGAACGTCGAGTTTTGCCTCTCGTAGGTGCTTGCTGCGTACGGGCCCCCACAGCCCCCCTTCTCTGACGGATCTCCGCGACACGGCACCCCACACTCGTTATTTCCCAAGCTCTCGAATATGGTCTCGAAGAAATTGTCGCATGCTGGGCGAGACGTGGCAGCACCGCACCGTTAAGCTAGTATCCTGTACGGGAGAGGACGACCCACATACAACATTGAAATCCGTCCGTCACGCCCGCGTACCGATATGACACCGGCTGACTATCGCAGAACGCGATACAGCTCTCTATGGTCATCGCCACGGGGTCGGCGTAGTAGGCGCCCGTGAACAAAGGGATATTGAAGTTGGGGTAGCTCCGGTTGTCTCTAGGGGGAGAGAAAAACGGTTCTTTTCAGCTGCCATATTCTGTCATTCCGGAACCAACCCACTCGAAGCAAAGGAAACTTGTCCAGCCTGGGGGGGCGAGGCCCCTACCGGAAAGCGCGGTCGAAGCAAGGACCTGTGGACGCAGTGGCGTTAGAGGGCGTTGCAGACGATCGTGTGGCCAGGCCTCAACATAGAGGCCTTCTATACCTTTTGCAGAAAGACGAACACACATGCGATGGAAATAGGGCGAAACATGGTATCACTTTCGGCAAACGGGAACAGGTTGTTGAAGCCCCTTATTTATAATTGCGGCATGCTCCCTGCAGTCTGACACTGCCAAGGAATAAAAGGTACTGTGTACGTTAGGTGCTCATAGCGGCAACATCAGACGTGGACATCTTTTTGACAGACATATCGTTGACGGCAGCAATACTGTAGAGTACAGTACACTACAGTGCGTGTGAAGCAGGCAACCGCCGGGTATTTCAGTTACAGTATGATCACAAAACCTTGCGCGTTTACTGCGGTCATCACTTGTCAGTGTCAGGCACAAACCGCTGACATTATGAATTTGAGTGCCAGTGTCAGGTTCCCAGGTTCAGGAGCGAAGCTTAAAAGCAGGGGTTACAGCTTCCAGACTGTGAGCATCGGTTACACGCGAGCCTGAGACTCGTGTTCCTACTGGGGCACATAGCAGCCATGTTGACGCGTCGGTAGTGGGACGTACTATTCTCATCCTAAAATGATCAGTCGCTTTGACATGGAGCTGCCAGATCAGAGAGGCGGGACTCATGCGATATTATAGACAGTCAGGTCTAGTCAGGCCCCATCCGATCCCCAAAGTCACTATGCGCAGAGAGAAGCTTCTAATATAGTCGTTTGGGGACAAGGAGGCCGTCAAGGAACGTCATCCTCACGTCGTACCATCGTACTTCTTGTCTTATTCATGGCGAAAATGCGGAGGATGACGTACAACAAGGAGGCGAGAACGAATGGCGGATGATTTTAAGTATCACTCACTGAAGCAAACGACAGCACATGCCTGTCTACGTACGTCCCGAACATATGAACTGGCCCCAAGTGGCAACCCGCGTACCCAGCGCGTGGATCTTCGCTGACGACTGCCATCAAAATTTGTGGGTGCCCACATGCTGTGGCCGAGGTTACGTTGGGGCTCGAAAAAGAACCACTGCGGACGCGGTTGTCTAGAGCATATCCAAGTGCGGATCTCTCTTTGCCCAACTCGGATTCGGAAGCTACGATTCTGTGTATCACCATAGTTGTCTTGATTTCTGATATCATGTTATCCAGAACACGTTCGACTTCCACTAGGCCGGGTACTAGATCCATGAGGCAGAGAACTGTTGAAGGATAAGGACAGTCAATGTGACCCTTGCGCCGGATGTCATCGGAGATCTGACGCTTAGACTACAGGGAGTATAGCGACGTGCTAGTCAGGTGTGACTGGGAAGCGTACGTGAGTCCACTCGAAAAATAGCGCTGTTGACACTCAGGATATTCGCCCAGAAGTTACCATCAATTCATCTCGAAGGCTGACGGCCATCACTTGCGGGTAGAAAAGTATATGTGCTCGGTACTTAATGGAGTGGTATCTCAAGGAGTCTGATTACCCTCGAAACCCCAGCCAACTCGTCCTGTAAATGGCGGAGAAAATGAGCACATATGCCAACCTGAAAGATCCTTCAAAGATGACACACCCAGAAACTTCACTTCAAAACATTAACGGATAAAAGTGCCCGGCCCGAACACTTATGCCCTGGTTAAATTCTCCAAAGTTTGGGATACAGTCCCGAGCACCTCCTCGATATCGGCCCAAAACGCGGTGTCATCATGTCCCAGCGGCCCGGTCCCGAGATCCGACTCGGACAGAGCGGCAAGCACCGCTTGTTCAAACACGAGCACCGTATCTTTGTCCTCGTCTCGTTCCGGAATATGGAGCTCGCGGACGCCGCCCGGCTGCCCGGGCAGAGGGCGGGAAATGACGATAGTGTCTGATCCGTCGTCGCGGCGCACATCGAGCTTGGTGAAATCGTCGACAAAGATTTCCTTCAGGTGCTGTTGTGTCTCCGCCCACGCGTTCTGTGCCCGGAGGAAAGGGTGCATCAGGGCGGGGGAGCTTCTCTGAGCATCCGTCCAGATGACACTTACCGGAGCCTCGATATACGCCTCGACGTCCCTCACCATCATGTGTATTGCTATCCTCGTCTCTGGGTGCGAAGTGAAGTCGAAGTAGCCGGGGATTAGGCTGTCTTCATAATATCGGAATCTCACGTCCAACTGTTCCAAGGAGGGATACGGTTCGAAAATCTCTTTGAAGTAGTCGCCTAATCTGTCGACGGTTCCAACTCTGATGTCGAGGTGCGCCGGGCGGACGACCTACGCGTACCCGGCATCAACCTCATCGTACCAGGACAAAAAAGCAAAGGCCAGGGACCCACCTTTAACACTCTGGATGCTTCGATGCTCATAAAGAGCGACAAGGATCTAACGGAAGGCAACCGCTCGAGAGAGCGAGGAAACGCAAAGAATCCCTCGAAAGACACCTTCTCGGGCTTGAGTCGCGACAACCAGTGCCACAGTTCCTCAGGCAGACGAGTGGTCGGAAAGAACGTTTGCGTGCCTTCGAGGGCGACTGAGACGACCCCGGAGAGCGTGTTCAGCGTTTCGAGCAGGGCGGGTACCAGACTGGAATCGAAGGGAGCGGGGCGGTTCTGCGCCTCTGCGCCGTCACCTCCGAGTTCGAAAATGGTGATCGGCTGACCATGGTCGACTATTCGAAGCTCGCGAACAAAGTTCGCCTTCTTCCGCAGGTGCTCGAGCCGCGCATCGAAGCCGACCTCATTCCACGTCGAGAGGGAAGTGCCCGTGAGGAAACACCTAGAACGATCGGTCTTGGCCTTGGTCTTGGTCTCGCACCTTTCACGCAGCCGAAGCCTGTACGTCCGAAAAATCTTCGGAGCCATGATGTCGCTGAGATACTTGCAGACGAGAGAAAGGTTGTTCATCTGGCAGAATCGGAAATGCCGCGTTTGGGAGGTGTCTAGGGCCCGTTCGATGATGTCGAGGAGGATTTCGAGCGGGAGGTCACAGAATTTAGCCATGACGAGGAGGGAACTCGGAAGGGCGAAAAAGCGATGAAAATAATAGAGTGGACCTTTTGGGGTGAAGTGCAATTTAAGCTTGAGGTCAAGGGCCGACACAGGACATTGTGTTCCAGAATGATTGTTATGTGGCGAGCTTGGGTGTGTGGCAGACACTGAGACTGTGGTCAAGGTCGTGGAGCCACTGTGGGGCCCTTGAGTGAGACTGCCAGTGACTCGGATGTCACGGTTTTGGCCCACTCGTCAGTCAAACACTCCAGACCATAGCTCGCACAAGCATTCAAGCTATTCAAGGCCACTGAGACGGGATTTTGAAGGTAGTCATGGCTCTTTAATAGGTGAGTCACGCCGCGATGGCCGTAAAGAAAACCGGTTAAAGCCCCAGCGCCAGAGACCGTACTCTGATCACGGCATTCTCTATGAAATGACCAACCCGTGCCACAGAATTCCTACCTTCATCAGTCCTTCATCCCGGCAGGATATCCAAAGGTTTTCTACACATAGTACGTAGGAAGCGTACAGGTACGTTCAAAGTTTAGTCGCAGCCTCGGTGCGTTACCCTACTGTATGTGCAAATGGGGGGTACGTGCTATATAGATGACCGCCCCCGGGGCGCCTTTTGATTTTCGTTCCTCCCAATAAATACGTGGCGAGAGTCCACACAAGCAAGCAGAGCAGGTCAGGACAGCAAGAAAGAAAAAAAAAAGTGACAATGCAACCCATCCATCCTCATACCAGCGCCTTCACCAGCATCCCTTCCAATCGACAATACTCCGGTACGATCGCCGCGTACGCCATGAACGCGTCGACGTCCGGCTCTGCGATCTTTGCCAGACCAACTTGCGTCTCGGCTTCGCTCGTCGGGAGGGCCGTGACCGGCATCAGCGCGGACGAAGCCGTAGCCGCGGCTTCGCCAGTAGGGCCTGTGCTGGTCGTCCCTAGATCAGGTGTCGTGAATGTGCTCGAGGGTAGTGCGCCACTTGAGCTCATAGACGTCGTCGTGGTCGCCGTGCTCGATCCCGTCGCGGTACGCAACCGGGCCGCTAGCTCCCCTTCACCAAATGCGTCCCCACCGAGTCGCTCCATCTCCTCCAGCACATCCTCTTCCTCTTCTTCCAGTACTGCGGCACTAAAACCTGTGCGTCGATTGCCGTAGGGCGTGTTGGCGCCACTGCCCGCAGGTGTCTCCCCACCGATATGCGTACGGATCGGGGTGCCGCCACTGGTCACCCAGCGCTTGGAAAGTAATCGCCGTACTTCTTCCTCGAAGCTCCCGCGACCCATACCACGCTCCTTGCCCCAGACCCATCGTGCGACGTATGCACCACCTAACGCTGCTCGCCCAGGGTAGCCCTTGGCTGGTGCGTTCCGGTGAGGAGTGATTTGTGCCGAGTCAAGCTGAGTCGTTGGGACGAACACAGGAGCGTTGAAAACCTCGCTGGCTAGTGATGCAACAGCAGGGAAGTTGATCGCGGCTCCCGTCGCAAGGATCCGCGCGGGCAATGAGGATGAGTCGTACGGGTCAAATGTTAAACCCAACCCGGACGAAGGTGTGCCTAACGAACTAATAGCCGGTGTTCCTGTGCGCTGGCCAGGATTAGGGGATGCCACCGTGCTGCTTGTCACCAACGAATTGTTGCCCCGTGCCCGGCCTGCGGCCGCACCGAGCGCGCCTGTAGATATCATACGTGCCCATCGCACACGAAAAGAGAGCACTTGACTCTCGACAAGACACCGAGGGTTAGCGCGGAGGTCACGGAATTCGTTGACTTTTACGCCCGTCTCAAAGCGGAAGATTCCCTTGACATGCGATAGCGGGTGGCTATCGCCCTGTAGGAGCCAAAAACTGAACAGCTTGTCATCAAGACTGAAAAATGCGGTGTAAACGAAGGACGAAACTGAAAACATTGCCGAGACAAACCCAATTGAGCCGCCGGGTGGGACGACGGACACGAGGCGGTCGAACGCGCTCCACGACTTTGTATACATATCCCTGACAAGTGCTCGTGGGACATCGGCGTTTCTGATATTGGCGTAAGACGACAAGGACAAGTCGTCGGAATGGATCAACAACATACCTGCTAGTCAGCATGCTGATATATTTCCGCTTCTCACTGGGATCCTGGGCAGGATGTGGGTAGACATTGTAAAGCCGACTTGGGAGGTAGTGGGGGGCACTGGTAAGCAGAAAATCCATGGGACCGAAGGAGAGGACGGCATCAGAGGGCGAAGGAACCAGTGAGAGGTATGTTGAAAGGTAGTCGGCAGTAAACGATGCGATTGTGGTATCTTTGACTGATTGAGAGGAGAGGTTCTTATTTCTAGGCAATAACAAACTTACCAGGTTCAAATCCGTATCGCTCGACAAGGTATCGTGAAACGGTTGCCACTCGACGTCCACCGCCGGAGACATCAACGTCTCCTAGCCACCCACGAACGCGCCATGCTTCTTCTCTGGAGCCCGCGATGTACTCAATTACTTCGTCATCCCAATGACCCTGTCCACCTGAGGCATACACGTACATACCCGTAGCGCATGCCTCCGCTTCACCCAGGTTTATCCACGTGCCAGCGACGAGACTGGCGAGGAATGCAGAGGCGATTTGAATGCGGCCGGTGCGGGCCCATGTCTCAGGAGAGGTCTCACGAACCCGAAGTATTTGCGCGGCAACGAGGGATGAATTGGCACACGTTCCGACGCGCGCGGCCATATGATCTGGTCCGCCGAGCATGGCCTCGATGCTCAGTGCATGAGAGTGCGAAAAGGTGTCCTGTGCCACGGGGGTGTTTGGTAGAGAGAATGTGTTCGGTGAGAGCTGGGAGTGTAGTGGTAATCGCGAGTCAAGGGAGGGGAAGTTTGGCACCGGGGTTGATTTCCACCATACGAGAGAGGGCTGGCAGAGATATCACGTGATGAGTGATCTTGGGGACAGATCTCGGCGCTCGAGGCCAAGACACGGAAGCAAATCTCACCTGTGCAGCGCCGCCAATTGATTTGATCCTCGAGACCTCATAGTTTCGGCTAATTTCCTCCAAAAGAAAATCTAGTAAAGACAAAGATCACCGGATGCCCAACAATGTGAGACAGACGATCCCCGATCGTTTGATTTTTTGTCAGTAAAAAAGTTTAAACGCATTGAGTTCCGCGGAGGAAAAAAAAAGCTCACCCAGGGCTTTGACCCACATGTCTACTGGTGTCGTGTACGCGTCTCCTGGAGTTGTAAAGATTCCGCCCTGCGTTCTAGATCGAATCGAGTCAGAATAGACCACGTGGCATACAGTGATGATAAGGACGATGCGGATGGGACCAAAATTCCACCACTCTCGCAAATGCGTATTTGTACAAGACTCCCCAACTCGACGACACGTGTAACGTTCAGCACAACCAAGCTGTAAGGTATTTGCTCGCTTAGACAACCTACCATCAAGTAGGTTGCTTTGCAAGCGCTGGAGATAGTACAAACCCAGCCCACCCCGACATTGCCAAACCGGGTCCACATACGAGCGAAAGCGAGAGACTCACTGGTATTCGGAAAGCGCTGTATCGAAATCCACCGCCTCTACTCCAACGAGTTCCAGATTCTCATCGACAATCGTCGCCCGTAGTTGATCTGTCGAGAGCTCAAGACCAAGAAACAAGGCCTGACCACTTTTCGAAGGGCCGGGCATGATGAGCTAATGATACAAAAAAAGTTGAGCTTGGAGAGAATGGTATCGATGGCGGTATATGTTGGCGGGTCCGAGCAAGATCTGTATGGAAAGAGTGGCGGTCGTGGTGGTCGTGGTGGTCGTGGATATATTGACACGGCAGGCAAGAACCGCCGAGTTCAGTGCCCGTGGCTTCAGTTCGCCACGGGTTGAGGCTCGGATTCGGAGGTGTGGGAATAAAGCTCAGACTGTGGGAACTTTCCCGGGTCGTGTGAACTCGCGACAGCGTCTCCCATTTCATCACCATTCATTCCCCTTGGCTCGCTGCTGTGATGCACAGGCGCTTCAAGTCATTGCCTAGCTCGAATTCTGGCCATCGATATCTCTAGTTCCTGTTATCTTGGTGAATGCCCTGCGGAACTTTTCGTGTGACCGAGTCTGGGGTTCGAACCTTGGCGTCTATGTTTACGGTATGGAGAGAATTAGCACGAGGCCTACCTCGTAGCAACTATCCGCCGAGATGCTCTTCACCAGGCTATTGCATGCTTCGGGCGCATCCACATATCTTATTGGAGATCGGACGACGTTTTCGTTTACGTTGTTGCCACGAACACACCACAGCCAATTCTGCCGTTTTTATTGCATTTATATTGCAAGTCATTTTCTCTTGTCGTCTCCTATCATCACACACGACCACCCAAGTTCTAAAATTACGCACGTGGAAAGCGCAGTGTCGTTAATCTCTCTGATAACTCACACCAATTCCACCAACAGCTGAAGTCGGTGCGGTGAGGAAAACTAAAACGGGTAAGCCTCCATTGTCTCTGTGTGCAGTCTTGACTCATCCATCGTGATCGTGGCTTGCCTCAGTGGATCCTAGAGCAGACGCAGGAGGATAAGGCCTTGGATCAGCCAGATCGGGGAAGACCCTTTAGATCGCAGGATAGTGACCGACTGGATACGCACTGATAGGGTGCCCATATAGCTCTCGGTCGAGCAAAATGCAATTCCCGGTGCATCTCTCTTGCCCTCACATTCCATCACCAATCTCCCAATCTCTTGTTCTTAGTCTAGACGATTGACGTTGGGGGGGACGCGTCGTAATAGTCGAGAATATATGCGTGATATTTGTAATCACGATAGCTAACTCTAGCCGTAATGACGTGGACCACTCGGCCTGCCACCGTGGCTATATGGACGAACTGGCGGCTGATGCCATTGCCAGTGAAACCGTATTGAAAATAGCCGCCTACTCGGTTCCTAATTTTACCTTTGACGTCGGTTGTACCCATACAGTGGAGACACGTATCTCTGCCAGAAACTTGGCACGGTAGGCAGATTATTCTTATATCGCTGGAAACCCTCCCATTCGATGGATTGTCGCGATTAATGAAATGCCAGTAAGCCCTTGGCATGGTTTCATGTCATATCCGACTCGAGCCGCATGTTACGGTCTCTTACTACGTTCATCTATGGCCTGCAGTGCTCCCGAGCCTGTATGCCTAACCCACCGAGTGTGGCACTGTGAGCGCGATAACATTTAGTCCGATGTCCGATGCTCCTCTTGGTATGACTCGATACGATGGTTTGTCATGCTTAGCCGATTAAAGTTCCGCGGACGATAATGTGCCCCAACAGGCTCCCATCACACACGCGCGATTAGCCAACGAGTTGGATCACGCTGCGGTCAGTGCGGTGCCGCTCCATAACTCGAGGCAGGAATGCCGGCCGGCATTTTCATGCTGTGCCTTGCATGTGATGCCCCTTTCCGGACGCCAATGCTACATGTGTTTTGGGACATGTCACGACCCGCCATTGGTAGGTGAAGCGCACAGTTTCTGACTTGATCTGCGTTCCCATTGGCAGTTGGTCATGGCCATGGGTTCGATTGAAGGCCCGCGTTATTGTCCCCCATCGAAGTTCCCGATGTGATGGCAGGTAACGCTTTGTCCATGGGAGATAGAAAGGTACTCGTTCTCTCCGATTGGCATGCTTCTGATGATCATTAATCATTAGTATATTAGTACTCAGACTACTCTAGTACTGTAGGAGATATACATGCAGTACCTGTACTCTGCGAGGGCCGCGAGCGACACGTAAAGGGATCTATCTATACGCTGAGATCAAACGCTGAAGGATGATGAGTCACTCAACTTTTTCAGGTACTATATCCGGCATTGGTCCGAGTTTCGGCAGCACACATTCGAGTTGGCTTCGCATCTGCGCTCTTTGGTGGTATCCGAGATAACATACGCGCCACACGATAATCCCGGCATCGCCCAGGCCCAATGGTGTTAGAAAGCGGATGCACCGCAGAACGTAGGAGACAAATGTTTGGAGAAGCAATGTCGAGGGTGATGCCCTTTGAACATGGGGACATCGTGGATGGGGAGACAGGTGACGTTAATAATTACTCGCTGACCGCGGATGTTGTAGCCCTGGGGGCCACAATGCTAGAAAGTGAGGAACGTGTTCAGCACGCGTGACTATAGCCATCTCACCGGCGAGAAAGGAAAAAACGCTGTCTTGCAAATAATGCCGGCACAGGTGTACCTTGTTCCCGTGCGAGCTTACACTTCGCAATGGCTGAATAACACCCGAAACGCGTGCACCCGTATTGTGATGGCTAGGGGCAGCCGTGAGCCCTCCCCTCACCTTGTGATGCTTCGCCACCAAAATCAAATTGAACCAACTTTGATAACCAACCACTTGATTTTCAGGGATCCCGCGCATGACCTAGCCTGATGAGCAGAGACAGCGTCGTATGAATGAAGACGCTCTCGCCTCGCAGACATCGCCAGCGGAACCGATTTGTGGATCGGGTGGCAGTTTGGTCGCGGACTTTTGGCGGTGTATGGGCGCTCATGAGACTCACTGATAGCTGGCAAACTGAGCACGGAAGACGCCAAAAAAGAAAGATCCTTGTTCGTTCTCTTGCATTCTGTAATATAAGTTCTTTTCTTCAGTAGACAGTTTGACACGTCAAAGGAAGCAAATGGAACGGCGGCCGACAATACATTTCGGGAGGCTTGCGAAAATCTGCCAGAAGCCGGTGCCACACAAACCGAGATCATACTTAGTTTCCCGACTCCGCACGCTGCGACCATACAGTGACTTTGTCGTCAAGGGAAGCGGGAAAGGACATCAAGTGACATTTCGGAAACATCTTGAAAGGACGAGAAGATGTCCGCGCAACGGGGATGGGCCGGCCGCATTTTCCGGCCTCATTCCACAAGGACGACGAGTAAGGCCTCATTATGTACCACGGAGCGCCGGCGGAACCATGGAGCGAGTTTTGCGGGATGGAAAACAGTACCTTTCAACTGAACTAGGCGGCAACTGACTCGGACGACGCGTCAAATCGGAGGGCCAAGCATTGCCAAACAATCGGCCCGATTTTCCCGGGCTCCAATCCACATCATGGAGCGCTGTTGGAGGGCGCGAGGAACTATTCTGTGTTGCTGGTAACCGTGACCACCGCCTGATCATGCCTAACCTTCAACAGTACTTGGAAGGGAAAATTGTACGTTAACAAATACTACAGCAGCGTTGACCCATGTCTGAGAACGCATAAAATCTAGGACTTTGAAGGCCAGAAGCTCGTGGAGCGGATCGCATTTTATGCTGTGATAGAGTTGGCGGTGCGTCTGCTGGCCATGTGTCTCGGGACTCTATTCCTCGCTGACCTTGTTTTTTCTTTCGTCTATCTTTTTCAGGTGTTCTCTTTCTTTGTAGGGTTCTTGTTTCAGAATATACAAGTGACGTTTGTGGTATTCGGTTTGGGGGTTGTTGCCATACTTGTGGTATGTGAGTTTGTCTCTCCCGGACGCGTTTCTAACGAAAGTTGTGTGGACATTAAGTTGGTTATTCCTCCTTGGCCGATGTTCAACCGACACCCCGTCACTTGGCTTCCGGTGAAGGAGAAGAAGGAGAAGCAGCAGTGAGAGAGGATAGAGCCTGAACGGATGGGGCGTGTGATATCGTTGGACGTCGTTTGATAAGCCTATCAATACCCATGTCCCGATGGACTGTACCTAGTCGTACAGCTAAAACTAATACATGTTGGTCCGTCTTGCGTCGTCGCGTCGACAAACTGATGGGCCATGATTCAGATAATCGAACCGTGGGGATGCATGGATAAGAATTCGGATTTATGGCATACGGTACAGCCAAGAGGGATTTATCAGTCTGCGTCGATGCGAATCAAACGGCGCTGGCTGTGTTACTGGTAGTCAACAGGGAGATGATGCAGTGCTACAGTATTTTTATTGATTGTGCGCCCGATGTTGAAGTGAGCGGGGGATTGCGGCGCAGTCGGACTGGTTCGAACTGACTGAGCGCGCGTCTTTGCGTTTCACAATCGACTCGAACGGCCGACCAGTTGAACCACTTACTCCCCGACGTTCCTCTTCAATCCCTTCGACCCCTCACTCCCTTCTCTCTTTTCCCCATCAAACACATCCCCTCGCTTACGACAACGACCACATCACCATCACCACCCACCCCTCTCTCCAACATCGCTCAACCTGCCAGACGGCGGCCTCCCTCCAAACACGCCCTCCATGGCTTCCACGATGGCGCCCATTCCGCGCGGGACCGTCCCCCGGCCCCGCCCCATGTCCCTCCCGCCTCAGACGTACTCCCCTTCCCACTCCGGCACGTCTTCAGACCGAACACGCCAATATGCCGAACAACCCCATGCCGCAGCGCAGAGGCAGTCCCAACGCGCCGTCGATCCTACAATAAGGCCGCGCACCACAAATCGTATTCTCGGAGACTATACCCTCTCCAAGACTCTCGGCGCAGGCAGCATGGGAAAGGTAAAGCTGGCCCATCATAATCTTACGGGCGAGAAGGTGTGTACATCCTCCATACTTTTCTCTTATCAGCGTTTCTGTCATCGTCGGAACCTATTTTCCTTCCCCGCGCCCTCTCTTCTCATTTTTGACGTTTATCACCGCACTACCCTTAATTCCCCTCTCTTGGCTGCGGTGACCGTCGTCTGGCCATGTGTATCCCCCTTCTGATTGGGATATCCGTTGTCGTGCATCGCCTGGACGGTTAGGATGTCACACCCACCGTATTCTCATCAGGGCCATGATCTATATGTGACATCCACCTGTTTGGCCGTTTTCCACCTCTCTTATACCCTTTCTTTTTCATGCCTTACTTTATATTGCCCTAATTCGTCCCCGAATCGACCGTTCACGATTAACGAGTGTGCATAATTGTCCACATCAAGTAATGTCCTCTCGGGCAGGCCACCCAGGCAGCCTTTGCCACGCGCGGTACGCACCTCGCGGGTGGGGCTGTGCCATTAGGTCACTTGCAGCGCTAAGGCGCATCGCTTGATAGCTATTTTTGCCCCGAACTTTGTTTTTCCCACCTTCCCGTTACCAATTATTCCGTAACTTTCTGACCACTTACTTACTTTCTATCCACAGCTTGCCGTCAAAATTCTTCCTCGCATCGTCCCAGTTAAACCCGTACCAGGATCTCCGAACGCCGAAGCCGCTGCCAAGCAAGCGACAAAAGATGCGTCCAAAGAGGTTCGCACAATCCGTGAGGCCGCGCTCTCACAGCTCCTCTACCATCCGTATATATGTGGCATGCGCGAGATGATTGTGCATCCGCATCATTATTACATGGTATTCGAATATATCAACGGCGGGCAGATGCTCGACTATATAATCAGCCATGGTCGCTTAAGGGAGCGGGTTGCAAGGAAGTTTGCGAGGCAGATCGGAAGCGCGCTGGAGTATTGTCACAAAAACAACGTCGTACACCGGGGTATGTCCTCGTGAACGGTGGTTGCTTCTCCAGCGATCGCTGACATTCTCTGATAGACCTCAAGATCGAAAACATCCTCATATCGCAGACAGGCAATATCAAGATCATCGATTTCGGGCTGTCAAATCTGTACGACCCTGTCGCCCACCTGTCAACATTCTGTGGTTCTCTCTATTTCGCTGCCCCGGAACTTCTTAATGCCAAGGTGTATACTGGCCCTGAGGTTGACGTATGGAGTTTCGGAGTGGTGTTATACGTGCTTGTTTGTGGGAAGGTGCCGTTTGACGACCAGAGCATGCCCGCTCTGCATGCCAAAATTAAGCGTGGGCTGGTTGAGTACCCCGCGTGGCTAAGCACAGGTGCGTGGATAGATCTGAGCCTCTGAAGATTGATAACTCACGAATATGCGCAGAGTGCAAACACATTCTCTCTCGGATGCTTGTCACCAATCCACAGATGCGTGCATCACTCCCAGACCTCTTAAATCACCCCTGGATGACACGTGGGTTCAACGGCCCACCCGACCCTCATCTCTTACGTCGCGAACCCCTGCGCGCCGATGAGCTCGACCGACAGGTCATTCGCAATATGACCGGTTTTGAGTTTGGCACCGAAGACGAGATTGAGCGTCGGCTTATCACCATCCTTGAATCAGAATCATACAGGCGGGCAGTACAATATTGGGAAAATAAGCGCGAGCGACCCCGAATCTGGAACGATTCCCTATCCAATTCCTCGCTTGCTATCGCGTGGGACGGTGCGAGTAGCATGATCGGTCATGGTGGGGGCAATAAACCGGACGTTCCATCTACGCCTAAGAAGAACAAACGCTTCTCAGGGTTCGACTTTTATCGCCGAAAACTGTTCTCGTCAACGACCTCGCCGCCGTCTTCTCCGTTTGCATCTCCCTCTCCCTCTCAGTCCCAGCTTTCGAATGCCTCTCTTTCCGATATCAATCAGAAGGAGCCACCCGACCCAACACGCGGCTACCACCAGCTAATCTCGATCTATTATCTTGCGCGGGAGAAAATGGAACGTGACAGGGTGTATGGTGTGGGCCACTTTGCGAGCTCACAATTATCAGTGAACCCTCCACAACCTACGCCAGAAGAGGCACCCCCACCCAGCGCTTCGAAACAGTCTGCTCAACTCACTGTGTCGACGCCATCAGCTACACCCCAGAAGGCAGTTGGCGGTGCGGACTACAACATGCGGCCATCGCGCCTGCCAGCTCCTGAAAGTTTGCACTACTCCAAGATGTCATACGACGGTCCGGTTTCTCCTTCCCCGACAACGGCGACGTTCCAGCAGCGGCAACAACAACAGCCCCAGCCCCGCGCCCGCGATGCTGGTTTACCTGTCCAGAAGCACGTGGACATCTCACCACCCTCGCCGATTGCCGTCCCAGGCGGCCCGGATCCTGCCGCTGCCGCTGCTGCGCCCACGAGCGCCACCCTGCCACGTGCCCCGCCTGCATCTACACATCGCCGTTCCCACAGCGTAAGTCAACGCCCAGGGGTGCCACGCGGCTTGGCGAGTATGTTTGGTGGTGGAGCCGGTGGTGCTACCGGCGTCAATGAGCATGGACAGCTCAGGGTCAACGTCAATTCCAATATCAATGGGCACGAGCGACCGCGGACTGCCGGACCGGAACTCACGACATTTGCCGAACGAATGGAGGACGAGCAAGCAGCGGCTACGTCTGAAACACCTGACTCACCACCGCCAGAAGTCATACTTATGCCTGCAACGCCGACGTCCGCGGGAGCCACGCTTGTGCGTAGGTTCGGCAACCTTCTGGCTGGCGGCGGGAGCGTGCGAGGGTCGGGCGATCGTGCTAGCAAGAGAACGAGCATCTTGGGCAGCTTCGGGTCGCCGCGACCGTCTGCGGACGTGGACCACTCAGAGAAGGAGAAGGAAAGGGAGAGGGAGAGAAGGCAAGCGTCTTCACCATCGAACGAGAAAACGGAGCGGGCATCAACTTCGGCGCCAACTTCCCCTTCCCCAGGCGCGGACGCCGTCCCAACTGCCGAGAACGATGGCCATGTGGATATGCAAGTGACGCCGACGGGCGGGATCTCGCACAGCCAGACGCAGCCTCTACATCGACGCGCTGCGACGATCCTCGACCCACAGGGCCATGCAAAGCGGCATGAACGCCGAAGCAGCACCGGCGGTGCGTTGTTGTCAACTGTTGGCGGAACGATCGGGCGCCACCGCCGGCCGTCTACGAGTCACCCCGTGGGACGGCCATCACAGCTCGAGCGACCGTTTGCGCAGACCACAGAGGTGCCAGAGGAGGATGCATTGGGGCGTCCGTCTGGGCAGGGCCGTGTGAATGGTGCCGGGCCCGGGTACGAGCTGACAGACGGAGAGGACGAGACGAATGCGAACGCAGCTGATAAGGACTTCAAACCGGTGTTCCTCAAGGGCTTGTTCAGGTGCGCAACAGAGCATTCGTTTTGTCCTGCAGATAATGACTATGTGTCATGGATCTCTGCCTTTGATCATTACAGTGTCGCAACGACGTCCACCAAGTCGCCGGCGGTGCTCAAGACGGATATTCGGCGCGTTCTAGACCGTATGCAAGTGCAATACAGGGAAACGAAGACCGGGTTCGACTGCATACACCTGCCATCGATTGACATCTCGTCGCTGCAGGATCCGCACGGGACACCTACGCCATCCCCGAAAAAGCATCGCAAACAGAACTCAGCAGGTTCCGGCGACTCTGGGAGTGCGACTAGGCGGATCGTTCGCAAGGCATCGAAGCTCTCCTTTGGCGTGGGCCGCAAGGACAAGGACAAGGACCACCGCAGCAGCGAGGCTACCGTGAATGGAAACACGCACAACAAGGAGAAGGAGAAGGAGAAGGAACTACCCAGCCGACCGTCGGGCGGTGGTAGTAGTGGCGGGCCCGCGTTCGGCGCAACGCAGAGCAGCGGCTCGTCTTCGTTCTTCAACGTCTCGTCCGGCGCGCCGACGGTCCACGCAGACGATGTCTCCGCCACGCTGCATCCGGACGAATTGCCGCGCCGTTCGCATTCGCCCACGAGGAGCAAGAACTTGCCTCCGATACCGCACGATTTTGGTGGTGCGGCGACGCCGCGACAACATCAGGTATCGGGCCCGACTGGGGACGTCGCGGATCGCGAGGCGTTCGAGAGTGTGGGGCAGAATACGTTCTCTGTCAGGTTTGAGATCAACATCGTCAAGGTAAGGGACTTTTGTTTTTTCCCTTTTCTGTTCGTCCCTGGTCCCTATCTCCTTGTACTAACTCCATGGTTGTTTGACCTGGTCTTGATGCTGATTTCTTTTTTTTTTTTTCTCGCGCTCTTTAGGTCCCCTGGCTGCCGTTACACGGTATTCAATTCCGTCGCGCGGGTGGAGACGGATGGCAGTACCAGATGCTCGCACGTCGAGTCCTGACTGAGTTAAAGCTCTAACGCGTAACGGCTAGAATGGCCCTAGTCTCTTCTCTCGCTCGTTTCTTCTCAAAATAACACGAGCGATGCTGTCACGCCCCTTCGTCTGTCCACTTACACGCCATGTCACGATAATTGCTTTCATTCCTGCTCTAACACCAATCTCCCCGTCTCTCCTTTTTTTTCGCTACCTCGTTCTCGCTAGCTAGCTCCCCCCTTTCCCTCCCTTGTTTGCTCGTCATGTCCTGCACGCCCCCCTGATTATTATTGACTTAGACGGTCCCTCCGTTCTTTACGTGTCATGCTTCTCGTTCAATCCGTATCTATATTCTTAGCCTCTTCGGAAGGGCATGTATGATTTTCTTCTACTTATGATCAGGTCTTTTTTGGAGGGTTTCCCTGCTGTCTGCTCGCATCATCTCACACCGCACCAACTTTTGCACATCATATCACACATCGCGTCTGAGGAACCACTGTTCCCGATACGAGTCATTTTCGAAGTACGTTCAACTTGGAGATTGCGGAGATTATATGTTCGAATCACCACGTTGGTAGGTTTTCTTAAATGGGCTAGTACTAGGCGACGCCTTCGCCTGTGGATGCTGAACGGCGATGTGATGTGCCACTACTGTACATACAGCAATAAACGGTTTTACATGAGTGATGCATACATTGGACTTGGACACAGTGCCAACTGCTTAATCTGGACCATAAAAGTAGAAAATACATTCGCTTGTGGTGTTGTGCGTCCTGATGGTAGTCCCATTTCTAAATTATCGCTATCTCCGGAGATGAAGGTGCTGGTACTCTCAGGGATAGAGTATCGGTAAGGCCCGAGAGTCCTTCTAACCTCCCGAGATACTATGGCGATTGTGCCCAATAAAGGTAACTTCGATGTGTGCTAGCGATGAATTCGGTGTTGCTTCTGAAAAGGCGAGGGTGGCCTTGGATATGGATGTGCTTGTATTGAGAGAGGTGGATCCTGTGCCGTTCGGAAGCTCGAAGGACTAGTAGGAGGTCCTGCAGATGGTGCAGGGATGTGTACGTGTGGGGACAGCGGCAGAGATTGGGGAAATGAGGATGGCAGTAGGTTGTCATCACTGCTACTCAAGAGCGGCCGTAGGATTGGGGATGAGGGAGCTGAGTATCTGTGACAGGAGTCGCTAGGCGGTCTATCCGTGATGTATATATTGAAATCAACAGTCAGACCTCTGTCCAGCATTCGTCGAATCGGTTCTCTCCAGTCCCCTATTGGCACACCCCCTGTTGTGAAACCTGGTGGCGTTATAGCCGTGATATGTGACGAGCTGTTCTGATTGCGCGAATGTGTCCGCGGATGGGTACTAGTAGGAGTTTCAAGTTGCGGACGCTCCTCAAAGTACCATAGGTTGGGAGTGTCTCTAAAGGCCTCTCCGACAATGCTTTCACCCTCGAGCTTTCCACAGACGTCTGAGAAGATATCATGCATTGAGAAAAGGAAAGAACAGAAAAGCACGAACCTTTAAAGATAAGAGTATTTTGGGGCATCCAGACGTTGCCAAAGGCCCGCTTGACCTCAGCGGTCTCCAGGTATACCCGACCTGTCGGGCCCGGATTGTCCGTGAGAACACTGATCGTCTCAAGCTGAAAATTCTCGATCGGATCGATGCGGAATCTACCCCCGTATGCCTCTGGTGACATAGGGAGCCATGAGTAGAAGCAAGGATTCTGCTTGAGGGTCAAACGGCGCTTTTGGTCCTTGAAACGCCTGAAATTCCACAGAATTTCTTTCTGATCGGAACTTTGACCGAGCACCTCTGACACTGGAATCAGACACTGGGGAGCGAACGCGGCAAGTCAGCGCTTACGTTTTACGATGGTGGGGCTCCAATCAGGGAGGGTCTTATGGAGAAGGAACTCGACTATCCTCGTCGGTTCTGGCTCAATTGGCTGGAAATAGGTATCAGAATGCGACAAAGCAAAGGCACAAGCTCCTCTCTTACACGGAATGTCTCTTTCAGCCTGTTCAGGATCACTGAAGACGATTGATCATTCTTCCTCGCTTCTGCCATTCTGTCGCGGAGATTCGACGCAGAGCGCTCGGGGTAGTATTCCACGTGATACTCATACAATGCCTTAATTGCCGCTTCGAATTTCTCGTCGACTCGTTCCGATGCCTTCGTTCCTTCCTTAGCTGCACTCTTGAGCGCATCGTCAACAACATCTAACACGCTATCAAGATATCATCAGAATAAAGAAGATAATGAATATTATCGAAGGCCATTACCTTCTCAGCTCGGCGCACGATTCAGGCGTTTGTTCCTGAGTTCGTACGAAATTTCGGCAAATAGAAATCAATTCCAGAGCTTGCTTTCTGTAGGCTCTTCCAATATTTTTCATGTATTTGATAAATGAAAGCTTATCAAATGTGGATGAGCTTCGGTATCCCATTGCTAGGCCTTCATGTGACACTATCGAGGAAGCGGCATGCTGAGCGGCTTTGGCGTCGTCGAGAGAACGTCCTTCCATTTTGCGGCCCAGTTGAATACTTATTTGTGGCACCGGCGGGTCCAACAAACGTACGCGGCGACCCACACCTTCCCGAGTTTCGATGAAAGTGGAAAACGCGTTGTATGCGTCGTTGGTCTCGAGCTGTACCCCAAGGTCTTGCAGCGAGGGTAGGAGATCCAGAATCAACCCCGCATTGGCATCGTCTGATTTCAGAGCATCAGCGAGTTCAGATGTAAGTGCAGAGCCGATATGGAGCTTCTTGACACCGCGAAATGGCAGAAGAAGCTCATGCCACAGAGTACTGTCAGGTGCATTCTCCGGATCAGACTGGATTCCGTCCTCATCGAGGTCAAGTGTGAGTTCCTCTACAGCGATCAGAACCTGCTCCAGACCGCGGCAGACCTGCGCTGCCGAATCTATTTTCCAATCGAGGGGCTGGCAACAGACATTGAGGGTGAGACCTCCACCACCCCATGACTCGTCAATGCTGGTGACAATAGAAGCACCGTCACAGTTGAAAAGGATTTTGGCGGAGAGACAATGAAGACCTTCGGTTGCATGGACGAATTGGGTCAGGTTTGCGAGGGCATAGGTGACTTCAAAGAATAATGTGGTACTGAGTCGCTCGAGAAGTGGGGCATTGATCTGAGCAACAAGGTTCTCAAGATAAGCACCCACACCCCGGAAAATGAGCCGCTTGAGGCTGGGCAGCGTCATCCGTGGTATGGGAGCGGGTAATAATTCCCTCTCAGCACTGGGACGAGGTATTGGGATGGCGAAACCAATCGATAGTTCCTCGAGATGGGGAAGACCTTGGAGTTGTGTGATCAAGTGCCCGGGAGGAAAGTAGCAAGGGGCTGGAATGCGTGTGAGTGTGAGGGTAATGAGGGTGGTCGTAGAAGCTAGTAACGACAGGTCCGTTGGCAGACCAATACCCTGAAATGTAAGGTGTCGTAGATTTTGTGCCCGAAAGTTGCCAGGAAGGACCGGGCTCGTCTCTTCCTCAGTCGTGGACGAGAGAGAAAGGGCTTCCAGTATCGGAAATGGTTCGTTCATAGCCTCAAGGCCAATACGCAAGCTCGGAGAAGGAGCCTGAACGACAATGCGCCGTACGCGACTTCGCTGTTGGAGTCCAATAAGCATACGCTCTTCATCTTGTCGGACCCTGGTCGCAGTTTCATCACAGAAATCGATGACGAGCGGAAGGGGTGGTAAATGTGCTAGTGAGTCGATTGAGGAGGAAGCATTCGTGAGAAGCAGATACATATCCAGGAGGGACGACGAGTCGTATAGCAGGTATCTCCATTTTCGACAAACGTGGGCGAGCTTGCACCACGTAGATCGGCGATTCCAATTATCGATATCTCCCAGCCGATAGTGATGAAATACATTGAGGAGTGAATCGTAGTCGAGCATATGGATATGAGTCCTGTATGCCACGCAGTATTGCGGTCGCTCAGATGTTGGTGGTAAAGGGGCCAGGCCTGTCAGGAGCTGAGTTGGCGTTATCACAAGGATGCCGCCGTTGAGATATTCGTTGCAACGTACCGGATTGTTGGCTGGTACGCGTCCAGTACAGACGCGTAAGTTGATAATATCAGAACCAGGCAAACTGTCAATCTGATGTTTCCAATTTTCACACGGGCATTCCAGTGTGAGAATGGGCCGGCATCTACGATGATTTGCCGGAGCCTGGGCACTCTGGTCCAGGGTAGTGTGAAGCGAGGGCTGCGTACAAAACCGCCAGTGTGTACTTCTGAGGGATGCCTTGGTGATAGCCTCGCCTTCAAGCCTCCCGCTGAGGTCTGCCAAAAGTCAGAAAAGGGAAAATAAAGAAACAAAAAAAAGAAAAAAGTGCGAACCTTTGAAAATGATAGCGCCATTTGGGCACCAGAAGTTGCCAAAACATCGCGAGTACCGATCGGTTTTAATATAAATGAGGCTCGGCCTATCAGTGAGGACATAGAACTTGTCCGCATGTCGGAAGTCCTCAATCGGGTCCATCTTGAATCCATCCCCATATACCTCCGAAGATGTAGGGAGATGCGCGTAGAAGTGTGGATTTTGTTTGAGAGTAAGACGTCTTTCACCCCTGAAACGGCTAAAATTCCACAAAATTTCTTGCAAGCTTGACTTTTCACTGAGTATCTCTGGCGGCTGAATCAGATACTAGACGCCACAGCCTGTGACATTAATAAGTCGGGCTCACGTTTCACGATAATGGGGCGCCTGTCAGGAAGGGACCTAAGGAGAAGGAACTCAACGGCTCTCATTCGTTCTGGCCGCTGGTTGTCCGCTCGCTAGGAGTGGTTAGCTGAAGAGGTACAGTAACGAGTACAAGGCCCACTTTCGGATATAGATTCTCTTTTAGTGCATCTACCAGGCTCCATGACCTATCATTCGTGGGTAGTATGACCATCACCCTTGTGACAGTCTCCTTCCATTTTTTATCCGACGCAGGATCGTTGGAAGGGAAGTTGTCCCCGAAAGCAAACAACGCATCGATTGCCCATCCGAACCCTTCGTCAGCCTCCTTTGACGTCTTTGAATTCGCCTCCACAGCCGAAGTCAGCGCATTGTCAACGGATTGTAACGCACTATTAAAAATCGTCAGAGCAGAGTGTACGGAAAGGGCATTTAAGGCCATACTTTCTTAGTTGGGCATACGATTCAAGGCTTGGTTCGTGAGTTTGAACGAGAAATCGACACAATTCGATTAGCACAAGAGCCCGAGAACTGTACGCCTTTCCAACTTTCTTCATATATCTCATAAACGACGGTAGATCGAAATCGGAGACCCCATCTGGAACATTGACGGCAGGAGGGGAGGACATCAGGGTTGACAAATAGAAATGGTTAGTTGACCGAAGTCACGGATGGGAGATTAAGGATACGTGGTTGGGTGAGCATTCCCAGAGACAGGCCCAACAGACTCTGAGGAGGTATGTACCGCAGGGGTGCAGGGGATAGATTTCGGCAATTTCCGATCTGTCTTCACTCTTAGTTAACTGTTCAGTCTTGTGTCCGAGTCGTTCATGAGGACACAATATTCCTTTACACTGTTTTCATCCCATCTGTTTTGTACTCATAAACCCACCTGGGACCTCGGCATGGTGAGCGTTCGCCTTATCAGGTAAAATCTTAGCTGATATTCCCATTTATCGAGGGTTGCATCAATGGACATTGGTGGCGGCACCTGAGCCGAGGATGCTGATGGCGACGTGATGCGCTACTATTGAAGATACAACAATGAACGGTTTTACGTGATTTTGACATATGTGACAAATATAAACCATGCAATCTAAGTTAGCATGTGTTCAAGTACGTGCGCTAGCCTTGTATCTGCCCGGTGATTGTAGCCTTATGCCCGGGATACCGTCGCTCATCAAGGTGAAGGTATACTCTGAGATAGCTATAATACCTGAGATCGTTCTGAGAGCGGCGTGTTCTGTGCCGTTCTGTAAATCGAAGGAGTAGGAGTTCCCGTAGACGGTCCAGGGATTTGTAACTGTAAGAGCGGCGGCAGAGATTGGGGAAACACAACTGGCGATAGACTTCCATCAATGCTACTGGAGAACGCCAGTTGGATTTGAGAAGAGGGAGCTGAGTCGCTGGGAGTGGCGATGCTGGGCGGTTTAGTTGTAATGCGTATGTTACTATCAACAGTAAGGCCTCTTTTCAAAGTTCGCAACATTCGGTGAATCGGTCCTCTCCAGTCCCGAATTGGCACCCCAGTGGAGTTTGTTGGTGCTTCAGTATCAGTATGTGAGGGATCCCGATTTGGCAAAAATGCTGGCCTCGTGGCAGGAAATTGCGGTGGCTCTTGAAAGTACCGAAGGTTGGTCGTGTCTTTGATGGCCTCTCCGACGATACTTTCACCCTCGAGCTTTCCACAGACGTCTGAAAAGATGACAGGAGTGAAGGATGTAATAGAAAGGAGCAAACCTTTAAAAATAATTGCCTTGCTCGGGATCCAGCCGTTGCCAAAGGCCCGCGTGTCCTGAGGAGTTTCAAGAAAGACGCGGCCCGTTGAGCCCGGGTTGTCCGTGAGAACATGGACCCTCGTGGCGCTCGTGTGAAGGAAAGTCTCGATCGGGTAGGTTCGGAATTCACCGTGATATTCCTCCGGCGATGAGGGGAGCCATGCGTACAAGTGCGGGTTCTGCGAGAGGGTCAGACGTTTCCTCGGATCCTTGAAACGGCTGAAGTTCCACAGAATTTCCTCCAGAGTCGGACTTTTCCTGAGCACCTCTGGCATACTACGAGTCAGACGTCACGAGCGAACTCGACAAGTCCTTGTTTTGCTTACGCTTTACGATGGTGGGGCTCTTATCAGGAAGGGACCTGTGGAGGAGAAACTCGACTGTCGTCGTCGGCTCCGCCTCAAGTGGCTGGAAATTGGTATTAAAATGCGACGAAGCAAAGGTGCGAGGTCCTCTCCTTACTTTGAGACTCTCTTTCAGCCTGTTCAGGATTGTCGAGGAGGACTTCTCCTTCGCGTTGGCTACTTCCATCCTTCGGTGGACGGTGTTACTGTCGTCGCCATCCGACGTTGGGCGACCGTCATGGTAATCCATTTCATAATCGCTCAACGTTTCGATTGCATTTCGGAATTTCTCGTCCGCCTCCTTCGACGTCTTCGTTCCCGCCTCGGCTGCGGAATGCAGTGCATCGTCGACGAGTTCCAACGCACTTTCGAAATACCGTCAGGATAAAAGGAGCAAATGAATATCATCAAAAGCCAATTACTTTCTCAGCCTCGCGCACGATTCGGGCGTTTGTTCCTGGGATCGGATGAAAGTTTGACAAATAGAAATCAATTCCAAGGTTCGGTTTCTGTACGCTCTCCCGATATTTTTCGCGTACTTTACAAATGCAAGCTTATCAAAGTCGTGCGGGTGGGCTGAGGCCTTTGCCAGCTTTGCTGAGCTGTTGGATGGCATTATGGGGAGACTTTTTGGCACGGTCGGGCTGAACTGAGCCGAAGCGTCGACAGCAGGAGTGGAAGACATCGAGGTAGGTAAAGAGAAACGAATTAGTGAAGCGAATGACGGAAGTCGAAAAGAGTATTCCGAGTCCATCTCGTGTTGGCCAGGCATTACGTAGGTACAGGCGGCGCAACGGAAGGGCTTTGCGCCCGAAACTATCTCCGGCAATTCCAGAAGGCAACGCGTGTTCGACAATCGAATATTCTAGCTGTTTCAAGGATGTTCGATCTCACTCCATTGGCACTCCCACGTTCACCGATGTTCACTTTTATGGTACACACGTACGCATGGCACGATACTCGCAGCAAGCTGCAAGCACTCCCGAATAATTCGAGTTTGCTAGGCGTTCGGTTCCAGCCCGAGTGAGATCTCCCAACCTGCCTGGCACTGGTGGCTGTTGGAGCGGGCTGATGCCGCGCGCTGGTAATATGTGTGCACGAGACCGAGGCGACACGCCGACACGCATCTGCGCTGCCCGGGTTCGATCTGCCCCATCGAGGACTCAGTGCAGCTACTGGTGTCACCGCTGGCCTGAGGTCTCCCTAATGATTCCCGTTATTCCCTGCTGCGCCTAGACAGCTAGAGATTCTGGGTATCTATCAATCGCGTAGACGCGGCCTCCAAGTTTCCGACATGGCTTCAAGTATCAAAGCTATAGCTATAACGCGAGATCCCAAGTGAGGTCTGCGTGCATGAGTTCGGGGGGGAGGTCTCAATAAGAATGCGTGCATGGGATCACTGGGATCAAAGGAAACGTGCGCAAGAGAGAGACTGTGTGTGTGCGTAGGAGCCCAGCTGAGGAAAGGAAAAGGAGACTGAGGGAATGCCGCACACGGTGCCCGGCAAGTTTGGCACCTTGCGGAAAATATGAGAGATGGAGTGGCTCATATCACGCACACTGGCAGTGGCGCCGGCCAATAAGACAGAAATGGGATCTGATGGACAATGAGCTTCTCGAATATCCTACATTGTATCTTAACCGGTCTTCTCCAAGCTCTGCACCGGATAGCCAGTTCACATCAAGACCAAAATTCCCTGCCAGGGATCGCAACAGCGCTTAGCGCCATCGAACCAAAGGGTTCTCTGTATCTGATCCTGATCGTACAAACCCCAGTTCCTTCATGCATGTTAAAATACCTGGTTTCCACTGGCCCTCTTGATCGCGCCCGACCTAAAGCGAAGGAAGGTATGAGATACCGGCAGAGTCGGGAAACCAGAGGTGACCACCGGTGACCAGCAGGACGAAAGGGGTCAGCATATGTCCAGCGTGCGGGTAATCGTGTCACTTTTGAAAAGCTTGATTGCAGATCTGGGACCAGAACTGCCATGCCGCAGTCTTTTGAACTCGCCCGACTAGCCCCTGCGTCACTAGCGCGGGTGTGGAATCTGGGTGGGGAACTGATCGGGGGGCTCCCTTCTGTTCGGAGCCACGGATATCGGCCTGACCTGCATTGTTTCTGCAACCCTTAGCTCCCCCATCTCCAATGTGAAGGATATGGGGACTTGTTTCCCCGGGCGGCGATGTGACGGTTACTGTCAGGTGTATGGAACGCCGCACGTCAGGCTTTTGCAAGAACACTTCTCCTGTCAGGGCATGATCCCGTGGTGTAGGTGTGATGGAGTTTGCGAGTACAGGCGTCGGTGTAGCTTGGCCCTTCGGCAGAAGTGATGCTATCGGAGGTTGCTGAGATGGTACATGTGTCGTTTGTGATGGAGGCGCAGTCCTTCTCGGAGACCCCTTTGATAATGGCGATCGTTGAGAGGTTACTGTATGTCGCGCTGATCTGTGCGTGTCATGTACCGAAGATTGTGCGGGGATTCTTAAATTTGACAATGAACGGTCGTCACAGCCATTCGAACCACCCGAAGATATTGCAGAAGGCGAAGCTGGGGAGCCGGAACTGGAGTCCTTGGGCGACAAGGCTCTAATGCGAATATTGGTGTGTGGGGAAATCAGGCCTTGGCGAATCGGTTCTCTCCAGTCCTGAAATGGGCCGCCCGCTGTAGAATTTGTTGCGGATGCTGTTGTCGTGGGCGGTGGGGTGTTCCTGCTCGGCGAAACCACCTGCGGAGATGCCGGGGATAGTGGGGGTTCCTCGAGATACCACAGATTGAGCGCGCCTTGAATTGACGCTTGAACGATACTTTCTCCCTCGAGCTTTCCACAGACATCTAAAAGGTGATGAAAAACACAAAAAGGAAAAGAAAAGTGATTCGCGAACCTTTGAAAATGATAGCGTCATTTGGTACCCAGACGTTGCCAAAAGCCCGCGAATTCTGATCAGTTTCAAGATATAACCGGCCAGGCTTATCAGTGAGAACACAGATCTTCGCATGCTGGAAATTGTCGATTGGGTCGGTTTTGAAATCGTCGACGTAGGCCTCCGGCGATGTGGGAAGATCCGTGAATTTGTAGAAATGAGGGTTCTCCTTGAGAGTAAGACGTCTCGCGTCCTTGAACCGGCTAAAGTTCCAAAGAATTTCTGGTAGGGTCGACCTTTGACTAAGCACCTCTGTCACGAAGGTCAGATTTGGAAAGAGAAGGAATGGGTGACTGGCTCGGCGCTTACGTTTCACTACGGTTGGGCTCTTATCTGGCAAGGACTTGAAGAGAAGGAACTCGACAATCGTTGTTGGTTCTGGTTGTTCATCCTCGGTTGCCTAGAAGTCGGTATTAAATACTGTATGTAAGTCATATGCGTAAGTCTCACTCTCGCGGACAAATTCTCTTTCAGCACATTCAAAATTGTTGAAGAAGACTTATCCTTCTTCTTCGCCTTCGCCATCCTGTCGAGTACAGTCATAAAACGACCATCGGCCGGCACCTGATTCTTGGGATGACATTCCATTTCATAGCGACTCAAGATCTCGATGGCCCTTTCGAATTTCTGGTCCACATCTTTAGAGGTTTTCGTTTTCGCATCAGCAGCGGAGCTAAGAGCGTCATCAACGGCTTGCAACGCACTGTAAAAGAGATTGTGAGAACAGAACTTGAAAGTGACCCTAATTCGGTGTCGTTACCTTCTCAGCTTGGTATCCGAATCCGGAGTTTGCTCGTGCGCTTGGACAAAAGTTCGGCAAAGAGAGACTAATTCCATTGCCTGCTTTCGATATACCCTGCCGATATTCTTCATATACCTGACAAACGAGAGTTTGTCAAAGGGTCGGGCAGCGACAGCCTGAGTAAGAGAACGGGACTTGGACATGGATCAGGCAAAAGGTCAAAAGGAACACCGGGGTAGATTACGAGAGTGACCGCTGATCATGAGGAGGTCACCACTCCGAGTCGTCAGCTGGGAGAATTAAGTATTAGAACGTCTCATAGTGGGTGTGCATTGGGTATATGCCGCCAAAAGATAAGAAATCCGTCCTAACTCACTGGAGATGATAGATATGCTTTTGGAGTCATACCAATTGTGTTAGCCGACTCGGAATTCCAATGAACTTGAAGGTGCAGGTCATGGGGAAGATCGGCGATGTCCCGAATTAGCTAGACAAACCCGTCCGGAAATTACCGGTCAAAGTCACTCTTCGATTCGTCTCGTCGCCGTCTCACATACCGGATCTCATCGTGGCACTCTCACCGTCTTGGCTGCCTCGCGGAACATGCGAGGATGGAGTAACCCGTATTGGCCGCATCAGTAAAAAAGGCGCGCATCGGCACCCCAACGTCGATATTTGAATAACATAGGGAACTTGAAGGAACACAGCTTGTTTACTTCCAATCATATTATTCCAGCGTCAACGCATGCACGCTCCACACGAGTCGGTGCTCCCACTGAAGCCACCACCCAGCGCCGGGTTCCCAGACTGCCCCGTAGTCCTCAGCGGAGGTTGACGATATTGCCGTAGACCAGTCATGGGTTCGTGTTCGTATCGACTCTGTCCGCTGGCAAACAAGTGTCTCTAGGTAATTCAAAAGGACTTAGTTATGTTTGGACTCACTGTCCGTCGATGATCGAAGAGCTAAAGGAATACGATCTCCTCGAGTGCAGCCCCACAGGCGCCGAGGACCGATCAATCAGCGGCATCAAACCAGGCGCACCCATGACTAGGAAGACGCCCATCGACTACACAGGCTCAAACTTCGCGCATCCACTGTTGTAGACCTGGGCGTGGAAGGTAAGTTCCCCACTACGGTAATATGAATCGTCAATGTGAAGCGCGTTACGGGAGCTATGCATATACCGGTACTGGTGTCCCGCATCGGCAAAAACCAATTACGAACACGTGTGGGCTGGGGGCGTAGGCGAAGGTGTGGCATTCGGAAGGTATACATAGAGATAACGGCTAATATTTGCCGCTGGCCCATCAGTCGATTTGCCTCTGGCGTGGCTGAGATTGTACGACCCTGCTTAGCCATGCCCCAACTCCGACTCCACTACTTTTCGCTCACGTTCTGGCTTTTCGTCCGGTATTCGTGGGGACTTTGAGCCGTAAGGCTTCTGCGATTGTCGTCGACGGAGCTCCAGGGCTTGTCGACTCTGTCATTTCTGTCACAGCACATTAATCGTGCCATATTAAACAATCTCCGTCCTGCTCAGAGTCGCTACAAGGGAACACACTCTTATGCGTGACGCGGGCCCATCTGTGTCGGACCAGGCGGAGCCTCCATCCGTTTCAGTGGTGAGAGGCAATGAGTGATGAAGAATGATCAGGTGGCCGAAATGAGGCCGCCCTGGCCAACAGGCGAATCCACCACGACTCTGGCACAGACTGTCCCCACTCGCCGAGTCCACGCGGACTCAGAGCCACCAGCATTTGCACCCCCGATCTTCACTACTGCCTCCTATCATACGAGAAACGGCAACTCCATGCATACTAAATCATACATCCCACGGACCATAATGCAATACAAAATACCGACGGAGTTGAAAGCAGAATAATATGCATAACGCGTGGACAGTGCTGCATCCTACCTCCTCCAGACGGATCCCTGGAACCAGAACTGCCAACCGCCTTGACGCTGTGCTGGTCGCGTGGGATGCGCCTGCAATGATGGAGGCTTGCCATCAGGTATGAGTGGCGTAATTTTGGTTGCCTCCAATTTGACGCTAGTGACGTTAAGTTGAACGTGCGCATTTCCACCACTTCCGGCATTCCTCCCTCCAGGAGGATTGTCAGGAGGACTTGCTTTCACAGACTGTGAAGTGACTGTGACACTGAGAGGGAATGGGGGGCCTTCCGAGTCGGGTTTTCGTGATAGATTTGGTGTTTCTTCTTGTCTCCTAGTCGCGCTACATGGCGTTGACACTGTTGACGGAACAGGTTCCGGTGTAGC
>Ga0137394_10000310_pt1 | contig 33882 bp, 29 predicted proteins | sample czobulk116metaG_FD_108278 | JGI IMG/M metagenome (GOLD analysis project Ga0137394, IMG submission 108278) | Vadose zone soil microbial communities from Angelo Coast Range Reserve, California, USA - czobulk1.16 metaG | ecosystem: Environmental > Terrestrial > Soil > Vadose zone | place: USA... | reverse complement strand
GCTGTCGGCGACCGTCGAGGCGCTGCTCGATCATCCGCGCCTGGTGTTGCTGCGATTCCGCGGTCCGACTCAGGCCGTCTGGGCCGGGCTCGCGCGGCATGGCCGGCCGATCCAGTACGCGCACATGTCCACTCCGCTCGCGATGTGGGACGTCTGGACGCCGATCGCCGCGCTGCCGGCGGCGTTCGAGCCGCCGTCTGCGGGCTTCGCGCTGGACTGGGGATCGATCCGTGCGATGCGCGGACGCGGCATCACGTTCGCGACGATCACGCTCGCCGCAGGCATCTCCTCGACGGGCGACCCCGAACTCGACCGCCGCCTGCCATTCGACGAGCATTATCGCATTCCCGAAACAACGGCGTCTGCCGTCCGCGAGATCCGAACGACAGGAGGACGGGTCATCGCCATCGGCACCACGGTCGTCCGCGCACTCGAGCATGCCGCCGCGCGCCATGGCGTCGTGCGTGCGGGTGAGGGGATCGCGGACCAGCGCATTGGCCCGGGCAGCCCGCTGCGCATCGTCGATGCGATCCTCTCGGGCACGCACGAACCCGGCGGCAGCCACTACCAGATACTGCGCGCGTTCCTGGACGACGCCACGCTTGCTGACGCCGATGCGGTGCTCGAAGCGCGCGGCTATCGAACGCACGAGTTCGGCGACTCGGTGCTGATCGAGCGTCAGGAGACCCGGTGTCAGACACCGTATATTTGTGACTCGGTGTCTGACCAAGGTCTCGTCACGACCGCGGCATGACCCCGGTGCTCGGTTGCTCATCATTCCAGCTGGACCAGCGTCCGAGGTGTTGAGTCGGACACCCGTGACGCCTTCGGCCAGCTTCGCGTCTCACGCCGACCGCTGAAATTGACCTGTGATAACGTCCGCGGCCATGAGCGTCGGGGCTCGTCTTCGACGGGTACGCAGCGCGGGTTGGTGGAAGCCGGCCACGGCGGAGTACTTGCTCCGAAATGCGCTGCCGCGTGCCGTCGGCACCCTGCCATCCGACGACATGTCCCTGCGAGCGGCGGCCGCTTGGCTCGGCCGGGCTCAGGACGCGACAAGGGATGGGGGGATCTCCGGACGCTATCGGCTCGCCGACGGCTGGTCATCGTCGTATCCCGAAACGACCGGATATGCGATCCCGACCCTACTGGCCCTGGCGGACGTCCTCAGCGACGATCGCTATCGTGAGCGGGCGAACCGGAGTGTCGAGTTCCTCCTGTCCGTGCAGTTGCCGTCGGGAGCCTATCCCGCGCTCGAAATCGCCGACAATCGGACGGAACCGTCGCCATTCAACTCAGCCCAGATCGTTCACGGCCTGTACCGCTGGCTACAGGCCACTGGTGATCGCCGCGTCGTCGACCCGATCATCAGGGCCGCGCAATGGATCTGCGAGGTGCAGGACGATGACGGCGCGTGGCGCCGGCACTTTTATCGGCGTCTCGCATGCACCTACAGCGCGCACGCCGCCTGCTGGCTTGCCGAGGTAGCCGGCGATTTCGGCAAGCCCCGCTTTCGGGCATGTGCCGAGCGCAATCTTGTGTGGGTGCTCCGACAGCGCGATGCGGAGACAGGTTGGTTCGACCTTTGCGGCTTCTCGAGCGAAGACCACCGGGCCCGACGCGCGCACACCCACACGATCGCCTATACGCTGGCAGGCGTCCTGCGCATGGCTGAATGCCTGCAGGTCTCCGAAGGACTTGAGGCCGTGCACGTCGCCGCCGAGCGTCTGCTCGAGCGTCTTGAACGGTCGCGAACCCTCGCCGGTGTCCTGAATCACCGGTGGCAGCCACAATCGACTTACGTGTGCCTCACGGGCAACGCGCAACTCGCGCTGCTCTGGCTTCGGCTTGCCGAGACGACTCGCGACGTTCGATTCGCGAATGCGGCCTTCAAGGCGATCGACGAAGTGAAAAGCGCGCAGTCGATTACGAGCCGCAGCGATGGCATTCGAGGTGGTGTGGCCGGCTCGCTGCCAGTCGGCGGAAATTACATCCCGTTCGCGTTCCCGAACTGGGCCGCGAAATTCTTCATCGACGCTTTGTGCGCGAAGCGCGCCTGGATCGACGATTGGCTGAATGCGGCGGCCGATCCCGTGGCCGAAGCCGTCGACGCCGCGGCGGCGCCCAGCGTGGCGACCGTCGGGCCAGGCCCGAGGAACGTTGTCGTCTACACGACGCGAATCTCTCCGAAATTCGCGCAGCTCGCGGACATGTGGCATGCGCGCGGGTTCCAGCCGACGCTCGTCGTGGTCGAGACGGGATCCGCGTCCGTGGCGCGCCAACTGGCGGCTGGCGTCCGTCGCCGTCCCGACGACACCATTCGCATCTGCCGGAGCCATGGCTGGCGCTCTCTGCGCGTGTCGACAGTCAACGCGCCAGAGGCGATCAAGGCCATCGCGCGTGTCGAACCATTGCTGGCCGTCCACGCGGGCGCCGGCATCCTTCGCCAACCCGTACTCGCCCTTCCACACTTGGGCACGCTGAACGCGCACATGGGCATCCTGCCGGGATACCGGGGGATGAACGTCGCCGAGTGGAGCGTGCTCAACAACGATGCCCTCGGTTGCAGCGTCCTTTGGATGGATCAAGGCATGGATACCGGACCCATCGTCGTGACGCGTCGCGTCGACGTCGGGAGTTGTCGATCGATTGATGAGTTGCGCGCGCTCGTCGATGCGAGCCAGCTGGCTCAGCTTGATAGCACGCTGCGCTCCATTGTGGAGGACGGCCTCGTGCCATTCTCCCGCGAGCAACGCGCAGAGGAGGGGCGTCAGTTCTTTCGTATGCACGCCGACCTGCGGAGTGTCCTCGAGAACCGATTGCGCCGGGGGCCCCAAGGAATGACAACAGGAGACGCGCGTTTGTGGACCAACGCGGCAAGCAATCTGTCAAGGGCCGACTCGAGGAGTGAATCCAGCAAATAATTGATTCTGTTTTAGTTACAGGAAAGTCTTCATTCTATTTTCTTGCGTGGCTGTGCAAGGAATGGCCCTGACCGCGCTCGTGTTTGGCGGCGGCGGCGATCCCAGCAGCGGCCGCCGATGCGGGCAGGTCGGTACGTTCACCAAGGACGTCGCGCCGATCTTCCAGCAGAAGTGCGAGTCGTGCCATCGGCCGAACAACATGGCCCGATGTCGCTCATGACCTATGAAGAGGCGCGTCCCTGGGCGAAATCGATCGTCTCGCGCGTCGACGCGCGGCAGATGCCGCTGTGGCACATCGACAAGACGGTCGGCATTCAGAAGTTCAAGAACGACCGGTCGCTGAACGACGATCAGATCGAGACGATCCTTCAATGGGTTACCGCGGGCGCGCCGAAGGGCGATCCGAACGACATGCCGCCCCGATCGACACGAAGGACAACGGCAAGTCGACGACGAACCCTTCCTTCACCGCGCCGGGCGACTACATCCTGCGCGTCGAAGGCACCGATTCAACCGGCACCGGCGGGTAAGCGGTTGCGCGAACATGCCAAACGCACTGCATCCGGAGCGGATTGCGAAATTCGGAACGTGTTCTTAACCTCTGCTTCTGCGCCGCGCTCCAGCCCCGAAGCGTTCGCTCGTACTCGCCCACCTGAGTGACGTGAAGGCCCGCGATGTTCCGGCGCTCGTCCGGATCACGCACCACATCGAAGAGCCTCGCGCGTCCGGAGTCCAGCTCGGAGATGAATTTCATCGGACCGTCTCGCAGGCCGACCATCCCCAGCGAGTAGTCAGCGAAGAACAGCGCCAGGCGCGGCTCGTCGTCCAGGATCGACCGGCCTTGCGAGACCGCAGGTGCGCGGACGCCCATCAAGTCGAGCGCCGTGGGTGTCGTGTCGATGAGGCTGACGACGCGTTGGCTGCGGATCTGTTCGCGAAGCAGGCCCGGCGCGGCAATGAGAAACGGCACGCGGACATTCTCGTCGTAGAGCTGAAACGTATGGCCGAAGTTGCCTTCGTGCTGGCCGAACGCTTCACCGTGATCGCCGAACACGATCCACAGCGTGTTCTGCTGCCGGCCGCGCGCTTCGAGACCGTGGATGAGCGCCCCCAGCGCGGCGTCGCCATAAAGAAGCGCGTTGCGATACCGGCCGAGCTCATCGCGCTCTGGAAACGGACCGGGCTCGGGCGTGTCATACGGATGGTGGCCGGCGATCGGCAGGTAGGTGACGAAGAACGGCTGGGCCTCGGGCAGTCCATCGATCCAGCCGAGGATGCGGGCGACGGTCGCCGGCTCGTCGACGCCAAAGCTGGAGTTGTGATTCCCGCCGATCTCGCCGGCGTCCTCGAGGCGATTGTAGCCGCGGCTGCGGACGATCGCGTCCATGCCCAGATACATGAACCGGCCCGAATGGAACAGCGCGGTGGCGTATCCGGCGCCGGCGAGGGCTGCGGCAATCGACGGGCAGGGAACGGCCGCATACATCTCAGCGGAGCTGTCGAACGACGGATAGGTCGAGCACAGGATCGAGAACAGCCCCTTGATGCTCTCCGGGTACACCGCGTAGGCGTTGTCGAACACGATCGCCGTTCGGGCGAGGTCCGCGAGATGCGGCATGACGTCGGGCGTCGCGCCGTACACGCCCAGATATTGTGCCGCCGTTGATTCCAGGCTGACGAGCACGACATTCCGTCCAGCGGCGGCGCCCCGGAAGCTGGAGAGATCGATGGACCTCGTGCGGTCGAAACCACGTCCGCGCCAGGCAGAGTCCGCCGCGCCCGCAACCACGTGCGGCATCATCGAACCGGCGAGCGCCGTCCACGCATTGCGCTCGAGTCCAAGCGTGTCGACATGCGCGACCGCCGTCGGTCCGAGCGCGACACACACGACGAGCGGCGCGACGATCGGCCGGCGGGCGACACGCCGCGCGCACCAGGGCGCCAGGGACGCGACCGCCGACACGCTCACGACGAGCAGCACGTTCGTCCAGGTCGCGTAGAGCCAGATGGAATCCGCCAGCGTGCCCCGCGCCGCGCGCCACATCGGCATCGTCAGCGGCGTCGACAGCACGCGGACGACGGGAATATTGGCGGCCGCGTAGAGCGCGAGGACCGCATAAATCGACCACGCCACGCGCTCCCTCCGGCACAGCCACGCGTCGATCGCCGTGAACACGAGCACAACGAGCGCGTCCTGCCACACGTACGCGACGGGTGACCATGCCGAGATCGGCAGATGATGTCCAGACAGGCCCGCCGCTTTCGCCAGCACGAACACGAGGAGCAGGCTTGCGGGTCTCATGGACGCGCCAGCAGGTTGACGCGCTTGAGCAGCGCGACCGAGACGATGCGGCTGACGCCGCGCTTACGCCAGATCCAATCGTGGACGATGACGATCGGCGCAGGTGGACGCGCGTAGAGAGCGGCGCGGTCGCCATCGAACGACAGCGGAATCACGAGGAGGTCGTACCGCTCGCCGTCACGCTCGGCGTATCGAGCGTGAACGATCTCGACGCGTGACGGGTCGATCAGCGCGCGGGCGCGGGCAAGGTTGGCGAGGTCCGCATCGATGATCGTGATGCAGGCGGACGGCAGCAGCGCTTTCAGAATCAGGTACGAGCGCGGAAACAGGCCGCCGCCGACGATGGCGATGCTGTTGACAGGAGGCAGCCCGGCCATGAGACCGCGGAACGCGCGGGCGTGGGTGCGCAGGACGAAACGCTGCAGCACGCGCGAATGCAGGACGATTCGTTCCAGGCTGTCGAGGCTGAGCCGTTCCAGCCACCGGAGCGGCGCCGGCCAGCGGCTGACTCGCGCGCCCGGCGCGCGATATCGCGGCAGACGATTCCAGGGAACGCCGGGGTTCGCATGATGCTCGACGTGGTAACCGTCGTTGAACAACAGACGGTTGTACACCGCTCCGTAGTGGCTCGCGGTGCCGCCGGCATGCTCGTAATGGCCGTGGAGCGCGCAGAGGGCGAGGCCGCCGAGATACCCGGGCAGGTAGGTGGCCAGGAAGAACGTCGGCGATCGGCCGGCGATCGCCGCCCAGAACAGCAGCACGAGCGCCGCTTGCAGGACGATCTCTCCTGAAAGCGCGGCGCGCCGGTGGCTGCCGCCGGCGTGGTGCGCGAGATGCCGATCGCGCCAGAGCGACTGTGGGAACCCGAGCAGCAGGCTCAGGCCTGCCGCGAACGCGTGATTCGCGACGCGGTGCCGGAAGAACGGGCGATGGATGAAGTGGTGCGCGATCGTGTTCGCATTCCACCAGACGACCAGCGCGATGAGCAACACGACTAATTCTTGAAGGCGGCCAGTGCGCGAATCGGCGCGTAATCGGTCCGGCCTCGCACCTTCGTCAGCCCGATGTTCACGGAATACGGATCCGGGTTCGCCGGACTCTCGTCGGAAGGGCGCAACCGCGCCTTGAGCTGATAGCGGCTGCCGAACGAGACGATCTGACCGGTGCGGGCCACATGCGTCAGATCCGCCCACTCCGCACGGGCCGCCTGGCTGCCGCCGGTCAGCGCGAAATACAAATACCCGCGCGCCGGTGCCAGGTAGTCGTTGCGGTCGTTGGGCTTGGCCATCGCGAACACGCCCCACACCTGGATCGCCTGCGGCGCGTCGGCGTTCGGTTCCAGCACAACCTTGTCGACCCGGGCATAGACCGCGGTGGGATCGCTCGCGTGGGCCGGCGTCACAAAGACCAGTGACGCCAGGAGAACCTTGCCGATCAGTCCGGCTGTCTTCATCGCTCCCTCCTGACATCAGGACGTGGCAAAGGCGGGGGATGTTAACGCCAACTGATATTCTTACGTCTCACGGTCCGGCCGAAGCCGGACAGTACGTACGAACAAAAATGAAGATCCTCAAGTTCGGCGGCTCCTCTCTCTCGACACCGGCCACGATCCGCGACGTCGGACGGATTCTGCTCGAGGCCCGCCGCCACGGGCCGGTCATCGGCGTCGTGTCGGCGTTCCAGGGCGTCACCGATCAGCTGCTCGAATGCGCCAGGCTCGCGGAGCGCGCCGACTCGTCGTACGAGGACCTGCTCGAGCAGATCGCGCGGCGCCATCGCTCCGCGGTCACGCGTCTGCTCGGCGCGGGCAGCCGGAAGGGCCGGAAGGGGCTGCGCCACACGCGCGGGCGCGCGCGCGTGCGGGCGCAGGTGGAGGGGCTGCTGAACGAGTTGCGCAGCACGCTGCAGGGGATTCACCTGCTGCGCCACTGCCCGCTGCGCGCGCTCGACATGACCGCCAGCTTCGGCGAGCGGCTCTCCGCGCTCATCGTGGCGGCCTATCTCGACTGCATGCATCCCGCTGCCTTCGTCGACGCGCGCGACCTCATCGTCACCGACGATCAGTTCACGCATGCGGCGGTGATCTTCAGGAAGACCAACCGCCGCACGCGCGCGTATCTCTCGCGCCTCCGGCGGCGCTCGAGCCGCGCGGTGCCGATCGTCACCGGATTCATCGGCGCGACCGAGGACGGCCAGACGACGACGATCGGCCGCAACGGATCGGACTACAGCGCGGCGATCGTCGGCGCGGCAGTCGGGGCGTCGGTCATCGAAATCTGGACCGACGTCGACGGCGTGCTGAGCGCCGATCCCCGTGTCGTGCCGGCGGCGTTCGTGCTGCCGCAGATGACCTACGAGGAGGCGATGGAGCTCTCGTACTTCGGCGCCAAGGTGCTGCACTCGGCGACGATCGCGCCGGCCGTCGCGAAGCGCATCCCGATTCTGATCAAGAACACCTTCAACCCGGACGCGCCGGGCACGCTCATCTCCCGCAAGGCGGTCGACGACGGCAAGCTGGCGAAGGGGATCACGTCGGTCGGCGAGCTGTCGCTGCTGACGCTGCGCGGGCCGGGGATGGTCGGCGTGCCGGGCGTCGCCGAACGGCTGTTCCGGACGCTCGCCTCGCGCCGCGTCAACGTCGTGCTGATCTCACAGGCCTCCTCGGAGCACACGATCTGCTTCGGTGTCCGCACCGCCGACACGGCCGCCGCAGTCGGCGCGATCCACGGCGAATTCCAGCTCGAGTTCCACGAGCAGCTGATGCAGGTCGACGTCAGGGACGATCAGGCGATTCTCGCCGTCGTCGGGGAAGGGATGAAGGGGCGACCCGGCGTCGCCGGCAAGGTCTTCGATTCGCTCGGCCGGCAGAACATCAACATCAGCGCGATCGCGCAGGGGGCGTCGGAGCGGAACATCTCGTGCGTGATCGACGCGGCGCAGCAGGTGCGCGCGCTGAACGCCATCCATCAGGGGTTCTTCGAAACGCGCAAACGGCTCGCGCTCGCCGTCATCGGCGTCGGCAACGTCGGAAGCGCGGTGCTGCGGCAGGTCGAGCAGCAGCGCGCCTATCTGCTGTCGAAGGGCTTCGACGTCGCGGTCGTCGGGCTCGCGAACAGCAAGCGGTTCGTCGTCGATAAGAGCGGCCTCGATCTCGAGGACTGGCAGGCCACGTTGAAGAACGCGCCGGATCGCATGCGCGCCGACGCATTCGCCAGCCGGATTGGAGGCATGGAGCTGACCAACGCGGCGCTGGTCGACTGCACGGCCGGCGCGACGATCGTCGACGCGTATCCGGCGTTCATCGAAGCGAACCTCCACATCATCACGCCGAACAAGTGGGCGAATGCGCTGCCGTGGCGGCGCTACGCGACGCTCATGGCGATGATGGAGCAGCGGAAGCGGCACTTCTTCTTCGAGGCCAACGTCGGCGCGGGGCTGCCGATCGTGTCGACGCTGCGCGACCTGATCGCGAGCGGCGACGAGATCGTGCGGATCGAAGGCATCCTGTCGGGCACGCTCAGCTACCTGTTCAACACGTTCGACGGCAGCGTGCCGTTCAGCGCGCTCGTGCGCGACGCGCATAAGCTCGGCTTCACCGAGCCCGATCCGCGCGAGGATCTCTCGGGCCAGGACGTCGCGAGGAAGCTGCTGATCCTGGCGCGCCAGATCGGGTTGAAGATGGATCTCGAGGAGGTGCGGGTCGACAGCCTCGTGCCGAGGGCCCTCGCGCGCGGAGCCTACTCGAGCCGCTTCCTGACGGCATTCGAGCGCTACGACGGCGAGATGGCCGAGCGCGTGCGTCGCGCGGCGGCGCGCGGCGCGGTGCTGCGCTACGTCGGCACGCTCGAGCACGGCCGCGCGCGCGCGGGGCTCAAAGAGTTCCCGCGGAGCCACCCGGTCGCGTCGGCCAAAGGCAGCGACAACGTGATCGCGTTCACGACGAAGCGCTACGCGCGGACGCCGCTCGTGGTGCAGGGGCCCGGCGCGGGCGCCGACGTCACGGCGATGGGCGTCTTCTCCGACATCCTCAAGCTGTTGCACTACCTCCCGCGATAGCTTCAGCGAAGGCGGCGTGGCTATTGAACGACTACGTTTAACCGCAGAGCGCGCGGAGCACGCAGAGCCACAAACAAAACCTCTGCGCTCTCTGCGGTTACACGTGCTCTCCGTGCTCGCCGACTTCATGGATTTGGCAGATGCACGGATGGTTCACGCTCGCGGCGGCGGGCGCCTCGCGCCACAGGCGGGAGCGGCCGCCTTCTGCCGACGGATGCAGCACTTTGATCGCGACGTCGCGGGCCAGCCGGCTGTCGTGCGCCCGATAGACCTCACCCGTGACGCCGGCGCCCAGTTGCGAGCGGATTTCGTAGGCCCCGAGGCGAGCGCCTGGTTCAAGAGCCATGCGTCTGCGGATCGAGTGCCGCCCGCGCCTCGCGCAGCTTGTCCCGCGCGCTCTCGAAGGCGAGCGTCTTCAGCGCGTCATCGACCGACAGCCACTGCTTGTCGCGACGCTCCGGCGACGCGCGCTCCGATTGCGCGCGGATCAGGAAGTACTGCACGCTGACGGTCTCCTGGCCGGACTGGAATTCGAGCGGCGCGCCGATCGGTCCGGCAATGTCGCCGGTCACACCCGTTTCCTCGAAGGTTTCGCGCACGGCCGCCGCCGCCGGCGACTCACCCCTCTCGATATGCCCCTTGGGAAACACCCAGATGGTGGGATCCTTCCTCGATCGCACCAGCAGGACGGAGAGGCGATCGCCTTCCTTTCGGAAGACGATCCCACCCGCCTGAGGAACGCGCCGCGGTGACACCCTATCGCTGCGGCTGGATGTTGGTCTGAGATGTGACGGGCCGCGCCTTGCGCTGTTCGACGAGCCGGTTGTACTCGGCCTCGTCCAGGTAGACGACGTCGAGCCAGACCTGAAGCATGTCGTCGACGCTGCGCTCGCCGAACCCGACCCACATCGCCGGGTCCGGGTTGCGCCGGTTGGCCGACGTGTTGTCGTGGAGGCCGATCAGGTGCAGGACCGTCCCCGCGGGCAGCAGCGGCGCGGCATCGTCCGCATAGACGTAGTTGATGTGCCAGTTGAAGTCGAAATGGTCCACCGAGCTGAGAATCTGCGTCCGGTTCGTCACCGGATCGATCGCCTCGACGGTGAGCCCGCGGCCGCGCATGTGCATGTGCGGCTGGAACGAGTCGATGCGCGCGGGGCGCGGCAGGCGGAAGAAGCCGTCGGTGCGGACGACGGTGTTCGGCGGCACGTCGAGCTCGTCGTTCGGAATGTTCCGAATCGCCTGGGAGCGCACCTGATACTTCGGCACGACGCCCTTCGGATAGAACTTGAACGCGATCGTCGTCTTGTTGTGCTGCTCGGAGCCGATCGCAAAGTAGTGCATGTCGTACCGCAGCCGCGTCCCCTTCTTCAGCAGCCGTCCGGTGTTGTCGCCGAAGATGTCGCCGTACTTGCCGACGGCGTATTCGTGGAGCTGCACGCCGCCCTCCGGCGTGCCCTCCGGCGCGTCGGGCTCGATCGCGTAGACGACGACGTGATGGACGACCTTCGGGTTGCTCGGCTTGATCTCCATCGACTTGATCCAGCGATCCTCGGTGAGCTGGACGTCCGCGAATTGATCGATCCACCAGTCGGGGCCGGTCGCGTACATCGTGAAGTCGTTCGGTGTCGTGACTTTCAGGTCGGGCTCGCCGATGAACCAGTCGGCTTCCGGCCGGAACGTCAGCGGCGCGGGCATGTCGGCCACGTTGCCCTGGGGCGCGCCGCTGTCCGCCCATCGCACGAGCGTCGCGATCTCGTCGTCGCTGAGCGATCGGTCGTTCTTGTACTGGCGGATGCCGACCGTCTTGTCCAGATGCCATGGCGGCATGTCGCGGTTCGAGACGCGCTGACGAATCGATCGCGCCCACGGACGGGCGTCCTCGTACGTCATGAGCGACATGGGCGCGGAGGTTCCGGGGTGATGGCACGTCTGGCAGCTTTTCTGCAAAATCGGCGCGACATCCCTGGTGAAGGTCGGAGATTGCTGATTTCTGATAGCTGATAGCTGATTGATTGCTGATTGCTGATTCGCGATCGCGCGCGAGCCGGTGCCCTTCACGGTCAGCTTCACCTGCGTGTTCGTCCAGCAGCAGTGGTAGCCGAAGTTGCCGGCCGATTCGCCGGAGCCGTCGTCGACGACCGCCTGCAGCACGTACTCGCCCGGCTCGCTGAAGGTCGCCGTCGTGGTGGCGCGTCCGTCGGCGAGCTTGGCCTGCGGATCGGAGAACTGGACCGATCCTGGGCCGCGGAACTTCGCCCACAGGACCGTCAGGCCCACCGGCTCGCCGCGCCGCTTCGGCAGTCCGTCGTCGGTCGCCGAGACGGTGAGCGTGGCGCCGGTCGCCGTCTGATTCGTCGTGCTGACGTTCACGATTGGCGGGAGGTTCGAGCTGACCTTCTCGCTGTTGCCGCCGCGCGTCGTCCGCAGACGATCGATCTGCCAGACCGGCTTCAGCGTGGCGACGACCTGCTGCGGTTGACCGTGCGCCGTCACCTTCCAGACGAGCGTCTTGTCGCCGAAATCTTTCGGCACTGTGACCTTGAAGACGTCCTTGTGGCGCCGCGTCGTGAAGTGCGTCGGCTGCCCGCGGTCGCCGCCCGGCTCGAACATGTTGTCGGCGCCGACCGGCAGGTCGATCTCCTCTTCGTAGTTGCGGTTCATGTAGCCGAACCACATGTTGTAGGAGCCGTCCGGGTTGATGTCGAACCCTTCGTAAACGGGCGAGACGCCCTGGCCCGACCAGTGGCGCAGGTTCACGAGCTGCGAAGAGCTCGATTGCGCGCCGAGAGACACCGTGAGCAGCAGCGCGAACACGCAGGCGGCTGTGGATTTCATGCCCCTGATTCTAGCGCCGTCCGCCCTTCGAGATCCGCTGCAATCTTGTCCACGACGTTTTAACGCGGAGCCCGCAAAGACCGCAGAGAAAAGAGACCGTCACGCTGCATTCGCGTCACGAAAAGCTCACCACGAAACTCACGAAAGCCCACGAAAGACACGAAAGAAGACACGAAAAAGAACGCGTGCGCGGCCGCCGTCGCGCGGTCACCTCTGCGTGCTCTGCGGTCTCTGCGTTAAAACGTTGTCTTCGTTTCGTGTTTTCGTGTGTTTCGGTGTTTTTCGTGGTTTTCTCGGTTTTCGTGGTTTTCGTGATTTCGTGGTTTGTCTACTTACTGACTTTCTCCGGCAGCGCGAAGACGTAGAGGGCGTTGCCGGTAGCCGGCATCCTGACCTCCGGAATGATCGTGCGCGGGACGAGGCGCGGGCTGCCGCCGCCGGCGCCGCCGGTCGACACCGCGATGTACTGCCGCCCGCCGACGCTGAACGACACGGGATAACCCATGACGGTCGTGCCGAGGCGCGTCTGCCAGAGCGTTTCGCCCGTCTTCACGTCGAACGCGCGGAACGTCCGATCGAGATCGCCGACGAACCCTACGCCGGTCGCCGTCGTGATGACGCCCGTCAGGAATGGTGACCGCTGTTCGCGGCTCCACACTTCCTTCATCGTCTTCACGTCGTAGGTGGCGAGCTTGCCGACGTTGCCGTCGCTCCCGGGCATCTCGAAGAAGCGCCGATCCGCGCCCGTCCCCCCGGAGCCGTTCGTGAACTCGAGCTTGCGTCCGGACATCTGCATGCACGACTGGCTGAGCGGGATCACCAGCACGCCGGTCGGCTGGTGATAGCTCATCGCCTGCCAGTTGTGGCCGCCCTCCGTGCTGGGGCACGAATCCACCCACTGGCCGGTCTGCTGCTCGAGAATGTCGGCCCGATACTGCGGCGCGCCGCTCTTCGGGTCGATCGACTCGAACACGTTCTGGAAGATCGTTTCCTTGTAGCCGAGGAACTGCCCGTTCCGGCGATCGAGCTTCCAGAGAATCCCCGGCTTGCCGATCGTGAAGACGAGCTTCTGATCGCCGAGATCGACGAGCACGCGCTCGAAGACTTCGTCCAGGTCCAGCGACTCTCCAGGGGCGTGCTGGTAGTGCCACGCGAGCGTGCCGTCCTTGGGGTGGAGCGCAACCGTCGAGCTCGTGTACAGCACGTTGTCGAAGTTCGAGGTGCCTCGGCTCGCGCGCATCCACGGCTTCGCCTGCGCGACGCCCCAGTACGTGAGATCGAGATCGGGATCGTAGCTCCCCGAAATCCACGTCTCGCCGCCCACGCGCAGGTTGTCCGCGAGCTTGCCCCAGCTTTCGGCGCCGGGCATGCCCGACCGGGCCACGGTGTTGAACTTCCACAACTGTTTCCCGGTGGCCGCGTCGTATCCGCTGATCCAGCAGCCGTCGTTGCCGAACCGATCGCACCCGACCAGGCCGTTGACGACGACACCTTTGATCACGATGGGGCCCGCGGTGTTGGCGTAGCCTTTCGAACGATCGGCGATCGCGGTCTCCCAGATTTTCCTGCCCGTGCGCGCGTCGAGCGCCACGAGCCGCGCATCGGTCGTGGCGACGTACACTTTGTCCTGGGCGATCGCCATGTTGCGCATGGCCGAGATGCCGATCGCGGCATTCGGGCCGACATGGTTCTCCCAAATCAACTCGCCGCTCTTCGCGTCGAGCGCCTGGACGATGTTCATCGTGTTGGTGAGATAGATGACCCCGTTGTGCACGAGCGGGCTCGGCTCGTTGGTCTGACCCTCGTTCATCGCCCACACCCACGCGAGCTGCAGATCCTTGGCGTTGTCGCGCGTGATCTGCGTGAGCGGACTGTGGCTCCATCCCTGATAGTTGCGCCGCGCCATCAGCCAGTCGCCCGGATCCTGATTGCGCAGCATCTCGTCGGTGACGGGGACGTAGTTCTTCACCTGGCCGGGTACCGTGAGGCCCAGCGGACCGGCGTTGGCAGGCGCTCCGCCCCGCCCGCCCGGTCCGCCTTGACGGCCCGCGCCGCGTCCCGTCGCCGGTGGCGCCGGATCGTTCGCGGTCGTCGTCGCGTCCGGCCTCACGCCTTGCGGAGCAGCTGCCCCGCTCGCCACCGTGCCGATCGGCACCGCGGTCGCCGGCGCGAACGCCTCCGTGCCGGCCGGCGCGCCGTTCGCCTGCAGAATGAACGCGGTGACGGCGAGATACTGATCGGCCGAGAGGGTTTCCCCGGTCGGCGGCATCGTGCTCTGGATGAACTCGAACAGATCGCGCGTGGACCGCGTCCGCCACGTGTTCATGAAGTTGTTGCCGGCGAGCTGCGGCGCTTCATTGCGGCCGACCAGATCCGGCAGGTGGCAGCTCGCGCAGCTGGCCTGATAGACCGCGCGGCCCGCAGTCGCCTGAGTCGCGGTGTAAACAGACGGCGGCGGCTGTTGTCCGGCGACGACCGCCAGGCCCAGCGCCGCGGCTACGATCGGCCCGGCCAGCGAAGCGATGCCGCCTCTCATCGCCGGTTCTCCTGAGGCAGGAGCCACCCCCACAGGTTGCCGTCGGGGGCTTTCTCGCTGTGAAGCTGCACGTAGAGGCGCCCCTTCTCGAGGTCGGCCACCTGCAGGGGAGTCAGGTCGAGGGATCCGCTGAGCGTGCCGCTCGCCGCATCGGACTTCGTGACGGCGAGGTCGGAGACCACGGGCCCGCGGATGCCGCGGTTCGGCCCCTTGTGGACCTGCGCGATCGTCGCGGGCGATTTAAGGCCGTCAAAGCTGCCGGTGAGCGAAAGCTTCGTGCCCGTCAGCACTGCGGTGACCGAGCCGGATCCGGCAATCGTCGCTTGCATGGAGAGATCGATCGGCACCGGCGACAGCCGCGCCTTGAACGTTTTCGGTTGCTGCGCAGCTGAGACAAGGCCGCCGACAACGGCGAGAACCGGTACTACCAGCCACTTCGCATGATGCATGGGTGCCGCTCCTCGGTGGGGACGCGGCAATCATAATGCGAGTGGCCGAGATCGGTGCTTAGCTTTTCGGGTTGCCGAGGCGAGGCAGCTCGGTCTGTGGGGAATGCAGTTCGTACAGGGCGCCGGTCCTGTCCAGGCTGTACGTCGCGATGGCGTCGCTGACCTCGTTGCCATAGAGGTCCACGATGCCCTCGGCGGAGTCATGGGAGTCGATCGACTGGCGGGGGACGCTGTCGGCGGAGGTCTGGATCGCGGGCGCGCCCGGCTGCGACAGTGTAGCGGTAACGGTCGCGGGTATGAAAAGCGCCCGGCCTGCTAGAAAGGGAAGCGCGACGACTAATCCCAGCCCCGCGAGCACCTTCACAAGTGCCTCCAGCCGAGCGGGTTGCAACCGTGGTGCCACGGGCCCGCGGAACCGCCGAGCACACCGGTCATGGCGTCTCTGTTGCAAACGCTTTAGTTCTTCATGGCATTGGGCGTCCGCGTTCGTCTCGCCGATCTCCAGCGCGAGTGGCGTGAGGCGCGGCGTCGACACCCGAGGACGGTCGTCAGCGTCGTCGCCGCGTTCCTCTTCGTGGCGACCGCGTCGGTGGTTGGCTGTCTGTGGTTCCTTACTGGCCTGCGTGATGGACTGCCCGACCAGGCGGCGCTCAGCCGCATGGCGGACATGGATCAGGCGACGGCCGTGTTCGACAACGCGGACCAGCTGGCGTTCACGATTTACAAAGAGCAGCGGATTGAGGCGCCGCTGTCCGAAGTCTCACCGAATCTGATACACGCGCTCGTCGCCATCGAAGACCAGCGCTTCTACGATCATCGCGGCTTCGACCTCGTGCGTATCGGTTCCGCGGCGCTCGCCAACGTGCGTCATCGCCGCAGAGCCCAGGGTGGCAGCACGATCACCCAGCAGCTCGCGCGCCAGAGTTTTCTGAAGCCCGACAAGACGTTGCATCGAAAATTCCAGGAGCTCATCCTCGCCGCGCGGATCGAGCACCTCTATACGAAGGACCAGATCCTCGAGATCTATCTCAATAAGGTGTATTTCGGGGACGGCCTCTACGGCGTCGAGGCGGCGTCGCGGGGCTACTTCGGGAAGCATGCGTCCGAGCTCAACGTCTCGGACGCCGCGCTCCTCGCCGGCCTCGTGAAGTCGCCGTCGACCTATGCGCCGACGGCGAACATGGCGCGCGCGACGGCGCGCCGCAACGTCGTGCTGCAGGCCATGCTCGAATCGGGCGCCATCGATCGCGCGACGTATCAGGCGGCGCGCGCGACCAAGGTCAAGCTCCACGATTCGCTGCGCGCGCGCGAGCCGAACGGGCAGTATTTCAAGGAGCAGGTCCGCCAGGAGCTCGTCGACCGCTTCGGGTGGCAGCGCGTGTACCAGGGCGGGCTCCGCGTGTTCTCGACGATCGACATGCCGATGCAGCTCGCGGCGGAGGGAGCCGTCGCCGAGCACCTCAAGACGATCGAAACGCGACGCGCGGCGTGGAAGGCACGGCGCGCCGCCGCGCAGAAGAAGGGCAACGCGACGCCCGCGCCGGAGCCCGACGTCCTGCAGGCGGCGCTGATCTCGATGGATCCGGTCACCGGCCACGTGCGCGCGATGGTGGGTGGCCGCGACTTCGAGGCCAGCCACTTCAACCGCGCGGTGCAGGCGCACCGGCAGCCCGGCTCCGCGTTCAAGCCGTTCGTGTACGCGACCGCGCTCGAGTCCGGTTTGACGCCGGCCACTGTCGTCGATCATCTCGACGATCGGATTCCCACCGGACAGGGTGGTTGGACGCCAGAAGACGAGCACTCCGCGGCTTCGGCCATGACGCTCCGGACCGGGCTGCGCACGTCGAGCAACCGCGCCGCGTCGCGGCTCCTGCAGCTCGTCGGCATCGGCCGCACGGTCCAATACGCCAAGATGATGGGGGTCGGCGACATGCCAAGCGTGCCGTCGCTCGCGCTCGGATCCGGCGAGGTGACGGTGCAGTCGATGACGGCCGCGTACGCCGCGTTCGCGAACCACGGTCTGGTGCCGCAGCCGATGCTGATTCGCCGCGTCGAGGATCAGGACGGCCGCGTCCTCTATCAGGCGCATGAATCGTCCACGCGCGCGATCAGCGACGTGACGGCGTATCTGATGTCCACGATGATGGCCGATGTCATCAACGCCGGCACGGGCAACAGCGCGCGGCGCCTCGGCTTCACGCTGCCGGCCGCAGGGAAAACCGGCACGACAAACGATTTCAACGACGCCTGGTTCATCGGCTTCACGCCGACGCTCGTCACCGGCGTGTGGGTGGGCTTCGACCAGCCGCACACGATTCTGCCGAACGGGTTCGCGTCGGAGGTCGCCGTACCGGTGTGGGCGCGCTTCATGATGATCGCGACGCGCAGCGACGGGCCCGGATGGCTCGAGCGCCCGGCGGGTGTGACCACCGCGAACGTCTGCCGAATCTCCGGTCTGCTGGCGAGCCCCGGCTGCCAGGACGTCGAAGTGGTCACCCGCGATGGCCAGATCGAGCGCCGCTCGATGGTCTATACGGAATACTTCGCGCGCGGCACGGAGCCGACGGCGCTCTGCGATCTGCATCCGACGCAAGGCTTCAGGACGAAGCTCGCCGGGATCTTCGGCGCGGAAGAAAAACCGGCGCCGCCGCGCGCCGAGGAAACCGGGCTCGCCCCGATCCCCATCGCGACCGCCGGGATTGTCCCGTCGATCGAGGTCCCTCCGCAGCCGCCGCCCCAGAGGAAGCGCGGCTTCTGGTCCCGGCTCTTCGGCAAGGGAGAGAAGAGCAACAAGCTGGACGAATCGAAGGAACCGCCGGCTCCCGGGAAAAAGAAGGGCGGCTAGAGCCGCTCTAACCGTTGTCTGGCGGACGCGCGTCGAAATTCCCCGCGAACGCGCGAACACGCGGGTGTGTTGGTCCTGCGCCAAAGTGAGAACCACCATGGCGCGTGGTAGCATGCCGGTACGATGCCGCTCCGGGACGTTGTCGGCCATCGCCGATTGATCGATCTGCTGAGGCGGTCGGTCAGTGGCGGCACCTTGCCGCCCAGCCTGCTGTTTGCCGGTCCGGCCGGCGTCGGCAAGCGCCTGACGGCGCTCGCCGTGGCACAGACGCTCAACTGCCTGCGGTCCGGCAACGCGACTCCCGACTCCCGACTCCCGAATCCCGAGTCCCGAATCGCGAGTCCCGGGTCACGAATCCCTGCGAATCCCGAATCCCAAATCCCGAATCCCGAGCTAGTAGACGCCTGCGGTCAGTGCGCGGCGTGCACGCGGATCGCCAGAAGTGTGCACCCCGATGTCCTGTTGGTCGAGCCGGGTGACAGCGGCGCGATCAAGATCGATCAGGTCCGCGACATCGTCGATCGCGCGGCGTACCGGCCGTTCGAGGGACGCCGCCGCGTCGTGATCGTCGACGAAGCGGATGCGCTCGTGCCGGCGGCGCAGAACGCGCTGCTGAAAACGCTCGAGGAGGGGCCGCCTTCGTCGGTCTTCATCCTCGTGACCGCGCGTCCCGACACGCTGCTGCCGACGGTCCTCTCGCGGTGTCCGCAGCTCAGGTTCCGTCCCCTGTCGCCGGACGACATCGCCACCGTGTTGATGGCGCGCGGGCAGAGCGAGCGCGACGCGCGCGCCGTGGCGGCGACAGCCGACGGCAGCCTCGGTCAGGCGCTCCGGGCCAACGCGGGCGAGCTGGTCGAGGCGCGTGACATCGCGCAGCGCGTGCTGGCGAACGCCTCGGCGCATCCTGAGCCGGCGCGGCGGATCGAGGGGGCCAAAGAGCTTCTGACCAACACCGGCGCGGGCGGCGCCGGCGACCGGGAGCAGCTCGCCGCGCATCTGCGCGCGATGGCCTCGCTGCTCCGCGACGTGGAAGTGCTGGCCGCGCACGCCGACGATCGGACGCTCGCGAATCCGGACGTCCGCCCCGCGCTCGAGCGTCTGAAGAGCTCGTACCAGGGGGAGCGCGGCGTGCGCGCGTTCGGCGCGATCGATCGGGCGCTCGTGGCGCTGGAGCACAACGCCGGTGTGAAGGTCGTGGCCGACTGGCTGGTGCTGCACCTGTGACCACGCCCAATCGCGCGCCGCTCGTCGCCGTGAAGCTGACCTCCGTCGGGCGCGCGCAGACCTTCCTGCTCGGCGACCATTCGGTTCAGCCCGCGCCGCAGTTCGGCGACCGCGTCGTCGTGCAGACCGAGGGCGGCCAGGCGGTCGGCACCGTGATGCGCTCGATCCCGCAGCTCGAGCCGAAGCGGCGTCCGCCGGCGGACTCGCCGCAGCGCGTCGTCCGCATCGCGACGCGCGAGGACATCGTCGCGCGGCTGAAGCATCAGCATCGCGAGCAGGAGGCGCACCGGATTGCGCTGCTGAAGATCCGCGAGCGCGGGCTGGGGATGAAGCTCGCGCGCGTCGAGCAGGCGTTCGATGGGTCGAAGCTGATCTTCTATTTCACGGCCGACGGCCGCGTCGATTTTCGCGAGCTGGTGCGCGAGCTGGCGGCCGAATTCCGCACGCGGATCGAGATGCGGCAGATCGGCGTCCGCGACGAGGCGAAGATGTACGGCGGCTACGGCACCTGCGGCCGCCCGCTGTGCTGCACGACGTTCCTCCAGACGTTCGAGCCGGTGTCGATCAAGATGGCCAAGCAGCAGGACTTGAGCCTCAACCCCTCCAAGCTCTCCGGGCTATGTGGGCGGCTGAAGTGCTGCCTGCGCTACGAGCTGCCAAACGCGAAGGGCGTCCAGCACGGCGGCTGCGGCAGCGAAGGCGGCTGCGACAATCCGTCGGGGTGCGGTTCCGGAGGTTGTGGCTCCGGCGGCTGTGGCTCGGGCGGATGCGGATCCTGCAAGCACGCGTGAACGCAGGGTCCGTCATCCGCAGTCTGCAATCCGCAATCCGCAATCAGAAATCGCCATGAAACCCCGTGTTGCCATCACAGCAGGTGATCCGGCGGGCATCGGGCCCGAGGTCGCGGCGCGAGCCGCGGCGGACGCGCGCGTGCTCGCCGCGTGCGAGCCGATCGTGTACGCGCCGCCAAACGGCGCGTCCTTCGCGCCGGGCGTGCTGAGCGCCGCCGCCGGCCGCGCCGCGTACGACGTGATCGTCCGGGCGGTCGACGATGCGCAGCGCGGCGTGGTCGACGCCGTCGCCACCGCGCCGGTGAACAAGGAAGCGTTCCGGCTCGCGGGCCTGCCGTGGAGCGGCCATACCGATCTGCTCGCGCATCTGACGTCGGCGCCCAACGTCGCGATGATGTTCTACTCCGAGGCGCTGCGCGTCGTGCTCGCCACGGTGCACATTCCGCTCGCCGACGTGCCGCGGGCGTTGACGGCGGCGTCGCTCGAGGCGACGATCGATCTGACGGCGCGCGAGCTGCCGCGGTTCGGCATCGCACGACCGCGCATCGCGGTGGCGGGGCTGAATCCGCACGCCGGCGAGCACGGGTTGTTCGGGCGTGAAGAGGCAACCGCCATCCGTCCGGCGATCGAGGTCTGCCGCGCGCGTGGCGTCGACGTGGATGGTCCGTTTCCCGGCGACACCGTGTTCGTCCGCGCCCGCCGGGGTGACTTCGACGTCGTCGTCGCCTGCTATCACGATCAGGGGCTGATTCCGGTGAAGCTGGTCGCGTTCGGCCAGGCGGTCAACGTGACGCTCGGCCTGCCGATCGTGAGGACGTCGGTCGACCACGGCACGGCGTTCGACATCGCGGGCAAAGGCACGGCCGATCCGGAGAGCATGATCGCGGCGGTGTTGCTGGCGGCGCGATTGGCACGGTCCGCCTGAGGAGCCTGTGAAGCTTTAATGTGGGTTCCTTCAGACCTTCGTAGCCGGACCGTCGTACATGGCTGAAAAAACCGAGCGCGAGAAGGCGCAGACCAGCATCGCCGAAAACCGCAAGGCGTTCCACGATTTCCATCTCCTCGAAACGTTCGAGGCCGGGCTCGTGCTGCTCGGCACCGAGGTGAAGGCGATCCGCGAGGGCCGGGTCAACCTCCGCGACAGCTTCGCCCGCGTCGAGGACGGCGAGGTGTTCCTCTACAACGTCAACATCAGTCCGTACAGCCACCGCGGCTACGCGGATCACGCGCCCCTGCGCCGGCGGAAGCTGCTGCTGCACCGCCACGAAATCCGGAAGCTGATTGGGAAGACGGTCGAGAAGGGAATGACGCTCGTTCCGACGCGTCTTTACTTCAAGAACGGCCGCGTGAAGATCGCCGTGAGCCTCGCGAAGGGAAAGAAGGAGTACGACAAGCGCGAGACGGTCAAACGACGGGAAGCCGACCGCGAGACCCGCGCAGCCGTCAAATCCCGCAGGTAGCGGGGCGAATTCCCCAGGTCGCGCGGGCTGTCACCCCTCGAGCGGCGCGGGTATCCTGAGCGCCGTCGAAGAGCAGGCCTGCTTGTACAATACTGTGCCGATGTCCGTGCCGCTGCCCGATCTCGACGCGCAGTGCCGCCCGCTGCGCGATGCCCTGCTCGCCGCGATCACGCGCGTGCAGGCCGCGGTCATGCCGGCCATGGCCTCGTTGGTCCAGCGCCACGTCGGGGCGGCATCGTGATCCGCACCGCAGGGCCCGCACTTTCGCCGGCGTCCAGGAGCCGCCTTCCGAGCCTGACGACCCAGATCTTCATCGGTCTGCTGCTCGGCATCGCCGTGGGCTATCTGTGGCCGGGCTTCGGCGTCGCCATCAAGCCCCTCGCTGACGCGTTCCTCCGAATGATCAAGATGATCATCGCGCCGCTGCTGTTCGCCACCCTCGTCGTCGGCATCGCGGGCACCGGCGATCTCAAGGCGATGGGCCGCATCGGCGTGAAGGCGATCGTCTACTTCGAGATTGCGACCACGATCGCCCTGTTCCTGGGCCTGGCGCTCGTGAACATCTTCAGGCCGGGAGCGGGTCTGGCGATGCCGATCGGCGCCGACACACGCGCCGCCGCGGCGATGGCGCAGAACCAGCAGCACGCGTGGGACATCTTCCTGCACCTCTTCCCCACTTCGGTCGTCGATGCCATGGCGCGCGGCGATATCCTGCAGCTCGTCGTCTTTTCGCTGTTCTTCGGCATCGCCGTCGCGGCGATTGGCAAGAAAGGGCAGCCGATCCTCGACGTCCTCGACAGCACCGCCCACGCCATGTTCAGGTTCACCGGTTACGTGATGGCGTTCGCGCCGGTCGGCGTGTTCGCGGCGATCGCCGCGACGGTCGGCGGTAAGGGGCTCGCGATCCTCTTCACGCTGGGCAAGCTGATCGCGCTGATGTACCTCGGGCTCGCGATCTTCGTGGTGATAGTCGTCGGCGGCGTGTCGTACCTGATCCGCGTCCCGTTCTTGACCTTTGCGAAAGCGATCCGCGAGCCGTTCCTGATTGCGTTCACGACGGCGAGCTCCGAAGCCGCGCTGCCGAAGGCGCTCGAGGTGATGGAGCAGTTCGGCGTCCCCAAGAACATCGTCGGCTTCGTGCTGCCGACCGGCTACAGCTTCAACCTCGACGGCACGACGCTCTACCTGTCGCTGGCGAGCGTGTTCGTGGCGCAGCTCGCGGGCGTGCCGATGACGTTCGGCCAGCAGCTCGTGATGATGCTGACGCTGATGCTGACCAGCAAGGGCGTGGCCGGCGTGCCGCGCGCGGCGCTCGTCGTGCTCACCGCGACCCTCACGCAGTTCGGCCTGCCGCTCGAAGGCGCCGCCATCCTCCTCGGCATCGATCAGGTCATGGACATGGGGCGCACGGCGGTGAACGTCATGGGCAACTGCATCGCCACGGCGGTCGTCGCGCGCTGGGAAGACGTGTTCGACGATGAGCGGATGCGCGCGTTCGAGCGCGGCACGGCGTCCAAGGTCGCGTGATGCGGATTGCGGTCGTTGGCGCACGCGGGCAGCTGGGCGCCGCGATCGTTCACGAGTGCCGCGCGATGCACGAGGTCGTCGCGCTGACGCGCGCGGACCTCGACGTGACCGACGACACCGCCGTTGCGGAGACCTTCGACCGGGCGCATCCGGATGTCATCATCAATTGCGCAGCCGACAACCGTGTCGACTTCGCGGAAGATCATCCTGTCGACGCGCTGAACACAAACGCGTTCGGGGTACGGGCGCTCGCGCGCGCGGCGGCACACCACGACGCCACGATCGTCCACTACAGCAGCGATTTCGTGTTCGACGGCACCGCGACGGCGCCGTACCGCGAGGACGCCCGTCCCAATCCGCGCAGCGTCTATGCGGCATCGAAGCTGCTCGGCGAATGGTTCGCGCTCGACGCGCCGCGCGCCTACGTGCTGCGCGTGGAGAGCCTGTTCGGCCGCGCGCCCGGCGGCCGGCCGCCCAAGGGCAGCGCGGACGGCATCGTGCAGGCGTTGATAGCCGGCGCGTCGCCGGTGGTGTTCGAGGACCGGACCGTATCGCCCACCTACGTCCTCGACGCCGCGCGCGCGACGCGGCAGCTGCTCGAATTGCAGGCCCCCGGCGGCCTGTATCACTGCGTCAACGACGGCACGTGCACGTGGCTCGAGTTCGCGCAGGTCGTGGCCGGTCTCCTCGGCGTGGAACCGAAAATGACGCCGGTGCGAATGGCCGATGTGCCGCTGCGCGCGCGGCGCCCTCAATACTGCGCGCTCTCGATTGACAAGCTTCGCTCCGTCGGAATCGAGATGCCGCCCTGGAAGGATGCCGCGGCCCGCTACGTGGCCATCGTGCGTTCAGCCGGCGCGCCCGTGAACTGATGCCGTCTCCCCGACGAATCAGCGCGCTTTCCGGGATTATTCCGAGAGGGCGCTCTCGACGTACTCGCCAACGAGGTTCCCCACAGCGAGACAGGAGGTCAGCCCTGGTGAATCGATGCCGGATGCCTGCACGACTGCGGGATTCTCCCGGTCGCGGCAGATCAGAAAGTCGGCGAACGATTCGCTCGGCGGGTGCAGCTTCGCGCGGATGCCGCTGCCGGAGAGGCGCAGGTCGTCCACGGTGACGCCGTCGATCAGCCGCCGCGCCGACTCGGCGAACGCCTCCAGCGGCTCGCGGTCGCTCTCGTAGTCGTCTTTCCGATCCTGATACCGAATCGTCGGCCCGAGCCATACCTGACCGCCCGTCGTCCGCACCAGATGGACGCCGAGGCCGTGGCCGGACGCGTGTGGCAGCGGGTAGACGAGCGCGTTCACCAGCGCTCGCTTCGCCGGCACGAACTCCGCGTACTCGCCGCGGCAGGGATAGATGGTGAACGTCTCGCCGCCGATCATCCGCGACACATCGTCCGCATACAGACCGGCGGCGTTGACGACGACGCGCGCGAGGATCGATTCGCGTTCGGTGGTGAGGACGATCCCCTCGGCGTGGCGATCGGCCCCCACGAGCTTCGTCCCGGGAAGGAAGATGACCCCCTCGTCCACGCCGGTGCGCAGCAGCGCCTTCACGAATTCTTCGGCGTTGACGATGCCGCTTTCCGGCGACCAGAGGGCGACGACGGCCGATACCGCGGGCTCGCGCGAGACGATGAACGCGCGGCCGACGATCTCGAGCCCCTCGACGCCGTTGGCGGTTCCGCGCTGCAGCAGCGCCTCGAGCTCGTGAATCTCGCTCTCGTCATGCGCGACGATCAGCTTCCCCGAATGCACGTGCGGCACGCCATGTGTCGCACAGAACTCGTACATCAGGCGCCGGCCCTCCACGCAGAGCCGTGCTTTCAGCGTGCCGGCGGGGTAGTAGAGTCCGGCGTGAATCACCCCGCTGTTGTGAGTGCTCGTGTCCTGCCCGGGCCGCGAGTGCCGCTCGAGCACGCAGACCGACCGGCCCCGCTGAGCGACGGCGCGCGCGGCCGCCAGGCCTGTGACGCCGGCGCCAATGACTGCAACCTCGATGTGTTCCATGGGCCGCTCGGCTAAGCGCTGTGAGGCCTTCGCGCTACGAGAGAGCGCCCGTCCGCCCGCCCCGAGTGTCGTACTTCGAACCGAGGCTGACTTCGTGCTTCAGACTTCGCATCACGTGATGTCATCCTGGCCCCACCAGCCCTGCCGGGCCTACCTGCCCCACGCGCCCACGGGTCCCCACGTCAGCTGCGGTACCCGATCGCCGCGTAGTCCAGATGCGTGAACATCAGGTTGTTGAGGATCGTGGCGTTTGCGTTGACGGCGTGTGCAAGGTGCAGGAGCGCGGCGGCCGTGGCATCCGATGAACCGAGAATGCCCGCCGGCAGATCGATCGTCTTCATCTTCATGTGGTCCGGCACCGGCGCGCTGTAGCGGATTGTCACGCGCTCGAAGCCACTCGCGCGAAGCAGGTACTGCAGCGTCTCGGGATGCACCGGCCGCACGTGCGTGAAATCGCGGAGGTAGCTGCTGAAAAAGGCGAGCCAGCAGGCCGGGTTGATTGTCTCGAGGGCGATCGGCGCGCCGGGCCGCAGCGCGCGCGCGGCCGCATCGAGCAGCCGCATCAGGTACGACGGCTCGAGGTGCTCGACGACCTGTGTGGCGATGATCCCCCCGATCGAGGCGTCCGGCAGCCGAGAGAGGTACGCGAGCGCATCCGCTTCGATGGCGTCGAGGCCGCGCTCGCGCGCGGCGGCCACCATTGCGCCGTTTGCGTCGATGCCCCGCGCCGATACGCCGGCCGCCTTCAGCGCCCCGAGCAGCTCGCCCCGGCCGCAGCCGATGTCGAGCGCGTCCGCGCAGCCCTCGAAGATCGGCACGTACGCCCGCAGCCGTTCCTCGATCGCCGCGGCCGAACCTCGGAACTGATCTTCGAAAGCGACATACTTATAGCCATCGTCTTGGCTGATGGCTGATGGCTGATGGCTCTGAGCCGATGGCTGAGGCCCGACTGCCGCCTGACGACCGCCGACTGACTCCCGCTTCAGCGCTTCGATCGCACGCTGGAGCACGCCCACCTTCGTCCGGATCTCTGCGATCGGCTCGAGCGCCCGCTCGAAGACCTCGACGCTTTCGCGCGCGGCGCCGGCCAGCACGCGGTCCTTGCTCTCGACGAACGCCGTGATCTGCTGCAGGAACCCGAGCAGCGCCGTCCCGATGCGTTCGGCATCCGCCCGCGACAGCTCGCGTCCGTTCACGCCCACGATCACGCCGTCGAGCGCGGTCAGCGCCTCGTTGTACCGCGCGTCGGCGTCGCGCCGCTCGCGGTCGAGCCTATCGAGCTCATCCGCCGTCATGCTAAGATCCTACGGTTTTCTCGATGTCCAAACGGGTCATTATCACCGGAATCACCGGGCAGGACGGATCCTACCTCGCCGAGTTGCTGCTCTCGAAGGGCTACGAGGTGGTGGGGACCGTGCGCCGCGCGAGCGCGCCGAACTTCTGGCGCATCCAGCACCTGCTGCATCGCATCACCGTGAAGCCGGCCGACCTCCTCGATCAGCTGTCGATCATCCGCGTGGTCGACGAGGTGCGGCCGCACGAGTTCTACAACCTCGCGGCGATGTCGTTCGTGCCGGCGTCCTGGGATCAGCCGATGCTCACCGGCGAGTTCAACGCGCAGGGCGTCACGCGCGTGCTCGAGGCGGTGCGCCAGGTCGATCCGACGATTCGGCTCTACCAGGCGTCGTCCAGCGAGATGTTCGGCAAGGTTCGCGAGGCGCCGCAGAACGAGCTGACGCCGTTCTACCCCCGCAGTCCGTATGGGGTGTCGAAGGTCTTCGCGCACTACATCACGGTCAACTACCGCGAAAGCTACGACTTGTTCGCCGTCTCGGGCATGCTGTTCAATCACGAGTCGCCGCGCCGCGGTCTGGAGTTCGTCACGCGGAAGGTCACCGACGGCGTCGCGCGCATCAAACTCGGGCTGTCCGACACGCTCTCGCTCGGCAACCTCGATGCGCATCGCGACTGGGGGTTTGCCGGCGACTACGTGGACGCGATGTGGCGGATGCTCCAGCAGGACCGCGCCGACGACTTCGTGATCGCGACCGGCATCAGCCATTCGGTCCGGGATCTGGTGGAAGTCGCATTCGGCCACGCCGGCCTCGACTGGCGCAAGCACGTGACGCTCGACCCGAAGCTGATTCGCCCGGCCGAGGTCGAGCACCTGGTCGGCGACTGCTCGAAGGCGCGCCAGCAGCTGGGGTGGCAGCCGTCCATCGATTTCATCGGCCTCGTCAAGATGATGGTCGACGCAGATCTGGAACGCGTCGCCACGTTGTCCCGATCCGTGGACCGGTTGTCGGCGCTATAAGAAGCCCCGGTTACCGAACTTCATGACCGCAGAAACATTCAGCACGCTCCTGGGCCGCATCCGCTCGAGGCAGGCCCATGTCGGCGTCATCGGCCTCGGCTACGTCGGCCTTCCGCTGGCCGTCGAGTTCGCCCATGCCGGCTTCACCGTCACCGGCTTCGACGTCGACGAGCGCAAGGCCGCGCAGATCAACGCCGGCAAGAGTTACATCCCCGACGTCTCGGAATCGGATCTGGCGGCGTGTGTCCGGGCGCGGAAGCTCGAAGCCACCACCGACATGAGCCGGCTCGGCGACATGGACGCGATCGACATCTGCGTCCCGACGCCGCTCAGAAAGACGAAGGATCCGGACCTGTCCTACGTGGTGCTCGCCGTCGAGGCGGTCGCGGCGACGCTGAAGCGCGGCCAGCTGATCATCCTCGAGTCGACGACGTATCCGGGCACGACCGAAGAGGTCGTGCAGCCGATGCTCGAGGCCAAGGGGCTGAGCGCCGACGTCGACTTCCTCCTCGCGTTCTCGCCGGAGCGCGTCGATCCCGGCAACCAGCAGTTCACCACGCGCAACATCCCGAAGATCGTCGGCGGCGTCGGCGCCGCCAGCACGGCGGCGGCGGCGGAGCTCTACGGCGCAACGGTCGACCACGTGGTGCCGGTCAGCTCGACGCGCGTGGCGGAAATGGTGAAGCTGCTCGAGAACACGTTCCGGGCGGTCAACATCGGCCTCGTCAACGAGATCGCGCTGATGTGCAACAAGATGGACATCGACGTCTGGGAAGTGATCGACGCCGCCAAGACCAAACCGTTCGGTTTCATGCCGTTCTATCCCGGGCCCGGTCTCGGCGGCCATTGCATCCCCATCGACCCGTTTTACCTCTCCTGGAAGGCGCGGCAGAACGGGTTCGAGTGCCGCTTCATCGAGCTCGCGGGACACATCAACTCCGCGATGCCGGCGTACGTCGTCGAGCGGATCGCCGACGCGCTGAACGCGGCGCGCAAGCCGATCAACGGATCGCGGGTGCACCTGCTCGGTGTGGCGTACAAACGTGACGTTGGCGACATGCGCGAATCGCCCGCGCTCGACGTGCTGGAGCTGCTGGCGAAGCGTGGTGCGACGCTGAGCTACTCCGACCCGTACGTGTCGGAGCTGCGGCACGACGGGCACACCATGACGTCGATCGACGTCGCGGACGCGTTGGCCCAGCGGCCCGACTGCACCGTCATCTGCACCGACCACACGACGTTCGACTACGAGGCGCTCGTGGCCAGTGGCACGCTGATCGTGGATACGAGGAACGCGCTGAAGGGCCGCGACGCACCGACGATTTTCCGGCTGTAAGCGACGTTAGCGCGATTGCGCTGGCGGCGGCTCATCAGCGTTCCCATGGCAAGGCCGTTTGCGTGGCGCCACGCGAATGCGTTGGCAGGGAGGTCAGCTCGCTGTACCGGAGCGCCGGCTCGCGAGGCTGGCCCTCACCTTCTCGTCGAGCGACTGCATGCCGAGCATCGAGCGGAGGAATCCCCACACCTCGGCTCGCCGTCTCCAGAGCACGCGCGCCGCGCGCGGCGTCGCCATCTTGTGCAACGGGAAGTATCCGAGCTCGCGCAGCGACAGCAGCCCCCAGAACAGAAAATCGGTCTGGACGCCGCCGGGCGCCAAATCGATCCTGACGCGCATCGAGATGTGCGCGAACGCGACCACGTTCTTCTCGATCGCGTCGGCGAGGACCGCCTCGCGGATCTTCACGATGCCGGCGTAGTCTGCGGGCGGCGCTGATGCGCGTCCGACCGTTCGCCGCTTGAAGTCGAGCACCCAGTACGGGGTGGCCGCGTCAGAAGGCGCATGGAACACCATCGGCCGCTTCAGCGCGAGCCGGATCATCGGTGGCAGCGACTTCAGGAAGCCGCCGAAATGCGCGTCGAACTGCTCGAACGCGAGCGTCTTACCGCGCTCCTGGTCCTCTTCCTCCTGGATCTTGGGACCGGACGCCTCGACCAGACGCTCGATCCACTCGTCCTGCTTTTCGTAGTAGTCGTTCGGCTGGAGTGTGAACCCGGCGTCCGAGCTCCATGTATCGCCGGGCACCATCAGGACGGTGTCCGTGGTCGCCGCCACATCGGATGTCGCCGCGGCGGCCGCGACCTCCGGCGGCCGGACCGCGTAGCCGTTGCACTGGCGGCTCTCCGGATGCAGAAACGCGACCATGCTCGCAAACGGCACGGCATAGGTCGGCCGCAGCTCGCGAATCGCATCGATGAAGGTCTCGAGAAAATCTTCCCGCGTCATCAGCTTCGCGTCGGCGGGAGCCTTGATGTCGTAGCACGCCGGGTACGCCTGCGCGAACGAGTGGCTCTTGAAGACGAATGTCGGCGGGCCGAAGGCCTTCAGCATCGGCCTGGCCGCCGGGCCCTTGATCTTGCAGTCGTTCAGATCCGCCAGCACGACGCCGTCCCGCTCGACGAGGAACGCGCTGTCGTCAGGCCCGTATTGATACGACGCGACACGCGTGCCACCCGACACCTGCATAGGCTTGCCGTGCGCCATCTCGGTCACATCCTTGAACCCGAGCTGATCGAGCTCGTGGCGCATCACGTCCACACCGAAGCGGGGAATCAACACGCGCGCCCTCTTCGAGATCCGGCGCAACGACGGATAGTGGAAGTGATCGAAATGGTGATGCGTCAGGTAGACGTAGTCGGGCTCGAGAAATTCCTGACGAATCGGCGTGTTCGGTGGAAAGTGCCACCACGAGCGCCAGTAGCAGGATCCCGACAGCCATGGATCGACCAGAATGCGTTCCGATCCGGTGTCGATGAACAGGCAGGCGTGCCCGATGACCGTGAAGCGCATCGCGATCGATTATGGATCGGAAGTCGAACCGGCCCCCGCGTCTGACAGAGCGGCGGCGCGGCGCGTCCATTCGTTGGGCTCGGCGTCGGACCGTACCGGCAGATCGTTCGCGTCGATTCGAGGAAGAGTCAGCATGTCGTCCACGGCAATGTGTGCGAGATCCGGCCGGGTCGTGAACGCGACGCTGCAGCCGCGCGCCCGCAACAGGTCCACGCTGTCGTTGTCGTATTCGCCGTTGGCGTAACAGTACACGAAGCGTTGCCGCGGGACTTCCACTGCGTCCAGGACGCGGAGGGCGCCGTCGATTTCGCTCGCCTGATCCTCTCTCGACAGAGTCGGCAGCCGGAGGTGCCGGTCGCCGTGTGCCCCCACCGTCATGCCTGCAGCGCGCAGCCCGCGCGCCTCGCCCACGCTCATGTAGAACTGGTCCGCGAATGCGGCCTCATCGTCTGACACCAGCTCGCGGAACAGGCCGTCGAGGAGCGGCCGGCGAATCGGTTCCGGCAGCGCGTGCTGGAGGAGACGCTTCACGTACACGACGGCCGGAGGATCCCACCGCGACGGCCTCCACCACTTCTCCCGGTACTCGGCCGGTGCCGGCAGACCGGCCTGGTGCCGGTGTCGCCCGATCGCCGTTTCGATTGCGGCAACGAGGCGTCCTACGTCGTCGGCCGCGGCGAGCACACACTGGATCTTGTTGACATCGAGCACGCGTCGGTCGAGCAGCGGCGACGCGACCGGAAAGAAGACGGCCGGTATCGACAACGAGTCCAGGAGCGGAAGCACATGATGAAAATGGCCCCTGTACCCGTCGTCAAAGGACAGGACAATCGGACGCGGCGGCAGGGCCGACGCGTCCCCGGCCGCCCGCGCGAGATCGAATACGGAAACCGGCGTGTAGTGACGGCGAATGTAGGTCAGCTGCTCGCGAAAAGCCGCGAGATCCAGGCGCTTCAGGCCCGCGAGCGGCCCGGCCATCGCAGGCTGCACGAAGTGGTACGTGACGATGGTCGCCACCGCCCGCGCGTGGCCGCTCAACGCTTCCGCCACTGGGACACCATGAAGCACGACGTCCGTTTGCCGTGCAGCGCGCTCAGCGCGCGTTCGACCCGCATGAACGCAGGCGCGTACGCGCGTTTGAGCCAGAGCGGCACGCGGAGGACGAGCGAGTTGAAGATCAGCAGGTACCCGATGCTGCCCAGGTAGTGATCGGGACCGAAGGTGAATCGATCCGCGAATGTGCGCTTCAGTCTCTTGAAATCCAGCGACGCCTCATTCGAGAGAAACAACGGGTCGACGCGGTACCACAATTTTCGGGCCGCATCCGGCAGCGATCCCGAATGCGGTTCGGAAAAGCAGAGATAACCTTCGGGCTTCAGCACGCGGTGGATCTCGACAATCGTCTCCTCGAGTCTGGGATGCGTATGATGCAGGCCGCCCATCACGACGACGTGATCGAAGGACGCAGCGTCGAACCCGAGGTCGGTGACCGATGCGCACACCGCGTCGCACTGCGGGTATTTCCGCCTGAACAGCTGGAGCTGCGCCTGCGAGACGTCGAGCCCGACGACAACGGCGCCGCGGCCGAGCAGCTGCCGCGTGACCTGACCGCTGCCGCACATGGCCTCGAGCACCCGCGTGCCGGCGAACTCGATGCCGCCGAGCAGGTGCGGATAGATGAACGCATCTCGAAACCGCTGGCTCGCCTCGTCGTCATAGTGGGCCTCGTAGTCCGACGCGATGCGGTCGTAGTGCTCTTTCTGAACCAGTTCAGGCTTCATCAATCGCTGGCCTGGACCCGCCGCTGCATCTCGCGCACGATTGGCAGCACTGCGTCGAGAGCGTCGATCGCGCGGGCGGAGACGATCGACGCTGTCTGATCGGTGCTGACGCGCGGCAGCCGCCGGACGAGAATCCGCAGTCCGCCGGCCGGACGATCCAGCAGGCGGCACAGACATTCGCCTGCCGCCTTCGCCGCGGCGTACTCCGTCAGCTCCGATACGCGCTCCTCGACCGCAGCCGACGACGGGTAGAACACGTCGAGCGCCGGGATGGCCGAGCCGAGCGCGGCGCAGACCCGGGCGAATCCGGCCACATAGAACGCCGTGAACCGTTCGAACAGCCGATCGTCGAATGGCTCGCGCCTGCGTGCGAAGATTCTCGGTGTGGCGAAGTAGTACATGTGCGTGATCCCGAAACGCGCGGCGGCATCCTGAAGGATCGTCGCGGCGTCGTCGTGGCGGATGTCGAAGCGAAGCATCTCGAGCCTTCGGCTCGCCGCCTGCGCATCGCGCTGGAGCGCCACGGCTTCATCCACGCCGGCGGCATAGGTGATCACCGGGAGACCGCCTCCGGCCGCCAGGAGCATCGCGGTCGCCGCTCCAAGCCCTCGCGATCCTCCGATGATCAGCGCTCGTTGCCCCGCAAACTCAGTGGCAGTCAGACGAGTCGCGGCGGCGGCGATGGACGGCGGCGCGGGCGGCGCAGGGCGGAGAAAAGCGTCCACCGTTCCGTTGATGCCCTCACTCCAGATATCGATCCGAACCAGGCCGAAGCGCCGATCCACGCGGGCAACACGCCAGAGGAATCGCTCCGCCCGCGCGCGCGGCCTCAGATCGACGCGAAGGGAGGACAGCAGCGAATCACGGCCCGGACACTCCATCCCGGCCAGCCTCGAGATTCCCGCCAGCGCTGCGACGCTGTGGGCTCCCAGCATCCGCGTCACGCGTGGAAAAGCGCGGCGCACCGACGCGATGCCCGGCAGATCGATGACGCCGGCTGCGCCCGCGACGTCGGCCAGAGTACGGACCGCCGGAACCCGGCGCGCGTCCGCGGGTTTCCTGCGCGTCCGGAGCTCGAGTGGCGGCGGCGGTGGATGCGGCTGTCCGGAACCCGTTCCGATCTTCGCGACCGCCAGCGCGACGTCGCCGTCGGCCTGCACCGCCACGGTACCGTCGGCCATGGACTCCACGCGGATCGGCTCGTTGAGGAACGCCGGCCGCAGAAACGTGGCTTCGAGGGTCACCCGCGGCGGCGCCGACGCGCGAGCGAAATGAATCTCGAGCGCGCGGAGCAGCAGATGCATTCCGTGGACGATCGGCTCGCCGGCCGCCACCCGACGCGAGGCAACTGCATCGAGATGAACCGGGTTGACGTCGCCTGACAGCGTGGCGAACCGTCGCTGATCGGCGGACGTGAAGCGGATCGTCGTGCGGGAGGTCATCGTGGCACGTCCGGCACGGCGCCCGGCAGGTTCCGATCGGCGTCGCCTTTGAACAGCACAGGCTCGCCGCCGCTGATGGAGAACCACAGTCTCACGTTGGTCACCGAAGCGACGATCGTCGCACCCATCGGCTACGAGCCTGTGGCGAGAGTCGTTTCACGGGCTGCGAGAGACGGAATGGGCGACGGAGACGCCGAGACACGGAGAATCGTCGGTTTTTCCCGGTGTCTCTGAGTCTCTGTGGCCATGTTCCTCGATGGCTCGCAGGCCGTGTCCACTTTCACCACGGCCTGCTACGGTTCGACCGTCGTGACCACGGCGGCGCGGTCCACCACAGTGACCCACCGGGGGCACGCGTACGGCGCGGACGCGTCCCAGATGAACCGGTTCGACGCCGCGGGGCGCAGGCCGGTTCGCCGGAAGAACTCGAGGCAAGGCCGGTTCCGCGGACCTGGCCGGTGCTCTGCCAGCAGCGTCGCGGCCTGTCGCGCGCGGCAATGCGCGACGGCGACATGGAGCATCGTTTCTTCGATGTT
>Ga0137394_10000309_pt1 | contig 33904 bp, 45 predicted proteins | sample czobulk116metaG_FD_108278 | JGI IMG/M metagenome (GOLD analysis project Ga0137394, IMG submission 108278) | Vadose zone soil microbial communities from Angelo Coast Range Reserve, California, USA - czobulk1.16 metaG | ecosystem: Environmental > Terrestrial > Soil > Vadose zone | place: USA... | reverse complement strand
GCCCCAGTCGTGTCGATCTAATAGGAGCACCAGAACATGGCAGCCCCAATGCGAAGTACTGATTTCCGCAACATCGTGGAACCCATCCTGAACGAAGAGTTCGATGGCGTCTACGAGCAGCGCGCGGACGAGTGGAATCAAGTCTTCAAGCAGATCACTGGCATCCCTCGTGCCTACCATGAAGAGCCTGTGCTCTTCGGCTTCAGCGCAGCCCCTCTGTTGCCTGACGGCCAACCGGTCACCTACCAGGCCGGCGGACAGTTGTTCGTCTACCGGTACTTCTACCAGGTCTACGGTTTGGCGTTCGCGCTGACCAAGGTCCTCGTTGAAGACGGCGACCATATCCGCATCGGTCAGACGTACTCGCGCCATCTCGCGCAGTCGTTGGTCGAGACCAAGGAAACGTTGTGCGCCAACGTGATCAACCGTGGTTTCAATGCGAGCTTCGTCGGCGGCGACGGCGTGAGCTTGATCAACGCGGCTCACCCGATCCAGAACGCTGGATCGTTCAGCAACCAACTCGCAACCTCTGCGGCGCTGTCGCAGACCAGTTTGGAACAGATCCTGATCCAGATCCGGCTTGCGGTCGACAATAACGGCAAGAAGATCCGCCTCGAACCCAAGAAATTGGTGGTCGCGCCTTCGAACCTGTTCCAGTCCGAGGTGCTCTTGAAGAGCGTGCTCCGTACTGGTGGTGCGCAGAACGACATCAACCCGGTCAAGTCCATGGGCTTGCTCTCGGGCGGTCAAGCGAACCTCTCGCGTCTCACGTCTACCACGGCCTGGTTCGTCCAGACCGATGCACCGGAGGGGTTGAAACTGGTGCAACGTAGAGGTTTGCAGAAAAGTATGGAGGGTGATTTTGAAACGGATTCAATGCGTTACAAAGCAACGGAACGTTATGCGGTCGGTTTCACTGACCCACGTGCCTTGTATGGAACGCCTGGTCTCTAGTCTCAATTCCTTCAGAAATGTGATATAATCTCTCTTGGCATAATAACCAGGAGAGATTTCGATGTTAGAAAAAATTTGCTCTGAACCCGGGTGTGGTAAACCACATCAAGCAAAGGGTATGTGCAATATGCATTACATGCGCAAATGGTATAAGGCGCACCCAGAGAAACTGGCGGATGCTAGAATCAGAATGGGAAAAGTACCTCGCGCCACAATGCGCGACCGGGCATTGCGTTACGCCTACGGAATAGATTCCGCCTGGTATGATGCGCAGTTAATCAAGCAGAATCACACCTGTGCGATCTGCGGTAAGCCGGAAAACAAGACGACTAATGGTAAGGTATTGCGCCTTGCCGTCGATCACTGCCATGATACCGGAAAGGTGCGTGGCCTTTTATGCCAAGCCTGTAATAGAGGCATTGGCTGTTTTTCTCACGATCCTGCGGTACTGGCAAAGGCCATCGAGTACCTGCAATAAATGTAGATTATAACCTGTATTTCTACGCAGATTTACAGCCTATAACCTGCAAAACACATTCCCTGCCGCCCGGTAGGGCTTTTTTTACGGACAGCTGAGGCACGACCAGTGAAGGCGCCCGAGGCATGAGTCTAGGAATAAATTTACATGCGAACATCTTATCAGGGCCCTATCGTTCTCTACGGAAGCGATAACCCACTTCAAGTTGACAATACAGACGCCGGCCCGAATATCGACTACCAGGGCAATGCGTTAATCGATTCACGGTACGTCAGCGCCGCGACCGCCGCCCCGAGTTCGGGTGGTGTCAACGCCTGGTTCGTACCAAACATCACCGAGAATCTCGTGGGTATCCCGCGCGCACTCGGCGCCGCCAATATCGCCGCCGCACAGGCCGCGACCAATGGTGGATTCTTCACCCTGGCTTCTGCGAACACTGCCGGCATCGCGGTCAACGTGCCATTTATTCCGCAAGGCAATGGAATCACCCCGGGAAGCACCGCCCAGGTTAACGTGCTCGCACTCGATTTTGGTATGGCGCTCTGCACCACGACCACTGGCGCGGCTGCGGCCACCGTCACGATCACGGGCCCCGTGAGTGCGGCTTATGCGCTCCGCTTCTTCTATCCTGGTCAGAGGCTCATCATCCCAGGTGCTGGCGCTACCTCGACCACGCCTCTCTTCACTACAGTTCTTGCGACCCCGACGGCAGCAGCCGCCGGCTCTGTTGTGTCTGCCGCTGGTACGATTACGGTCTCCAGCCCGGCGCTTACCGTTGTTACGGCATCTGCTGTTGGCTCCGCCGATCGATTGTACGGCATCGTTGCATCACCGGTCATCGCAGCCGGCGCTGCGAACGTGTACGACCCGGCTCAGCTGGTTTCTCGTACGCTCAGTGTGACCGCATCGGGTGCGGCAACTGGCAGTGTGCTCGTACGCGGTTTCGATATCTACGGGCAGGCGATGAGTGAGAGCATCACCATCGTTGGCACCGGCATTTCTACCACACAAAAGAAAGCATTCAAGTACATCAGCTCGGCGCAGGCAATCGGTGCCGGCGTGACGACTGGTACGCTCTCAATTGGGACCACGGACGTCTTTGGGTTGCCGCTACGTTCTGATCTGTTTGAGTACACGGATCTCTACTACAATGGCGTCCTGATTACGGCGGCCACTGGTTGGACTACGGCCGACATCACCAGCCCGGCGACCACGACTACTGGCGACGTGCGCGGAACCTACGCGGTGCAGTCTGCCTCCGATGGCACCAAGAAATTGATCGTATTCCAGGTCCCGGTTGCCGCGCAGGCGACGAAGGCCACGAATATCGACGCACGATTACTGGTTGGCGTCGTCCAGGCGTAAGCCAGTATGAAAATCTCCTCAACGCCAATTATTGTTACCGGCGTAGCGGTTAGCGTACCGATTCCAGCTGACACGAGAGCCAGCCCCATCAATATCTGGGGTTCTATTGTCGATGGCGGAGTATCTACTTACAAGGTAGAGTACACAACCTCTGATGTTTTCGCAGCAGGCTATACAGCAGCTGGTGATCCACAATGGACGACAATTCCAAGTAGTCCTGTTGGAGGTTCCAAACCTTTCAACATCACCGGTTTGGGTCTTACTGCTATTCGCTTAAACGTGACTACCGGCCCAGCAACAGTTACGCTTGGTCCGGTCTTCCAGAGTGATAGTTCAGTAGGCGCGTAATGGCCAATTACACGCAGGGCTTTTTCCAGTTCACTTTATTTGGTGACGGGGCGGCTACTACTGGTAGTGTGGACATCGCGAACGCGATAGCTCAGACCAAGGCTACGGTGTCGACGGCCAGTGCGCTGCCAACCACGCCACTTGCCGTGCTGAACATCAGCACCAATGTCCCGCAGACGCCTGCGCTCACATTTTCCGGCACGATAGCCGGCACTCTGGTCTCTTACACTGCGAACCGCGCATTCGGGATCGTGGTAGTCAATTTTACGATAGGATTCTAGTATGGCCGTACAGTACGTCTCAGACTTCAGTTTCGCCCCATCACCACCCCGGCCGACCATCAAAGGATATGCACGCGGCGGTCACGTGGCGTCGACCCCGATGCGGTACGCGAAGGGTGGATCCGCTGGCTGTTACGCAAATGGCGGGAGCGCGGACATCGGTACCGCCACTGGTAAAGTAGGAATGGGCCGAAAAGCATCCTGGAACGCAGATGATGCCGTGAGTCCTGGAAGCCCCAAGCGGACCCCGATGAGCGAGAAGGATAGCAATCAGTCGGCGGCGCGCAATAAGTTCGCCACCGAGGGCCGGGGCACGCCGCCGGCTACGAAGCAGTCCGGCAATGTTGAACGGATGAGTGGGTACTCAGACTTCAATAAAGGTGGCCGGATCAAGAATCTCGGCCATTACGCGCACGGCGGCAAGGTAAAAGCCACCCACAGTGAAGTGCCGAGCGGGAAAGCGAGTTCTGGCAAGGTGCCGGCTCCCGTCAAACCGGCCAACGCCAGCAAGGCCGAGAGCCACGCCGGCACGCCGAAGACCTCCCCAGGAAGCCGGGTGGAGATGAAGTCGGGCGTCGCGAAGGCGGCGATGGGCGGACTCAGCCGAGGGACTAGCCCGCGCAAGAACGCAGCCATCCACGCCAAGGGCCACAAGCCCAAGGGCCCGAAGGCCAGTGCGCTTGGTGCGCTCGCCGGAGCTCTGAGTGGTGCCGCGATGCCGTCCCAGGGCCCCGCAGCGCCCCCAGGAATGGCGCCAGGCATGGGAGCTCCCCCAGGCGGGGCGATGGGCGCAATGGCCCCACAGGCCCCTGGCGCGCCCCCAATGAAGCGCGGCGGCCGGGCGCACAAGTAACAATTCGACCACGGGCCAGCCTACAGGGCAAGCCGGGAGACCCTAGATGGCCCTTTCCACGACCGGCACAGTAACGACTACCTCCTGGGATACTAGGACAGTTATCGACAGAGCTTACGGAGCTCTGGGTTTGACTCCTCAGCAGATCGTCGGCGAGAAGATCACGATTGCCCAGGATCTGCTTGGCATCTGTTTGGCCGATCAGGTGAACATCGCGAACCCGCTCTGGTGCCTAGATAAGACACTGATTACCCTGACCCAGGGGCAGCGTGAGTACGTGATGCCGAACGGCACCAATGACGTAAACCGGGCGTTCTTCCGCACGATGAGTAATGTCACCCCGGCGGCGTTTACGAACACGGCGACCGCGTTCACGATTGACTTTGGACTGAATGCCCTCGGGGCCAATAACGACACCTTTGTAGCGACCTGGGCCATAGACTGGGTAGGCGCAGCCGTGCCTGTCATCTTCCAGTCGAGTGAGGATAACAGCAACTGGACGCAGGTTGGTAAGTCTGGACTCACCAATAGTGCGGGATCCGGCACGATCTGGTATGATATGAGCAACAGCAACGCCCGCCGGTACTGGCGCGTGATCCCGACTGTTACCGTCCCCGTGACTATTCTGTCCGTGACCGCCGCCCGCGTCTACAACACGCCGAACGACATCATGATGTACAGGATGAACAAGGACGACTACTGGAACATGACCAACAAGTTCTTCCAGGGCCGTCCGCTGCAGTTCTGGTTGGATCGTCAGCTCACCCCGGTTATGGCTCTGTGGCCGCAACCAGATCTGCTTGCATCCCAGAATCTGATGCCGGTCTACCGGCAACGGATGATCATGGACATCGGCACGCTGCAGCAGGCCATCGAGGTGCCGACGCGCTGGTTCTATACGGTGATCTTCATTCTCGCCGACGCGCTCGCGTTTGTCACACCTGAGGCGAAGCCAGATCGGATTGCGATGGTTCAGGCCCGGCTGCCGCAGATGCTGCGCACTACGTGGACGGAAGAGCGCGACAAGTCGCCAATCAAGTTCCAGTTCAATTTGCGGCAATATACTCGGTAGCCGGAGATGGGGTACTACCTTGACACAAGGGGACTTTCGTCGCTGGCGATAGGAATCTGCGGTCGCTGTAGCCTTAAGTTTCCAATCGTGGATCTCATGGAGGATCCGAATAGTCCGGGCCTCAGGGTCTGCCGGTATGATGTCGACGACTACGACCCATACCGTCTGCCGCCGCGCGAAACCGAGGACATCACCCTTGAGTTCGTGCGCCCAGACGAGCCTCTCATCCTGACATTGGCGCAATCACAGCAGGATGACTTCAATAACCAGAATTTCTGGTCAGCTGGTTTACTGACCGTCTTCGCCGGATCCGTATTTTATACTGCTGGTGCCCCAGCTAGTTACGCACCCATACCATGACAATCACTCAACAAGTAATAGATAACACGGTCAATGCTGGTGAGAGCGCATTCAGTGCATTCGGTAAAGTGAATGCCAATAATACCGCACTATTTAATGCCGCAAATACCGCATCTGATACCTACACTCCGCTAGGTGGGGTGGCAACCACGGTTGCTGCGAAGCTGGCGCTGACCATCAGCGTATTCGACTATATGACGGCTGCGCAGCAGGCCAATGTGGCGCTCTATATTGGAAGTATTGATGTGACAGCGGCGGTGCAGGCGGCGATCAATGCCGTGGCCGCAGCAGGCGGTGGTTTTTGTGATTGCCCGGCTGGTTCGTACAAGATAGGAACAGGCGGAGCCGGTTTATTGATCAGCACTAATAACGTGAAGCTCCGGGGCGCCGGTGCCGGATATATTAGAAATGGTGGATCCAACACCAGCAGCCCAGCAACCTTATTTTCATGGGGCGGTGGATCTGCTCCAACGGTTGCTATATTGGCTATTACCTCTCCATCTGGTGCATCATTATTTGCACTTGAGGGATGCGGATCTACTGGCATTCAGTATGAATGTAATAGTTTGGCTGGATTCGGTATCCAGATGACTTCTCATAAGAATGGCATATTCACGCAGAATTACGTACTACACCCGATTACCGCTGCTTACCAATTGACGACACTACTAAATGCCAATCTAGTAGATACAGATACCCAGCATAATGTTTTTACTCAATGCTACTGGCGTTGCATAGACACTGCGGCGGCAAAGCAGGCACATGGGTTGTGGCTCACTAATGCGCTGATCACTAGTAGTACCAACGGCAATACATCGTTCAACACATTTATAGAATGCTTAGGACAGACGGATGGATTGTTAAGCAATGCTTCTGGCGTTGGGATCAAGATAGATGCCGGTGATAATAACGTATTTTATAGTTGCATAAATTATAGAAATGCGGGCAGCACTGTCCCATCTGTTCAACTTAATGGATATAACAGCGCCTCAGATAGCAATCTTTTCTTTCATTTTAGCGATACTACTCCTGCCAATGCGATCAATATTCTCGGGAATGCAACTCTTGCCAGCGGCTACAATCCGATACAGAACACATTCATCGCAATAGACTCTAGTAACGGTGTAAATTATCCGACATTGGATGCGGGTTGCCGCGTCAATTGGTCTAATACCAATGGAATTGTACAGAGCGGTTTAATGACCGGTGCTGTAGTGGCGGGATTAGGTAATGATGTCAATGCTCTTGCGCAGTTGGCCAATGTCGCTAATGAGGCTCTGCGCATTTATGACGCCAGTCAAGATCATGTGCGTTGGGCTGATTTGAGCGGTACTCCATGGGGCACAAATCTTGATGCCTCTGAGAATTTCAGATTTAGCCGATTGGCTGGTAGCGGCAATGTAGTTACAGGGGCAAGATTTATCAGCGCCAACACTACAGCACCACCAGCAAACGGGTCGGCAGCATGCGGGATTGGCGTAAGCTCTACCGCCAATCTTGGAATCTATTTCGGTGCTGGTGCGCCGACATTCTCTGCTGCTGAAGGATCAATTTATAGCAACACTACTGGTGGCGCGGGCGCGCGATTATATACAAACACTTCTGCTGGTAGTGGCACTACCTGGACAGCGGCTACTACGCCTTAGGATTATTAATGCAAACAGTTACAATCGTCAGTCCGAAGGTCAGTCGCGCCATCGGTACAGTACTTACTCAAATCGGCGGATATACACCGGCATCTAGCGCAATCGCAACTGGTCTTAGTGTGTGTAACATTTCTGCTGGTGCGGTCAACGTTACGGTCACCGTATATGATGGCGCGAATGATACCAATCTAGCATTCTCAACCCCAGTAGCGATTGGTGATAGTTTGCTACTGGGGGCAGATTGGTTCAAGTTTACTCTCGTCAATGGATGGTCTATTCGTGTCAAATCTAGTGTGGCGGCTAGTGTCGACGCCACGATGTTCGTGAGTGAGTTCACCTAAGATGAGAAAACTCGGCAATGGGATTGAGAGCCGATACGGGCAACTAACCATTGTTCCTCCTAATCCCGGTGGTAATCCATTAACTATTTTACAGGCAGTCAGCGGGACGGCATCTCTATCTGTGGGTACTGGTGGTAACGTCACAATTGCTGCTCCGGCAAGCGGTGATGCGCTTGCAATAACATCTCTATCCGGATCATTTGCGGTCAATCTTACTGGCGCCAATGCGGCGACCGGACAAACACTTAAGGTAGCTGGATCATTTACCGGTAGTGGAACTACATCATTGGTGGTATTTAATGACGTAAATAATACCAACGGATGCAATTTAAGAATAAATGGTGGCGGAACCAATCCATCCAAAACTATCAGGGCCATAAATGGCGCATTACAGATCCTCAATGATGCATATACTGCCACATTATTTCAGGTAGTTGATGCAGGTAATGTCACCATCAATGCTCCTACCAGTGGTATTGCCTTAACCGTTACCGGTTTCGCCGGATCTTCTGCACTTAAAATCAATACCACCGGCATCCAAGTAGGAAGCCCCACTGGTGGAGATAAAGGCGCCGGCACTATCAATGTAGATAGCAATTATTACATCAATGGTACGGCCATAAGCGCGGGTGCCAGTGGTGCTAATCCAACCGGCACGGTCGGTCTCACTGTGGTTAATGGTTCTGCGGGTACATTCCTGCGTAGCGATGGCGCACCAGCCTTAAGTCAGGCTATCATACCGACCTGGACAGCGCAGCATATATTTTCTCAAGTACAGTCTACCAGCGGAACGGCAGGTAATGCCGCTATCATGGTCAACAGCACCGCGCCGGCAATATCAATTGTCAATACCGGTGGTGCTACCGACGCCAAGACATGGGAGTTATCTGCCTCGGCCACAGTGTTATCCATAAAGATAAGCAACGACGCAGGATCTACGACAAAGAACGCACTCAACGTGACTCGTGCGGCGAACATCATCACGGCCATGCAATACGGTAATGCCACAGATGCCACCGGATTGGACCATCTATTCCAGGGGTCCTTGCGGCTCGGCACTGCCACTGCTTTAGGTGGCAACGGAAATATCAACTCCAATGGTGTCTATCAAAACGGAATTCCATTACTCAGTACTGGCACATTCACCGGTACGCTCACCGGAATGACGGCCGGAACTACTGGAACCGTCACATGGACTATTAGTGGACAAACTGCGACATTACAAGGTCATTTCTCCGGCACTTCCAATACTACTGCTATGACTATGACGGGACTACCTGCTGCGCTACAACCAGCGACATTGACGTCATTCGTTCCATGCGCCATTGAAGATAACAGTACGGATGTCGTAGGGGCGGCGTTCATAACCAATGGATCTGGAACCATACAATTTTACCGCGATGTTCTGGCCACCGGGGTTCTATCATCCACGGGATTCACAGCATCCGGGGTCAAAGGATTTGACCACTGGACGATTACGTATTCATTACAGTAAAGGAAAGACAATGGCAAATTCACTGTTGATTTTCACTGAAGAGGGTGTAAAGCGGGTTCTCGCCGGATTGGCGGAATTACCGAGCAAACTTTCTCACGAGCTGCTGAACGACATCGAGTCGCAGCTCAGCATGATCAAGGAAGACATACAGAAGTATGTCGCCCTCGTCGAGGAGCATTTCACGCCACACAAGGCTGAGGCCTTGCTCCAGGAGACAAAAGCCAAGGTAGAATCTGAAGCTAAGGCGGTAAAGGCCGCAGCCGATAAAGTCGTATCCACAGTCGAGACCGCCGCCAAGGACATGGTAGCCGATGCAACAGTCGCATAACATGGGAACAAATCAGCCGCACATCGCCCTGGTGGTATCCGGGGTAACGGCCGGCGCGTCAGCGCTTAGTTGGGCAAATGATCACGCGGTCTGGTTTACTATCGGCGCAGGTTCAGTTGCGATGCTATCAGGGATAGCTGCGTTCCTGTTCTACATGGTATCCATCTACTACAAAATAAAGAGTGGTGGAAAATGAGCTTCAATACATCATTCTCTCAGCTCATCGGTTTGGAGGGTAAGTACTCCAACGATGAGAATGATCCCGGCAATTGGACCGGTGGCGCAGTCAATACCGGTGAGTTGCGCGGCACGATGTACGGCATCAGTGCAGCCGCGTATCCAAAGATCGATATCGCTAGTCTGTCGCTAGCCAAAGCCAAGGGCATCTACCTAACCGATTTCTGGGATGCCCTTAAGTGCGACAACTTCCCAGATGCTGTTGCTGGGGCGCTCTTCAAGGAGGGCGTGAACATGGGTGTTGTTGGGGCCTCCAAGGCATTCCAACGTAGCCTAAAATTGATCCCTGATGGGGTTATTGGGCAGCTTACGATCGGTATCGCAACCTCCAGCCCGCCACTTATCGTGCTCACGCAATTCCTCACTGAATGCGCCTATGAGTACACCCAGATGAAGCAATTCGACCGATATGGCAAGGGATGGTTGTCTCGCGTAATTAAGACAGCTGTCGAGGCACAGCTGGGGGCCCAAGAGCTTACACCAGATGCCATTAAGGGATAAATGGCTTGATATAGCCGAAGTCGTCGACGCGCTACGAATTTTCCCGCGCCTGCTGGTTGGAGTTTACTTCGCGACCGCCGTATGGGTGGTCACGTACCTCACGACCTGGTACTGCCATGTAGCACCAGCGGAGCGCACCGTCGAAGTAACCGCATTTTTCGCGATGCTTACGGGAGGTCTATTTGGCCTCTCCACATATCTATTTAAACTATACGCCGATGGCGGCAGAGATTGGGACAAGTACCGTGCCAATATTTCCCCTAAAAACATACCTGATGGCGGCGGCAGCAGTCGCACTACTTAGCTGCCTGGCGTGGTTCGGGATTCACGAACGTAGCGTCGAACACAAGAAGGACGTCGCCGTCGCCACCGCAGCGGTCGCGCGAGTTACCAAAGCTGATGCGGCCATAGAGACCAAAGCTAACACCGAGATCCAGCATGATCAAGTCATTTACAAGCAAGTTATCTCTCTGCCTCCTGTCGGCGATCTTGGCATCGTGTGCAGCTCTCCCGGTGGTGACGCCGTGCCCAGCACCACCAGCGGTACAACCAGTGGAGACGGAGATGCCGCACGTGCAGGCGGATCTTCATTCGATCCTTCTGGGGAAGCCCTTACCGTCGGACGCAACGCGGATGCAGAGATAATTGCTTTGCAACACATTATCGTTGATCTACGTAATGAAATGGCTGCCGCTCACGAGGTTCACCGGTAATGCCAGTCGCGATGACATTTGCGTCGTTGCAGAGCGACCTACAGGTATATCTAGAGCGTGGTACTGCGCTCGATCCAGAGGTATTCAATCAGCTGCCATCGCTAATCAATCTGGCTGAGCGCAGAATCAGTCGTGAACTTAAGGTGCTCGGATTCATCGTAGCGTCGACCTTTACCATGCAAGCCGGTGTTGCCGTCATCGCAAAACCTGATCGTTGGCGCAAAATTGTCTCGATCAACGTTGGTGGTGGGATCGTATCCCCGATCACGCGCAATCCAGTGTTTCCGCGCAGCTACGAATACATCCGTCAGTACTGGCCGGATGACACTCAGACCAACACCACAGTATACGGCACTCCTGCGCCACCCAAGTTCTACGCCGAGTACAACTACCAGAACATAATCGTAGCCCCTACACCAGATCAAGCCTATCCAGCCGAGATCGTGTACTACGAAGAGCCGGCGCTGCTCGATACCACAAACACCACGAACTGGATCACCCAGTACGCGCCAAACTTGTTGCTCTATTCCGCGCTCCTCGAATGCACGCCATTCCTCAAGAACGACGAACGGATAGCTACTTGGCAATCTATGTATGACCGGGCGGCGGCTACACTCAACGCCGAATCAAGTGACGGCATCTTGGATCGTACATCGACCAGGCAGGAAGTCTGATGACTACGTACACGAATATCTTCACGGGCGCATTGGTTGCCCCAGCATTGACCGCATATAATGCGATTACGCTCACCACTCCGCTTGTTCTTCAATGGCCGCTTGAAACAGCCCCGAATTCTAACCTAGCGACGCCACTGATCGATATCCTGTTAGGATCGGTCGCAGCTAGCCTCACTCTGCCTCCAGCCAATCAGACCGGGGTTGGCACGTTCCTGATCATCAATAACCTGTCGGCCTTTACGCAGACGATATTCAGTAACACGGGTACTAGCCTGGCGTCGATTGCAGCTGGGGCTGTGTTCTTCTTCTATCTGCAGAACAATACCACGGTTGGCGGCACCTGGTTCGCGTTCCAGTATGGTGCCGCAATCAGTGCGCCATCAGCTGCTGCTCTAGCCGGCCCGGGTTTAAGGGCCGTTGGCGCTACGCTTGGCCAAGATATAGTAGTCACCAGTATCAGCACAAACTATGTCGCCGGCAATAATGATCAGACCAAGCTGCTGAATTGGATCGGCGGATCTGGCACGATTACGTTACCGCTTGCTGCCACGGTTGGTCCTAATTGGTATGTACAGCTCCGAAATTCTGGCACCTCCGTTCTGGTTATCGCGAACAGCGGATCAGATATAATTAACGGTGCCACACCGCTCAATATGAATCCTGGAGACAGTGCGTTCATCGTGACCGATGGATCAACCTGGTACACGATTGGATTGGGGCCGAGCATCACTGGTGGCTTCAATTACGTTACTATCAGCTTGACCGGAGTTACCGGAAACTATGTACTAACCGGGACTCAGCTAAATCAGATCGGATACCGCTTCACTGGCGTACCAACTGGCAACGTAGTTGTTGTTGTGCCAAATACGAAACAGGAGTACTGGGTTAATAACCAGACTACTGGGGCCTTTACTTTCGCAATTGGTACAGCCGCCCAAGTCGGGCCGCCGCTACTCGCCCAAAACTCTAATGCGATCTTCTATAGCGACGGTGCGAATGTCAGTATTGCCACCCCAGCTAGCGCTATCACCACCGTACCAGTGCTAATTAGCCAGGGCGGCACTAGTGCGACAACGGCCGGCGGTGCTCTCATCAATCTAGGTGGAACATCTACCGGTATAGCCGTCTTCACGGCAGCCAATAACGCGGGTGCACAGGCAGCCATGAGTGCGCCATCTGTGGCTGATGCATTCCTATTTGGTGCGTTACTATAATGTCAATCATTCAGCTCGCGTCAGCTCCTGGAATCCAGAGAGATGGCACGATGCTGGCCGGAATGCAGAGTACAGACGGGCAATGGTGCCGATGGCAGCGCGGACTGCCGCGCAAGATGGGCGGTTATAAAGTCATCCAGCCATACCTGACAAGCATCAGCCGTGCGCTATTCAGCCAGGCACAGAGCGGGTATCGATATATATTCAGCGGTAATCAGACCGGTATAGATGCCTTCACGATGGACAATTTCGGCGTTACATCGGCCATCACAAATCCCGCATTCCCTCCGACCACTAATCCGACGACAGCGAATGTTAGTCAGAGCGCGACCAATAGCTGGCAGTTCGACTCGCAGCTCGATGGATCTACCGGGAACACGCTACTATTTGCGCACTGCGCTAATAATTTACTAGATCCGACGAATTCCGCCAACTTCCCGGTGTACGCGGCGAACATCTATAACATTGGCGCAGGTTTCGTTCAGGTACAGGGATTCGGAACCGGCTCAGATGGTCATGGCGGCACACAGCAGGCGCTCTTCCCGAACGGTATCTCAGGCGGACTCGTGAGCCTGGCACCGTATCTCATCGTTTACGGCAACAATGGGTACTTTGGCTGGAGTTCTCCAGGAAATCCAACAGATTTCGTGGGATCTACTCAGGGTAGTCTGTTCGTCGGAGCGACAGAGATAACGAACCAGAAGATCCTCAAGGGTCTTCCGCTGCGCGGCGGAGGTGGATACAGTCCTGCTGGTCTCTTCTGGAGTGTGGATAGTGTGGTCCGGGCGACATTCACCGGCATCGGCAACGGAACCTGGCAGTTCGATCAGCTCACAACCCAGAGTTCGCTGCTCAGTGACCGGTGCGTAATCGAGCACGATGGGGCTTTCTACTGGGCAGGTGTTGACAGATTTCTCATGTATAACGGCGTCGTACAAGAGATACCCAACTCACTCAACCTTAACTGGTTCTTCGATAACATCAACCAGACCAATGCGGGCAAGTCATTCGCCATGAAGATCCCACGGTACGGTGAGATCTGGTGGTGCTACCCGCGTGGTGCGAATACTGAGTGCAGCCACGCCGTAGTTTACAACTACCGCGAGAAGAACTGGTACGACACGGTTCTACCAAACGGTGGCCGCAGCTCTGGTTTACACGGCGACAGCCTGGTTGGCAATATCATGGCTGGTACCGCAGGCTACCAGTCATCGGTAACCGGCGGTAATAAAACATACTTTGATCTTTGGCAGCACGAGAACGGAGTTGATGAGGTCAACGGAACAGCGCTGAACGCAGTGAAATCTTTTTACACCACTGGGTGCATCACCAATTGGAACGCCCAACCACCATCTGATGCGACCTTGTCTTTGCAGACACTGCAACCAGACTTTATCCAGACCGGTGATTTACAGGTCACTGTGCTCAAGCAGAATAATGCGAGTATGACTCCAATCCAGGGATCACAAGTAACCTTGCCAGCCAATCCTCCTAATCCGCTCAACCTGATCGTGCCACTAAAAGATACAGCGAAGATCCTTCGCCTAAATATTCAAAGCAACGTCGTTGGCGGGGACTTCCAGGCTGGCAAGTCATTACTTACCGTGCAGAGTGACGGCGCCAGGGATACGTAATGCAACTCCCGGATCCTGGAAATATGGAGATGGCACCCTGGGCTGATGCGGTGATCTACATCACGGGTCAGTATACCGACATGGTGCCGCTTGACGGCGAGCAATGGCGGGATTGGGGTGTGACGTTCTTCAGTAACCCGCAGCTCGGCAGCCTGCACCCACCGAATCCGTACGCCTTCGACGATTGGCGAGATTGGGGTCGGGCACTGACTGAGTGTTTATCAAATGCGCGCGGATCAGCGCCACGGGTAGCAGCATGAGCAGCACTCGCATAGGGGTTAATGAAAATCCTTCTAGCGCACTCAATGCCGCAAATCGATTAGCTGCGCAAACCGCCCCGCTGGTCGCTAAGGCTGCGGCTATGACTCCAGCCCAACGAGCAGCTATCGGAGACATGGGTGCGCTCGTGCCTGGCGCAAAGATTCCAGGCGGCATACAGCAACCATATCCTGGTTGGCCGCATGATGGCAGTCCTCAGGATCAAGCTAATACTCAGGCCCTGACCAAGGGTATAGAGGGATTTAATCTTCAGCAGTACAATATCACTCACCAGCCAACTCTACTTGACAAGATAGCCTTGGGGTTGAGTGTGGGGGCTGCGACTGCTGGTATCGGCTCTGGCCTTGGCTTGACTGCCGCTGGGTTAGGTGGGGGTACCGCTACAACAGCCAGCACCATTGGCGCAGGCGCCGCAAACGGGGCATTAGCTGGTGCTATAAATTCTGCCCTATCTGGTGGAAAGGTCCTTCAGAAAATCGGCATCGGGGGTGCACTGGGGGGCGTTGGCGGCGCATTAGGGTCTGTTTCCTCGCCAGCCACAAGCGCGCTTACTAAGGTCGGCATCAATCCGACTGTTGCGGCGGGATTAGTGAGGGGAACTATTGGTGCCGGCACTGGAGCACTCGGAGGGGCAATCACTGGTGGTAAGCCAGGTGCTGGTGCGCTTGTCGGAGGAATTGGCGGTGCCGCCTCTGGGGCACTGGGCCAGGCAACGGGCAGTCCAGTCATCGGTAACCTAGGTGGTACAATAGCAGCAGGCTTAACGAGTCGAGCTATAGCTCCGACGGTATCTAAGCCACCCATCATGTCGGCGGCTCCAGCGGCAGTGAAGCCAGCTAGTAGCATCCCGGCATTACCAACTACCCCATCTGCGCTTACCAACATCGGATCCTACTCGGGTTACGGGTACGCGCCACGCACCCAGGTCGCTAATCCGGTAACCGATTATTCCCACTACGGGCAGGGCCCTGAAGCCCAATTCTTCAAGACTACCGGAGTTGCGCCAGCGCAACCACCCGTGACGGCTACCGCCGTACCCACAGCACCTAATTTCGCAACCGCCCATGTGATGAACAATATCCAGAGCACGGGCATCAACAAGCAGAACAGTGTCTAACCATGCTCGACGACTACACCAATCCATCATTTGATCCGACTAATTACGACATCCCTGGCGTACCGTACTCGGCAACAGACACGAGCTATAGCGCGCCGGAGGCCTCACCAGGTAATAGCGGTGCGCCGTCGTACTCGGATATCAGTAATGACACTTCTGATGCGACCACGATGCCGGCGGCGTCGACCGCCAATACGCCATCCAATCCCAGCCAGGGAAGCATCGGTGGGGCGCTCTCTAAAGCCCTCAGCTCACTCGGGCTTGGTGGGGGTGATACGAGCAACACCGCCGCCCTAAAGGCCGCCATAGGGCTTCTCAGCGCCTATGGAAACTACAAACAGAATGCAGCTGGCAGCAAACTCCCGAATATGCCGGCTATGGGCGCGCTTCCCGCGCTACCTGGCAGCTCGACGGCAGGTTACGGGCCAAATGGTGGCTATAATTTCGCGAATTATGCAGGTGCTAAAAACGGTTTGGGGTACGCACCGAAGACTGCCGCACCCCCGGCGCCGTCCTATTTCACCTACGGAACCGGGCCTGAACATCAATTCTTTCAACAGGTTACAGGTAAAGGAGCGCCAATAGCGCCAGTTACCATGGCGCGCGGTGGTCACGTTCCGACATTCGATATGGGCGGAATGGTGCCCAATATGGGCATGAGTCCGGCGATGATGGGTCAACCAAATACGGCAATGATGGGCCCACCGCCTGCGCCGACACGCTCGCCTATGCCGGCTCCACAGGGCGCCCCACCGGCTCCCATGGGTGCCCCGCAACAGCCGCGCCCGCCGAGTACGATGATGCAGCGCATGCAGGCCGCGAAGCCGTTTGCTAAAGGCGGTGCCAACCCAATGCCGATGCGGGGCGCGCTCCATGCCGCCATGAATCCTGGCACGAGCCGGCACGTCACGGGTCCCGGTGATGGGACCTCCGACAGCATTCCGGCGCGACTTGCCAATGGCGAGTACGTGATGGATGCCCAGCTCGTGTCGATGCTCGGCAACGGCGACAATAGCGCAGGCGCCAAACGTCTGGATGAATTCCGCAAGAATGTTCGCGCCCATAAAGGGACCGCCTTAGCAAAGGGCAAAATGGCGCCAGATGCGAAGCCAATTCACAAGTATATGGGCGGTCAGTAATGAGTAGTTCAGGCGGAGCCCTTGGGTTCCTCACATCTGGTACGACACCAGGACAGAGTCAGCAGGAGAGCGAAAGCTCGACCGCGCTGCCGAGCTGGTATACGAATTATACGCAGCAGATCCTGAATTCGGCTGCGCAGTACGCCGCACAGCCATATCAGACGTATAACGGACCACGCATCGCCGGCCAGGATCCGTTGACGCAGCGCGCGTACTCAGCATCTGAGGGTCTGTCTGGGGACGCGCTGCGTAATACACAGGCCTCCAGCAACCTGGTCAATCAGGGCGTTGGTACTGTGCAAGGATCAATTGCTCCTGGACAGGGTGGATTGGCGGCGGCACAACCATACTTGAGTAGTGCGGCTACGCCTGCATATAGCAACGTCAACAGCTACATGAACCCATACAACCAGAATGTCACGCAAGCAATTGCGAATGCTGGTAATACTCAGTTCCAGAACTATACATTACCAGCCCTTCAATCGAGCATCATAGGTGCCGGTAACATCACGGGCAATAGCACGCAGGGTGCGAATCTCCTGGAGAATGCACTCCAGCAGAACAATCAGAATACCATCAACGCACAGGCCGGGGCATTGCAGGCTGGTTATCAGGGATCATTGGGGGCCTCTCAAACAGACGCCGCGCGCCAGGCAGCTCTTGCCGGCACCGCCGGACAGTTAGGTACGGCGCAACAGACCGCCGAACAGAACGCGGGCACCGACGTCATTAACGCGGGTGGCGCACTCGCCAATATTGGTAGTCAGGGTACGAGCAATAATATCTCCGCCCTTAATCAGAATAATGCGATGGGCAATCAGAAGCAGGCCCAAGTCCAGGCGAACGAGAATCTGGCATACCAGGATTACCTGAATCAGAAGAATCAACCGCTTACCAATGCTGCGGCCATGCAGGGCGCGCTCGCCGGTATCCAAGTCCCGACCACGACCACGAACTACGGCGCATCGAATGGTACGCCAGCCACAATCGGCGATTCCCCGCTCGTCACCGCAGGCGGCGCACTCGCCGGATTGGGCGCAGCCAGTACACCAGGGTAAGATATGACCGACGCAGTAAATTCATTTGGTGCCCCCATGGATCAGGATGAGAATCAAGATCCGGCGGATAATGTATTCGGCAGTGAAGCACCTGGCGCGCTCTCTACGGCCGTTGTGGGGTCTCAAGCAGATAAGCAAGCTCGTGTCAGTTCCGGTCGGCAAGCGATGCGAGATTTGCGGGAACAATATGGACAAGCAGCTGGCTCCGCTACTGAGGCTTACGCACAGCAGCGTAAAGCGTTACAGGATGCCACACAACGTCTGCTATCCATGCAAATGGGTCCAAGCCCAAAGGAAGCTGCTTATCAGATAGCTGCTGCCGTAGGCACCGGGGAACCGGGAACTGGGCGTTTCAATCCAGGTGGGATAAATGCCGCAAATGCGGATGTCTTAAAACAGCAACGTGAAGCCGAATTAGAGAAACAGAAACTCCTGATGAGTTACGGGATGCAAGTTCCGCAGGCAACCTTGGGTGCGGCAAATGCGCGCATGAATCAGCTTACCGCCCAGGAACGCATCCAGCAGACAGAGAACAATAACGCAGAGTCAAAGGCCGCCGCACCGCAGAAACTGTTCGACAAGTACTATACTCAGGATCCTAATGATCCTACAAAAATGATCGACCATCCTGAGATGCGGGCAGCCGATGTCGCCCAAGCTGCGCAAGTTGCACAGAACAGCACAAAAGCAAAAATGGCTCTTCAGCAGTTCACGGCAACCGGGATGGTTACACCAGAAATGGTTGATCTGGCTGAGAATGACATGAAGTCATTGCCGTCGGCGATTCTGCGTAATCCGGTTGCTATGTCTCAGATCACTGCAAAAATCCACGAGCGCGCATTGGCCGCTGGAGACGCGGGCAAGAGCTTCTGGGCCGAGCAGCAGATGAACAAGGAATCTGCAAAGGTCCTCGATGATTACACGAAAGGTGCAACGCACAAGGAATTGAATGCGGGCAATACCGCGATTTCTCATATCGCTGTACTAAAGCCGCTCGTCGGTCAGCTAGCGAATGGCAACAACGCGATCCTCAATAATATCAAGAACACCTGGGATCAGAAGGTCATGGGTAGCCCAGCTCCTACCAACTTCAATGGTGTCAAAGACTTCGTAACAGGTGAAATCAGCAAGGCCGTGCTTCCGAATGGTGGTGGAGAGGCTGAACGCCAGGCCTTAGCCGCATCTGCTTCGAGTGCGAATAGCCCTCAGGCGCTTAACGCTATCATCCAGAAGTGGCAGGATTTACTGGCCGGCAAGATGCACTTCACTAAGTTCAACTGGGACCAATCTACTCGTGGCCGATACGGAAGTTTCGAGAGCAGATTCCTGATGCCAGATACTCAGAAAGCGCTCGGCATGAGCGCACCTCTGCCACAACGCCCAGGGCAGAGCGCAGTAACCGCGTTGGCGCAGCGCTACCTGCCTGGTGGTGATCTCTACATGGCGCCAAAATAATGGCCACCCAAGAGGACTTACTGCACGCACTGCAGTTGGCACATAACAATCAGGATCAGGCTGCCGCCCAAGACATCGCTATGATGATCCATAACGGCGAGTACGATCCTAGTCCGGTGCCAACAATTACGCCACCCGGGGGTGCCGCCAAGGAAGGCGGCAATGGTAATACGTCAGCCTATGATCCGAGCGCTGGCGGCAGTGAGTTGCAAGTTGGCCCATTCCACACTGGCATCAAGACCTCGCAGGGTATCGACCGCTTTCTAGCCGGCGCCGGCCAATCCATGGTCGACACCGGTAAAGGAATAGCGCAATTATTCGGGCAGCGTACGCCAGAGCAAGTCGACGAAGATCGTCGCATCAATGCGCCACTAGACGCAACTGCCGCCGGACTAGCAGGTAACGTAGCCGGCGGGGCGGCAACATTCGCGCTACCGGGCATGGGTATTGCGAAGGTACTTGGCGCCGCGAGTAAGGTACCGGGCCTGATCAGCGCCGGCACGAAACTCGCCAGCGTAATCGCCCCAGAAGCTGGTGGTGCAGCTATTGGCGCTATCGAACCAGTCGGTACCGGTCAGACGCGGCTACGTAATGCTGCCATCGGTGCGGCATCAGCCGGAGCCGGTAATGAAGTGGGAAAGGTGGCGCAGCAAGTAGTGCGCTCCGGCGTCGATAGTGTAGCTCCGGCGGCGCGTACCGCATACGAATTAGCACGCAAATATGGGATAGACCTGCGCGTTCCACAGCTTAGTAATTCAAAATTCCTCAAACATTACAGTAACCTAACTGATGTGCTTCCATTAAGCGGGGCGGAACCGCGCGCCGCCGAGCAGCGTGCTGCATTCAATAATGCTATAGGGCGGGCATCTGGCATACCGAATGCACATGGAGCGATCACTCCAGATATGCTAGATGATGCCAAGGATCTAGTCGGTAACTCAATAGGCCAAGTTGCCTCTAGTCATACCGCGATCCCAACACAGAATAATATTCGCGGTATGATGAATGTTGTCCAAGATGCGCGCGCGAACGCCACACCAGAGAATATCAAAGCAGTAGAAGATAAAGTTAAGCAGTTATTTGCGCACGTAGATCCCAATACTGGAACCATACCTGGTGACGCATGGCGGCAAGCGAATACTGCACTTCAGCGCCAAATTCGTAGCGAGACCGATGGAGACCTAAAGCATTATTTTGGTGGTCTACAAGACGAATTTATGTCGATGATGGAGAATGGCATTCCGCATGGCACATATGATGCCTGGCAAGGTCTACGCGGTCAGTATAGGAACCTCAAATCCATAGAGCCATTAGTAGAAAAAGGTGGTAATGAAGGCGTATCACCGGCTTTGCTGCGGCAGCGCCTGATTACCGCCAAGAACAATAGAGGAAAACTCTCGGATTTAGCAGATATCGGAAAAGAGAATCTTCAAGAGCGCATACCGAATAGCGGAACCGCACAGAAGAACATGATCGCTGGTGGCGTTGGACTGGGTGCGCATACGCTATTACCAGCATTTGATCCGTATACGTTTGGGGCGGTTGGCGCCAATATCCTTGGTAATCGAGCCCTCAATAGTAAACTTGCTGCACGTTATTATATGAGCAGGATGCCAGCCGGATTGGCAAAATATGTCAATCCGACATTGGAATCTCTCGGACCTGGTGCGGCGGTTGGTGTAGGTGCGGCGGCCCCTGAGCGCGAACAGGCTGAAAGCGATCTTGCTGATGCTGGCCAGAGTGGTGCACTTGCTGGGCATGCCGATGGCGGATCAGTCTACAAAAAATCATCGTTTTGGGACCTGGTTAAGCAGGCCGCCAAAGAAGCTACTGGGTCACATGATGAGTCAGTAGCAACTACGCCAGATCCTGGAAATACACCAAGCGGCCCAGTCGGATCAGATTTCGATCGTCATATAGATCAATCTGTGGCGGCTCAAGACCATTAACGAGAGTTTCCCGTAAGACCAAGTATTATAAAGTAAATACTGAGTCCCAGTACGATTGCGTGGCTCATCGACGTATCCTCCCACCACCGATAGCGGAGGCGCATACCAGGATGGCGGCGAACATCGATATACAGAAACCAATTTGATTCGTAAGCATTTTCATCTCCTGTCACTATTGATGCTAGAATAGCAGGCGCCACTAGGAGAAGTCAATGGCTTCAGAGAAACGCAAGGCGCAACAGCGCGACTGTCAGAAAAGGTTGCGCCAGGATCCGATAAAGCTAGAGAAGATACGCGCCCAGGTTCGAGCATCCAATAGGAAATATCAGGGATGTCCAGAACCGACCAGGCCGGAGCCCGCAAATTGCGAATGCTGTGGCACTCCAAAGCCATGCAATCGTGGACGGTCTTTTAGACTGGATCACGATCACAAAACCGGTATATTTCGTGGTTGGTTATGCCACAAGTGCAATGTAGGAATCGGCGCACTAGGGGATAATGAAGCCGGTCTTCTGCTGGCACTGGCATACATCAGAAGGAGCGCATCGTGTTCGACCGCCTTGTAGAATTTCTGATTCAATCAATGGAGCTTTTCCGTTTCTGGATAGTACTCGATAGTTTCGAGCAGGGCGTCCTTTTGAGACTAGGGAAATTCGTGCGTGTCGTCGAACCAGGTCTACACTTTATGTGGCCATTTCGCATCGATCACGTGCTTTATGAGAGTGTCGTACCGACGACTCACAGCATGGGCAATGAGAGCATCACCACGAAAGACGGAAAGAGTGTGGGGTTCCATGCAATCATTACTTACAAGGTCCACGATATCCGCAAGGCCATGTTAGAAATCGCAGAGACCGACCATGCCGTCCGCGATGCCTGCCAGGGAGAAGTGGGGCGCGTGTTGCGCGACCATGACTGGTGCGATATAATCGGGTCGACCGAGATACTAGATAAGCTCACTGCAGCTTGTCGTAAACGTGCGTTCCGGTACGGAATCGAAGTGATGTCCGTGCAGCTCGCAGGTCTCGCTCTGGTGAAAACCATTCGCCTGATGCAAAACTAGGAGCCAGCTTGAGCAAATCACCGTACCGCCGTCACCTCATAATTCCTGATACCCAAGCGAAGCCAGGGGTTCCTACCGACCATCATAAGTGGATTGCGCAAGCTGTCATCGATTACCAACCAGATGTAGTTATTCACGTCGGCGACAATGCTGACATGCCAAGCCTAAGTCAGCATGAGAAGCCTGGCTCCAAGAAAACCGAAGGAGCGCGGTATGAAAACGATATCGAGGCCGCGAATGAGTTTTTCACGACCTATGACTCCGTCGTTGGGCTAGAGATCAAGCGGCAGTCGCGCAATAAGAGCGCATGGGCACCAGAGCAGGTCTACTTGCTCGGCAACCACGAGAATCGAATCACGCGCGCCGTCGAGAACGACGTCAAATACGAGGGCACCATCGGCCTTCACCACCTTAAATCTCCTGGCTGGAAGCGGTACCCATTCCTGCAAACCGTCGACATCGACGGCATCACGTACGCCCACTACTTCCAGTCGTCGATGTCGAAGTTCGCGATTGGCGGATCCATCGACAACCGGCTTAATAAAATCGGCGTATCATTTTGCCAAGGCCACCAACAGGGTATGCTGTACGGGTCCCGCATCTTCCCAACCGGTGAAACACGTCACGGACTTGTAGCCGGATCTTGCTATCTTCACGAAGAGGATTATCGCGGAGCGCAGTGCCAGCGCCATTGGCGCGGGATCGTCGTCCTCAACGAAGTCAAGGAAGGCGACTACAGCATAATGCCTCTTACTCTTTCGTATCTATGCCGGAAGTACGAGAAGATGGACCTTATGGATTACATGCGCAAAAAACACCCAGGCGACTGGAAACACTTACGGTAGAACATGGCAACTCGAATCCCATCCCCAGACACAGAAGGCCAGATCGCGCAATACAAAGGCGCCATGGATGTACTGCGCAATCTCGCACAGACCGGGGGCGCGAATATAGTCGGTGGGTTGTCTGGTATCGCTGCTTTCCCATTGGGCCCAGATGCGATGGAAAGGGCCCGAGCCGAGGTCAGTGAGGGCATGGGGCCCGGTGAGTTGTCCGCCGAAGGTGTCGGCACCATACAGAATCAGGTCGCGCCGATCTATCACGCGGTCGGTCGTGCGGTGCACAATGCGTCTAGATTGTCTCCTGTTGGCATATTAGCCGCCAATTACCCGCGTATCGTCTCCAAAGCATCTGAGCTGGCCGGAAAGTATCTGGGAGCACCCGTCGCCGGCATCGTTGGGGCAATAGGCGAGGCGGCCCCAAATGCGGTCTTCCCCGAGGCGGGGGCCGAGCGCGCCGTCGCCCGGCTGCCGGCCGGAGCCGGTGAGATGATGAATCTAGGTCATGATCGCCTGCTTGCAGACGGAGCGAACGCCAGTACCCTGGCCAGGGAAGGCGCAGCCCGCCGGAGAATGACTGAGGAGGGCATTGAGCCCCAACCCTACGCCGAGCCCTTCGCCGGCCGCCAGGCCGCCCACGAGGGCGCTGTGGCCGCCAGGCAGCGTCCGGCGCACAGTATCCAGATGGAACCCGCCAATGAGGCGCAAGCCCCATGGGCGCCGCCGGCCGAGTATCCGGAGGGAACGATGGCGTTTACCGCCCGCGACCCGGAAACTGGCGACCTATTGAGCCGTCAGATCGTCGCCAGGCGTGGGAATACCATGCAGTCGGTCAGAATGGATACTAGGCCAGATATGCAGGGTCAAGGAATCGGTACATCGCTGTTTCAGCGGGCACTGAATCATGCCCATGAGAATGGAATGGACTTCGCCTCCGATACCCAGGTCAGCGTACCGGCGATGAAGACCTACATGAAGCACCCCGGGGACTCGTTCCTAAACTCGGCGCATGAAGAGATCAACGACCCGGTGGATGGACCCGTGATCCGCAGCTCGAACGGGCAACCTATCGTGACCTTCCCTCGTCCACAGGATGAGACCGAGCCAGGGCAGTACATCGCCAGCCAGGCACACGCCAAAGGTGGCCGGATCGGCCTACTTGCCGGGCTCGGAGATCTAATCAAGCAGACCGAGGCACTGAAGGGCATGCCGCGTAAGGCCACGGTACCCGGTGTGGGGACATTCGAAGTCGGCCCGCACCAGCCTGCACGAGATGCGGCTACTGCCTATATGAAGGAAGCCGGGCTCCCGTACAATCCACCGAGCACGTACGCCCAGGTCGATCCGGCGCGCGCGAAGCAGATAGCTGGCGCCTTCGAGGCTATGCCTCACAATCCAAACGACCCGGCAGTGAAGGCGTCTTATGATGCCATGATCAAGGAGACGTTGGCTCAGTACCAGCACATGAAGAAAGCCGGAGTGAATGTCGAGTTCATGCCACCAGGAGAGGACCCGTATGCAGCCAGCCCAAGACTTGCCGCCGAAGACGTGCGAAAAAACAACCACATGTTCGTCTACCCAACAGATGCTGGATTTGGCAGTGCTGGGGAGGACGTATCAGGTAATCCGCTACTCACCCAGTCAGGGGAGAATTTCGGTGGAGTACCTGCCACCAACAATGATATTTTCAGGGCCGTTCATGACTACTTTGGACACGCAAAAGAAGGCGTAGGATTCCGCGCGAATGGCGAGGAGAATGCTTGGCGGCAGCACGCCGGCATGTACTCCGATCTCGCCCGCCCGGCGATGACCGCTGAGACGCGCGGCCAGAACAGTTGGCTCAATTACGGGCCACATGGCGAAGCCAACCGGACGGCGAAGACTGCTGATACCGTATTTGCCCCACAAAAGACAGGGATACTGCCAGAGGAATTCAATAACCTTGAAGACCCAGAACTACACTTTCTGCACATGTCCAACCTGTCTGGTCCTGAAGTTACTCTAGATCCTCGGTTCTACGGCACCGGGATCAAGGGTGCGGAAGCTCGTCGCGGCGGTACGAAGACGACTAGCCTCTATCCATGGGACATCGACCCCACCAAGATCGAGCAAGGACTGGAATCTAAGACGCCGTATAGGGTAAGCGTACCAAAATCATCGATGTACGACATCTCAAGCGATCCCCAGGGACTTCGCGCTGCCGCACAAAACTTCAGCGAGGCTGAAGATTCGATCAAGGATGCGGGCTACGCCGGCTATCATGTTCCGGAGGGGGAAGGGTTATTCCGTGGGCAAGCCAGGATGTTTGGTCCAACTCCAGCTACGAGACTCGGACCAGGGCCAGAGAGAGCGCGCGAATGGTCAGGATTCCATCCTGGTGAGGTAGATGACTTCATCGAGCAGATGAAGAACCCAAATCCGGCACCAACATCAGTTCCTACTCCACAGCTACCGCAAAGCAACGTTTCAGATATGTTCTCACGACAAGGTCGTGGCACCAAACCAAAAACGCGCTTCAGGGACAACGAAACATCCGCAGTATCGCCAATCGATGACACCACCGATACCAGCGACTTCGCCGAAGGTGGGGAAGTGGGCCCAATCCTGGGCGGCATTGGAAATCTCGTCAAGAAGTATGCCACCGTGACGCCACTGGGCGCGAGTACGCCGACGGAGCGCGCATTAGCAGCGTTCGCGAAGACCAATCAAGCCGCCATGCAGACGAAGGCAGATCAGCTAAAGCAGATCATCCAGCACTGGAAGGACAACGGCGTCTATCCGCACGAGGTAGGAGAGCGTCTACTGAGTCCGAAGGGGAACGTGTACACCGTCAGGGCACAGACCTACAGCGGCAGAGCGACCGCCCCGCGTCCCGCGCTGCAGCTTGAGAGCGGTACCCCTGGAGAGGAAGGCTGGAGTCTGGGAAACCATAATCCAGAGCTAATGGGCGACTGGAAGAAGTTCGGCGCTCCGCAGTCCGTGCCATCGATCCCTGATCTAGACCAGATGCCACCTACAATCGACCTGGGACATTCCCAGCGTGATCCGTCCAATGACCCAAGATTTGCCGAGGGAGGGGAGGTCGGCACCGCTCTGGGAGGCTTAGGGGCGCTTGTGCGGCGATACGCCCCAGAGGCCGAACACCTCGCGGGTCAGGTAACCACGCACGGTGGCGTTACGTACAACCCGACCAGCGGCGAGCTGCATACCAGCGGATACGCGGTCCCTACACAGCCGGCACGCAGTATTGCGCTTGATCATCCGCCGTCCCCCGACGACCTGCACGACTTCATGATGACGCACCAGGATGCGTTCGACGAGGACCCGCAGGCATCGCTTCACGTACATGGCGACGAAAACGGAAATAGCTACCTCCACGTAGCTCATGTCACCCCAGACTTCGAGCACGCGTCCGACGTCGCACGTCAGCACGGTGTACCAGGATTTCAGGATCTTGGGACAGGGGATATTCATGGAGCTAGTACCACTTCCCCGGTTGATGTGCCACCCACCTCAGCACCGGATCCCGATCTCGTCGAGAAATATCTACAGGGCTCCCCACGAGCGCAGGCTCCGTGGAAGCCGGGACAGCAGACGGTTGCGAATCCGCAGCGGAATGCCTTTCCTGGAGTATACGGCGATCCTCGAACAGTGATTGCAGATGCCACCCAGAAAGTTGGCCCAGAAGATCCTCTATTGCAGCAGCTGTTTGGAGTATCGCGCTCTGACCTGTCAGACTTGGCGCTGAGCCGCCAGGGAAACGAGCTGGGTAACCTGCCTGGAGCGAAACAGAATCCGACAGGCGCTGCAGCAGCTCGCGATGTAATGACTCCAAAGAACGAGCAGCGCTTGATAGACATGATGAGTGAGGCACGTAAATCTCCTAAACTTTTCAAGGGCATGACTGGCTGGTATGCGATGGATCCACTGTACGAGCGCTTCCGTCAAATATACGGGGATGAGGAAGCGCCGTCAAGGTACGCGCACTTCAACACGATGGTAGGCATGGCGTCTCCTGGCAGTGACGTGGGCACTGAAATCGCTCGTGGAACTGGCGCGCACTGGCTCTCCAATGAGGGCAGATTCAATGACTTTCTGCGATTCGGTGGTGGTATGGGCGGTACCGCGCCGGCAGATATGGCGGATTTGCCAGGACATGTCTATCATAAGACTGCACAAGGTCTGCCTATGCAGCAGTACCTGGAGACCGGTAAGGTGCAGATGAAGTCTCCAAAGGTGCCGCTCTACATTCAGTCGAGTGGTGTACCGGAGACTGGCTTCCAAACGGAAACACCGGTAGGCGACGCTCACTGGGCGCGCGGAGTGGGCTTAGCAGACACGCGAGGCACCCGGACATCGAAGGGTCAAGAAATTGTGCCAGGTTCGTCAGTTTCAACACCTGAGATGCAGACATTGGCGCCCTGGTGGCGTAATCGCGTAGCTGCTCCAGCAAGTCTAGAGTCCGTGCCAGCGCAGGCTCTAGCTTGGGGTGCATACAGTCCTTACACTGGCGTGAAGTCAGATATCGGCGCACCGAAGCTCGAAATTCTGTCGACACAGATTGGTAAACTCGCTCAACGTTTGGGTATCTCACCTGAGTCGGCTAGGGATTTAGTTATTACCGGGAAGGCCGGCGCCTTCTCCCGGGGCGGAATCGTTAACGACGTTCTCGATGCTGGTGGAATCTAAGCCGATCAGACGGAACTGGAACGCATCATTCTCATGATCCACACTGACCTCCAACTCAATACCTGGTGGTAGCACCATCGATGAGAATGGCACCATCAGTGACTTGTCGTCCTGCTGAAAGCAGATCGCCGCCAGCACGGTGCGTAGCTCGCGCAGGTTACGCTCAAGGTTCGCGTAGTCATTGACCATCTTGTCGGCGATGTTGATCGCCTCGTCGCTAAATTTTGTTTTCTTCATGTAACCTTCTCCGGGTCGTCTGGTTTATAGCCAATGATTCCCTTCGCCGCCGCTGTCAGGTAGACGAAGTGTTTCTCTATAATCACGTATTCCTGCTCAGCGAATCGCTTCTTGACGTCACTGGGTACCTGTGAATCCCATGCTCCACGCTGCATCGAATAATTACGCCATGGTGTCATCTGCGGCACAGTGAACTGCGACAGGATATGGACATCACGTGCGATATTGATATATAGATCAAGAGCGGGATTTGTTTTATCCATGTTTGATGTATTCATCAAGAACCAAGTAGGATAGCATCGCAGCCTTGGCTTCCTCGAAGCTATAGCATATACAGCATTTCCGTTTGCAGAGTTCCAGCATCTTGCGAATCTCCTTCTGCTCGTCGCTGACTTTGCTTTTAGCGGGCTTTGGTGCCTTCATCTCGATGTGCAGGCCGGTGTATGGCGCCATCGGGATCATGCACTCTATATCAAATACGCCCTTAGTAAGCCCGGCGGCGCGTAGGTTAAGCATGGCTAGCATCGCCTTCTTGCCGCTGAACGGCAGCTCGTTGGGGACGCTGTAGCAGTATGAGCGCAGCTTGATGCCGTTGTACTTGATCAGCTCGGTCCATCTAAAAAAGAGGACCTGTTGCTCGCGCTCTGGATGTTTCATTTTATTTTGCCCATCAGGCTGCCGGCGAACAGCGGCTCAGCCGCGAACCGGTCTGCGCTCGTCGCATCGCCCTGGAAGCGTACGCCCTCAGTGACCATGCCGACGAGCACCATCTCGCATTCGAACTTCGTTGGCACCGGGTCGATCTGATCCATCTCCTCACGTATCCAAGGCTTAATCACGGCGCCATTCGGTCGAATACCGCAGTCATTGAGACGCGCCACGGTGAACGTGTAGACCTGGGTAAGGCGGGGTTGAGTCATAAGCCAAGACATTCTTTCACCTTCGCAAGTAGTTCGAGTTCAGTGCCGAAGACGCGCACGAATTCAGCCTTAGATTTAGCCAGGCTAGGACCAAAAGTCTGCTCCATTCTCTTCCCAGTCATCCCTGGCTTGATATACGACTGATGGTGCCATGGGCATAAAGGGATCGTAAATAGATGACCCAATCGACGCCCGCAGTCCGTGATGTGATGAATCGTAGTCGGTTCGTGAGTTCCAAGCCTCAGCTTGCATGCGATACATCCGAATGCTGCCACTTTTCCCATCCATTTCGATTCCTCCGCATTACCAGCCATTGTACACCTATTCCATATCCCAAGGAGCCCTGATATCCTGCCTATCGACCTGGAACGCGCCAGGATGCATAAGATGCTCTGGCATCTCATCCGTCAGCCCGGTCGCCGGGTACTGCGCATCCGGCAGATAGTGCGTTGGCTCGTTCGCGTTCGCATTTATATGGAACTGCCGCTGCCGGTAATAGAAGCAACCCGTGATCACACCAGGACAGCCATTACCGTAGGTGCGCGCCTTCAGATTATGAACCTCCATCTGCGTGATGCCTGAGTCTGCTACCGCCTCCGGCCCGCGCCTCACAAACCATGCATTATCGCACAGGTTCACTAGGTTAGAGCTGCCGCAGACGTCGTCCGTGGATGGCTCCTGTTCGCCACTCATCTGCTTTTTGGGATGTGCCACCAGAATGACATGTACCCGTTTGGCGCGCACGGTTGCCGCCAGGAGCGCCGCAAAGCGCCGCTGTGCCTCGAAGTCCTGGCTGTCGATGTCGAGCATCATCAGGCTGTCTATCACCGCGTAATTGAGCCCTGCGTCGGCCAGATCGCGGACGGTGGCGAGGATCTTCTTGTGCTCTGCAACACCGATCATGCCCCAGAGCTTGAGCTGGGGCCCATATGTATCCAGGAAGGACTGCAACTGCATCTCGGTGGGCATCTCTACCCCGGCGGCGGTCGCCGCCAACTCGATCAGGTAGTGCGCCGGACTCTGTTCGAGGGTGGCTACGAAGACATTCCGATTGAGCTTCAGGAGGTCACATACTATCTGCCGCAGCAGCGTGGTCTTGCCGGTGCCCGTACGCCCCGACAGGATGGTGAATTCCTCACTGAATAGCCTCAGGATCTTGCCATCAGGATCCAGATTGATGGTGTCGAAGTTCTCCATCTTGAGCTTGTAGGCGGCCAGCATCTGCTCGGCGGTCTCTTCGCCTGCATCGTATAGGATGCGCTCCGGGGTATCGTTCACCCCCTTCGACTCCTTGGTGATGTAGATGCCGGCCGCCTTGCGCGCCGCCGCGATGCTATCCGCTGCCGCCAGACTGTGGTCGACGTCCGCCAAACGCTGCTTTGCGTCGATTTTCATCCGTCGTTTGCCTGAATGTAGCCTAGGGCGGTCGAGATCCTATCACATGCGACAGCTAGCCGTTTGCGATCCTTGGGGGTGAGTACACGGCCTTCTGCCATGTCGGCGGCCATGATAGCGAGGACGGCTCCCTCATGACTTAACCCACGAAGAGCATCCATGGCCGTAAACCGGATGGCACCTACCAAGCGTTTCTCCTCGCTCCGCCAGCTGTGGTCGTGCGAGGGCGGGAAGAGTTCCTTAACTTCTATTCCTATAGATCCACAAATATCAAATACCGAGCAACCACCAAAATCATGAAACAAAACCCTGCCATCATCGGCTAATTTGATAGACATACTTGGGGTTTTGTCTGCATGAGATGGGCACCGTGCAATCCACTTATCTTTGCCGGTTGATTTTACTTTTTCAAGTCGAGAAAGGATTTCCTCAATTTCCATATGCGAGCCTCAGATACGCTAGCGCTCGCTCTAGACTATGCACGCTGTCCCCTAATTTACCAAGCCCGGTATTGCATTTATTGCACAACCAACCTCTAAAGATATTTGATTTATGGCAATGATCAAGAGAGAGGACCTTGCCATTTTTATTAACTCCAGCACATATTTCGCATGAGTTTGGCCTTACTCTCGTTGGCGTTGGCATTTTATTACATACCCAGACTGCCATTCGTCGCCTTTCGGCATTTTTGACGCGAGTACGGGCATTAATTGCATCTGTTTTTACTGGGTTACGCTTAGCCCAGGCCATTGTATGCTTAATATTGCATCTGACGCATCCGCCATTTTTCGTATATCTATGAACACCGCTGCAAACGCTGCACGGATTTCCAATATACTTGATATCTCCAGCAACTTTTGCCTGTGCGCGCACCGGATCTTTTTTCACATCCACCCCTTTCGCGCCGCCTGGCGGAATTGAAACGGCTTAGGAAACCAGGCGCTAGTGCGACGTAGCTCGATGCAAGCTCTATCGAAATCGGCGCGGCTCATATCATGCAAATCCTCCCACCAGGCGAGCCGCACAGCATCCGTAACTGTGAACTTGTGCACAGTTCCGAAATGTTTCAGCGCATCGGAAAAACTGGGTTTATCTATATCTACCACGGCGCCTCTACGTCAAATGAGCCGGCGTCGACGTTAGCATCTTCCTTGAGCGCAAACAAGCCCTGCCATCCATTCTCGATGGACTGCTCAACGACCCGCATCTGCGTGGCGCCGAATCGCTGTAGCTTACGCTGGGCTAGCGGCCAAGACACTGGGAATAATGGTTTCTTGATCTGCTTCCTGTAATCGACCCACAGGGCCCACGCCTCCTCATCGAGGCTATGCAAATCGGTTTGAGACTTTCCGGTCACTTTCGTCATGTTACCATCCTTCCCGTCGAGTGGACGCGCGCTTCAGGCATCAGCGCTCGACAAAACGAACGCCGTACTGGGGGAGTGTACATCACGGCAGGGCCACTGGCAAGGTGTGAGGGCCTGTACTTAGAAAGCAACACACCAGTGCCGACTCGTCCCAGCTCGCTGAACGACCGGACCCAGTCCTAGCCCCAATCTGGGGAGAGGACTGGCGTGCACTCCTGAACCCGCCCACTGATAAGAAGCAGACCAAACAAAGAACCAAACAGCTTGACAGGTGGTTTGGGAGTCTGTATGGTTGAGGCCTGGAAACAACCGGAGAAATGAGATGACAATCAAACAACAGGCACAGATCCTTGCCGATGCGCTTCGAGCCATCGTGCAGGCGTGGCCCGCCCACGGAACGGACGTGGTGAATAACATGGCGGATGCGATGGCGGAACGCGCCGTTCGTGCCTTACAGGATGCCGAGATCCCCATGGAGAGGCCCATATGATCATCCTCTACTACGTATACTTTGATACCAAAGGAAAATGGTATTCAGGTCCAATGATATATGCGATTGGCGGATTAAGCGCCAACGATTGGAGTCAAGCCACGGAATTCACCACCCGTGAAGCCGCCAAGGAAGTCGCCGACGAGCTGGACGGCGTCGTGTTCGGGTGGGTGCAATGAGCGCGCATACGCCGGGGCCGTGGATGGCTGACACCGTGGATGGATTTACGATGGTCCATGTGGACAACGGCGGCCAAACCGGTCAGACCATAGTGCACATGTTTGACCGGCACGGCGCATTCAAAAACGCGAGTGCGAACGCCCGCCTGATCGCAGCAGCACCTGCTATGTTAGATGCGCTGCGCGATCTGATCGAGACTTATGAGTTTATTTCTGATTGCGAGGCTACGAAAGCACGCGAGATTCTCGCCAAAGCTGATTTGTAATGCGCGACCTCCCTGAGCCACCGATTGATGAGAGGAGTGAACGGACCGCCTTCACCAACTGGTATTTCAGGCGTTTCAATAAACTACCTGAAGCCGGAAAGCCGCGCACGCGGGCTATTTCTGAGCTGATGTGGGCCGCCTGGCTGGCAAGCGCTTGCGAATGATAGACGACGACCTCAGCCTGTTACTGCGCCTTCACGGGCTCACCGAGAAGGAGCTGCGAAACTTCAGCCGTAAACTTGAATCGCATGGGGAGTGTCTGATCTGGACGGCGGCCCTGAACTTTGCCGGCAGCGGAGAGTTCGGGTACCAGGGCAAGAGCTGGAAGGCGCACCGGATCGTGTACGCGGCGACGCACCCCAATGAGGACATCACGAAACTCTTCATCGCGCAGACATGCGGTGATATGCGGTGCTGTGAGCCCAGACATTTGTATAGCCAAGCAAAAAAGCCGATGTGCTCGCATCCCGATGAATACTTGGGTAAGCTGCACGCCAGCACTGTGGAGAGGCTGCGGCGCATGCCGTGGGCGGAGACCAATAAGTGCGAGGTGGCTAGGGCGCTAGGCGTCAGCCCGTCAACAGTTCGAAAAGCAATGCAAGGATTGACATGGAAGCAGCATACGTCCCCCGGTACCTCAAGCGCTGGGTCGAGCAAGTCAACTATGAGGGGGACGATTTCAGTGAGTACTACGTCGCAGCCTGGCGGTATTTCCGCTGTTCACCCGTGGAAAGATCGAATTTTGCGTACGTCAAAGAGCACCTAGCCGACTGCGGGCTGGGCGCCGAGACGCTGATCATCAATCCGGTGTTCACGGACGCCGTGATGAGCTGCCGGTACTACGTGATGGTTCACCAGTCGTTCGACCGTGGGCTGCGGATGGCCGACATGTTTGCCGAACGGATTCGGCGGAAGGGCGTACTCGATCCCGATGCCGAGAAGCAGATCGACGCCGAGGCGGTTGCG
>Ga0137394_10000307_pt1 | contig 34016 bp, 31 predicted proteins | sample czobulk116metaG_FD_108278 | JGI IMG/M metagenome (GOLD analysis project Ga0137394, IMG submission 108278) | Vadose zone soil microbial communities from Angelo Coast Range Reserve, California, USA - czobulk1.16 metaG | ecosystem: Environmental > Terrestrial > Soil > Vadose zone | place: USA... | reverse complement strand
CATTGAGTCGATTTTAAGTGCGGCCAAACTCCAAGGAACAACTTGTGGGTAATTGCAAGAATCGCCGGACGTTATCATCCCAAAATCGCCACAGCTCATCGAATCGCCTCATTGGTATTTTCGGATGAGCCACGGCCAGTTCTGGACCTTTCACTGCCGTGGGTTTTGCAACAGTCTCTGAAAAGGAGGGGCGGCTGCGCCGCAAAGAAGAAGAACCCGTTCCGAAATGGGGCAGACGGGGCGCGTCCACCCCTCCTTTAAAGAGGGTGTTGCAAAACCCTCGAATGTGAGGAGATCTAGCCACAAAAGGCACAAGAAGCACAAAATTCTTATGCCTTTTGTGCCTCTTGTGGCTCGTTCCCGTTCTTACTCCAGGTTTTGCAACATTCTCTTTCAAGGAGTAGCTCCAGCCGTCCCGCGTAAAACCGGCGGGACGGCCCAATAACACTAAGGAAGTAGCCCGACCGCAAACAAAGGACTTACCGGTCTACTTCCTTGAGTGGGGAATCCATTTTTCCGTACCCTCTCTCTCTTTCGAATTGAGCAACACGCCCGCGAGCTCGGGGTTCTGTGGGGTTAAACGACTCAGCCCCGTAGGGGCGAAAGATTCGAGAGATTCTTTCGCCCCTACGGGGCTTGAATTCAAAAACGACACCCTTCCCGGGCTGGCGCCCGGGGCTACACTCTCACGCCGCTCCGCGGCTAACAAACGCTACTGTCCCGAAGCCACAACGGCAACGCTTGCCGAAGTCTTGAAAAGGTCCGCCTGCATCCGCAGCCGGTATACGGCACTTAGTACCTCGGTTGGTTGCGCGACGAAAGCAGAGCCGAGCTTCGTCATCCAAGCGACGTCGGCGCTCAACCGCTGAAGCAGATCGGGATACGCAGTCATGGCTTTCACGCTGGAATCCCAGCCCTGGTCGTAACCGCTCGGTGGAAGACTTCCTGCCGAATCCCGGATTTGATGGACCCACACATTCGCCTGAACGATTTCGAACGGATGGCCGGATGCGCGGAAAAGGTCGCGAAGGATCGCGTCTGGATAAAGCGCAACGGGTGCCACCAGGATCTCGATACCGTTCGGGGATATAGGAGCCAGTGATTGCGGCACGAATTGTGGAACAGGAGCGCGTTGCGGCGCCGGAGCCACGGCAACCTTGGACAAGGATTCCACGTATATCGGAGTCATCAGCTTTACATAAAGCCGAGTCTCGACAGGCAGAACGATATCGGGTCCGCGCCTGGGAGTCGACAGGAGCTGCACGAGTGTTGTCGGAGGAAACAACAATAATAATGTGTCACGCTGCCGGTGTACGGGACCCTGAATTCCTCCATCCGCCTTCACCTCACCTTTTTCGCCCTTTTTCCTCGCAACGTCGACGATCTTGGCGGACACGCCATCGTACACTTCTCCCGTTGGAGTGATGATTTCTTGAAGGTGGATGTCCATTTGAGAACGTCCAATAAAGTGCCCGGCGCGCTGCGACCGTACAACGCGACCCACCACATTCGATCCTCGCGGGATCAGAATCGGGCCTCGGCGACCTGCAGCGCGTATGTCCTCGGCAAGCGTGAACAAGACCGGGTCGTTCTCCTGCACCCTGGCCGTATTCAAGGTCTCGTTGAGGACGACGGGAAGAATAGTCCCCTCGGGGATCATCATTTCCTGAGGACCGGGAGACAACAAAAGCGCGAATAAACCTAGGAACAGCATGGACCCTCCTTAAAAAATCGTCGAGTTCACCTGTGTATGCATCCGACGCGACACGATTGAAACTGAATCCGCTCTACCAACGCCGCCCGCGGCCGTGCTCATAGTAGTAGCCCCGCGAGTGACGCGAATTGATGATTGCCGCCGACGCGATTCTTCCCGCAGCGTGGATAGCGGCAGTTCCAAGCACTACCGATGACGGATAGGCGGGCTCTACAAAGACGTGCCTCGACGGTTCCGTGTACACCACCGTGGAAACCGGTTGCTGGTAAATGACTGTGGGCGGCGCTTGCTGATAAATGATCGCAGGCGGCGCTTGCTGATAAATAACCGCGGGCGGCACTTGCTGGTAGACGACAGGCGGAGGGGCCTGCTGGTAGATGACAGGAGGAGGCGGAGGGCCCTGCTGGTAGATGACAGGAGGAGGCGGAGGGGCCTGCTGGTAGATCACAGGAGGGGACGCTTGCTGGTAAGTGACAGGCGGTTGTTGTTGTGGAACAGGCGCAGGCGCAGGAACCGGAGCAACCTGAGGCTGTGCGGGCGGCACCGCGCTGAGCAGCCAGACGCCGGTCGTTTGTTCATAGCAGGCCCATCCCTGAGAGCCACCGTCGGGCGTCGCGTAATGCTGCGGCGTCTGACACGTGAAACTTTGGAGCTGCCCTCCGGCGGTCGTCACGTATGCTCCATTGACCGTCTGTCCATTGATGACAATTTGTATGGGGATTCGGTTTTGTGTTCCCTGAACCTGGGAAAAACCTTCAGAAGTGAACAGCGACAATATCGCAACCATGCCGATCCCCGAGAAAAACAACCCGTTCTTCATAAGATCCTCCTGGACGTTACCGTCGACAATGCTATTTAGACCACAGCTTTAACTAACGTCGTCGTTAAAAAATGTAACAGCCATTTCGAAGCTCCTTGCGTCTATGGATGTGGGTAACTGGATGGATCATCATTTGCTCTTCATCAGAGACGACGTTTGGTCGATCAGATACGTGATCGAACTGCTACGAGATCGAGGCTATACGGTAACCACCGCTTCAAATTTTGAATTCGCCGCCGATCCCGGATTGGCCGACAGTTTTGACCTCCTCCTCATCGACCATGCCGAACCGCGAGTCAATGCGATGGACATTTGCGCAGAGCTGCGGCAGCGTAACGTCGAGGTGCCTGTCGTTGTTCTTACGGCGCGCGGGCGAGTGCAGGATAGAGTCGCTATTTTGAAAGCCGGCGCGAACGATTATCTTCTGAAACCGGTCGATCTTGATGAGCTGCACGTCCGAATCGAGGCGCTGCTGGTGCGGTCGGTTCGCAGCAAAAGCGAGGAGATCTCGTGCTACGAATTTGGCGGGATGCAAATGGATTTTCGTAAATCCGAATTGGTCCGAGACGGATCAAGCATCGAACTCTCCGAACGTGAAGCGCGCCTTCTTCGCTATTTCGTCGAGAATCGCGGAAAAACGATTTCGCGAAACGACCTGCTGCAGCACGTTTGGGGATATCGACGGGCGCCGTTAACGCGCACCGTTGACGTTCACATTCTTCGACTGCGGCATAAGATAGAAGACAATCCGAAGGACCCGCGATTCATCGTTACCGTGCCCGGATTCGGATATCGATTCGACGGCTAGGCGGGACGTTTGTCGCGGATTTCATAAACCACAAAGGCAACGAAGGCACAACAAAAGGCCGCATCAAGAAGTTTTATTTGCGGGCTTTTGTTGTGCCTTCGTGCCTTTGTGGTTTATGAAATCCGCGGCTGCTCTTACTTGCCACCAACAGAAAAAGCCAGGAGGACGTTGCCCGGCATCGCCGTTCCCGAATAGCCGGACGTGATGTAGAGCATTCCACCGGCGACCGTGGGCGCCATGCTGTTGATCGAGCCGCCGCGGGCCTTCACGCCATTCACCGCCTGGAAGTCCTGAGCTGTATCGAAATCCCAGATGATCGTCCCCGTTTTGGTTTCATAAGCGCGGATGTGTCCATCCCAGGATCCGAGAAACGCTACACCGGGAATCACAGTGACCGGCGCCGGCTGAGCGGCGCTGCAACCGGGAGTGCCAAGACATGTGGGTTTGGGAGCCGGCGTCATCCACAACTTCTTTCCGGTTGCCAGTTGTAAGGCGACGAGTCCGCCTCCCACTTCCGGCTTTCCGGCCGTAAAGTCGGAGATGCCGAGGTACGCAATCCCCTGGTCGTCGCTGGCGCCGCCCCACATGAATCCGCCGTTCAGGCCGCCCGAAGCGATCTTCTGTTTCCAGAGAATCGCGCCTTCGCGATCGGGATCCAGTCCATACACCATGCCGGACTTGTCACTCGCAATCAGGATGCGTTTTCCACCGCCGAGTGATCGAAGAATTCCGGAGTTGCCGAGGTCTGCATCGATGAATGGATCTTTCGGGCAATTCGTCTTGTCCTGTCCGACACAGGCGAAGTTGTAGCTGTCGCTGGTCGTGAACTGGCGCGACCACAACAGGCGGCCGGAATCCATATCGAAAGCGACAATGGCATCGCTGGTTTCCGTCGGCGGATTGGAATAGTTCACGCCGGTTCCCGCGTAGATCACCTTCGCTTGCAGGTCCAGAGTTGGCGACGACCAGACGGCCACGCCGGAGGGTCCCCATGTTCTGGCGCCCACTTTATTCTGCCCGGTTGCCTTCGGCACATCGGGAACGGTGTAGGCCCTCCACACTCGCGTTCCCGTCGCGGCATCCAGCGCCACAACGCTTCCACGAAACGTGCAGCATTCGTAGGCAGGATTGGTTGCGGCTATCGACTCATCTCTTCCGGAGACTGGAACGTACAACCGGCCGGAGTCGAGTTTTGGAGATCCGGTGATCACAGCCAGAGGATGTTCGTCCGCTCGTGCTCTCCAGGTCAGTGTTCCTGTGGAGGCATTCAACGCATATACATTCCCGCGGAGATCGCCGAAGTATACGGATCCGTTTCCGATTACCGGTGAGATTCGCACGCCGGCCACGGCGGCGTAGGTCCAATAAACGCATCCGGTGCGCGCGTCCAGAGAATAGACCGTGCCGTCGGCGGCTCCCACAAAGACGCGGCCGTCGAAAACCGTCGGAGTTCCAAATGAAGTGGTTACGCCTGGAAATCCAAACGCCCACTTGAGCTTCAACTTCGGCGTCGTTTGCCTTGTCAGGCCGGCGGCGCGGGCCGGTTGAAAGCGAGTATTCGCTGCGTCGGCCCAGCCATTCCAATCGGCGCCGCCCTTTCCCGGTTGAGGCGCTGCTGAGCATCTGGAGGAGGGAAGAGCGGGCTGAGACGCCGCCGTTCCGATGTATTTTGAAATTGCTTCACGCTCCGCGGGACTTAATGTATTGCCGATTCCGGTCATCTTACCGGTTTCCAGCGCCGTGAGAATCGCTTGCCAGGACATCTGGCGCAAGGTCTCCGGCAGCGGTGCACCCACGGCGTTGCCCGAGTTGTGGCAGGTTGCACAGCGCGCCTGAAACAGGTCGTCCGGGCTCTGCGCGAGGGCGGGAGCACAAAGAACACAAAGACACAAAGAAACGACGGCACAAAAAAGTCCCGCAACGATGGGTCGGACTGTCTTCGTGTCTTTGTGTTCCATAACTACTTGCCGACCGTGACCAGCGCCACAATATTAAGAGCGCTTTCCGCCATCACGATGTTGCCGTCACGCGTCGTCATCATATTACGCACGACTCCGCCGCCGGCCGGGATCGCCCAGGTCTGGAACTTTTCGGTCTTTGGATCGAAGCGGACCAGCGTATTCGGCTTCACCGCCGATTCGTTGTACCAGATCGCGCCATTGAGAACCGTAATTCCGTAGGGCTGCGACGCCGGCCCACCCGGCGACGGCCATTCCTTCATCGCGCCGGTCTTCGGATCGAGCCGGCCCAGGTAGCCGCGCGCATAGTCCGCGTAATAAATAATGTCGTCCCTGGTGATCGCGATGCGCCGCGGCCGCGCGTCCGGATCCTTCAGGGTCCACTCTTTTATCGCCATCGTGTTCGGGTCGACCGCCGCAATCTTCGGCGCCCCGAACTCGCAGTAGTATGGAGTTCCCTTGGTATCCACCACCATTCCGTACGGAAGGGACCGCGGAGTGGGCGACTCCGCAAGCTTGACCTCTCCGGTCTGGGGATTGAGCCTGCCTACAAGATTGGCGCCCTGCACCGTGAACCAGAGAGTGCCTTTCTGATCGAACAGCGGCGTGTGCGGATCGCGGGCCTGGGCCGGCAGCTTGTACTCGGTAAATTTGCCGGTCCTGGGATCGAGCTTCCCGATGTAGCTCTTGGAGTTCGCTGTGAACCAGATGTTGCCGTCCTTGTCTTCCACCAGGCCGTGCGGGCCCGAGCGCGCTATCGTTGGCCGAAATTCTTTGATCTTTCCGGTCTTCGTATCGACGCGGCCCAGGACATTCGCATACTGCCCGCTGTACCAGAGGTAGCCGTCGTGCGTCGCGAGCGGATCATGCGGCCGCGAGCCCACTGTGGGAACCTTCCATTCCTTGAAGCTCACTTTGACAGAGCCTGGAACGATGACAGCCTTGGGCACATTTCCTTCCGGAAAATTCTTTGCCAGGTAATCGGTCACCATGGCGATCTGGCTCTGGGGAACGTCGGCTCCCGCGGACACCATGCGCTCCATAAGGAGCTGCCAGTCGTCGCGCGTGTGCCCCGTGTTCGTAATCATCGTGGCCGCGTGGCAGGCGGTGCAGGCGGTCTCGATGATGGTTTTCCCGTTTCCTTCCGGTAACGGCCGAGCCGGCTGGCCGCCCGGGCCCTGGGCCAAAACCGTGGAGCAGAAAACCATCAAGATCAATACCCCGTATACAAAGTACTTGCTCATATGCGCCTCCTGAGGATGAATCGGTATTCTATCCCAACTGTGGCGGCGCTCTAAGGGGCGTCCACGCTTTGTTATAATCGCTGCAATTTCAGCCGGAACATTCGGAGGCAAACTATGAAAAAGGTCGTCACGCTTATCTCGTGGGTCCTGGTGATCGCCGGAGTCGTGTGGGCGCAGACTTCGCCAAAGGTTCATCAGTTGAAAGCGTCAACCCAGACAGTGCATCGAAATTTCTTCGACGCGTCCTTGAAACCCGTGTTGACGATCAACTCCGGGGACGTCGTGAAGTTGGAGACCGCAACCGGTAACCCGCGCTATTTCGAGCGGCTTGGTGTGCCGAAGGAAAAGATACCGGCGGAACTGTACGACGTGTACGAGGGCGTTGAAGGCGCAGGGCGCGGAGACCACACTCTGAACGGACCGATCTATGTGGACGGCGCGCAGCCGGGCGATATGCTCGAGATCCGCATTCGCTCGATCGACCTGAGACTTCCGATCGCCGGTCAGGGCTTTGTTCCGAATCGCGGGCTGTTGCCGGAAGATTTCCCCGTTGCTAAAGATCGGGTTCTGTGGCTGGACCTGAAAAAGAAAACGACCGAGTATGCACCGGGTGTGGTCGTTTCATTGAAACCGTTTTGGGGTGTCATCGGTGTTGCGCCGCCGCTGTCGATGGGCCGTGTCCCCAGCGGTCCACCGAATGTCTTTGGCGGCAACATGGACAACCGCGACCTGGTTGGAGGGACCACGCTTTATCTCCCGGTGTTCGTTCCTGGCGCACTGCTTTCCGTGGGCGACGGCCATGCTGCCCAGGGATATGGTGAAGTCTGCCTGTCTGCAATCGAGACCTCACTGAAAGGGGAAATACAGGTTGTTCTGCACAAGAACAAACTCCTGAAACAACCGCGAGCGGAGACGCCGACACATTTCATGACCATGGGGCTGAACGCAGATTTGGATGAAGCGGCGAAGGCCGCAACGCGCGAGATGCTGGATTGGGTCGTCGAAATGAAAGGGCTCAGCCGGGACGATGCCTACATGCTGGCCAGCGCCGCGATGGATCTCGTCGTGACCCAGGCCGTGGATGGTACGAAGGGCATTCACGCATTAATGCCGAAGGCGATATTCAAAAAATAACGTCCTGAAAGACAGAAAACCAGAATCAGCATTAAACACAAAGGCACGAAGGCACAAAGGAGCTAATTCGGGGACAGACGCATAAATCACCTAATTACAATCAACGGTCTTTAATCGTAATTAGGTGATTTATGCGTCTGTCCCCGAATTAGCTCCTTTGTGCCTTTGTGCCTTCGTGCCTTTGTGTTTAATGTTGTATTTCACCTCACCTGCATCACTTTAGCGGCGCGTAAGTCTTGCTGAACCCGTTCCGCGCATTCGTGACTGTGTAGGACCCGTCCTGGTGGGCCGACACCTTGATCCAATACGCCATCCCGTTGTGTGCAGGCGCCGGTGGTGCGGCGGGCCCCGGCTGCGGCGCGGCCGTCGGAGCGATGGGCATTGTCGGCTGTTGCTGATCGACGGTGTTGGCGATGAACACACCGGGCACGGTGTACTCCTGGCCGCTCAGCACCGAGAAGTGGATCTGCCAGAGATCCTCGAGGCCGGGAGATGAATGAACGGTCTTCATCACATCAGGCTCTCCGCCTTTGCGCGTCCCGTCGTTCATGATGGCAACGCGCGGATGAAGCGCATGTACCATCACTTCCGAATTGGAGCTCGACTGCCCGTGGTGCAAACCCAAAAGCACATCGACAGTGCCAATGCGATTATTCGGACACATCAGCTCGAATTCCTTGTTCTTGGTCAAATCACCCAGATGAATGGTGCGGAATTTTCCAAACGTGATGTGAGTCCCGACGGATTGAGGATCTTCGGCATTATTCTCTCCGGCCTTGAAGTTGGCGCAGTATGGATTCGGCGCGCCGGCGCCCGGCAAAGGTGACTTGATCGTTTGACCAGCGGAAGTCACAACACGGACATCGAGACCGGCCATGGGAATCTTGTCGCCGGGTTTCGCAACCGTGTGTTTCGCCTTGGCGTAAAGGGGCGGATATGTCTTCTGAAGGAACTCGTCGGGAGCAGCGCCCGGCTGAACGTTTGGACCGTGATCGATGAACTCGCGAATCGGGATGTGGGAAGCGAGCTCGGCCAGGCCGCCAAAGTGGTCGCCGTGCCAATGGGTGATAATAAGATGGTCGATCTGCTGAAGCCCGGCATCTTTGATTGCTGCCAGGATGCGCCCCGCATCACGAGCCGCGGCTGCGCCCGCATTGCCTGTGTCGATGAGCAGCGATTCACCGCCAGGCGAAACGAACAGCGTCGCATTGCCGCCCTCGACGTCGACGACATAGATGTCGAGGGATTTCGATGTCCGGTTCTGCGCTGACGAATACGCCGCTGCGAACGCCGCAATAACTAGAACCAATAGAAGAACCATCGCTACGCGCATCGTGACCTCCCCTAACTTCCTTCAGTTTTCCGAGTGCCGGTCACTATAATGCTCCTGTTCCCCGCGATCAATTGAAAGCAGAAGGCTCCATGCGTAAAACGGCGGTTGCTCTTCTTTATGCGTTTTTCTTCCAATCCGCGAACCTCACGGATGTGGACCGATTGATCGATCGCGGACATTGGAAGCAGGCCCGTGCAATCCTCGTGGAGCGGGTTCGCAAGAACCCGGCCGACGCCAGGGCCGCGTACCTGCTCTCCCAGGTGCAGATTGCTTTCGGAGATCTGAATTCCGCGCTGAAGCTCGCCGAGAATGTCGTGCGACTCGAAAAAGAAAATGCCGACTACCACGCCCTGCTCTCCCGCGTTTATGGCGAAATGGCGCAGAGTGCGGGCGCCTTGAGACGGATGATGTATGGATTGCGTTTCAGGAACGAGGCCGAAGCCGCACTTCGCCTCAACGCCCGCCATATCGACGCAAGATACGAATTGATGCTTTTCTATCTCAACGCGCCCGCAGCGATGGGCGGGAAACCGAAGGCTCGAGCTTTCGCGCAGGAGATTGTGAGCGTCAATGCGTGGGAAGGGTACATGGCTCATGCCCGGCTGGCGCAGGAGGAAAATGATTGGGCCAACGTCGAAGCTTTCTATCTCAAGGCGGTAGCGATTGCTCCCGCGGAGTACGATTCGCAGGCGGCCCTCGCGGAATTTTACGCCTCGGACAGCCAGAAAAAGTTTGCGCTCGCCGAGAAGCACGCGCGAATCGCATTGTCCGAGGACAATGGGCAAAGCCGCGCGTACGCCGTCCTGGCTTCTGTTTTCGCATTGCAGCAGCGGTTGCCCGAACTCGATGATGTTCTGAGCCAGGCCGAGAAAAATATTCCGGACGATTTCGTACCCTACTATGCGTCCGGCCGCGCTCTGCTCTCCAGCGGCGGCGATCCGCGGCGCGCTGAGCGTCACCTGCGCAAATACCTGACACAGGAGCCCGAAGGAAATACACCGGGCCACGCGAAGGCACACTGGCAACTTGCATTGGCGCTCGAGCGGCAGGGCCAGAAAACCGAGGCAATCGCGGAACTGCGCATCGCGGTGCGGCTCGATCCGGATCTCGACGAAGCTTCGCGCGATCTCCGAAGGCTGACAAGTGCGCGTCCTTAGCTTGGAAAGGGAGGGAACGTAACCACAAAAAGCACAAGAAGCACAAAGAATTGCCAGCTTTGTGCCTTTTGTGCTTCTTGTGGTTTTTCCATTCTCCTAGCAGTAAGCTGTTTCTGTGAATATTTCAGGCTTGCGGCACCTTCGATCGTCAAAGATGATCGCGCTGGTCGTAGCCTTCGCCGTCTTCCAGTTATACCCGCTCGACATCTGCTACGGCTACGGTGATCAGCCGGATGTAGACGACATCCTCCAGGCCATCCTGATTGTCGTTCCGGATCATCCGGCGGACTCCGAAGCCTGGATGGCGACCTTACCTCATGGGCTCCCGCCGGACATTCCGGATGTCGAGAAGGTTCTGCCGGAGGGTGCGCAGGTCCGGGTCGTCGAATCGGAAGAAGCATATCTCGTCGGACCGCAACGTCACGAAACCCCATTCCAGCAGCACTTCCTGCAACCCTGGAGCCGTCCGCCGCCTCACGTTTAACCTATCGCACCTGCACTTTCTTTAAACCGCGAAGCTGTACCTGGATAACCACGGACAGAGTCCGGCCTTGAACTACGCGTATGAGGGGGACAACGACGATGTCATCTATTGAAATTGAAGAACGTGTTATTGCTGCGATTAAAAAAAACGGGCGGCTCGATTCGGCTTCCGTTGGCCTGGACACCACCTTCGACGAGCTGAAACTGGAGTCACTGGCGATTATCTGTACGGTATTTGACCTGGAGGATGCATTCAACATCACCATTCCCGATGACGCCGCAAAGAACATGCGATGCGTTCGCGACGTGGTGGATGGCGTCGCTTTTCTGATCGCGTCCACGCCCGGGCTCTCGGTCGAAGGACGGACGTAATGCGCCGCGTTGTGATCACCGGCTGCGGTATTGTGTCTCCGCTCGGATCGGACCTGAATTCAGTCTGGGAGCGAGTGTCCGCCGCTCACTCCGCCATTGGCCTGCTGAGCCGATTGAAAATCGGGAATGGAAACGGCCACGTTGCTGCTGAGGTCAAGGACTTCGAGCCCGCAAAGCATTTCTCAGCCACAGAGCTGTCGTTGATGGACCGCTTTGCGCAATTCGCTGTGGTCGCCGCCCGCTGCGCACGGCAGGATTCGGGCATCGAGTGGACGGACGAGCTCGCGACGAGCGTCGGCGTTTCGATGGGTTCCGGCTATGGCGGAGCGGAGAGCTACGACTCCAGCTATCGCTCGCTGTACGCGGACAAGGCCCCACGCATCCACCCCTTGACGATTCCACGCCTGATGCACAATGCGGCCGCCAGTCACATCTCCATGCTCCTGGGCGCCAAAGGTCCTTCGCTTTCCATATCCACGGCCTGCGCGTCCGCAACCGACGCTATTGGAACCGCGTATCGAACTATTCAGCACGGGTCGGCCGACGTGATGCTGGCAGGCGGATCGGACGCCCCGCTCACGCTCGGGGTGTTCAAATGTTGGGAAGGCTTGCGTGTGCTCGCGAGCGCCGGGAAATGTCCGGCTGAAGCGTGCCGCCCATTCAGCGTTGATCGTGAAGGCATCGTGATCGGCGAAGGCGCTGCGGTGTTCGTGCTCGAAGAATACGACCGCGCGCGCCGGCGCAATGCCCGGATCTACGCCGAGGTTGCGGGATACGGCTCCAGCTCCGATGCCGGACACATCACCCAGCCAGGCGTGGACGGTCCCGCGCGCGCCATGAGCCTCGCGCTAAAGGAAGCCTGCGTCGTGCCCGCCGAAGTCGACTACATCAATGCTCACGGAACGGGCACGAAGCTCAACGATTGCGCCGAAACCCGCGCAGTGCACGAAGTGTTTGGAGCGAGCGCCAAAGCGGTGTCCATCAGCTCGACAAAATCGCTTCATGGCCATCTGATGGGAGCATCCGGCGCCGTTGAATTGCTGATCACGGTGCTGGCTATGCAGAAGTGCGTTGTGCCGCCTACTGCAAATTTTCATGGGCCTGATCCGGAATGCAATCTCGATTACACGCCCAATCAAGCACGGCCACGGCGCATCCGGGTTGCGATTTCCAATTCCTTCGCGTTCGGCGGCCTGAATGCGGTGATCGCCGTGAAGAGCTTGTGATGCACTGGCAAGGTGAAGCACTCATTGCAGGTCTGACAGGAAGCGCCATCTACGGGCTCTATCGCGCGGTCGCTCACCCGCACTCGAAGCTGTTCGGCTCGGCTTTCCATTGCGGCAGCGAGGGCCGCCGGCAAGTAGCGCTGACTTTCGATGACGGCCCGGATCCGGTCTGGACGCCCCGAGTCGCTGCGATATTGCGACGGTTTCGCATTCCGGGGACCTTCTTTTGCATCGGGCGGCCGGCCAGGACCCATCCTGATCTCGTCCGGGCATTGCGCGATGACGGACATGAGATCGGGAATCATTCTTACTCGCACAAGAACCTCTGGTTCCGCAGTCCGGCGCAGGTGCGTGAAGAGATCGAGCGCTGTCAGGAGATTTTGTCGGATATCGTTTCAATCCCGCCCGTCGTGTTTCGTCCGCCTTTTGGCGACCGGGGTCCGCAGGTCCTGAGTGAGGCACGAAAGCTGAAACTCCATACGGTCCTCTGGTCACTCGACGCCAAAGATTGGAAGAGCCCGCCGGCCGGATTGCTATTGAACCGGGTTCAGCGGCGGACGCATGAAGGCGCCGTTCTGCTGTTCCACGACGGGAGCCACAATGGGCGGTTCCCGGACAGGTCGTCGACAGTCGCTGCTATTGCCGGGCTGGTGCCGTGGTTACGGCTGCAGGGATACGAGTTTGTTACCGTCAGTGCGCTGATGGCCGGCGAGGGAGGCATCTCATGATGCCGGCCGCTATTCGGATTCGAGGCCTGAGCAAGCGGTACCGCAGCGGTATTCTCGCGAACGCCAATCTGACATTGAATGTCCACGAAGGCGAACTGCTGGCGCTCCTGGGCCCGAACGGATCCGGAAAGACGACACTGGTGCGACAGGTCACGACCGAGATGCGGCCGTCGGAAGGCGCGATCGAGATCATGGGGATCGATGCCGTTCGCCATGGACAGCGCGTCAAGGAGATCATCGGCGTCGTTCCTCAGGAGGCCGAGCTGTTCGAGCACCTCACCGTCGAGCAGCACCTTTTCTATTTCGCGCTCTTTCGCGGTCTGGGCCGGCCGAGCGCGAGGAAATGCGTTGAGAACGCCATCGACGAGCTACAGCTCGGCGAACGGCGAAAAGACATCATTAAACATCTGTCGAGCGGTTTGAAGCGTCGCGTGCTTGTCGCCATCGCACTACTGTCGGATCCGCCGGTACTGATTCTGGACGAGCCGACCACGGGGCTCGATCCCGGAAGCAGGCGCGCTTTGTGGCAAGTCCTGCTCGAGCGAAAACGCCGCGGCACCACGATGATTCTCACGACGCACTATCTGGAAGAGGCCGAACTGCTGGCCGACCGAATCGGAATTCTAAGCCACGGAAAACTGATTGCGCTCGGCACCCTGTCGGAACTTCGCGGAAAGGCCCGGGTCGGCGGCCTGCTGGATGAATCCGAGGAAGGCCTGATGGAAGTTTACTTTCGATTTATAGAGGAGAAGGTTTGAAGTTCATTCGGGATGTGATGCTGGTGTTCTGGCTCTACGTGCAGGAGTCCCGTAGTTGCATCGGCTACTTTCTGCTGAGCGCCGTGTTGCTTCCCGGCGGACTGCTCTTGTTCACGACTGGAGTATCCGAGGGCAGGCCCTCACTGCGACTCCTGGCCGGTTCAATGCTGTTTGCCCTGTCGATGTTATCCATTATGGGGCTCGGGTCTACGTTGCTCGAAGACCGCTTCCGAGGCCGTCTCAAGCTGATCATGACATGCCCGATTGCGGCATCGGCTTATCTGGCCGGCGTATTCTTGTTTGCATCCTGTCAGAGTTTGATCAGCGCATTCCTGATGCTGCTGTTCGCGCACTTTCTCTACCTCACGCCCCATGTCACGTGGATGCTGCTTCCGGTCGCGATCCTGACCACTCTCCCGCTGTCGGCGATTTCATTGATCAATGCGCGCTACGCACACAGCATTTATCAGGCATCGCTCCTGAACGACATGATCGGCACAGGGATTGTCATGATCTGCCCGGTCTTTTATGCCGCGGAGATTCTGCCTGCGCCGCTCCGCTACCTTTCGATGGTCCTCCCGCCAACATATGCGGCCGACGCTCTGTTGAAAGTGATGTCCGGGGAGCAGGGAATTGGCTTCGACCTGGCCGTTCTCGCTTTGATGTCGTGCGTGGCTCTAATGCTGTGGCCGCGATTACTTCCGTGGAGAGATGAATGACGAGAGGGTCTTTTACAGCCGCGGAGCGGCGGCAGAATGAAGCCCCGGGCGTGAGCCCGGAGGACTCGTCTATCGTCAGCGACGAAGCCCCAGAGGGGCGACAGAGTGTTTCGAACCTTTCGCCCCTCCGGGGCTTTGGCTTGCGTTGTGACGCCAACCCCGGGCTCACGCCCGAGGCTACACTCTGCCGCCGCTCCGCGGCTGCAAAAGACCCTCTCGTCATACTCAGTCTTTCGTTCGGAATGGGGGATATCACCGCGGCAAGAGCGGTCGCCGAAGCCTGGCGCGAAAACACAGGTTGCGACGCCATCATCATTGACGCCATCGAGTGGTTCCCGCTCTGGTTCAAGGCGCTTTACGTGATGCCGTACTGGCTCATGATTCGCTATTGTCCGGCTCTGTGGCGAAGGCTGTTCGAAGCCCGGCTTCGGAACTTGCATCGCCACACGATATCTCCGGTACTCCTGGCGCTCGGAGCGCGGAGGCTGCTGGAAATGGTGAGCCGGCTCCATCCACCCGCGATACTCGCCGCGGAAGTTGGCGCCTGCGAAATCGCTTCCCTTTACAAAAGAAGAATGGACGCATCCGTTCGGATCCTACCGATGATTCTCAACTACGAAAGTGAACCTGCCTGGGTTCAGCCGGGTATTGATGTGTACCTTGTTTCCTCGGACAGGGTCGCCGCAGAACTGCGGGAATGGGGAGCAGGCAGAACGCCCATCGAGGTCGTGGGAATCCCGGTCCGGAAGGACTTTCGAAAGGCTGAATCGAAAGCGGCAGCGCGAGCTCGATGTGGACTTTCGCCGGAGCGTCCCATCGTTCTTTTGATGGCCGGCGGAATGGGACCTGCCCGACTCGACGCCGCCATAAAAGAACTGGATCGACGGACCAGCATTCCCATTCAGGCTGTGGCCATCGCGGGGCGCGACCGGGCATTGCTGCCCAGGCTTCGCAAATTGCGGCCGGCACGCCTGGAGCTTTGCGCTCTTGGTTGGACCGAAGACGTCAGTAGCTATATGGCCGCGGCCGATGTATTGATCACGAAGCCGGGCGCGCTCACATTGAGGGAGGCGCTTGCGATGAACCTGCCAACAATCGCATTCGACCCCTTACCCGGCCTGGAAGAAGAAAACGCGCGCGAATGGGTCCGGCGAGGCGCCGGGTGGTTGTCACGGAATCCGGCCGAGGCGGCGGCAATGGCCGACGCTGTTTTGCGCGGCGCCCTTCAACTCTCATCGACGGCTCCCGCAGATTCCGAGACCGAGATGATCGTCCGCTTGCTGCAGGTGAACTGTGTTTAGCGGGATTTTCAGAGCTGCCGACTACTGGTCTACCCGGAACATTCCGCGGATGGCGAAGCTTGCCCCGGTCGTGCCCTCGGTAATTCTGAAAGCCAGAGCGCGTTCGGCGTTCAAGGATGTGATGATCTGGGCGGCCAATCGATCGGACTATTACCAGAAGCGATTCGCCCAGGCCGGTATCGATCCTGCATGGATCGGGAGAATCGAAGATTTGGGCGACTTCTATACCTGGCCCGAAGACCTGCAAGACGACCCGATGCAGTTCCTGTGCAAGCCGCCGGCTCTTGTCTGCGAAACCAGCGGCACGACAGGACGTCCCAAGCGCACGTATTTCTCGTACGATGAAATCGACTGGCTGGCGCGATACGAAGCTTGCGCTCTCTACTATTGCGGCATCCGTTCAGGCGACAGGGTTCTCTGCACGTTCGATCAAGGGTTCTGGATTACCGGTCCAATGACCGAGGCCACGCTGCGTCACCTGAACGTCTTTGGCTCGGTAGTCGGAAAGGTTCCGGCGGATGAAGCCTACCGCCGAATGCAAGACGACAGGTACACGGTTCTGTTGGCCGATCCGGCCTGGCTTCTCACGTTGACCGATGTCGCAAGCCGTTCCGGTGCGATTCCGAAATTGAAATTCATCATGTGCGGGGGAGACCGGCTGCCGGAGCGGACTCGCACTTATGCCCAGGAAGTGTGGCGCTGCCCCGTGCTTCAAGGTTACGGCACGACAGAGACGTGTGGTTTTATCGGCGGCGAATGTCTCGAGCGCAACGGTCTCCACCTCGACGAATTCAACCTGGTCGTGGAAATCGTGGATCGCGACTCCGAAGGTTTCGGCGAAATTGTGGTTACGACGCTCACTCGGCGTGTCATGCCGCTCATTCGCTACCGTACCCGCGATGTTGCGCGGCTGGTCGAAGGCCCTTGCCGGTGCGGATCCACGATCCAACGCATTTCGCCGCTGAAGGCGCGGCGCGATGACATGGTTGTGATGGGCGCGGGAAATATCTACCCCGTGCTCCTCGAGAAGCTCGTCGAGCCTGTTGCCGGCTGGCCGAAAGTCTGGCAGGCCGCGGTTCTGCAAAGGGATGGACGAGATGTGTTGGAGTTCCGCGTTTCGAAGAATGGCGATCTGCAATTGGACCAGCTGCGCAAAAGCATTGAGGAACAGATCCGAATTCAGCAGCCCGGGATGTGGACCAACCTCCAGTGTTCGATGTACTCCATCGACGTCAGGGAGGTCACACTGCAACAATCCAAACAACCGAGAAAGGTGACCTGGCTTGTCGACGAACGTTAAACCTCCGATATTGTTTTGCGATTTTGACGGCACGATTACCCGTCAGGACGTTGTGGACGTCCTGCTCGAAACGTATGGCGAACCGCCCTGGCGTAATATCGAACAGGCATGGATCGAGGGCCGAATCAGCTCGCGCGAGTGCCTGGACAGCCAGATGAAGTGCACTCGCGTGACCGAGGCCGCTCTCGACGACTTTCTGTCCGGTATCGAAATCGATGAAGGCTTCCACTACCTCGCTTCCTGGGCCCGGAATTCCGGCTTTCCACTCATCGTATTCAGTGACGGATTCGATTGGATCATCGAGCGGGTATTCGCGAACAACCGCATTGACGTCCAGGCGCTCGGCATCCGGATCTTTGCGAGCCACCTCGATTTTGGTTCGGGAGGTCCGAAGTGGAGCTTTCCCCATTCGATGGCCTGCGCGCATGGATGCGGCACTTGCAAGCCCGGTATCATTCACCGCCTCACGGCTCCCGATACGGTGTCCGTGGTGATCGGCGATGGGCGGTCCGACGTCTTCGCTGTTGATGCCGCCGATGTGGTTTACGCCAAGGGTTGGCTGCAGAGTCATTGCAGGGAACACGGCATTCCTTTTCATCCGTTCAGCAGCCTCACCGATGTGCTCGCACACCTGAATACAATCTACGATCCCACTGCCATGAGGAACACCGTATGAATGACGACATCCTGTCGAGGGACAGCCGCTACTGTTCTTTCGGCGATACCGTTCACTACGCGAAACCGCCAAAGATTTTTACCGCGTGCGAGGGCTCTTATCTGTACGACGAGGCAGGTACACCATATCTCGACCTGCAGATGTGGTATTCAGCCGCAAGCTTCGGCTACCGGAACGAGCGATTGCGGAACGCGATGGTGAAGCAGCTCGACACCTTGCCGCAGCTGGCCTGTCAGTATCTGCACCGGGAAAAGGTTGAAGTGGCTTCCGAGATTGCCGGAATCTGCGAAAACCGCTTCGGGACGCCGGGCCGCGTGCACTTCAACGTCGGAGGATCGCAGGCGGTTGAAGATTCGCTCAAGCTGGTCCGCCGAAATACCGGAAAGAACCTGATGTTCGCCTTCATGGGCGGCTATCACGGCCGCACGCTGGGCGCGAGCGCGATTACGTCCAGCTATAGATATCGCCGTCCTTTCGGTCACTTCAGCGATCGCGCGCATTTCGTGCCCTTCCCATATTGCTTTCGCTGTCCGTACGAAAAGAAACCCGAAGACTGTGGCCTGTATTGCGTGCAGCAGTTCGAACGGCTTTTCGAGTCGGAATACTACTCGATGTGGGATTCGAAAGCGGGTGAATGCGAGTTTGCGGCGTTCTACGTCGAGCCTGTCCAGGGCACGGGCGGTTACATCATTCCTCCCGAAGGTTACCTCCCCGCGTTGAAGCGAATACTCGACGAACACAAGATCCTGCTCGTGGACGACGAGATCCAGATGGGTTTCTACCGGACTGGAAAGTTTTGGGGCATCGAGAACTTCGGAGTTCGCCCGGATGTGGTGGTCTTCGGAAAGGCTCTGACGAACGGCTTGAATCCGCTTTCGGGATTGTGGGCAAGAGAAGAATTGATCAGCCCTGCGAAGTTTCCTCCGGGCACGACCCATTCGACGTTTTCTTCCAACACGCTCGGCACGGCGGTCGCCCTGGAGGTGCTGCGGATGATTGCCGAATCGGACCTGGAGAAGACAGTGAAAGAAAAAGGAGCGTACTTTCTGGAGCAGCTGCACGAGCTGAAACGAAGACGACCCGGAATTGTCGGCGACGTCAGCGGTCTCGGCCTTGCGTTGCGAGTGGAGTTCTGCAAACCCGATGGTTTGACTCCGGACCGGGAGTTGACGGACCGCGTTTTTCAGGCCGGTCTCAAGGGTGATCTGGATGTGGATGGAAGGAAGTATGGCCTGGTGCTGGATGTGGGCGGGTATTACAAGAATGTCGTCACCATCGCGCCTGCTTTCGATATCGAGCGCCGGGAGATCGACCTTGCGGTGGGTTTGCTGGACCGCCTGATCAGCCGGTGCGTGTGAGTGAGGGGAATGGGAATGGCGAGTGGGAATGGGGAATTGGGAATGCGAAAAGGGAAGTAAGAAGTGGAATAGGAATAGGGAATGGGAAAACGAAAATGGGAATGGGAAAACGGATTCCCCTCCTTGCGAAGGAGGGGTGGCCGCGCCATCAAGAAAAAGTTTCCGTTCCGAAATGGGCGCGGACGGGGTGGTCGCTCACGCGAAACGTTTCGCCGAACGGACCACCCCGTCTGCGCCGCTTCGGTGGCTGCGCATCGTTTTATTAATGGCGCAGCCACCCCTCCTGTCCCAGGAGGGGAATCCGTTTTCCCACTCCCATTCCGTTTCCCGCTCCCATTCCGATTTCCCATTCCGATTCCCAATCCCAATTCCCATTCCTACTTCCCCGCTTTCATTTCTCATCCCCACTCCCCTCTCCCTCCCCCTAACCTCTGCTCAAACGGCGGTAAATGCCCGGGGACGATCCGTCCGCGAAAACTCCGGACCCTTTCGATGCTTGCCTTGAAATCATTCGGATCGGTGGGCGGCATCCTGCTCAAACACGTGTGCTCCGTCGTGAGCGCGTCACCCACGATGAGTACCGGCTCAATGTTTGAAACCACAATTCCGCAGTGTCCTGGTGTATGTCCGGGCAGCGGCATGAGACTGAGACCTTCCGGCAAAGCCTGATCCTCGTAAAACCGGATCTCGTTCCAGCGCGAGAACAAATCGTTACGACAAATCCTTCGAGCGACCTTGATAAAAACCACTGCTTGCTCCAGCGCAGGGCCGGAGAGTTCCGGAAAGACGCTCAGGATAAAGCGAACGTCGTCTTCATCCTCGATGAGATTTCGGTATAGCCAGTCCGCCCAGACGAACTCTGTTCTTGATGCCAGCAGCACTGCCTCGGTCAGGATCGGATGATTCGCGGCGTGGTCGATGTGCAGGTGTGTGTGGAGAACATGGGTGATCTCGTGCGGCTGGACACCCTGTTCCGCCAGGGCCGTCACAAGCTGAGCGCGCGTCCGCGGCCATCCGGAGTCCACTAGAACCAGCAGGTCGTGCTTGCGTAGAAGCGTCACCGCCGCCTGAGTGGGACTACCCTGCAGGATGATGTCGATCTTCCATTGGTTTTCTGATCTCGTCATATGTGACGGCCGATGGTGATGAAGAGTCCGCCCTCGCGGCCAAGCGAGCCCATCCATCCGAGCTGCGCCAGCCAGCCTTCCAGCCGCCAGTTGTCGGCGGCCGGCGCGAACAGTTCCTCCGGCTCCTCGCCGATCAGCGCGCTGGGGTACGCGCGCAGGTATTCGACTTCGTTCTCTTCGAACCAGTTCTGCACTTCGGCGAGCGTGTGGCGGTGCTCCTCTGGATGCTGGTACTGGTCGCGCAGCCACGCTTCGCGCCGGGCGGGTTCGTCCTTCCGGTCGTGAAGCACGGGATCGAACGGAACCACGCGAAACCCGGAAAGCCGCGCCACCATGCGCCGCAGCCGCAAAGGAATACGCGCGAACGCGTTGTAAAGCCCGAGCACGATCATTCCGCCCGGCTTCGCGAGCTGTGCCATCCGCGCGAACGACGCGCGCGGGTTCGGCGTGTGGTGCAGGACGCCTGACGAGTACACCAGGTCAAACGAGCCTGGCCGCAAACCGGGACGGCACAGGTCGGTTTCGACGAATAGCGCCCGATCGATGCCGAATCGGTGCGCGGCCGCCTTGCCAAGAAGAAGCGATGCCCGCGAGAGATCGGCACCAATCACGACTCGATCGGCGCGCGCAAGGTAAAGGCTCATCTGTCCGGTGCCACATCCGATCTCCACGATTCGTGCATCGCCGGGAACCTCGCGATCCAGCAGGCGCGCGAAATGGCTTCTTTCGGCTCGCGCGCGCAAGGCCCTCAGGCTGTCGCGCGGCGGATAACCGGGAAAGGGAGCGCGCTCGTAGAAGCGGCGCACGACATCGGTGCGCGAGTCGCTTTCGAGGCGAAGATTCGGGATCCCGTCGGGCGCTTCGTATCGAGCCTCACACTCCCGGCATGACCAATCCCCGGCAAGCGCACCCTTGCACGCGGGACAGGCAAGCAGCTCGGTTGAAGTATCCACACGTTAGAAGATCGAATAGACGAATGGAGCCAGAGCTTCCACGCTCATGGCGATGCCCAGCAGCAATCCGGTCAAGCACAGAAAGATGGCGAGCGGCACAAGCCAGCGCTTGCCGAAGTCGCTTCGCCACAATCCCCGCGTCAGATCAGCAATGCTTCCACCCGCGCTGCTCAGGATGATCATCTGACGCCCGATCTTGCCACGCTTTTTGATCATGTGCCCGTCTCCTTCAACTTCGCCGCCGACGAAGCCCGCTTCACCACTAAAGTTCGCCCGGCCACCAGTATATCGATTCCCGAGCGCCGGAATGTCGAATAGCCTTCGATCGCGCGATTGACAATGGGTTCGCCGGCGAGATTAAACGAAGTGTTGAGCAATACAGGGATGCCGGTGCACCGGCCGTATGCCTCGAGCAAGGCGTACAAGCGCGGTGCCATCTCACGTTCGAGTGCCTGCACGCGGGCGGTGCCGTCGATATGCGTGATTGCTGCCAGCCGCGACCGCCACTCCGGCCGAACCGGAAAAACGCCCGACATGAAGCGCGCCAGGCGCAACCCGCCCGGCGGCAGCGCGAAATAATGAGCGGCGGCTTCGATCGGCACGACCGGCGCGAACGGCCGGAACTCCTCGCGGTACTTGATATCGCGGTTCAACCGGTCGCGCATTTCGGCCGTGTGCGGAGCCGCCAGGATACTGCGGTGGCCCAGGGCTCGCGGTCCGAATTCGGATGCGCCGTCCATCCAGCCGACGATGCGGCCCGCGGCCAGATCGCCGGCGATCCGCTCCATCAATGAATATTCGTCGAGTTCCTCGACAAGCTGGCTGTCTTCGCGCGCCACTCTTGCCAGATCGGCTCCGTCTACGGGTGGTCCCCAGAACGGGTGGTCCGGAATTTCACGGTCCGGGTTGCGGAAGTGGATGCGGTCGGCATAGAGCGCAGCGCCGAGGGCGCAGCCGGCATCGCCGGGGGCGGCCGGTACGAAGACGCGCTCGAAGCCCGATTCGGCAAGGATTCGTGCGTTCGCGACTCCGTTCAACGCCACGCCACCGCCAAGACAAAGATCCGCCGCGCCCGTCTCGCGCTGGAGCTCGCGGGCCATTTCGACCAGGATGTCCTCCAGAACTCGCTGCACGCTGCAGGCGCAATCGGCGAACCGCTGGCCGGTAGCTGTCGCAAGGTCGATCGGCTCAGACGATTCACGCGGCGGTCCGAACAGGTCCACGAAACGTGACGAAAAGGACCGCTCGGCCGTGGTCTGATACTCGAAGTAGTCAAGGTCCAGCGCGAATGCGCCGTCCGGCGTCCGCTGGATCAACTTGCGGATTCGATCCACCATCGTCGGACGGCCGTAGGCGGCGAGTCCCATGACCTTGTACTCGTCCTCGTTCACCGCGAAGCCCAGGTATGCCGTGAACGTCGAATACAGCATTCCCAGCGAATGCGGAAACCGGATCTCGCGCAGGAGTGTAATTGCTGCGCTTCCGTCCGGACGCCGCTCGCCGTGGCCGATCGTGAGTGTGGCCCACTCGCCCACGCCGTCGGCCGTCAGGATCGCGGCGCGCCGAGACGGCGAAGTCAGGAAGGCGGCTGCCGCATGCGACTGGTGGTGTTCGGTGAACAGGATCTTGCGCGCCGGCACTCCTAAATGAGATGAAATGATGCCGCGCACCCAGATCTTCTCGCCGAGCAAATTCTTCATCGCCTTGGGGAACGCGCGCCAGGAGCTCGGGAAAGAACGAAGCGTACACGTCAGGATCCGTTCGAACTTCAGCATCGGACGCTCGTAGAAGACCACGGCATCGAGCTCTTCGGGCTGGACTCCGCCGTGCTCGAGGCACCAGTCGATCGCCGAGAGCGGGAAGGCGGCGTCGTTCTTGCGACGTGAGAGACGTTCTTCCTGCACGGCGCAGACAGGGACACTGTCGATTACGAGTGCAGCCGCCGAATCGTGGTAGTGCGCCGAAATCCCGAGAATCTTCATCTTCAATACTGGCTACGTATGGAATTGTTGCGTTTGGAAGAGATCGGAGTCCAGCCGGGCGCCTCGCGGCGGCCGGCCCGCTTGGCGAGCCAGGCGAAAGGCGGCAGCAAAATGAAGTATTGGATCGTGAGCACGATCGTTCCCATCATGCCTGCCAACGCCGTTGCGAGTCGCAAGTAGCCTTTCCACAGGCGGGCAAGGCGCGACCACCACAGCCGCCGCCGATAGCGACGCGGTGCCACACGGGTGAGCTGCGAATAGGTGTAGTTCATGTGAAACGCCTCATCACTCAGAATTTCATCGAATACCGCGCGGGTTGCCGGATCGTGTGCCAGCACTTCTCGATAAAGGGCAAAGCGGCTGGCTGCAGCCTTTTCCGACAGATGAAGGAAGGCAAGCAACGCGTCGTCCGGAGTATTGTCGACGCGCAAGTCGTCCAGGCCGCGCTCGCCGGGCGCCAACCAGTTCGCCTGAAAGGCAGGTTGCGAACGCGACGGGAAGGAGCGAAGAATGCCTGCGCCCCGCCGTCGAAACAGTTCGGCGTGACGCTGCTCGTCGCTGGCGTGTGCGAGATAGAGCCGGCGGAGAAGCGGATCCGGTGTGAGTTCCGCGGCGCGCGAAAGATCGCGCCCGCCGTCGGCTTCGGTTTCCGCAAAGCGCAACAGTTTGCGGGCTCGACGTTCGGCGTCGGCCCAGATCCAACTGTGGACCGGGCGGAGCATCCTGTCGAGCGGTGTTGCGCGAACCTTCGGTGATACGAGTCGCATCACTCTTCGTATAATAGCTGGATAATTTCAGGTTCGCCACTGTAGCGGCGGTCTGTGACCAGCGCTGTCCAGGATATCGCGCGAAGCGCATCCGAATACAGCCGCGTAGCGGCGGCGACCGCCGGGACAGCAACAACGACCATGTCAGACGGCCTGCCAAAACTTACCGAGATCGCGGTTACTCTCATCGGTATCGCTCTGGTTGTATGTGCCGTCACTTTCGACGGGCGATGGCTGGACGCGCACTTCCTTCCCTCTTTTTTCGTCTCGCGTTCGACGTATGTGCTTGTGGAATCGCTGGCGCGCATCGTGACGGCCGCGATCGGCGTAGCGGCGGCTCTTTTTTTGCGGCGGCGAATTGGGAACTTCGTCGCGCGTGCTCACGGTCCGACGCTGCTTGCCCCCACAGTCCGCGTGGCGTTCGCAGTCGTGCTGGCGTGCGGAACCAGTGAGGCGATTCTCCGGCAGACATACCATCGCGCCGCGGAGGAAGTGCCGGCCTGGGAAGAACCGCTGCGTCATTCCGACAGGCGGCTCGGCTGGGTTTTCGTGCCGGCACGCACGGGGATTGGTACGGTGGCTGGGCGCGTGGTCGAGTATGCCTTCGATCCGGCTGGATATCGCGTGCGGCACGCCGATCAGCCGGTGGATCCCGAGCGCCCGACGGTCGTATTTACCGGTGAATCAGTCATGGTGGGCGAGGCTCTCACATGGGAGGAGAGCGTTCCGGGGCAGGTCGAGGCCCTAATGAACACGCAGAGCGCAAACCTGGCCGTCAGTGGCTTCGCGACGGACCAGGCCTACCTCAGGCTTCTGGAGGAGCTTCCACGCTTCCGCCAACCGAGAGCGGTCGTGTCGCTGTTCACGCCGGCACTCTTCGACCGGAATCTCAACAGCGACCGGCCACATCTTGATCCGGGGCTCGTCTGGCTGCCACCGGAACCTCGATGGCGTCTGGCGGCGCTGGCTGACTTGCTCTTGCCTTACCGCAGCCAGGAGACGATTGAGCGGGGAATTGCCGTTACTCGAGCGGTGTTGCGCTCCACCATCGATCTGGCGCGGATGCGCGGTGCCGTGCCCTTGATCGTTGTGCCTCAGTTCATGCCGGAGGAACCCACCGAACGGCTCTTGCGTCGCCGGATCCTCGATGAAGACGGCATTCCGTACTTACTGGTCGAACTTGACTCGAGCTGGCGTGTGCCGCGAGACTGGCATCCCGACAGCCGCGCCGCGCACGCCATGGCGGCAGCCATTGCAACCCGTCTGCACGAACGGTAGCTGTCGTTAAATCCGTGTAATCCGCGTCATCCGCGGCTATTATTCTTCGAACCTGGAGAAAACCCATGCGTCAACAACGTACATCGCGTCGCGAATTTGTGAAATCGAGCGGAGTGGGACTCGTTGCTGCTGTTGTGGCGAGCCCGCCCCAGAATGTGGTTCGGAGAGGCAACCGGACTTTGCTCAAGGGCGGAATCGTGCTCACCCTTGACCGCAACATTGGCGACTTCGAGAACGCGGACGTGTTGATCGAAGGAAAAAAGATCTCGGCGGTCCAGCCGAATCTCAAGGCGGATGCTCAGGTGATCGATGCCTCGGGCATGATCGTGATGCCGGGTTTCATCGACACGCACCATCACCAGTATGAAACTATCCTGCGCAGCATTCTTGCCGACGGCCTTCTTGCAGGACCGAAAAGTTATCAATCGGAGATTCAGGGCATTCTCACCCCGGCGTACAGGCCGGAAGACGCACAGATCTCGGAGCTCGTCGCTTCGCTCAGCCAGATCAATGCGGGCGTTACGACAGGAGTCGATACCTCACAGGTATCGCACACCCCCGAACATACCGACGCCTGCATCGACGGCCTGGCGAAGGCGGGACGACGGACGCTGTTCGCCTACTCGCAGGGTGTGGGTCCGGGAGTCAAATACCCGCAGGATATCCGCCGGCTTCGAACGCAGTACTTTTCCTCAGATGATCAGTTGCTGACGCTGGCCATGGGTGGCGGCCCGGACGCCGATATCTGGAAACTCGCCCGGGAGGTCGGCGCGCCCATCGTCAACCATATTGTCGGCAACTCGGCGGCGCTGGAGCAATTAGGGGCCGCCAAATTGATGGGTCCGGACAACGAATATATCCATTGCGTCCGGCTGACCGAGGCCGCGTGGAAATTCATTGCCGATACCGGAGGAAAAGTTTCGATCGCCACCGCCATCGAAATGCAGATGAGGCATGGAATGCCTCCGATTCAGACGGCGATCGAACACGGCATTCGGCCAAGCCTCAGCGTCGACGTCGAGACGAACATGGCCGCCGACATGTTCACGGTGATGCGGGCGACCTTTACCCTGCATCGCACACTGCTCAACGAGCGCGCGCTGGCGGGCGAACAGAACGTTCCCCCCCTGCTCACGTGCCGCCAGGTGCTGGAAATGGCGACGATCAACGGCGCGCGCGATAGCCACCTCGATCACAAGATCGGCACATTGACACCGGGGAAGGAGGCCGACATCATCATGTTGCGCATGGATACAATCAACGTGACACCGCTAAACAACGCGCCCGGTGCGGTGGTGACGCTGATGGACACCAGCAACGTCGACACCGTTTTCATTGCAGGGAAGCTCATGAAACGCGGCGGCAAGCTGCTGGGCGTCGATTTGCCCAGGATCCGCCGAACAGTCGAGGCCTCGCGCGACGCGGTCCTCACGCGTGCCGGATATTCACGAAACCTCTTTGGCTCGTGTTGCACAAGCTCCTGAACGGATGCCGCTTGCTGTAGCGGCCCTCTATGAGCGCCGGTTTTTCGCAGATTCAACGAATACGGGCGGTCATAGACCGGAGCTGTCCAGGACATCGCGCGAAGCGCATCCGAATACAGCCGCGTAGCGGCGACAGAAAGTAGCCCCACGCGCCAGCGTGGGGTTTGCGTTGCAATTGAAGGTTAGCCCCGCGAGGGGCGGAAGATTCTTCGGAAACCATCTTTCGCTCCTACGGAGCTCGTAAATCGAGGTCTACCAGAGCCCCACGCTGGCGCGTGGGGCTACATTCTGTCGCCGCTACGCGGCTATGTTCGGATGCCTTCGGCAACTTTGAATTTATTTTGGACAGATCTGGTCATAGACCGCCGCTACCGGCAAGCGCCGCTTGCTGGCATCCGATTTGTGATGTCCTGGCAGTACAATCCACAAAATGGAGGTCCACATGAACGCTAAACGATTTCTGACTGTGAGTGCACTTGCGCTCTTGCTTGGTTTTGGGGTTTCCTCGTTTGCTCAGACCAAAGGCGGTAATGCCGGCAAGTCGCCGAAGGCAGAAACCACTGCGCCTGCAGCTTCCAAATCCGCCAAACCTGCCCTGGTGGATCTGAATTCCGCCACTAAACAGGAGCTCATGACGCTGTCCGGTATTGGCGATGCCTACGCGCAGAAAATCATCGATAATCGCCCGTATCGAGCAAAGACAGATCTCACGCGAAAGAATATTCTTCCGGAAGCCACTTACGCGAAGATCGCCGACCAGGTTATTGCCAGGCAAACGGCGAATGCCAGCCACGACAAGGCGACAGGTAGCAAGTCACCCGGCAAGAAGGCACCAGCTACCAAGAAAACCTCATAGCCCTTAACAATTTTTTGATGCGTCTTTAGCGGACACGAAGCCGCGGGCATAAAGCCCGCGGCTTCGTGGATTTCCGGAAGACTCTGCCAGGCTATGACTGCGTGTGGTCCATGGTTCCTCCCTACGTTTACAACTTTTTACACCCAAAAATTCGCGACCCTCGTCCAAACTCAGCCGTGCGCGCTACCGTAACCGGCGCGCGGGAGGAAGAAAAAGCATGCGTATCACGACCGCTATCTTGCTCTGTTTATCATTTGCGACCGCAGGATGGTCTCAGACCGCGATAACGCAGACCGTCTACCGTGAAAGCACGAACATTGTCGACAACAGTGGAAACCTGCTCGTCATCGATAGTGGATTTACTTATACAGCCACCGCAACAACCGCTACACCGAGCGGATTCTTCCCACGGGGAGCGCGAGGAACGCCGCACACACGCCTGACATTGATTCACTCCGCGGGTTCGCCACAATCAATCGACTTCGACGGTAATTTTGAGTTGCTCGGGGCGGGAACTCAGGCGATCTATGCTGTCGTGACGACACTGACAACGACGACGACCGGAACGACGTCCGTGCAGAAGCTGATCGCCATCGTCGGCAACCAGGCTCTGCCGGCAAACGTGTCGGGTTTCCCGAGCTTTGCAGTTACCGCCCCATCGAATGTGCGACTCGGGGGCGCGGATACGCTCTCGGTCATCACGCACGCCACACGCGCAACGGGCACGACCGCGGCTACGCCCAGACAAGCCCAGCTTGTGCGTTTCAATGGCACATTTTCGGTGCTCAACAGCGGCGCGCTGCCTCAGTAGGGATCAGGGCGGGATACGAGGAATTAGCTCACGTCCTTAGTTGGTTTGGACGGCTGGGCATGGGGCGCTGTCTCTAACGTGCTGGATAGCGCCCCATTTTGTTTGCCGGACCGGATCGTTTACCCACGTGCTGTGGTTCTGTAGTGATCAGCGCGGGCGCAACAACGTGCGGAGCGCATCGATTCGTCCGGTGGAACCGATAAACAGCCCGTCGGGGAATCTGCGATAAGCGAGAATCGTTCGATAGATTCCTTGAAATGCCATCGAGTTGAGTCCCAGCCCCGCGATGTACTGCAAGCGCAAGTTCATGTCGTTGTTGATTTGCGCATGGACGAGCAAGGGCTGCAAATCGGATGCTCGCCCGGCATACGTCGCGAACAACTCGACTGCGGCATGAAATCCGACTTCACTCAACGATTGCAAAACAGCAGCGTACCCGGGGTCGTCGAGCCGCCTCTGCACATCGTCAACATCAAGGACGCTCGGTCCCGCCTGGCCTATCAGGACGAGATCATAACCATCGCCGTTTAGATTGTTACTCCAGACGGTGCCGCTCGGAAATACCGCGAAGAACGTCGCGAGCTCGGTTTTGATCGTCTCCGGATCGCTGTCATAAATAGGAAGCCATTGCGCCACGACACCGCCCGGATTCAGACGGCTTTTCACCAATTCGTAATATTCCTTCGAATAGAGTGTCGAAGTGCCCTTTACCCAGGGATGTATGGGATCGGTGGTAATCAGATCGAATTTGTCCCGGGTGGTGAAAATGTAGTGCCGCGCGTCGTCGTAAACAATTCGAGTCCGCGGGTCATTCAAGACGTTGTAGTTCTGCGTTCCGAAATATTTTGTCGAAGCGGGAGGAATTTGAGACTCGAGTTCGCAGATGACAATGCTTTCGACGTCCGGATACGTGACAAACGATCCGGCGGTGACTCCGGCGCCGAATCCCACAGTCAGTATGGAGCGCGGATGAGGATGAATGAGAGCCGGCACATGTCCCATCATTCGCTCGAGGCGCATGTCCAGCGGCGCAGTGGATGCCTCCGCTTTGCCGCTCACGAAAAACTGGCGCTGTCCGGCACGCTCTGCAATCAAGAACGATGAATTGATTCCTTCACCCCTGTAGAGAACCGTTGTGGGATGCTCTCGATCAAAATCAAAGGCCCGGACGATCGGCGCCAGCCGCCGTCCGTATGCTACAACTGCCCACGGCACTTCGGAGATGAGCGGCGTCAGGGCCACGCCAAGAACGATCGCAGAGGCTATCGTTGCGTAGCGTGCCGCGCGCAATCGGGGGACGTTGGAGACGGATAGAGTTGCGGCCACAGCTGCAACCGCGGCCAGTCCGATCAAAAGTTGTTGAGATATCCGCGTTCCCACGTTTGGAATCAGAATCAGACTGAAAATGAGCGCTCCGACGACGGACCCTGCCGTGTTGGCCGCATAAATCTCTCCCGAGAGCCTTCCCGGGTCCTGTCCCGGCGCGGCTGCGGCGGCCAGCGCTAAAGGGAAGCTGGCGCCCCATAAGAGTGTTGCGGGGAGAATTGCCCACGCACACCGGACGAGATCGATTTCAAAGTTGAACCACGGATTCAGGGAAAGCCACGGATCGATCGGCCAATAGGGTAACGAATGGGACAGCGTGTAGCCGGTCCATGCGATTGCCACCGACAAAAGAATCTGGCAAACGGCAAGCGCCAACCAGGCATGTTGTACCTGCCGAGCCAGGAGAGAGCCCGCGCTGCTGCCCGCCCACAATCCAAGCAGGAAAACGGCGAGGATAATCGAAAACGTGTAGACGGTTCCACCTAGCAGAAGGGATAACAATCGTGTCCAGATAACCTCAGCGCCCAATGCGCACAATCCGGACAGACTGATCGCGACAAGCACGAGCCATCTGCGGGTGGGACGGCGGCTATCGAGCAACTTATTCTCCTGGTCAATGCCGGGCGCCGCCGTCTGAGGGGAACGTGCTGCGGCCGCAAAGCTTATTCCGGCAACCACCAGATTCACGGCCACGGCTGCGTACGTGGCAACGGCCATGTCGTAAACTCGCAGCAGATAGAACCCGGCCAGGAGGCACCCGAACACGGCGCCGGCGATGTTGGCGCTGTAAAGAAGTCCCACCCACGAGAGTCCTTTCGGAGTGGTTTTGACCCAGCGGGCGATCGCAGGCAATGAGGCTCCCAAAAGCACCGTCGGAGGCAGAAGGCAGACGGCAGCAATCACACCGCGCACGACAAGTCCGATGAGGCCCTGCGCTCCCGCCGCGACGTACATCCGGCCGACGAGAGGAACCGCGAACAATACAAGGAGACCCAGAATTCCAATGCCGAACTCGATCACTCCGTATACGCGCAAAGGGTGAAGGCCTCTGGAAACCATGCGCGGCAGCAGCGCGCTGCCCAGACATAATCCGCCCATGTACGCCGCCAGGAGAAGGCCGAGAGAAACAGCCGATGAACCAATCACGAGCTGGAGCAGCTGGAACCAGACGATTTCGTAGATAAGCGCTGCACAGCCGCTACCGGCGAGAAGCAGGATCAGAAGAGGAAGGATGCGGGAGCCGTTCGCGTCGGATTTCATTTCCAGGGGTGTTTCCTTCAGACAGCCAGCGCCCGAATCCTGTTGTTTTCGCTGTCGGCGACATATAGCGTGCGGCCGTGGAGGCACACGGCATGAGGACGGGAGAGTTTGCATTGAGCAGGATCGCCGTCCGGACCATCGCCACGCTGGCCCGTGCCCATGAGGGTTGAGATGATTCCGTTGCGCAAATTGATTTTTCGGATGGCATGGTTCTCGCAGTCGGCAACGTACATTGTTGCGCCGTCATCGGAAATGATGAGGCCTTTCGGCCCCGTCAGGCCTCCAGGGCCCAACGAGCCAAACCGCGCGGCCAGCGCAAGTCCGCCATCGCCCGAGTAACCGCTCTCGCCATTTCCCGCCACTCGTTTCAGCCGGCTCTTTCCCGGGTCGAGCAGGAAAATGCTGTTTCCCTCCCGGAGTGCCAAATACCATTTGCCGTTGCGCGTGATCTCCAGCGATCGAGGTCCGGGCAAAGGAGTTTCAGTGAAAGAACCTTCGTCAGGCGCACGATCGGCCTTACCATTTCCGGCGAATGTGGTGATCATTCCGGTCCTGGCGTCGACCCGGCGAAGGCGGTTATTGAAGGGATCACATACATAAATATTATCGGACCGATCGATCGTGATGCCGTGCGGCTGGTTGAAAAGTGCTTTTGTTGCAGGCCCGCCATCGCCGCCATAGCCGTTCTTTCCCGGTGTTCCTGCGACTGTTGAAATGATTCCAGACTTCATGTCGACGCGCCTGACGATATGGTTGTCACGTTCATCGATGTAAAGGTTTCCCTTGCTGTCAAACCGCACTTCATGAGGGCCATTCAACTGGGCCGACTTTGCCGGACCGCCATCGCCGGAAAAACCTTTCGTACCGGTGCCTGCCACAATGGAGATCTTTGATGTTCGAAAATCCCAGCGAAGCACCCTGCTCGTCCCGAAATCCGAAAAGTACATGGCGCCATCCGGGCCAATCACCATGTGAAAAGGATTATTCAGTTGTGTGTGATCTGCCGCATCGCCCTCCAGGGCTATGCCTCTCGCTCCTGTTCCCACGACAGTAGTCACCTGTGCTGCGGCTACTTTCTGAGCAAACGCGGTCTGCGCGAACAATGCCGCGCTGCACTGGAGAAATTCCCGGCGGGTTTGCGAGAGCTTCACGACAACCTCCGATGTTCAGCGATTCAAACGTCCGGCTCTTTCGAGCGGAGTCCGACGAATTATATGCGAAAGAGAAGCGTCTTCTACAGATCCTGACAACGCATTCGGAAGATTCGGGCTCAAAAACCCGAAGTTCACCCGGATTCAATCAGCCGTGGAACCCGATATCGTTGCCTTAGGCGTTAACGAGAAGGGAGGCTCTTGTGACAAAGCCTGTACTGATTATTGCATTATTGCTCTACGGAATTGTCTCCGGTCAGGCGCAGACGGGTCCGCCGCCTCAGGGAACGACTGTTCCTCCAGTGGGAAATGTGCAGCTTGGCGACTGCCTTGAATCAACCTGCCGCAATGCGCCCGTACGTGAGAACCTGTCGGCGATTGACCTTCATGTGAAGTACATCCGAGGAATCCTGGGTGGCTTCAGGCAGGGAGCAGGGTTCGGCGGAGGAGTGCAACTGACCACTGCCAATGCCATTCGGCACGTGGAGCTGCGAGCCACTGCGCTGACGTCGACCCGTCTGTATCAGCGATACGAGGTTGAGGCTTTCGCTCACGATATCCTCGACAGCCGGAACCACGCCGACGTGTGGTTCACCTACCTCTATCGCCGGGAAGACAACTTCTTCGGTATCGGACCGCGAATTCCTCCCATCGAAACAAATTTTGCCCTGCAGCAGCGAAGCTACCAGGGAACGTTTTCGCGCGATTTCACGGACCACATTGTGGCCGGCCTGTACGGTCAGATCGCCAATGCCAGGGCCTTTCGCGGGAAGGACGACAAGGATCCGCCGATCGACGTGATCTTTTCGCCCGTGCCGGTACCCTCGCCGGTGCTCTGGTTGCCGGGACTCGATTTGCACGCCAAAATCCTGTCGTACGGCGGCTTTTTCGAGTATGACGCTCGTGACAATTCGATTGGTCTGACTCGGGGCGCTAACGTGTACGGCCGCCTTGGATCGGCAGACGGGCTGAAGAACCACAATGCCTTTGCCGATTTCGGTTGGATCGAAGCTGAGGTCGATGGACGTCTTTACATTCCACTCGGAAGCAACAAGACTTCGCTCGCGTTGCGCACGCGGGGCAGCTTCAAGGACCCGAAGGCCGGCAGCCAGATCCCGTTCTACGCGCTATCCTGGCTCGGCGGACACGAATATGTCCGCGGTTATCGGACATACCGGTTTCGCGGCAACAATTCGCTCCTGTTCTCGGCGGAACTGAGGCAGACGGTGTATTCGAAAACGGATCAGCGCGGCGTGGACGTGGTCGGATTCGCAGACACGGGGCAGGTCTGGGGTGATGCCCGGTCACAAACAAATCCTATAATTCTCAAGAACGACGAGTTTAGCAACAGCAACTGGCACTCGGGAGTAGGCGGCGGTATTCAGTACAGGCATTCGAAAAGCGTGGCCGTAAGACTGGAGGCCGGCCGCAGCAACGAGCGCACGCTGGTTTACCTGTCGCTGTCGCGTGGCTTCTAACGGATTCCCCTCCTCACGGGATTCTCTTTCCCACGTCGCGGCAAAAGATATCCATGCCTGGACAAAGGATTCCCGGGTACGGGATCGAGCAGCCGTAGCTGCGCTCTTTGAAGGTATGAATCGAATTACAGGTCGGGCCGCATTCCCCTCCTTACAGAGAATGTTGCAAAACCTGGAGTAAGAACGGGAACGAGCCACAAGAGGCACAAAAGGCACAAGAATTTTGTGCTTCTTGTGGCTAGTGTCCCGAGTCAGAAGTTCGCTTATATATTCGGGACCATTTCCACTGTAGCGGCGGTCATAGACCAGATCCGTCCAAGATAAATTCACACCGAAGGCATCCGAATACAGCCGCGTAGCGGCGACAGAATGTAGCCCCACGCGCCAGCGTGGGGACCCGGTAGACCTCGATTTTCCGAGCTCCGTAGGAGCGAAAGATGGTTCTGAAGAATCT